>Ga0126342_10002155_pt1 | contig 30007 bp, 29 predicted proteins | sample Cyp1metagenome_FD_92528 | JGI IMG/M metagenome (GOLD analysis project Ga0126342, IMG submission 92528) | Coral microbial communities from Lord Howe Island, Old Settlement Bay, Australia - Cyphastrea 1 metagenome | ecosystem: Host-associated > Invertebrates > Cnidaria > Coral ...
GCATCAGGCACAGACATCACAAACCAACAAATGCAGCCAGTGTCTTGCAACTGCTCTGTTTCCGGAGGTTTGTTTGCCAACAAATGCGGCAGAAACTTCTAGTCGGGCTAGGTGATTTCCGCCGATTCTTCAGAAGTTGAATGAGTTGTAGGCATGTTGCTGTGAGGCTTCGTCTCTAGCATCAGGTGGACCATCCACCTTTGATGCATTTACAGTGCCATGGGTCATTGGCTGACGGCAAGCCTTGTGTTACAGATTTTTTCTAGCTTTACAATCTGTGGGTTTGTCCAGAAGTGGGGTATATCACCCCAAAATGGCACTTCTAAACATGATGATACACCATGGGATTTTGGGGCAGCCCACTTGTAACACCAAACCTATTCAGGTATAAGACATGTTGAATTAGCAACGCGGACAGCCCCGTGGCCAAAGGGATGTCAAAAGCTGCTGTGGATCTCAGATTCGTTTTGAGTCTCCGAGTTTTGTGTGGCGCAAGTCCAACTCCAGACTCCACTTTGCTTCGTGGCTTGAGCAAAACTGTCTAGTTGCAGCGATTGCACCAATTTCAAACCATGCCTGAGGAATGCCTGAGGTCGGGAAGGTTTACGGAAGGTGTGTCGAAGTATCTGCGTTTTTTCTTGCAAGGCAACCTCGCCAGTGTCAAGGAACGTTGCACTCCGGTTGCTCGACCGTCAGCCATTGAGAAGCTTGCAGCCAGGCTCCCGCCTTCAAAATCGTTGCCCGGATTTAGCTACACTGAGCCGACCCAAGGCTACCTGGAGCCAGCTGTAATTTCGGAGGAAGGAGCACTCATCACTGCTTGAGGCCTGGAAGAAATGCCATGAAAGCCAGATGGCAGGCATCTTTGTGAGATGTTCCTCGCCAGCGTTTCCGATGCAGCATTGTGACTTTGGCATTCTCACAGTTCACGCGTTTGGCAATTTGAACAGAGCCAGGTCAGATAAAACTAGTCGGGCAAGAGTGCATAGTCAAACGACGCTCATGTATTTTGGACTTTCAGATGACGGGGCTTTGTTTGCTGAAACCAGGTACCTTGCTGTAGCTGATTCATGCAGCTGGGCAGCTCCACATCTGGATTGAACAGAGGGAATCGAATCGGTTCGTGGACATATGAGGCCTTGAAACTTATTTGTGATTTTAAGTGGGCGGAATCCATCAAAACACGAGTCTTTCCTATCCATTCCAAGTGTATCGCCGGAAGAAACTAATTTCTCTTCTGGCACAGATCGTCGCTGGTATCTTTAGTGTCAAAATTGCCTATGGAGAGTCTCCATTTTGACAACATCAGCAACAAGTATCAGTCGCATATCATGATTTGATTTGTCCGTGGTGTAACGGAAGAAGCTCAGAAACGATTGTAGCAACTGGCAGCTGGCAGAAACCTTTTTCACACAGCGCCGATGCTGCTTTCTTGAGTAGTTGCTCACGGGCAGGCTGAGGATAGCATTTTGGAAGCAACGAAAAGAACGCCATTTGTGGTACAAACTGGCGCTTGATCGGGGCTTCACAGGAAAAGTCATCGGAAGGGCTCTTGTGGCAAAACGCTGTGCACATGGCTTCAGCTGTGTGCGCACAGTGTGCTATCAACGGCCATTGGGACATTTTTGAACTGTGCGAAAGAGAGATAGAAAATCCGCGGCCACACTCTGGAAGACTGCTGCTCTGTTTGCCTGGCTGTTTTGCAACAAGATGGAACCTATCTAGTAAAGGAAGTGCAGAAGGAAGACGCTCTGTGCAGTGTAGCTTGTTTGTAAGGTAAATATTCATTCGGACTCGTGTTTTAAACGTAGTGCCTTGATTGTGCTGCCAATTCGACATGTCCCCTGGGGTCAAACTTGGCCGTCCTTGGCCTTAAGTTGGGCCGAACAGGACACTTGGGCCCAACTTGGCGTAACTTGCGCCGAACTCGGGCCAGTTGGCCCCAACTTGGCCCCAACTTGGGCCCAACTTGAGCCCAACTAGGGTCCAACATGGTGCAACTTGCGCACGCTTGCGCGCAAGTTGGGCGTAGAATGCGCAACTTGGTCCTGTGTGGGGCATCTGGTGCCGAAGTTGGGCCCAAGACAGCACGAAACCCCATCAAAGCCAAATAACATTAGAAATAGCAGCAAAAATGCACATTTTCAGCGTGCCGCACTGAGCCCGCAAAATTGGCTCGGGCTGGGCCCAACTTGGCCCCGGGCTGCCCCAAAGCGCCCAGCTTGGGTCGAAGGTGCGTTGTCTTGGATTCAACTGAAGTTCAAGTTGGCGCCAATTGGTCATGTTGGGCTGCAGTTGGGCCCAAAGCGATCCAGATGGATTCCAAATTCAATGCATGTGATGCACATGGAAGTCCAAGTCGAGTCTAACATGCCGCAACTTCACACCAGGTCATTGCTTCAAACGAAGCGTCATCGATAGCAAAAAAATGTGGAAACATACTACTGAAAACGGGCGTTTTGAGGATTTCGGATTGGGCCCGGCTATGGGTCCAAGTTGGGGCCAAGTTGCGCCATCTTGGAGGCAAGTTGGGCCGAAGTTGGAGCCAATTGGTCCAAGTTGGGCCGAAGTTGGGCTCTTGCTGGCCGAAGCGGGGAAGTTGACTCCAAGTCGGGCCAATGTGCTGGATGGAAACGGCACATTTGGACGATTTTGGACCGATCTGCAAAATGTGCAAATTACTACGGTCCCGTGCACTTTTTGGCGGCGCGCCCAAGCAAACATGGTCCCCCTCCAGCTGAAGCTGTACCAGTCTGACAGATCTGTCCGTTCGTTTCCCTGGCTGTTAAACTACCACCCCGCGGCACCTTCAGTGCGGGCGGGTTCTATCATGTATCGTGCACATCTGAAGATAGTGTAACTCGTGTTTACCTGCTGACTATGCATGACAGCATACTTTCCAAGAAACTATTCAGTTGCTAATGAAAAGAAAGAGCACCCGCAGGCATTTGAAGCTCTATGATGATCTCCGGAGCGCATCACCTGATAAGTCCGGTATGGGCATCAAACACGAAACATATGAGTTTCAAGGCTACAGCTTGAGATGTTGGATTTCATCATTGTCAGCTGGGTTTGAAACCAAGTTATTGGGCCCCCAAATGGATGGTTTCAGATCCGAATGGCCGGCCCATTGTGGGTCAAGTCGTGCCATATGTTCGACACGACCGCAGAGAAGTGGCTGCAAGGCATAGCTCCGGAAATGCCAAGATGGGTGCAGCAAGATAATACTTTTGGCAAAAAAGGGTATGGGTTTGCCCAGAAAACGCGGGACACCGACACCCCAAAATTTGTGTTGTTGAGGAAAAAACTTTGCTATGGGGTCTTTAACCCAGATTAGCTCTGGCGCAATCCGGTGCAGCTTCAACACCAGGTTCCGGACAAGGTTCTGGAGGGTTCTGGTGCAGGTACCGGGTGAGGTTCCGGAAGTTTCAAGTGCAGCTACCTGATGAGTTTCCGGAGGGTCTAGGTGAAGATGTGTGGTGAAGTTCCGGAGGGTTCCGGTGCAGAGACCTTGTGAGGTTCCGGAAGGTTCCGGTGCAGAGACCTTGTGAGGTTCCGGAGGGTTCTGGTACGGATGCTTTGTGAAATTCCAAAGGGTTCAGATGTTTTTTTTTTTAATGGCATAAACGCTTAATTTTTATGGCACAAACACTTTGTATGGCAAAAACGCAGAAGTTTTCAAACTGTTGGGGATAGCACCTGAGTTTACTTTTTTCCGCAAGAAAACTTATGATTTTACCATGGGGTTCTAATGATTGTGGCATAATTACCAATTTTTGATTGAACCCGTATCTTCCAGCTTGCAAGGTCTTTGGAGGGGCAGCCTGCAGATGTGGAAACAGCTGGGACAGATTTAAGTTCTAGTTGAATTCTTGGGCAGGATGGAGACAATGTGGTGAGCATCAACCGGTTTGTCCAGAGGCCAGAACGCATCGTTTTGGAGGTATTTGATTCCAACCAAAGAAATTGTATTGAATTGTGCTTGAGCTGGCTGACTTTCAGAGTCTGCTCAGAGTTGGGGGTTGCAAGTCTTCTTCGGCCTAGGGAGAACTTCAATGACTACCGAGTTGGCAACTTGAGGAGGTGCGATAAAGAAGTGCACCGTGATTTAGGGTAGATTTGCGCGCTTCTGCAGATCCAATATGTGTTTGAAAATGGGGTGTACCTCCAAATGGTCATTCTATTAAAGGGCATATTACAATAACCACGGGAATTTGAGGGTGCTTGCCCGATTTTCAGACAAATCCATATAAATGCAGATGTAGAACATCTATGGCGTAACAGACAATCAGAAGATCATTCTTTGAAGACAACATCAGTCACATGTTTTGATGGCAAACCCAAAGGACGCTGTTTGCCTCCCAGTCACATGTTGCCATCTTGGCTTCTCAGGCGACATTTGACGCGCGAGTTGGTTAAAAGATGCGGTGCAGCGACTGTGTGCGCTCCTGTGGCAACGACTTCAGTTTATTATTGAGAGTGATATTTGATGGAATGGAATGGAAGTGTTTGTGGCTATATGAGCCCTTCTTGATGAGCTATTCCTCCACATGTTTGTGCAATCATTGCAGCTTATTGCCCAAGCGCAAACTGAGTCTAAACAATCTTCATCAACGCTGAAACTGGACAATACCAGCCATACCAGCCCTCTTTTTTGAAGCGTTGGCATGACGGTTCGCCAAGTGGACATAGGTGGGCTTACCACCATGTTTGACCTGAATGGCTTACTTGGTTTCATGTCCATGCTGTCGCTTGCTAGGCAACCTCATGAAGGACTGGTATCAAGATTCCAATGGTTTTGAATGTTTGGATTTACTGTACTACTATGTTTATCAGATCTTTTATCAACGAATTTGAGGCCTTGGGGAGACATGATGCACACACTCACCGGAGTGAGACTCACCATGCATGTTTCTGGGGTCAACCATACTTGGGTGGATTTGTCTTAGTACCTGTCTCATTTGGCACTGAGAGTCCAGGTACTGGAGTTACTAAAATTTTCCGCCATCAGAGTCTTTTGCGAAGATGGACGTACGCTGTTGCTCCGCGGTCACCGGTGCTGAAGTTACTGTCCAGCTTCCCACGACAGCGACAATATTTGACTTGCGGCAGAGTCTCTTTGGCCATGTGAATGATCCAAAGATCTTGAAGGAAAATCAGATTCGAATCCTTCTAAACGATGAGCCGGTTGCAGGAATTGAGACAGTGAATGGTGAGCACATCTACGAGTATGTTGTGGTGAGCCCAGACCTTCATGATGCCCTGGAATGCATCCGTCTCACTACAATGATGCTCAGCGCAACGAGTTTTGGTCTTTGAAGCTTTTGCCTCTGCTAGTTGTCAAAGACTATAGGATGCTATAATATATATATATAATTTATTCACATATTTATACATATATATTATATATAAATATAAATATAAATATAAATAAATAAATAAATAAATATATATATATATATATATACTTTTCCAGGCACCTCCAGACCCCGACAACACGCCGTGGGTTAGGCCTGATGGTGACGCGAATACCGACTGGCATGATATTGCCAACCTGCTTGAAGACCGCTTCGTGGAACACGCACAACTGAAGGATCAACAAATTATCCTAGACTTCACTGCAGCTGCTCAATTGCTTGCGCGCGTGGCTAGTTTTCTTCAAACCGCTGTTTTTTGTTTTGTTTAAACAGGTTCGAGGCTTGCCAGCTGGCATTTAGTGAATTTAGTGTTTAGTGCTACAGATCTCAACCATGCGAGCATCAATGCCACGGTTTTTGAGGCTGTGTTTTTTCCATTGCAGTTGAGGCTCAGAGAGTTCAGCAGAGAGCTCAGGAGATCGCCGAGGCACCGGGCACCCGTGATTCTCTGGACACTGCTTCATTCATCATCAAGGCCATCAAGGAAGCAGCGGAATCCCTCCGCAGCATCTTGGCAAGTGGTTGTCCCTGCTTGTTGGTTCGGCATGAAGACAGCAACCAAAAATGATTCAGACAGCACGTGTACAAGTGTCAAGCATAACCTTGCACGCACTTTTGTTTCTCTACGTGGCTAAGGTTTCCTGGTTAACAACCCACAGCTTCGTGGAATCGAGCTGCTGGACGCAATCCGTGAAGAGTATTCAGACTTGCTCCAATAGATCTCAGAGTTGGAGGATCTGCAGAGCAAAAGGCACTTTTTTGTGAGAGCTGCTGCTGATGGCTGTCCCTTTCAGTTTCAGTCCCTGCTAGGTGTTGTGTGAGCCCTGTGGAACTAATGCTTTAAAGGACATAGCTTTCTGCGCGACAGTTTAGGACAACTTGGCTCTCCGAATTCCTGGCTCAAGTCTGGTAGAATCTCTGACAGTGATTTCAAAGGCCCAGGAACTTGCACGCTTGAGCTCTTAAAAAGATGTAATAAAAACATAGGGCCACAAACCAACATTCCAACCAGAAGCGTAGTTCACCAATTTGTCAGTTTTCCCCAGCGACATTTTTGCCTTCCGGCTGCATGTTTCTTCCCTCTTCCGGCTGCATGAACAACACTGGTTGCACCGATTCTTGTTGAATCGACTGCAGTCATCACAGTATGCTCCATCATATTTTCCAAGCATGTAGCCTTCAAAATAAACAACACATCAGAAACCAGGAGCTTCAATGGCTTGAACTTGAAGGCATTGAATCTGCGATGAGGTGAGGTTCACTGGCCATCTATTGCCAGGAGCAGGCGACTGTGCAATGTCAGTACATGGTCTGCTTTGAATTGGTGCGCTTGAGCACAGCATGCTGCGCTTTCTGGGGCAAAGCGTCGTGTGGGTGTGATGCTGACAAGCCACGATGTACCCTTTTCTGTGCAAAGTCTGTTAGCAAGCCAGGTCATGATGAGATAAATCCTTGCAAACTTTCGTGAGCTTCTGAGATTGGGGGAAGGGCTTCATGTCTCGTTTTGCTGAGGAAGAGCGGAAATCAGAAGTGCAAGGTGCTGTCAACTTGTTGCCATTGTTGTTTCAAGTTGTGGGCCAACTGCACTTAACACATCGTCATTGGATCTGGCTCGGAAAAGCCGTCTCAGAACTTTGCAAGGTACATTGAATTCATACACAAGCACCTCAACTGCGACAGTGTGACATAAAAGAGCTAATGCTGCCAGAGCTTATTTACTTTCAACTGATAACATCAAGACACAGCAATCATGACTCATGACTGCTCTTTCGAAGATTCTGACAGGCGAGCTGGACAAGACAGTCTACCCGAAATACTTGTGTCAACTTATGTCATGTTGTTTTACCAGTGATGTCACAACCATATCAAGTTTTTCAGCTAGTTTGCATCGATGTTTTGAATGCTCGTTAGGCTTCGTCATTCAGAACTATTTCTCCTCAGGACTCAGTGACCTCGAGCAAGCATGGGCGATTCGGAGGTAGTCGTTCACCATGGTGTTGTTTGTGATTGGTGTCTGGCAGAAAACATTACTGGCTGTCGCTACAAATGTAAGCAGTGTGACAATTTTGATCTGTGCGAAAGTTGCATGGATCGGCCTCAAGGAGTCCGCACTTCATACAGCGGACACTTTAGTCATCCTGATCTTTTTTCTGGACTGCAAAAAGAGGTGTTTATCAACCTCCGTACAACTGCAGGAGGCTATTGGACTGTGGATGGACAAAACCAGGATATCGTGGCGTCCGTTTCCGGTGGTCATTTTAAAGTGCAAGACAAGGAGACGATTTTTGATGGCCAGGAAAATGGTGCTGGAGTGATCACTGGAACAGTTTGCCAAAATGGACAGACAAGTGGTTCATTTAGCCTTGAGCAAGTGGCAGTTACTGTGCACAATCCTTCTCACACCTTTGAGCCGATCAGAAAACATTTGTCGCAAGAAGAGGACATGATTGCAGAGTGTGAGAGCTGTGCATTAAAGTTTGGACTTCATTCACAAGAGCATAAGGAGGCCTTGTTCATGTTAGCCGACTTCTATAGGTTGACCCAGAATGTCGTCAAAGCAATGCCGCTGTACGAAGATGCTATTGAAGGCTGGCCGTTGGTTGGAAACTCAAGCATGAACAGGCATTATGTGATATGTTTGAACAACTGCAGCATTACCTATTTGTCTGTTGGAGACATCTCGAAAGCTGAAGTTCATGCTGAGAATGCCGTGGGTCTTTGCAAAAGATACTTCCACCAAGATGGCGAGCTTCTAGGGGCATGTCTCAATACTCTTGCTCAAGTTCGGCGACAGCAACGGAGGTTTCTGGAATCGCATAGCTTGTTCGAAGAAGCTCTCGCTGCTGAACGAAGCGCATATGGGGAAGTCTCCAAGGCTTGCATGCTCACCTTAAACAACCTTGCAAATCTTGAAGAGTTCTGTGGACAACTTTGTGCTGCGGAACTACACTACCAGCAAGCGATTGAGATGCAAGAAGCAGTTGATCCAACATATTTGACTGCCTTGGTGAGCTTCAGCGATCTATTGTACCAGCAGGGTCGCTTTTCAGAGGCATACCCTCTTACTCATCGGGCCATAGCGATTTTGCAGAATAAGTCTGGTTCAGAACAAGTTCCTTCTCTTTCTGTGAATTTCATACAGTTGGGAGAGTGCTTTTTGCAACTGGGCAAATTGGACGATGCTGAACAGCGCTTGCAGCAAGGGCGAGAGCTCGCATCTTCGTTGCCAGCAGGACAGCTGTTCCCATTGATACTTGGCGTGGTCGTGGTTACGGATTTCTGAAGTTCCACACTAGTACGGTTGTTCACCTCGTCTCTATGAGCTTCTTTCAATGAGCTTCTTTCATAAGGGACTATGATCATGGTTCTGATTTGTTTGAAGACAGCCTTGAAGAATCTAGTTCTCGTTTGGGGCTCAAGACAGTCAAGTAATGCAACGGGCAACGTTGGAATTGTCATATGTTTTGAGTAAAACAGCGTCGACATGATGCGTAGCTTGGAAGTTTTCGCTAGACAGGGGTTTGACATGGCGTGAAATGGATGACTTTTGTCTAGGATTGTTGAAAGGTACCTTGTGTCATCATCCTCCCCTCTCATAGCATTCATAACACATTATATCAGTTTTTCGCCGACAGCCTTCGCTATCAGGCTCTTTTCTTCTGATACAAAGAGTTGGCTGAGGCGATTTGGTGAGACGGGGGTTGCTGAAGGGTGCCCTGGTTCTTGGTATCTTCTGGTGTCTTCAAGTGTCTTCATTCTTTCGCTGCAACTGCCTCGATTTGCAGCGCAAGACCACTTCTGTTTGACATGACGACAATCTCAAAACGTGGTACCTAGGTTGTTCTGGCCTATGTGTGTGTCTCTCTCTCTCTCTCTCTCCCTCTCTCTCTCTCTCTGTCTGCATTATTTTTATTATTCATGTGCGTCAGTCGTTTCCATGGCTGCGCGGTTCTCTTTGGTTTGCTTTGGGCTGGTACTGGTGCAGCAGTTCCCTTCGGTGCCTTCTGTCTTTCTTGAACTTGCCGGTTCTCCTAATTTGAAGGGAGTTGCTTGTTTTTTCGGTTTCTTGCGTCCTTTCCTTCGCGAAATAGGAGCGAACGATCCCAAAAGATCATGAATGCCAGGCAAGTTACTGTATCAAACAGAATTAGGTAAATCCGTTTGAATTTGAATTTAACATTGTGTTCTCAAATAGATGTGGTACCGCTGTTGCAAGGCGCTTGCTGCTGCTATTACAGTTGTCCATAGTATAGGTTTCCTTGCAGCTCCGCTGAGCAACTCTTCAAAGGTTTCTGGGGTGGAGTTCTTAGAGGGAACATCATTCCATGTTTGCGCTACCACTCAGAATGCACCCGCTTGAGGATACAAAAGGCTAAAGCCCTACAATCCAGATGTCTTGCTTATCGCAACAAGTTCGATGCTGCAAGCAAGCTTGCGCTTGAAGCGAGAGAGGAGCTCATGAGTGAGCTTGCATCACAGAGGGTGCGCCAAGCAGGTGCCTCAGTCGCAAGTTGCATGTTCTTAGTAGCGGATGCGCTGGAAGCTTGCCGCTGCTTCGGTGAAGCCAAAAGCACAGTGGAAAAAGCCTTCCTACTGCCAGCTGACCCAACAGTTGCCCATTTACAAATTGTGGCACAAATCATTCAGCAGGGAATCGATATTGGGAAGCGGGAAGATGCTGCTGCACTGGCAAGGGAAGCTCGCAAGCGAAAGGTGGAGAATTGGGGTCTGTCAACCAATACCAATGGCTTCATAGAGCAGCATTTCAGGCTACTTCGATATTATGGCAGCTGAACATATTAGCGAGAGTTTTGCTTTTTGAAGTCAAAGTTGTTTTTAGGCAGATGCTCAAGCTTTGGGCTTGGCGAGCTGAAATTTGAACCCATGACCTTTCCAACAGGCAAATTGAAGCTGGACTTGGACCACCAGGAGTTTGAGGAGAATATGAAGCAGCTGGAAATGCTGTCACGAGCGCATGAAGGTGTTGGCTTGGCAAAGCTCAAGCTGGAAAAGGCCAAAGCGCTGATCCTTCAACCGCAATCGTCAATGTGTTTCCACCAAGCCAAATCACTTCTGGAAGAGGCGGCTGCAAGTCAGCAAACTTATGAGCCACGAAACCGGACCTTGGAGCTGAAGATCAAGGTTGAGCTGGCGGGCTTACTGGCAAATGGCCTGGGAGAGTTCGCAGAAGCAGAACGTCTTGTGGAAAGCTTCAAAGATTGTAGCCCGATGACCAACGCTAACACTGTTGAACAAATCATGACCCTCCTGCGGCTGGCAAAGCTGCAAACACAATTGGGCAGGGCAGAAGAGGGCTTAGCCACTTTGGAAGAAGCATTGCGCCTAGCAGAGAATAAATGGGGGCGAAACTGTGGATGTGCCATGTCTTGTGTGCATGATCTTGGCAGGTGGGGTGCTGCAAGAATTTGGTTCTGAAAACTAGCGGGTTGTCAAACGAGAGTTAATTTTTGGCCAGATGTCTTTTGAAAGCTGTGGAATCAGAATCATATGAGTGGAAAGAAAGAACTCAAGATACCTTAAGATGCTTGATGCGACACCATTGAAGTTGGCGACCTTGAAAGGCATTACTACTTTGAAATGCACCAGCTGGATGAAGCGCGCAAGCTACTCACTGAAGCAAAGAATTTCCGACTGCGTTTGGGTGGCAAAAACCATCCAGACGTGTTTTCCTCGAATTGCTTCCTAGGAGAAATTTATCTTGAACTTGGGCAACTCGACGAGGCTGAGGAGGCTCTGTCAGCAGCGCTTGAGATTTCCCAAGAAACGCACAATCCCTGCTCCACAGATCGCACGCTTGTTTTGAGCACTCTGGCGGAGTTGAAACTGAGAAGAGGCGAGTTTGACAAGGCTCATTCCCTTTTGAAGACGGTCGAAGATACGCGACAGAAACTCCTTGGAGAATCGCACCCAATGCGTGTTAGGACCCTGATCCAACTAGCGCAGCTCTTCCTTTTGAGTGGTGCATTTCAGGAAGCAGTAGCTTATTCAGAAGTTGCCGTGGAGAAGGCTCAGGAAGTTTTGGGAAGAGGGCATCGCTCCTACAGATTGGCTTTGAGCAGTTTCGGAGCAGCTCTAGCCAGGGCTTTTGAAAGAACAGGCAATGAGAAACACGGCCAGCGGGCAAAGTCGATACTGGAAGAGCCCTACATCTTCAGCGGCAATTTTGCAAAGAGAATGACCTTCAGTTGGCGGACGCCTTGAACAACTTGGGGCACTTGCTATCAATGCTTGGAGAGATGGACGCTGCAGCTCCTTTGCACGAGGAAGCATTGAAAATTCGTGAGTTAAGGCAGGACTTGGCGCAATGCCATGAAAGTCTGGGCGGGCTTTCCCAGGTGGCTCTCTGCCGTGGTAAGATAGATGAAAGCTTGGCCCTTTCACGAAGAGCGTTGGAGATGGGGGAGCAACATTTTGGCAAGTACCATCCAAATACCACAACTTGTTTGGTGAATATTGCAGCCGTTCTTGCCTTAGCTGTAGAAGAACTTTATCAGTTTGGGTACTGGTTGTGGCCAAACAATTTGTTCTCGAAGGGCTTGGCCCCAGTGCATTCGCAACGACCTTTTCCCCATGAAACATGAGGAACCCAACACATGTTTTTCTGCAATGCTAGATCCGGTAGGCCTGAAAATTCGTTTGAAACTTGTTGGTGGGAATTGGCGATGTGATTGCTGGTGGTACCCAGTAGTAGAAACGAGTGTGCTTGAAAAAGGCAAGCCTGCAGTGGAGCAGGTCTTAGCCATGAGCAAATTCCTTTATTTTTCTTTCCAAGCGGGATCTGCAAACTGTGAGGGTTCTTGCTTTCCATGAAGCAAAAGGGATTATGCCAATTTTGGCGTGTGTGGGTGTTGTCTTGTCTTCCACTTTGTCGACATTCATGTTCATTTTTCCTGAGTGTGCCTCCGAGTGTGACTGTCACCATGGTGGAGCCATGTGGCATTCTAATTTTGATGCGTCCTCCTTCGCAACTCTCAGAATTTTCACAAGCAGATGTAGCTATCCCAGAGAAACTTCCGTGTCACAGAGATTCAAGAAGAGCACAACACAGCAGAGTAGAGAAGAGTCGAGAAGAGAACAGTAGGGAAGAGCAGAGCAGAGCAAAGAAGAGCAGAGAAGCAGTAGGGTAGAGGAGAGAAGAGCAGAGTAGGGTTGTAGAGTAGATCAGAATAGAGAAGAGAACAGTACAATAGGGTGGAGTTGCAATAGGGTAGAGTTGGATCTTTGAAGGAAGTTTCTGGTGAAAGCTGCATTTTCACATCTTCAAATTGCACTTTTTGGAGGAAGTCTTGTCCCAAATGCGGTTTTGAGAGAGAGCAGCCTCAGAAGAGGGTCATTTTGGGAATGGTCTGCGATCGGCCGTGCAGCGTAAGTGTTTTCGGTGATTTTCCTGTGTTTTTTTTGCGTGCGTCGCTCTCTTGCGTTTCCCGTTTGACATGTGAGGTAACTTTTGATGCACGCCTGTGCGCCACTGGCATAGTGTTTTGCAATTCATTGGTTGCTCAGCGCATTCGAATTGCTGCGCCAAGGAATTTTGACCTGTGTCTGCGAGCAGATGGACAAGCGTTGTCAAGAGGGAGAGATGGAAAGAGAAAGAACGAGAAAGAGTGAAGAGAAGAGATGTGAACAGAAGCAGGTTTGAGGAGGAAGGACAGAGACGTCAAAAAAAAGATAACAGCAGGAGAAAGGGGTGACGGGAAATAAGGTATGTGAAGTGAGTGAGATTCAAAAGGTCTAGATGTCAAGAGCAAACGATGACATGCCAAAAGAATGAAATACCAAGAGAAAGAGATGTGAAGCGAAAGTGACGACAAGAAAAAGGGATGTCAAAGCAAAGACATGCCAAAGAAAACAAAATGACAGGAAAAAAGGGATGTCAAAAGAAAGAGATGTCAAGAAGAAGAGTGAGAATAGAAACAGAAGAGAAGAGAAGGAGATGCCGATGGAAGGAGATGCCAAGAGCAAGAGATAGCAAAAGAAAGAGATGTCACGCGAGAGATGTCAAAGTCGAACGCACAGATGGTCTCGCACGCATCCTATAGGCGCAGTTTTCTTTCGCCCTGTGGGCATTGATCCTCTGAAATTTCCGCCACCGACATGTCCGGGTACTAAAACATTGCTAAGATACGTTTTCGAAGTTTGCCTTCCTTGAGTCAAACGCATTTCGACATCTCCGTGCGTTGCAAAATGCGTGTCCAAGGTGCTAGCCAACGCGGGGGAATTTGGTGATATGCTGCAGCAATTGATGGAAGCTGCAAAGCGACAGTCACTGCTGCTACCAGCTGTGATGGCTTTCAGTCATGAACGTCACAAGATGAGTTTTCTGTCGCACGCAAGTGGAGATTTGGATTTGATTCTCTCAGCAGTATTGGAGTTGAACGGACTCAGACAACTTTCCACCTCAGTGACCGAATTGACGAAACCCGATGCAAATACGAAGGAAGACATTTTGAACATCGTTTTTCAACGGAAGGGTGTGTGGCTAATGTGCCAGAAGGCCGAAAGATCAATGTCATTTTTAGATTCCCGCATTGAGCGCTTGTCGAGCATACGCAGAGAGCTCGCGCAACGTGTATTTGGAACTACTTCCTCAATGTCCAGCCAAGCAATCGAGAAACTCATGACTGAACAGCGGGATCTGGAAAGGACCTTGGCTGCTACCAACCGCATCGACTCCATGTTCACATGTGTGAACGTCGCAGAAGTCAGCCGATGTATTCCAGAACGCGCATGCCTTATTGAATTTGTGTACATTCATCAAGTTGTCCCAGATTTGAGAGATGGACTCAAGCATGTGTTGCGTAGGTACGTAGCAGCAGTGGTCCTCCCGGATTCATATTGTCATGGTGAGCAGCCTTTGCTGTTTGATTTTGGCGCCTTGGACGAAGACATAGAACAATATATGGAGTTCCTGAGCTGGAACCCAAATCTGTTTGAAACCCTTCCCAAGAGTGTGGTGAGGAGGAAGGTTGCCGACTTCTTTGAAGCTGGGCATCGATTGCGAGAAAGGCTTTTCGATCGCATTCGTTGCAGAATTCCCGACCTTGATCATTTCATCGTGGCAGCAGATGGTCCGCTTGGTAAGTTGCCATGGCAAGCCCTTCCCCTCCAAGATGACGGCTATGTCCTGGATTTGGACCTGACGATCAGCTACGTCACCAGTGCCCGAGATATACTGACTTGGTCATGCGAAGTACCTGCTTCTGCATGTGGTTGCGCTGTCATTGCTGACCCAACCTTCGAGTTCCCTGCAGCGTCTGAAAGCAGCGCAGCACCGCAAGAAGGATATCAACCAGAGGACGACTCGGTCACAGTGGACAGAATCATTCCCATCAGTGGAAAATTTGTACGCGTCCTGTCGGTTGGTTGCGAACAAAGTTATGTTGACCAAATCATTCAACAGGTTTGCAGTGGAAATCCTGACTCAGAACAGCATGGAGGAGGCTTGGGTGATTCAGCTCTTCGAACAGCCATCACACAGGGCACTGACCGTGGAGCCTGTTTCGGGCCCCTGAAACACACACGTTTTGAAGGGGAGATGGTGGTGAAGTGTTTAAATCAAGCTGCGGAAAAGTTTTACTTCGAACCAACCCAGTCCTTCTTCGGTGAGGAGGCTTCAAGTTTGGTGTTGTTCAAAGTGGGCTCACTTCGCATTCTCCACATTGCTACGCATGGCTTCTATTTGAATCCAAATTTGGAACAAGCTAGTCGTGAACCATGTCGTTTCATGCGTGCCCTCAAGGAAGGCCCATATCAGGATCCTTGGCATTGGTCTGGCTTAGCATTTGCCGGGGCTCAAACATGGCTGCGAGAAGGAGCCACCAAGCAAAGTGGCATCCTTACAGCCGCAGAAGTCCGCGGTTTGAAGTTACCACATTGCGAGTTAGTCACATTGAGTGCTTGCCACACGGGCTTGGGTGAAATGTTCCCAGGTGAAGGCGTACTTGGGCTAACCAGAGCCTTCCAACTGGCAGGTGCCAAGAGAGTGCTTGCGAGTCAATGGGCGATCAGTGATGATGCCACCAAGGATTTGATGAACGCATTCTATGCAGAACTGATTGAAACTAATGAGGTTGGTGAGGCCTTGAGGCGTGCGCAGAGGAAGCTTCGCAATCGAGATGGGAGAGCTGGATGGCCGTTATTTTGGGCAGGTCTCAAACTCATCGGAAATCCCGCGGGCACCATTTTCAGTGCTTCAAAGTGATTACGGCAGTGCTGGTGCGGCAAAGTCTGTGGTGAAAATTCAAGCCGGGTAAGTGGTCTATCATTCCTCAGCTTTGTTTGCCATCTCTGAGATGTGCGCACATGGAGACACACCTATATGAGTTAAAACTGTCTATTGCAAGGTCACGGTTGGTAGAAACATGCCAGTGTATGTTTTGTGAGCAGCCAGCACCCACACGTGATGCAGCTACGGTAGTAGAAACATGTCAGAAATGATGTTTCAACCCCCTGGAGTTGTCGGGATCAATCATTCGCCACCCCATTGCCGAACTGCAGCATGTCTTGGTGAGCACTGCCAGAGATATTCGCAATCTTGTTTGTGGCCCTTGCACAAGCCACATCAAGATCAAGAGGTCAGAACGGGCAAAAATGAGATGAATATTGAATATGTTGGAATTGTACCTGTTTGTGCGAACCATGACTACCAAACAAGTGCCTCACGGAGCGTGATGTTATGTGCGGGAACCGTCTTGAAAAGGTGGCAAAAAAAATCACCCGGAGTTTTTTTCTGTTTGCCCAGGTTGCACACCCTGAAGTTGCTTGGGCGCATGCGCCGGCGCGGCTTGAGGTGGACCGGGCCCAGGAGCCTCGGCCAGAGCCAGCGATGGACAGTGGAGTTGTTGTGCAGTCTCAAGAAGTTGGTAGCAAACCATACCATTTTTGAACCTCAAATTTGGTTGTTGAATGTTGCTGAAGGATTTTCGTGTTGCCGTGATGGCAGTAGCCGCACTTTGCCGCTTTTGTTCACATTGGTGGGTTTCGCGCTGCAGGCCACCATGATCAACCTCTTCTTTGGCCATGCCGTTGTCCGGTTGGCAAACGAGTGTTGAGGCTCTCCACAGCAAACAGCAGGGATCATTTCCATTGCGTTCTGCTCCGGACATGCAGATGACATGCAATAAAAAACATATACATAAACAAGTCAAAAGGGGGGAATGTGCTCACACGTTTGTGGAATATTTCTGTATTTCGACCGACTCATACACCAAAACTGTGATGACGTGCAATGCTGACTAGGCTGTCCTGCTTTTTCTTCCTGCATCAGCCTTGCGATGTTTTGGATTGCAGGTCTTTGAATCTACTGACCGAGTAGGGTGCTTTTTGTTTGAGTATTTCAGGGTTTTTGCCGTGACACCGATGGTACAATTGCGGCGTCACCTGTCTTACTTTGTGTGCATTTGTCGAAGTGATTTTGCATATTTTGCTCCTGTGCTGAACAGACACTTGTGTTTGTATTTTCTTTTGAGAACTTGCAGGTCATTGAAACAGCCTTGTAAGCGCCAAGTTGCCAATGAGACCAGAACAATCAAAACGGCTGCAAGAAAGGTGACACTTGTCACTCCGTAGCACATGCTGTGAGAGAATCCTGCAAACAGTACAATTTTGACGGAGGTTTTTTCCAGACTGCACTGTTGTCGGGGTTCTTGTCTCCAGGTCTCCCACTTTGTCTCCGGTTGTAGGATCTTGTATTGAGCATGTTAAGTTTGTCTCCCACTTTGTCTCCTGTTGTAGGATCTTGTCACCTTCATGATGTTGTCCTTCATTTTGCCGCGTGGGTTTTCCTTTCACTTTGTTTCCTAGGTGGGATCCTGTCGTGAGATGGATGCTGTCTCGTAGACCATCTTGTGTGATTTTGTCACGCTGTTGAAACAATGCTGAAACTCTTGCCCAAAAAAGGCTTTGATCTCCCCATGTGAGTTTTTGTGGCTACGTGAGTTTGTGTCTTCCGGAAGCTGTAATATTGTCACGACATCGATTGGTCCATCACTCTGTCTCGCCATGGGGGGATCTTGTCTCGGCATGCACAAACTCGGTGTTTGGGAGTCGATGTTGGTGTACTTCAGCTGAAAATTCCGGTTGCATGTTTCATTAAATACCATGACACAAGGTTTTGACATGTTCCTTTCAAACACCAGAAGCTGAAAGCTAACTTCATCGCCTCGCAAGGCACTGATGGAAGGCGAAGGTGACCATGTAGCTGGTCGGCAGCAGTCTGCTTCTCAGCTGAATGCCATTCGGTTGGAATTTCAACTAGTTGCACTGCGGATTGAACATGAGACACGATTTTCTGAAAATATGTTGTTGGATAGAGATTTGGTGGAGAAAAAGATGCATCAGGTGGGCTCCGCCGTCTGGACAATCCTATGGCCGCTGTTGCCGCGGCGGCGACATCAGGCAAGGCCCAAAGGCTTCAAGCATGCTGCGCATGTGTCCTTCAATGTGCACCTCAACGGAAATATGCGAATCTATTTTTCCAAGTTGTGTAGTTAAATCCTTGAGTCCGAAGTCTTCTAGGCCTGTTTATTCCCCATGTTCGATTATATAGTTTCTTATCATAGCAAAACGCTTTGTTGCACCCAGGTCTTGTCAGGTCTTGCTTTGCTAGAAGAAAGCTGAGACTAGGGGGAAATACAAAATGAATCGAAGATGGCACATTCTTCCGGAATATCGCCTTGGCCATTGGCAGGGTACGTATGTCTACACCCATATATATATAATTATATATGTATACACCGTATACCCTGTACCCTTCAAGCCACAGGTACTTGCAAGACAGCCATGTTTGATTGCCAAAGAGTAAAGGGATGATATCCTCTGGCTCTGCAGATGCTTCACGACTGACTTGTGGATGCGGGAGATGTCGCAAAAGTGAGCATGGCAGCATTGGGGACATGTGGGAGTCAAATGCACTAACAAAACGACCTGAAGTCTTGGCCCTCCTGGATAGCCATCAACATCAAGCATCACATGGTGGAGCCATGGACTCCTGAATCCTGACATCCGTTGTTCTATTATTTGTGATGTGAACCACTCCAGCTGTTCTTTAAGTCTTTGAGCCACATGTTCACGGAATGTTACTGCCCAGGGAACATGAAAGTGGACGAGAACCCAACAGCAGGATGAATCTGCTGATGACTCAAAAGAGCATGAGAATGAATCAGAACTGAAGTTGGACCAACATGATCCAAATCTTCAATCAAGGGCAATGGCAACTACGCATACTACTACATGTGCAGATTCATGCGTTCAAAGTGATCAACATGATCTGAAAACTGGAAGCCCCTTTGGCTTTGATCGGCTTGGAAGTGAATGGGCAACATATTTGCCAAATCTTACCAATTGTTCTGATCATTTCTGCGAATCTGTTCCCACTACAGCCCATCTCACGTCACGCAAGCTTCCAACATTTGAACATCAGTCAGTGATTTACTATTGTGGTGACACTGCATGCAACCACATGCCCAGGAACCTAAAAACAATTTTCTCAAAAGGATTCACAATACTTTGTCCAATACGTGAATCCTATGGAGTGCGCCTTCGCAGGTCAGCCCTGACACTGTCATTTTGCAATTGGTAAAGCAATGCAAGCATCTTCATTTTCTTTACAGGTGCGGCCTACTATGGAGCCTCCATTGGCACCCTTGCCCCTCATCTGGGAGCCTTAGCCTTGGTCATGGGTCAGCAGCAATGATTGTTTCTGCACTGCAAACAACATCTTGGCTGCAGGCTGCATTAGCGCTTCCGAGTGCCAGTGGCGGGGTTGCTACAGCTGGCACTGGCCTTTGGGTGTCAGTCAGTGTGTGGTGCTAAGAAAACCTGCAAGGGGATGGAGTTGTTGAGAGTTTGTGTCACATGTTGCTTTCGTCAGTTGCGCACACGCAAAGGCAGCTGCAACTGCATCAGTAGCTGCCATTACTTGTGGCCTGCGGTGGGTGGAAGCCTCAGAGAGCCACGCCTTTCTTTGACGCCCCCTTTCAACGGTTTCAACGGGCGTTGTTGCCCAGGCTCTGGCTGAGTGCGTGGAAAAGCCAAGCGTTCAGGCTCGGGATTGCGTCTCAAATGATGCTCTTTTTGTGTGGCTCCATGGTCTCAGAACTTTCTTTCCCTGAAAGACCAGTACGTGTCAGCAGCCTTCTTTTGCATTTGCCTGATTAGGCAGACCCACCTACTCTGCCCACTGTGGGGACCTCAGCGTGGCACGTTTCCTTTCATTTGACGCATTCAAACACATTCAATCAAGCTGGTTCTGGGCCTTTGGCTTTCAAAGGAGTTGTTGCAAGCTTGCGACGTCGATCCATGCAGAATCCTTGGTGTCTGCCCCAGCACTCAAGTGGTAAATTCTATCCCGCGATGTTCTGAACACAATTTCGTCACATGTACCACCGGTTGCAGACAAGATTGTCCGTGCTTTTTGGCCCAACATGTCCTTTTAGGCAATGGTTCGACCGCAAAAGTGCTCTGGGCGCGGGCCTTGTCTGCTTGCTAGTTCCGAAAGCTATTGCTAGTTCCGAAAGCTACAAGCATGGTCATCGGAAGTGGTCCACAGGGAAAATGTGATCTAGTCCGCCCTGGGCAGGCCAAACGCAGGAACAACAATCAGGTGCTTGCGGTGAAATGCATCCAGAAGTTGGGGGGCTTGGTGGGGGGTAAGAGCTTGTGAGGTCTTGAGCCCAGATGTTTCCTGCCGGTTTAGATGAGGCAGTGCTCGTAGCTCAGGCTCCAAATCAGCAGTGCATCTTGGCAGAATGAGATTGCCATCCACAAGGCCGGGGCGTGGAATTATTGAATTGACCAAACTTCGGAAGTTTCATGTTGCCTGGGCGCATGTTGGAAAGATGCCATACTAGTGGCGAGACACAGTGAAGTCTGTCTGTGCTTCTGTTTGTTTCTTCTCCTGGCGCTGCAGCAAAATTGACACTGCAATCCCCGTACATACCTTTTCTTGGAGGCGGCCAGCAGCCACCCAAACATTTTGAAGTTGCAGGAGGCTTTTGAAAATGTTGCTTGGCGTGGTTTACAAGTTTGCATGCTAGCTTTTGATGCTTATTGCTTTCTGTGAGTCGTACGTAGGTTCTCATTTGCCTTTCATGCGATCATTAGTTAAGCCTTCTTCCAGATGTATCTCGGAGCCTGGCACCTAGGACCACATCGTGGCACTGCTGATGGAGTTGTGCCTGTGTGATTTGCGGAGGCACTGATTCGAGACCTAATGCCGACAGTGCTTGTCCTTGCAAAGATGCTTGTGGACGTGCCGGCTACGAGTAGTATCGTGCCCATGGCTCTTTTCCAACTGGTGTCCGGCCTATGTTGGGTTGTATCAATCTTTTTGCTTGTCGTGCCCTTGTATGGGAAATGAGGTGGGCAGGTCTCGTTGGTTGTTTTCAGCTTGGGCGTTGACAGTGCGTGGGAGGCTCTTGGCGGGTGGCCCTTTGCAGGCTTGATTTGGGGTGATGGGGCAGCGGGTTGAGAGGACATGTACGCTCTGGGTTTGCTGGTGCAGGAGAAGGCGGCGCGGCTTGCTGTTCGTCCAATTGCTGATGCCGTGGATCATCTACATTGTTCTGGCATCATGCATCGCAACCTGGCATAACGGCATAACAGTCAAAGCTTTTGGCTTGAGCAGAGTTCCTGCTGGATAAAGTTGTTGAAACGCGCCAGTTGGCGCTGAGGTGACATCAAACCCGAGAACATACTGGTGATCTTTGGCTTTGCGTTATCAGCTAGTACTTTCTCACTGAAGTCTCCCGCTCGGGCGTCTGCTTTTGATGTCTGTAAGAGCAGCTGACCTGTCCTTGGTTTGCTTGATCCCTCCTTCCGACCGAGGTCTTGTTAATCAGGATTGAACAATTTTTTTGTGCTTCCTTTGACTTCATTTTCCTGAGGAACTCTCAGCGGCAACTGGTGCTCTCGGACTTCGGATGTTCAATCTCTGCAGCGACTGCAAAGGGTATGTGCTTCGATTGCATTTGCTAACTTCATCATTTTTTATGCCATCAAATCTGATGTTGTCAGCCTTCGGAACTAAGTCAGATTCTAGAATTGTGCCAACAGTTGTGTGTAGTCCGTCACAGAATGTTAAGGGACTCAAGTGTGGCTTGAATGGATACCGAACTGCATTTCTGGGATTTTGAAACCCTGACGCTTGGATGGTAAGTCGCCAAATTCCTTACCCCTGGGGTTCAACCGATCCGGGCGGCCGCCCTGCTGTTTTTGTGGGGTATCAGCTGGTGAGAACAGCGTGGAAAGGTGCGGGACTCCATATTATGCGGCGCCCGAGACTTTCAGCGACATGGAGTACACTTGCCATGCCACCTGCCTGAGTTTGTGCGGGATTGCGGTCCGTTCAACATGTGTTGATTTATTTTGACCGAGGTCGACTGGTGGTCCACAGGGGCGTTATTCTATGAAGTTCTCAGCGCCTAGGCAAAATTGGGTGCCATCCAGAACTGCGTGCTTGTTTTTAAAATTCTGGGAGCAATCACCAGGAAAGAGCCTGCTGCAGTGCATTATTCAGGTGGCAAGATCCCATTCGTGCCGCTGCAACCTCCTCTGCCTTGTTACCGCAAAGCCTTGATGGCAATTGTGGCTGAGGCAGGACCTGACTAATTTTTCTGTGAATGTTGATGTGGATCATTTTCTTTTCCCTCGCCTTCCATGTTTGCAGATCCGCGCTGGGGCTGACAAACTCCTCTTTCCTGCGGTATCTGCACAGGCCACCTCTGACAAATCCAGCATATGGTTTATTTGATGTTGCTTGTTTTGTTTGCGCGTGATGCTACCTTGTATGAAAGGCGCGGCACTTTGTGTGCAGCTTGCTTCGGCGAAATCCGCTTCAGCGATTGACGCTGCATGAAATTGTGGTGCACGGCGCCCAGCGACACAACGGTGGAGAAAAAGGATGACCAACTGATGCATTTACAGCTTGCCGCATGTCATTTGCATTGTTTGCATACAGGCATCCGTGGATGAAGGGCGGCGATTGTGCACCAGCAAGGCAGATGGAAGACAACACGGAAAGTAGGTTTCACGACAGCTTGGTGCAAAGATTGTCAAACAGTTGTGCAGAATCATGTGGAAACTTGGAATCAACATGGGTTTGTCCAGAAATTTGGATCCCCATGCCATCCCCTAGTTTCTCATGATTTTCCCCTTCAAATTTTGAGGTATCACGCAATTTCTGGACACACCCCAGATTGAAGGAATTAAGGTATGCAACTGTCTCAAAACAACCCAGACTTGGCTAGGTCCTCCGGAAGTTCTTCGACTAGCAAGGAGTTTGGGTGTGTTTGATGCCATGCTGATGTGATCCCAATTTGTAAGGTTTGAGATGTGGGGTCCATTCATGGCACAGAATCTTGACCCTTTGGTTATGGGAAAACATTTTGTCATCTCATTTTTTTGGATCGTGAAAATGCAAGGGTCGACATTGACTATACCGCACTGACCCTTGAGACATTAAGAAAAAACAAACAAAAATTCAATCACGTGCCAAAGACACTGGACTGGCAAAATCCATTTCCAAAACACAAGGGAACCTGAACAACTTTTCCAAATCCGAGTTTAGGACGAAAATAGCGTCGGATGCATATTATGCATAATTAATTATATAATATATATATATAATATATATATGCTCACCGCCCCCCCATGACCCGCAATTTGTTTTTTTTTGCTGTCTCTGGGAGTAAGGGCCAAGGTCTTAAGATGGAAGTGCTGCAGGTGCCATGACAAAAAATACCAGAAAGACAATAGTCTTATTGTCTTACAGAATAGAGAGCAACACAGCTGTATTGGCGTTGTATTGACAGTATTGTTATTTAGATTTACAAGACATTGCTAATCAATATAAGCAACATAAACATTTTACAATGAAAAGTAATGTGCTTGGTTTAGAGAATGAAAAAAGTAGAATCAGGTTAGGTATACAGGGAACTAAATCTGGTGAAACTACTACTTTGGAGAAAAAACAATTAATTAGAATAAAACATTTTTGACTTTAAGAAAAGTAATGAGAATTCACAGATAAGCATTTAAAAATACCTAAAAATAATACTTCTCTATTCTCCTGTACACATCATACTAATGCAAAAAATATTATTGCCTGAATTAAAATGATAATACATAATTCGTAAGACAAGAAAATCTTTCTTAAGTAGTTTAAATTACAGCAAACATATTTAGCCACCTAATCTTAATAGCTATAGAAGTAAATGAAACAAATAGCTTTTGCAACTGAGTTGTTAAACCTAGTATCACCTCGATTGCTATTAACACTATTATTATTGTTGCAAGCTTACTAGAAAGTTTTACATTTAGCTAATTGGTAAGTATACTATATAATTCTTCTACTATCTTTAGTCTCTTATTAAGTATATTTTGCCTAGATTGCACATCTTGCAACTTTGCTTCTAAAGAGTATATTGGCTCGTAGTTAGGCATTTCCAAAAAACCTCTGTTATATCTAATACATCACTATGCACACTAATAGAATATTTCTCTTGAAATAAAATCCCCATTTTAATCGAAATATCTTTTTAGATAAACAAATTTCACCTTTTCTTGCAAGCTCTTCGTGTATTGGTTGAGTGTTTTCTGGCAATCTTTCCACAGAATTTTCTAAAGAGCTTAGTTTAACAGATTGAGCTAAAGCGTAAGATATAGCAAGTATAGTAAGAATGCTAATTTTATTAATAATTACAATTTTCAAAAATGGATAAACCATATTTTCTTTGATTATGGGTATCTCCCCATATCACTACAGATTAAAATACTTCTACTGTTTCATTATCAAATTGTTGAGAAAAACGTACAGAATATTCTATCTTGCGTGTTCCTATATTATATTGCTGAAAATACTGCTCTAAGCTTTTCATATCATATTATTTAGCATCACAGTACCCATAACAATGAAACATTGCTTTATTAATGCTGTTACTATTAGATATGCTATTACTATTGGGTTTAATTTTATTAGACATGAAAACATTGTATTTATAAACTCATGTAATTATTTATATAATATTAATTAATAACCACTATTTCTTAGTAAAATGGTATTGGTAACATGTAGAAATTTATTTATGTACAAATACTATTTGATAAATACATAGGTATGCTAATAATAAAATACAAAAAAAGTATCCATTAAGCAAATGCGCCTTTACTTTGTAATTACAGCACTATTCTATTATCATTTAAAAATTTGCATATACTATGTTTTTGTAAAATGAACACTAACTGAAATCAAGATATTCACTAATCAGCATTTAAAAAATGAATAAAGTTACTATTGTGTTAGATGTGTTTATTATATATAATGTAAGCTCTATTACAAATCAACTGCATATTACAAATCTTATATAGTTGAAATAGTAAACACATATATAATAGTTACTATAAAATTTACACTTACATTTATAATATCAAATCAACATATCAAAATTCTTGCTACTTGCAAACATATTGCTTACTATGATCACGTTCTTGAAAGGAATTTTCTATAAAAAATCGCAACTTTTCTGAAAGCTTGTAATATGTAGACAATGACAATAACCCCAAAATCTCAAAACCCAAAAAACAAAAAACAAAACTTTGAAAAAACTTTTTGGTTTAGCCTCAAAAGATGTTTTTTTTGGTTTTCCTTGTTTTTTTTTGTTTTTTTGGTTTTGAAATGCAAAAACCAAAAAAACCTTGTGTTTTTTTTTGGTTTGAGAAAATCTCCAAATTTGGGTGTTGAAACCAAAAAACAAAAAAACACAAGGAACACCAAAAAAAACAATCTTCTGAGGCCAAACCAAAAAGTCTCTTCAACGTTTTGTTTTTTTTGTTTTTTATTGGGATGTTTTTTGGTTATATTTTTGTGTTTTTGTTTGGTTTTCTTTACTATTGCACATTTTTGATGTGGTGTTGTGCAGAGAGTATTGTTGATGCATTCTGTGTTTGGGTAGTTTTTTTGGTTTTCATGGTGAACCCACTCTCATAGGGCAATGCATTGACCAAGTATTTTTTGAAACCGAAATTCGGTTTTGCTAATTTGATATATTTATATGTAGTTCTGAAGTCAACATGTTGATGATGTGGAGCCAGAAGTGCATTTTATACTGTATTTTGCGTGGTTTCGTGATGTTGTAAGAGGATAGGATAATATCCGCCTGGCCAGCACCCCGATGTTATATGTAAAGTTGCGGGTCGTGGGGGGGGGCGCTGACCATACATATACATATCTATAGATTCTATTTAGGTTTGTTGGTACATTGTATCAGGTACTGTTCTGGGACGGAAGAACCGTTTACACATCCTGCTGGAGGAGGCCAATGCCAGTAATGCCATTGTTCTCGACTGAGATCTGTTTCGAAAATTCCAGGCCTTTTGGGACGGCTGCGATTGGGGTTGCGACACGTCTGCAGTTTCATGGTCCATGGCTTTATTGAGGTCCTGATGATTACCATGTTTGGAAAGATGCGTAAGTTTGTCCTGAAATGGAGTATACCGTATACCACAACCTTACCACAACATGAGCACGTAAATGCATGATGACGATAAGGTTATACATTGCTCGTATCATTGCACATTGGATTTTTTAATGATAATCATTATAGGTAATCCAACATAATGATGACCATGATCATGATGACAGTCCACTGGAATTGGTGCTTTCCATTTTGATGCTCCAGGAACTCATCACTGCAGGGCAATGGATCTGCATCCCTCCATCACTTTGAGGGCTCAACGCCCAGAGGGCCCGACGCCCAGAGGGTTTTCCCAATTTTGGGGCTGGTCCGTTCATTGAAGCAAACAAGACGGGCTTGCGTTTTGAACACCCATGGTTTTGCTCAGAAGTCGTATTTTCTTGGTAGATGAGGCCGTTGAAGCAGAGATGTTGAGTGGATCGTGAGCTGATCATTTGAAAACCCAGCGCACGTTGATTCCATGGCCGTTTGTGCTTGAAAAAACCTGTGCAAATGCGATGGTTTCTGCAGTTTGCATAGAAAACTGATGGCAACTGGTCGGTTTCTCAAGATTTAGTATCGCCTAAAGTCAGGTCTCTAGAAGACAAAATGGGACAGTTTAGCCAAAGCTGTCTCTGTCCAAGGCCATTTTGATGCAACAAATTAGTACGGGGTACAACATTTTTTCCAGCATTGCAATTGCTTCCAACCTCTGATTCAGCACTCGGGGCCAGTGGAGCAGGCCGAATTTTTGGATTCCTCCTAAACCAGAAACTTGCTTTATATTTTGAATTTCAACCATCCAATTTTGGTGTGCCAAATTCGATTCATTCGCACGGTGATGTGAACGTTGTATGGTTTCTGTGATACTGTGATACTGGCTCTCAGCAAGTTCTAAGCGCGCACTGACCCGCGGTTCAGGCGGGGGAATGAACCTGGGACTCCAGTGCATGCTGGACATTTGGTTGGAAGTGTCAGACAGTTTCAAAAAAGTCTTGCATGAAACAAATCGCCAATAATGATGATACGAATTCTTTCAACTTTGCTCCCATTCTCTTTTTGAACTTTCGATTGCCAGGATCTTTCCAGTTCGCTGGTTCCATTGGATGAATAGATCGTTTCACCGGTTCCTTGGATGAATAGATCGTTCAGCACCCGATCCATGCGATCCGTCTGCAACGGAACTGTCAGGATACTCCTGCTCACACTTGGGATCTGCGATGCAATCACGGTGAATGTGCAGCTTGGCTGATGGGTTTGTCGAACAAAACACAAGGGATTCTTCATGATTCTTCACTTGTCCAGCTGCATGTGAGAGGGTGAGATGGAAACTGTTCTTCAGGATCAACTGCCACTTGACGGGGTTAGGTTTTTGACAATGTTTCAAGTTTCGATCGGTTCACACTGTTTGAAGCCGAGGACCGTGGATGCAGATGGAATGTCGCAACCACTGATGCGATCAGAGAAGGCGGCAGGGCTGTCCCATGGAAATAATCTATGTGGATCCATCATTGAACAACCAAAATCATCCACGGTGTGTAATTAGGTATTATGCACAGCCACCAAAAAATAAGTATCAGTATATTTATTATTATAGTATATTTATTTGTTCAAACATGTAACGTTCTGTTTCCCCAAATCGCAATGAATAAATCGAGAGACGATGATAGTCATTGGAATTCAGGGGCACCCATCTTGAGACAACCGAGCTAGACAGGTGCGACACAAGGAGCAAGAGGAGATTTGCACTTCCGGCGATTTGTAGCTCGGCATGGCTTAATCCCTTGATACATACCCAAAATGTATATCATAGATTATTATAGATTATTGTAAATTATTAAGGTACGTTGATTATGGTACCCACGATATTAAATATATGTTGATTATTATAGATTATCATGGTACGTTCTACAACTTTAATATCTTTTAAGCAGTCGCAAATACATAATTCGGTTTGTGGGGTTAGCCCAGTTGCTGACGAGGTGTGTAGAGAACAAGTGCGCTGAGCAGATCTTTAATTCTGCTGCTTGGTCGAGTTACAACAAAGGGATTTTACCCCAATTGATGGCCATTTCAATAGGGAAAATATGGGAAAATAATCATAACATATCAGATTCGGGGGGTATGCTTAGTATACTCTATTTTCAGACAACCCCAATTGGATGTCATTTGATGCCATCTGCCAAGATGTTTTTGTTTTTTCCGTTCTGCAATCCCTGAACTTCGAAAGTTGGGTCCTAAAACTTGAAAGAAATCCGCAATCTGCACCCCTGTGGATTTGGCGATTGGAGTTAACATATCACTAAAACATCACTGCGATAGTTCATGGGTTTTATCTACCAACCGATCCAAATTGGAATTGGATCATCCCATCATTCTTGGTGAGCGAACTATAGTGAACTCATTTTTTTTTGCAGTGAAATCCGGAAATATGGGGTACCGAGGTACCCAATCTCATAGTTTAAAGATGTTGTCCGCAACCTTAACGTTCGCCCAGGCTCATGATTGTGACAGAACAGAACAATATGTTGATTGGGGAAATAATATCAACTTTATCTTCACGAGGGATCAACATTCGCCACCCCATCTGAACAATACGTTGATTGGGATAATAACACCAACTTTATCTTCATGAGGGATCAAAATCAGGAAGGCGGGACATCAACTCCGGGCAAACGTCCAGGTTGCAGCGAAGATGTTTAAAGCCTCATTTTCCCAATCTCAACAGCATTCAGTAGCTATTTTTTGGCAAACACCCACCCATATCATAGTGAAAAACCTCATGTTCCCTTTTATTCAATAGCTATTTTTGGGGTAAACACCCACCCATATGGTAATTTATGTTGGCCCCCCGTTGTTTGGTTTCTCTTCGACCGTCCCAGTTGAGGCTGATTGTGCCGCGACGATCGACGGCATGGCGGCATGCGCTGGCACACAGGCACAACATCGATCTGCCCAGAAAGATGCCGAAACGGTGGAAACGTGGAAATCATGGTGGAAATCATGGTCGATAATGATAATGGTGATGGATGATAGTGGATAGTTAATGGTAGATAAAATCATGGTTAGCACATCATTGACCATTATCCACCAAGCTTTCAATGGCTAGTTGACTAGTGGTTACTATCATCATCATTATCAGTTGATTGACCATTATTAATGGCTAGTTGACCATGACTAATCCATAGATAATGATGATGGTTTTTCACATCACTTGACTTCTTAAGATCATCTTCTTGGATTTTCGACAGTGGTTTCCTCCAGGTTTGCGCCAACAAGTCCACAACAGGCAGGGGAAAGGATGCAGACACCGTTCAAGGTCGGCATTCAGCAGTTGAGTTTTGACAAATGTCCTGTTGGGGGATTTCGAAGATCACTTTCAAGTACCTTTTTAGTTGGGCGATGTGAACAATTAGGACATTCAACAACCCCTGATAGAACTTGAGGGTAACAACCCCTGATAGTTACAGTACATATTCCATGAATATTCCATTATATCCAGTCATCAGTAATATACCCATGATAGACCTTTGCAGATGCACCATTGTTCATCACCGTCAGATGACTCCGGCAACCTGGTGGTGCAGTTCCGCTGCTGTTGTCCCGCATGCCTTTGAAGTCCTTGGTGCTGCTAAAACGCAGCCCGCATTACAGCGGGGAAAAAACGTTGGGACAACTGCTGTGCGGTTTATGGCTTCACTGAGTTGATGGTTAGTAATGAGGATATAATGATTAGATTGAACGTGCAATGGCGGAAATGTTCACATCAGCCACTCAGCCACTCAGCCACTCTGAGTGACTGAGTGGCTGAGTGGCTGCTCCAGCCACTCTGGCAGAGTGGCTGAGTGGCTGCGTCAGCCACTCTGGCAGAGTGGCTGAGTGGCTGCTCCAGCCACTCTGGCAGAGTTACTGAGTGGCTGAGTGGCTGCTCCAGCCACTCTGGCAGAGTGACTGAGTGGCTGAGTGGCTACTCCTCCAGCCACTCCGGCAGAGTGGCTGAGTGGCTGAGTGGCTGAGTGGCTGGCACAGTGGCTGAGTGGCTGAGTGGCTGCGGCAGAGTCATCAATCAATGAAATGGACGGATAAAGTTTTAAACATTTCAATATCCAAGCAAGAGTA
>Ga0126342_10002156_pt1 | contig 30005 bp, 24 predicted proteins | sample Cyp1metagenome_FD_92528 | JGI IMG/M metagenome (GOLD analysis project Ga0126342, IMG submission 92528) | Coral microbial communities from Lord Howe Island, Old Settlement Bay, Australia - Cyphastrea 1 metagenome | ecosystem: Host-associated > Invertebrates > Cnidaria > Coral ...
TACTTGCTTGTTCCAGCCGGTCCGATCGATTCCCCCCAAATCTGGGTTTATAGAATGATACCCAAAACTGCATTCCATAAACGACCACAAACTCATTCTATAAAGGTACATTAGCGGGGGATGAATTTATTACTGTTGAAATGACAATGATATATGATCATTAAAACCATCATATGATCTATATGCTGATGTTTTCACATGGCTTTTCACGGTATAACGGTATGATTATTCAAATACTACAAGTGTGTTTTGCTATTCCATGCTACTATTATCATACGATTATTCGTAGTAGTATATAGTTATAGTACTACATTATTGCAGTACTTCTTATCGTAATTTGTCATTTTAGTTAATAATTCTGATTGTGATATTTTGTATTTTTTTTCCGGCTGATGTTTTACCATCTCTATGATTATGTACTATCAATCATTAGTTGTACTGTTATGATTGCTGGAAAAATTGGTAAGACATAACCCACGCAAGATGGCACAAGATGGGGATATCACCCGTGAAAAAAAGGAATGTAGGCAATGATGATCATGCAAATTGTGACTACGATTCTTCCTGATTCCGAATGACTCGTCAGGTGCCAACAAAAGATAAGCTGATATACACGGTTTTTTTGGAGTGATCTGCTCTACGGATATACAAAAGAAAGTGGCTCAATATGGCTCAATTTGACCTCCCAACCTGTTCAAGAACAATAAATATCAGCACTAAAATGGGGAGGTCCCAAAAACCTGATCCTCACATGATCTCTTCAATTTTGGCTGCATACAAGGTGGTGCCCCCCAAGTTATAAGTTGGTTTATAATCCCATTAACTATAGATGTATCTACCATAAGTCCTAGTTATTAGAGTTATAAACCAACTTAGCTATCTTGGGGGCACCACCTTGTATACCATATGTTTTTTCATCCCCAGATCCACTTAGGGTTGCTCCTCATCGGCCACATCCAGCTCCGCTGGCTCACTCGCAGCCTCTTGGAACTCCTGCCATGGAGGAATTGCGGCGGATCGGCATGGCTCGTTATTAAGCTGCGAAGCAATTAATGTTAATTTCAAAATACGTATAGTACATCATTGAGCCAAGTGTACTATATAGTAGAGCCATAGTACTATATATATATAATATATATACAATATATAATATATATATAATATACAGTAATATATATATTACAGTAATAGTGCCAATTGAGATTCGCCACGCTGGATATCCTAAAATATGGCGAACTTTAGACATCCTGCCAAGACATCTTGGTCTTCAGCAGGATATGAAATGTCCATTTATTTTGTCTCATTGTCCAAACGTGATCCAGCATTTTTGAGGTCGTTGACTAACATTCCGCAGGATGATTGGCACTGACGATCCATTCGGAAACCAAAAAAGACCTGTGCCCGCAAGAAGTCTTGCCTTGCAGGTATCAACTTCCATCATCATCATCATCATCATCATCATCATCAGAGACCCACGGCAGGCTGGCTCTTTGAGGTGCAATTTCAAGCCCTGTCAGGGATGTAACACCTTACAGAAGAAGTTGTATTCTAATAGCTTCTCCCCATTCTGCTATCATAGTTACATATCTCACCACACATACAAAATATCTAATGGATCATAGTACAGATCCTTACCTCACAATTCTTCCCATGTTTTGATGATCCACTAGACTGTGCTCCCACCAGGGATAGCCACTGCTTTCTGCGCTGCGGGGCCTCTGGTTCCTCCTTCTCAGCCTGTAAACCCAGTGCCATAAATCATCCCAAAGTTATTGTCATTTATATTCGGCTGGAATGTTTACCATCCCATACCGGGTAATTGTTGATGGCAAACCGGGTTTTATCACATCATTTATATAAGTCATGTGATGGTGCGTTCAGCCCATATTAGGCAATAGGCCCATGTCGATGAGAACCATCGGTCCATTGGTCACATTGCCAATTGTGTACCCCAATGTTGACCCCTGTCAATGTAGCCTCTGGATGAAATGAACACTGCTTGGTGGTTCACTGGATTGGTTTAAGGGAAAATCTACAGGAAACCATGGTTTTTAGCATCAAATATAGGGCTTTCCTGTAAATTTTCCCATCATCCAATTCTATGGGTGGTGCAATTTCACCATCTTGAAAAATATATTGGAGTTCGTCAATGGGGTTGGCATGACATCCCATATATATGAAATGGAACATAATCCAAATGTTTGAAACCACCAACCATTAATATATGTTTATCATTGTTTATCTATGCAAAATAACACGGTTGATTTTATTTGTCCATTTTTCCCAACTCACCTCAGCCATTCTATCATGGAGACTTTGAGCCATCTGGTTTCAACCAACGCCGAAACGGAGTTTCCTTGTGATGGCGAGGCCAGTGTCGATGGAACAAGCAAAACATGGACCAAAACATGGACCTGACATCAGCACTAAGTTAGCTTAAGGGAGATATTCATTGGAGCGACTTTTTTTGTGGCTATGGATCAATATCTAAGGAGAAGGGAACTGCAAAACCTTCATTTCACCAGGGTCATTGGCTAGTTTCTACCCTCTGGTAATTTAACATAGCCATGGAAAATGGCCCACTTATAGATGGTTTACCTATTAAAAATGGTGATTTTCCATAGTTATGTAAATGTTTACCAGAGGGTACTGTCCGACGATTGAACATGGCAAAGGAGTTTCCTCATCCATGAATACTTCGGGGATTTAACAGCCTACCATGGATGAGTAGGTGAACTCCCCATGAAACCACCATGAAAAATCCCCATGAGTTGGTTGGTTAAATCGCCGTGAAAAACCCCTTTCAATCCCCAAATCCACATGTTTTATCACCTTCAAATCATCATTTCTGGCATGTTTTTGGTCCATGAAATCCCGATGTTTTCTTCACATCGAAGCACCGCCAAGCGCACCGCCCTTGGCGCACCTCGTGTTCACTGGACTCGGGCGTCTGGAAGCTTTCGGGCTCCGCTGGAGCGGCTGGAGCCTCGGGAATGCTGATCCATGGGATTTCAACATGATGTACCCTCTGGTAATTTAACATAGCTATTGAAAATGACCATTTATAGTGGATTTTCCCATTAATCATGGTGATTTTCCATAGCTATGTTAAATTACCAGAGGGTAGACAAGAAATGAGTTGATGTTTTCAGAGGGGTTGAAACCACCAACCATTTGGGACTTTTGAACCGACATGGGCATATATATATATAGTTAGCTTATGGTTATGAATGGTTAATGTCAACCCCGGATTAATAAACCATGGTTTATTAATTAGGGGGGTACTCCTCCAATAGTCATTTCATCTAATACTTAAATGGTACCCTCCCAATTAAACAGCCGTTAGGGGTTTATTAATCCAGGGTTGACATTAAACAAGAAATGACTTGATTTTCTTGGTGGATTTGATGAAATTTGGGTGGAAACATCTGTCATTTACCGGGAAAAAAAAAAGTGGGGGATTTGACGGATTTGATAGAGATATCGTCACCAAGAACATGTGTATATATACTCGCGATGTTTCATGGGATTTGAATGAACATTGCGTGTAAAAACATGTGCAAAACCTAAACCACAATTGCAATGGTGATTTCATTTTTGGTGGAATTCACCAACATACAAGGATATCTATGGTGATTTAATTCTGATTAATTAACATGGATTAACTACGAGAAATGGTGATTTAATGGGAAATTGCAAACGTTATTTGACAGGAGTTGAGTAATTATATGAAAAACGGTGATTCAATGGGACTGAATGGGATTTAAACAACCAATAATGGGAAATAATGGGAATATAATTGGGACTGATTAGAATTAGTCATCTATAATGGAGATCTGACCATTTCATGGCGGTTTTTGGTGGTTTTTAACCAACCACAACGGGACAAGCATGGAATTTGTAACAATATGAGATGGGTTTGTCCCAAACAAAACAAGGGATAGCACCACATTGCCCTTAAAGCCCTTAAAGGCTGGTGGCATTTGAGTGAAAAACCCACCTTTTTGGCTGGGCGGCTTGGCCCGAAAATTATCGAAAAAACAGGCTGTCTTTTAGGGACTGAAAGGAACATCAACGAACAACCAGGCGTAGATTCAAGCTCTTTGTTACCATGTTCAAATTCCAATGTTTTTTTGTGACTTAAGACTTTGGTGATCCAGTTCTGGTCTTTTTTTGGCAGCCGTGGCTGAGTCTGAACTGCGTTTTTTGAATGTGTATATGGGAAAACGGGCTCAAAACATCCAATCTCACACTGAGTCTGAACTGCCCCTGGCAAAATGGCAGTTAATCCGACCCAATACAAATAGAATGTTCCATTTAAGATGGCCTCAATTCAAGTTTGAACAAACATTTACCCTCTGGTAAATTAACATAGACCCTGGTAGATAGGGGTTGGAAGATTAGTTTCCTCTAAAAATTGGTGATTTTCAGGGTCTATGTTAATTTACCAGAGGGTATTAGTTTCAAAAAATGGAAATACATCGAAAGAGCCTCTGTAACGTGCATTAAATCCAACTATAGACAACACTTTTTAATGAATCATCCACTTTGAGTGATTGAAATCCCAGCTTAAGTTGAACAACACAAACAATTGAATGTCACCATACTTTTAGCATCCGCAACATGCATTAAATCATACTGAATCCCACTCAACATCTCTGTCATTGGGATTCCCTATGGCAATTTGACATAGCAAAAATGGCCCATGTATAGATGGTTTATGATTACCTACGGATACCTACGGTTATTTTCCAGTTCTCTATGTCACAAATTACCAGAGGGTATATCAAAAAACTCCCCAAAATCCTATGATATCCCATGATGCTGTGGATGGTTGCTAAATCCTGCGCCAGTTATAGAAACTATGGTTAAGTAACTATCGGTCACATCGTAAATTTCATGGGAATTTCCAGAGGCCATTCAATGGGGAAAATGATCATGAACCTGGCTGGGCTTAGGTGTACAGCATTTGAAAAAATCCCATGGCCCACGGCTTTCTGTGTTGAATCCATGGTCAATCTTTGGTACACAACCCATGCCATCCTGGATGCTGATGTTCTAATATTTGTCCAGTTATAATATTTATAGCAAAAAACTATGAATGTCACCTATAAATATCATACTAACAATGCATCACTATATATTATGGAACTAGATATTATAAAACTTATATTTATAACTGGATTTTCCACTACCTATCCACTTGGGGCTTTGTTTCCCATCCAACCTGCAGTTGGCTTCGCTGGGGCTTCGACAGGAAGACTGGCCTTCTCGCGTAGGAGCCGCCGCTGCCGCTCCGCTTCAGCGCGGGCCAGGGCGCGGGACCTGGTGATTTCGATGGATCTTTGGTGGATGAAAAACCGTCAGAAAGAAGGTGCTTTGATGGGATCTTTACCCTCTGGTAAACTAACATAGCTATGGAAAATCACCATTTTAATGGGAAAATCCACTATAAATGGCCATTTTCAATAGCCATGTTAAATTACCAGAGGGTAGTAACTTTAGTATCAGAAATGGTGATTTCCCATGGGGATTTTTGACCAGAAATTTCTGAATGATGGACATGTTGCAACAAAATGGACAATGAATGGTGTTTACTGGGTATAATTCTGGCTATACCATGCTATACTCAGTATGATATTATTGAATGGGATTCATACAATACTGGATTTAAACAGCAAGTATTTAAACATATTTAAACAACAAGAATCGGGTAAACCACCAATCTTATGGGGAAATTGCTATCAATATCTTAAGCATATGAATATCAATGTCATGTGAAAATAGGCTGAAGATCAATGTGTGGGAGATTCCAGATTAAACGAGTATTATAGTACAATATATGATATGTACCATCCGGTAAACATACAAAAAGCTATTGAAAATGGCCATTTATAGTGGATTTATCCATTAAAAATGGTGATTTTCCATAGTTATGTTAGTTTACCAGAGGGTATATTGATTGACAATTGATTGATTGATTAGTAATTCCAATTTTCTATGTTGATATTCTGGCTTGCAAAATTTTGGCTTAAAATTTCAGACACTCCGATTTTCTGAGGAATAAATTTTGAGTGTCCAGATTGTGTTTTGGCTTTTAATTGGAATAGAATGGAATAGAATAGATATTTTCCCATTGGGTCTCAGGGGTATATTAACATTGACTTGTAAACATTGAGTATTCAAAAAATTCAACATGGCTAAAAAAAAGCGAGGTCTCTCTATATTGGATGATCAATGGATTGGTTTAAGGGAAAATCTAGAGGAAACCATAGATTTTCCCATTAAATATGGGGCTTTCCTGTAATTTTTCCCTTAAACCAATCCATTGAGATGATGATAATCCCCAATATAAGTTAATTAATATACCCCACGCACTACTCATCAAGCAACGTTGTGGTGTCTGGGCCACCGGACTCCAGAACCTTGCGCGAGTTCCGCAAGCGTGCCTGGGTCATGTCATGCGTCACCGGTGAACTGTGGAAGTTGAGACTGGTACCAAATATATATATATATACAAGGTGGGGCCCCCCGTTATTAACGTTGGTTTATAAACCCCATTAACTATAGTTATAAGTACCATAAACCATAGTTATTGGAGTCATAATAAACCAACTTAGCTATCTTGGGGGCACCACCTTGTAGATATATATATATATATAAAAATAACTAACCAATGGTTAATCATTAATCTAATGGGGATATGAACCTTTTCCCCCTACAAACCGCCCCGAAACCATTGTTTAGGGGGGTAACACATATTTGGGACCGGGGATGTTTTTAAAAGTTATCATTGTGGGGATGGGATTCCTACCGCCGTAGCCAAGGGAGATATCCGAGGGTCAAAATCCACCAGCAACCCATCCCGTCCCCCAAAAAATTACTGCGGCCTACTAGGTGCAGTACCAGGAGTGCTGGGGAAGTGTTTGTCGGAGGAAGGGATTATCAAAAATTACACGACCCAAACGATGTGTCTTCATATTACGTTTGTCCCAGGACAGTAGCCTAAAATCAAAGATGGGTTTCAATCTATAGTAACCTGTAAAAGGATAGAAAAGTGGTACACATGGAAATATGAGGGAAACAGTTATCATCTATAGCATCCTGGAAACACACTTCCATCTTTTTTGGGCTTGCTATAGTCTCATCATCCCAGTTGATGAGAGAAACATCCGCCAGCCACGGCTGTTTCTGGGCCTCAATCTCTTCCCGCTCCTCTTCTTCATCTTGCTCCTGAACGAAAGATGTTCATAGAAGGAGCCAATTGCATCAAATGATGTTATGCCTGAGTTATATCTATCTAAATCTGGTGGATAACCCTGGTGACTAGGGGATATTAGTACAACATTTGTCAACATTTTATAAGCCGTTCAAAACCTGTTTACACCTGCAATAAATAGTTCAGTAATACTTGGGACTCCCATTAGGGTAAAAATTACGCAGCAACCAGGTCCCCAGTCAACCCATTTGGAGATGGTAAAGATGGTAGCAAGCGCGACTGAAATCCACCGTTTTTTTCAAAGAACAAAAAGAGCTTTAAATCATGTTGCTATCTCGGTTCCTGCCTACATCTCTAGTACATTAGCTTATCATATGCCCAAGCATCCATCAACAGTGGTCAAATGGGCGATCTGCAACTCCTCGTCTTTCTCTTCACGTTCCACACGCACCCAGCCTGCGCATTTTCCCTACCCCGTGGTGAACACCAAAATAGCTGCAATTTTTGGATGTTCACCCGGTTCACCCCCCCCCCATATTGTCTAATAGGGTGCTTGGCCCATGGCAAAGTTATGGTCAGAAAAAACAAACATAATCAAACAAGCACACAAGCAAAAGGATTAATTACAGAGGGTTAAACCACTATAAACCACCGCTAATGTGAGATCAAACAACAAGCAGAATTTGAAGACAACCAAAGCTCGTGCAATTGGTTACACTTATGATCCCTTTTGTCCGCTTATTGGAACACACAAAGCATCACTACATAGGGACCATTACACAGTATCATCAGCCTCAACAAAGAAAGCATCTAGGGCATATGGTTTAGTCTGAGAAAAATACAATTACCCCAAAATCTTATGTGATCATCATTTTTCAATGAACATTTCCCATTTTGGGGTACAGTAAACCCCGTTTCTACACGAAACCATATCTATGGTCGACACATGGTATACATTGGTATACTGAGAATTGCCATATGTACCCGGTATACAAATCCCTATTGATAAGCTGATGACCATCTCCCACGACGGGCAACTTACCCAAGTTTTGACAAAAAAGGCATCAAAATTGGGAGGTTTCCTACAATAGGGATAGCCCTAAATCATCAATTTTAATTGTGGCTTTTCCATGATAAACCAACAAGCTCTTGGGGTAGCCTCCTATGGAACCCTGATGGATTGGGACCTCCGGCCTTTCTTTCCAGCACCTTTGGCCTTCTCCTTTCCTTTGTTCTTGCCTTTGGCCTTGCCCTTGCCCTGGGGCTGCGATGCAGCCAGCAGGCTGTCTGAGAAAAATATTCCGCATCAAAGTTGTCTGTCAGAAAAAAATGAAACACAGGCTGGTTTGTATATATATATATATGATATATATATACATATATATATATATGATATATATATATATATATATACAGTATATATATATAATTATATATACACAGTACGAGTATCTCTCACCCCCAAATGAATCACCAACCGGGCCCGGGGTGTCTCGCACAGCCTTCGGAACGGACGCAGCAAAGGTGCCTTCGCCGCCCTCCGAGTCTTCCTGTGCCAACTGATCAACTGGGCTGACACAGCCACTCCATTAAAATGCTTATAGTAAAGCAATAAACCACCATTAAAAAACAAAAAAACACCTAAACAAGCCATTTATGGTAAATTTGGAGGTTTACTATAAGTGTAGTCGTGACGTTTTTAAAGCCATCAACCACCAACAGACAGGGGATCATCATCCAGGCATCAACCACACCATGGCACCTCAGAGGCGACCAGCTCCGCTCGACCTTTTCGAAGGGAAGCGAAGCGAAGCAATGGGGAATGGAACTGATGTACCCTCTGGTTATGTCAAAATAGCTATTGAAAATGGATGAACATGGCCATTTATAGTGGATTTATCCATTAAAAATGGTGATTTTCCATAGTTATGTTAGTTTACCAGAGGGTAACTGATGAATCTTTAATGGGGGTCATCAGACATGATATATCATGATATATCATGATATATCATGATATATCATGATATATCATCTAGCCCTCCAGCCATACCTTCTTAGGAAATGGGACTGGGGTATGATTTGGGGGGTTAAGTATCTTCTCAGGAAGTGTTTGGATCCATAGGGTAGTTACCATAACGCAATTATTATATGATTCAATGTTACCATCAATGAACTTAGAACTGCGGGGGCATCACCTGGTATGATTTCCTGTGATCATCATCACGAAATGTGCATGGAACAGCACGGGTTTCCCTCAATGTAACATCATTGCCTATTGGAAACGGCAAGATGTGAGGTGTCACGCGAGGTCTTGTGGGAGTAGGCTCTACTTCAATGTTGCCAAGTTCACAAAGCGATCCTTGGGAAAAAAACTCCCATGACTGGTACGGTCTGAGGTTTTAAAAAAAAAGCGCCCCAGTTATGCTGTGGGATCATCCCAAAAAGATCAGTCACACATCACACATCATTCACAGCTGAATTCCAGGCCTCCCATCTACTCAGTAAATATATGTAAATATATCATGTACCCTCTGGTAAACTAACATAGCTATTGAAAATGGCCATTTATAGTGAATTTATCCATTAAACATGGTGATTTTCCATGGCTATGTAAACGTTTACCAGAGGGTAAATATTTGAATCCACCAGAGTGGAGTGGAAATTCTCCATTCATCCCAGCTCCCCACCTGGCTTTGGCTTCTCCTGACCCCATTTGGCCATGTGTTCGCCCGGGTCGTTACTGGGGTGGAAGCGGGGCTTCCAAACATCTTCAACTGGTCCTTGGATCATGCAGAATTTAACCTCGCCTTTTTCCCAATTTCGATTTTTATATAGTTTATTGTTTCCTAAGTCATGGGGGTACCCCATTTATCATCAATTTCTAGACGGGATTGTCCACTATAAACCAACCAGCCATGGAAAACCCCAATTTCGCCCCGGTCTTACACCGGAGCTTCTTGACAAACGCCATTTGGAGATGGTAAACATCAAACCCATTTGTCAAGGGATTTTTTGGGGATGATTGATAAATGATTGATAAATGGATGATAAGTGGTAAACATCCCCATGTTCTGAATCTGTGAGTCTGAATAAAAAAAATGGTTGCAATATGATAGATTTGCAGATCTGAATCGTCTCTCTATCTTGTCTAATCAAGTCTGTCAATCAAACTATCTGTCATTAATATGTATATACATGCACCATCATGCACCTACAGTAGATCCAATCGATCCAACTCATCAATTCAATGTATCAATCTCTCTTGTTCATTGATGTATACTGATTAAATTCCAAACCATTCTCTTTGTAATTCAATACCCTCTGGTAATTTAACATAGAGCTATTGAAAATTGCCATTTATAGTGGATTTACCCATTAAAAATGGTGATTTTCCATAGCTATGTTAAATTACCAGAGGGTAATAATAATCAATCATCCATAGTCTGTAGTCATCTATAGTCCGATCCACCTCTGTCTAATATCTAGAGTCTGTAGTTTACATCGATGACCTATACTAGCCATCTATATGGCTATAAGTCAAACCCCTGTTTGCTCAATTGCGATTGAATCACCATTTTTCATATAGTAAAATCCCATGAAAAAACCCACCAGTTTGTTTCATCCAGTTCTAGACTATCATCCAGATCTGGGGCTTTTCCTTAGGATATTTTAGGGGGTTTCCTCCATTTTCACGCATCTTCATGGATTTTCCATTCCCATAGGATCCATGTATGCTATATATGGTAACATTTACCATCCATATACCCCAGTCATGTTAGCATATATACCAGCACCATGGATCCTATGGGATTACAAAAACCATGGGCATTTTCCATGTCAACCCATCCAAAAGGGGGTCCCCGGCCTCGTCGGACGCCGAGGCTTCGGACCATTCGGCGTCCGAGTCCTACGGCAGATGGCTTTCCCCTTCGGGGATTTCGGGGACTTTTTGTGACTTTTTTCTGGTGGATTATAGTGGATTATAGTGGATTATAGTGGATTATAGTGGATTATAGTGGATTATAGTGGATTATAGTGGATTCTGGTGGATTATAGTGGATTATAGTGGATTATAGTGGATTAACAATGGTTATATAATAATGATGAAAACCCATGCTTATCTGGTTGGTGGTTGAGCCTACCCCTCTGAAAAATCATGGACTTCGCCAGTTGGGATGATGAAATTCCCAACTGAATGGACAAATAATCCAAATGTTCCAAACCACCAATCAGTTTTTTGATCATAAACCAAGTCAAAATCAAGGTTTAGAATTGATCATAAACATGCATAAACCAAGCCCTGATTTCAGGGTTTAGGCATGTTTCGACAACAGCTCGCGGTCTGTTTAACATGGATTCATCATGTTCAATCAACCGTATTCGTGATCAACTTGGGGATACTTGGCCAACAGAATAAAGTTTAAACCAAACAAAATGGAGTCTGGAGTGTCAAGCAACAAAAATGGGAACCAAGCAACAGTCGATATCTGAGCAGGGTGTTACGCGTGTTGTCCCGAAATGGACATACCACAAACATGTCCATTTCATTGGGGGAACAACACTTTCCAAACCAAACATGCGGGATCTGGGGAGTTCCTGATGGATTCCAGCAACCATGAACGGTTGAAAACCCGGAGCAACACTGGCAGACGTCTCCATCGATATTTCACATGCCACAAGACATGGATTGATAAACTGGTGCTCCAGCTGGAGTGGGATGCTATTCCCAAAAGCACCACGTTGAGCCATCCATCCATGAAACGTGAACTGGCATTGGTATGACCCTTCCAGTTTCTGGGGATACAAGAGATACAAAGAGTACAAAATGCGTTTGAACCACCAATCCGAAACTTCGGTGACTGTGATCATTTCTACTAAGGTGACAAGGCTAGTCGGGACTGGTGAGTAAACCCACGAGATCCATTAAAACTGTCCATCCAAAAGAAGGCACAGATGATTAAACATGACAAAAACATACAGAAAACACATCTGGTTTGGGTTACCGCTTTGAACTCTCAAAACTAGCCGTTTTTTAGTTTTTCACCGTTGAGCCATAACAATTTCTGATAATAAATCATTTGTTCAAACAAAAACAAGAATTATTGACAGTACGAGCGCCGTACTTAAGTCACATCAGGCGGGAAAAGTCACATCATCCCCATGGCACGGCGGCGATACAGAAAAGTCACATCAGGTAGTGGCAAGTCACATCAGGGAAGAAGAATCACCATGGCACAGCCTGAGATGATTAATTTATATATTATATACCCATCTCATTTGATATGAATCATTTGGTTCCAAAATGATTGGCATTTCCGAGAAAAAAATAGCGGTTCAGTGGTGGAATCCCGAATAAATCTGGTAAAATCACACCAAATCCTCTGATCTTCAATAGCTACATCATCTGTACAGGACCATAGGACCATAGCCATAGCCACCAAACTGCGGGAAAATCCCAAAAATTCCAGTGATTTCCAGTGCATAAAAGTGGTCAAATCATGTTCAATTCCCAGGTCTGATGAATACCCTCTGGTGAACTAACATAGCAATGGAAAATCACCATTCTTAATGGGAAAATCCACTATAAATAGCCATTTTCCATTGCTATGTTAGTTCACCAGAGGGTAAACCACCCCCATTTTTGTTCCATGTCTGCCACCAATTCGCACCTCACCGATGATACGAGGACCACGCCCGCGGCCTTTTTGACCTTTGCCCTTCCTTGGAAGGTGACGTGACGTGGAAGTTCATCAAGGAAAATGAGTCATAAGACCAAGCACAATGGGGATATCATTGGGATATACAGTAACAGTAAGTCTTGCAAGTTGGTGCCCGGTTTGTTCCCAAAGCTGAGGAAAAAACAACTAGTCCAATGGTCCAAGTGTTGGGATTATTACTTATGGATATACGGTTGGATGGGTTTAGAAACTACCGACTGGAGAGCACTACATTGTGCGCTAGCTGAATCCAACAAGGCAACAAACAATGCCAACTTTGAAAGGGAACATCCTCTCTCAACTCCACACGGGATTTTCTATGGCCGTTGCAATTAGCATATTTAGCTCCAAACATCTGCGGATTGTGCTAGGTAGCTAGTTGGTTGATTTTAACCTAGCAAAAACCTAGCAAAAACTGTGAAACAATCTGTGTGAATCATCTGTAACCATTGATAGTGAGCATAATGTGACTTCTGGATCATTTGGCGAATCACTGGGGGTTCAACATCATCCAACAGTTCAGTTGGATGCACCTCATTTTTCCCTAAAAACCCTTTGAAGTTTGATGTTGTGCCTTGTCAATCGCTGAAATCCAGCGGATTTAGATGGATTTAGGTCAATCCCCATTACTGGAAAAGATCAAGTTCTATTGTACCCAGTTTTTTTCGTCCCATCTGCTGAATGGCTACAGAAAGATCATCGGATGGTGAAATCCCATGGTTTTCCACGTGTTCCAGGCCAAGCAACTTGGAGGCTTTGCCTTTGCCCTTGTCCTGAACGCTGAACTCATCCGCTTTTCAAAGAACAACAAAGGTGCCAAAATCTATGTGGAATTCTCTTCTATTCCGTTCGGGGGATGTGTTTTTTTCTGTTTTTATTTTGGGGCTAGGAATCTGTGGAAAAACACCGCAAGGGCCATGTTTTTAGACAGTTTACGCGGCTATTCGCAGTTTAAGCTACAAATGCCGCAGCTTGTGGCCCCGTTTCGGTTTATTTAGGGTTGGTTTTGGGCTTGGTTGATTGATGGTTTCTTTAGGGTTGGTTTGGAGTTTATATATTTAGGTTTGGTTTAGGATGTTTTTTTCAAGTTGGTTTAGAGTTGGTTGAGAGTCTTTTTGGGGTTGGTTTAGTGCTTTTGAAGCAGCAATTTAGTAAAAATGGGCCAGAAAACAGGCGGGGAATGTGATTCTCTGATTTTCCAATGTGTTTCTGAATCAGTTTCTATGTTTTGTTTGATGACTGTCTATGGTTTTCTATGTGTTTTGTTCTTGTCATTTCTCTTCCAATGATGTTCAACTTGGGATGGAATCGATGGAATGCTGATTTCTATGATTTTCCGATACATTGGATGAAATGGGGTGCCAACAAATCAACCACAGTAAACTCCAACACTTGGCCAATTGTTTCATCGAAAATTCTTTATTTTTGTCGGGACAATTTTGATGACACCAACAAAAAACCATCGGATATTCCATCTTCGATTGTCCAACCATAGATGCTATAGATGTTAATAATCTTCGATGTTCCATGGTTTTCCCTGGTTTTCCCAATATTTCCGTGCTAAAAAACGGCCCCGAAACGGTCTCCTCGGCTTTGAGCACCGGCTGCTCCACCGGCTCAGGTGCCTGCCGCAGAAGTGGAGAAATAACAGTGGTATAAGGGTTATATAACTATAGACTATAGTTATAAAACTTAGGTAACTCTATATATATATGTTTTGATATATATATATATACTATGTCAATATGTCATTATAATCATAACTATTATAATCATAACTATATAACTATATAAGTATAAGTGATAGGGGCTTTAAAATTTATGATGATTATTACCATGGAGATTAAGATATTATAACCATTGATAACCCCAATATTGCACCACCAAGAATATCCTAAATAACCAATCATAAGATATCATAAGTGGGTTGGCTGAGCCATTCTTAGTGCTTGTTGGTAGGAAGTTGGTTTCAATGATGGATATTCATTAACGACAGATATGGAGATAATTGGTGATTTAAGCAAAAGAGTTATGGGTATGTAACGAACCAAAAATATGGGATAGAGTGGGATTGTAACCATGCCAATCTTTCATACCCTGCGAAAACAATGTTTAGCTGAGTGGCATAAACCACCAAGAAAATGGCAAAACGTAAAAATCATAAATACCCTCTGGTAATTTAACATAGCGAACTGGAAAGATCCACCCATTTTTAATGGGAAAATCCACTATTTCTATGGTCATTTTCAATAGCTATGTTAGTTTACCAGAGGGTAACACAAATATATATACATGATGGGCCCCGTCGATTCGCAGTTAGCCGCTCATGGCTAATCTAATCTTGACATGATTCTCATCAATCATAGGTTGTTTTATCACGCCAGAAAAGATAGGAAAAAACGAATTCATAAACAATTGAGCAATATTGAGCATGTTTTTTGCATTTTTTGGGAATTGCTATAGTTTGTAAATAAGCATCTGAACAACACTTAGAAACGCTTAGGCAACAACCAGAAAGCAAGCTTAGACAACCAGTCCTGTATGTGACATAATGTTGATAAAGCAACAACCTGAGCCCAAATATCATGATAATATCCCGTCATGATGGGGCTAAGCTTGTAGATAGCCTAAAGGTTACCCATTAGCACTCATCTTCATGACCATGGAACATGGAAATTGAAATTCCGGTTTTGGATGGTTTTGGTATATTATCCAGAAATGGGTAAGTTTTTCAATGCATATAGGCTATAGTGAAAAATTATCAGGATACTGTAGGTCCTTTTTTTTTGCCATGCATAGGCCATGGCTTATGCACATGGTTAGCCTCCAATCCCCAATGCTGGACATCGTGGATGGTACCCAAAGGTTGAGCCAATAGGGATTATGGTTGCTGGAGCAATACGAAATCTTTTCTCCAGGACACGTTTATTGCCTTTTTGGAGACCCACTCAACCAAGACTAAATCAGGGTAGTCAGGAAGTCAGAGCTAACCTGCAGTTTAGCAAGTCCCATGGAGATCCCCTGAGAGTACATCATTCAACCCGATACAATCATTATTTACCATCTGGTTATTTAACATAGCCATGGTATAGATGGCCCATAGAAATAGATGGTTTACCCACTAAAAATGGTGATTTTCCATGGCTATGTTAAATAACCAGAGGGTAAGAATTGGACATTCAATTCAGAACCACTTCGAAAACCTGGCGGTGGCTGTTGGTTCATGCCATAAGCATCAGAAATGTAACAACTGAGCTCAAACTTGGCTCATGGCTAATCTTAGATACCCTGAAAAACTACCTGTGTAGTAAATCTCCACGAAAAAAGAACTAGTGGACTGCCTTTCATCAATCCTTCATGATTTAAATTGGGCCAATTTCGGCAGGTCAAAACCATATAAAACCATCATTTTTGGACCATTTTTGATGGTTCACCGCAGCATTTTCCCAAGGTTTCCGGGATCTGGCTCCGCCTTTTCCTTGGCTTTCTCTTCAGGAGACTTCTGCAAGATCCGCACGGGTTTCTGGCGCTGGCATGATGGCAGGTCGTTAAAAGCGGTACCCGAGTTTGAAAGCTGGTGTTGAATCCCAATTCATTATACATGTATATATATAATTATGATTGTTCTATTTATCTACTCTACTTAACCATACTTAACCTATAGTCATGAACCAACTTAGCTATCGAAAACGGGGGCACCACCAGTAATGGCACCAGGTTTCTCCGATGAATTTTCATCATCAAGGCATCGCCATGTGAAATTCGTGGTACCTTTGCAGTGGGCTTAGTGGGAAGCCCCTTTAAAAAAAAAAAAGAAATGGACCTGTCTTGATCCACCAGAAGCGGCTGTCCCTACGGCTACAAATTGACACTGACACTCGTGATCTGAACCCCCAGCGACGTATGCAAAAAGTGTGTCTCTAGGTCCCTTTATTGATTCCAAAGGCGCTTGCTCTATGGGGATTCTCTATGGGGACACCGCAAATTTTGGAACATCGTTCCTACCATATCTGCGCATAATATATTTATTTATATGATTTATAATATGTATTTATCACTGATGAATTTGTGCAAGTTGGGAGTCCATAGAAGTCTTGGAGAAACCCACATGACTGTGGCTCGGAGATACAGAATCATGAATCCGTATTGAACAGTATTGAACATGAAAACACGACCAAAATGACAAAGTGGTGATATGTGGACATGTACCCTCTGGTAATTTGTCACATAGTGAAAAAGTGAAAATTAGTGAAAATGACCATTTATTATCATTTATTCATGGTTCATTAATACCTATGATAGCCATGGTGATTTTCCACTTCGCCGTTAGTTGACTTATCAGGGCCGTCGGCACCTGCGGATCGATCTTGAAGGTCCTCACCTCTTCCTCGGGCAGAATGCCCAAGGATGCCCAGCCAAGGATGCCCCAGAATGGGGCAATGCGGCAGCGTCAGCAGGATACCCAACGATGCGTTTTGGTCAACTTCCGATCTGCAAATGTGTTTTGGCTATACCCATATTCTCCATGTATGGAATATTTACCAACATTTACCCCATAAATGGCCCAAATGTAGGTCAATATACTATACATGGAGCATATGTGTTTTGGCTATATAATGATCGTGGTGAACGGACAGTGACAATGTTTTTTTGTTGCTAGTCGAGCACGAAAAACATGCGACATATGACCAGGGAAAGTATATAAATTAATGTATAGAAAGTATATAAAGATATATATAAACTTATGCCCATGAAATCGTCTGTGATTGGGGGTGCTATGGGGGTACTCTCCCGATCAATGTCCATCAAGTGGATCTGGATTCGACGTACAAGTTCATTGACATAGACTCACCATGTCTTGAAAAACCCACATCCCACTTGTTTAACCTCGGTGTATTTGATATCAAAAAATGGATACCTAGGTATCACCATGTTCGGTATATTTGATACCTACGGTCTATAATAAAAGTATATACTGTATATAAATGTACAGATATGTACGGTATCTACCAACACGCAGCTCAGTCTTACGTTTAATTTCTTTGCCCAAGTTTATCCAAATATTAAACGTAAGACTAAAGATATTTATGCAAATATGTAAGATAATTAATATATCGTTTGATTAGCAAAAGATGATTAAACCATTGCACAAAAAAATGGTCATGCGGGGCATCGGTGAAAACTCATGAAAACTCACCATCCCCCAGACTCAGCTCGCCACTTCATGCGAAGGCGAGGCCTGGTGTTTTTCAAAACGCAGACGATGATATCGTCTACAACCCATACCATCTGTGATCCAAATACCCTCTGGTTATGTCAATAGCTATTGAAAATGGCCATTAATAGTTGATTTTCCCATTAAAAATGGTGATTTTCCATAGCTACGTTAAATTACCAGAGGGTACAGGCTATAGTTGCTTCAATCAATTCATGTTTGAACCCATGATTCTACCCAACTCTTCCATGTGATTTGCTGCAAACAAATCACCTATGTTTGTCTCTAATGTTCTGTTTTGTTGCTCATTAAATCATCTTCAATCCAGCATAAAAAACCCATGGTGTTTCCAAGGTCAGTCCATATGCAGCCCATGGTTCTGCCATGGGGATTTCCCATGTGTTAACCATATAAATCCCATGTCTTTGCCATGGAAAATCACCATGCTATTAAGTTCGGTAAACCATCTATAAATCTATGGCCCATCTATACTATGGCAAACTGTTAGTCATAACCAGAGGGTAAATCCCATGTCTTTCCCATGATTCTGTGGTGCCTCAGCCAAGTCCTTCTCGTCCCGGTCGCGGCGGCTGCCGTCGTCGCGCTTCTCCAGGCGAATCCTGAGAACTGTTGGGTGCCACAATTCATGGAACTGTTAATTGGATTTCATGGGATTTTAGAGGATTTAGATTATAATGGGATTTTATGGGATTATGGGATTTCATGGAACTTTAATGGGATTTGATAGCAATTCATTTTAATGACATTTTATCGGATTTCATGGGTGTTTAAGGAGTTTAATGCGATTTCATGGTATTTTATTCAATTTAATGGGCTTTAATTAAACCACCAAAGATGTGGAATATTGGATTCAATAGCATATATTCAGATATATAACGACAATGTGGGATGATTGGAATAACATGCTTTCAGACTCGATTGAGTGTTCCAAACAAATAATGGATTGTCTGGGATTTTGTTATATTAGGCGAGAATCTTAAGCACCACGGATAAACGAATCTTGATATATTTGTTTTCTCTATTGTAACAAACAAATGATTGGCAACCTGGTGATGTGTTTTGTAATCCTACAAGCATAATAATGATCTTTATCCGAACAAATTGGTCGCAAATAGTGGAACTTGAAATTTCAGTGGCAATTGTGCAACACACACATGGTCATCATAACAAGAGGGATTTTCAGCAAAAATGGATAGATTTGATTCATTTGATCTCTCCTTGAATCCAACGAAGTCAAATACCCTCTGGTAAACTAACATAACTATGGAAAATCAGTTTTTTTGATGGGTATATCAACTATAAATGGCCATGTTCAATAGCTATGTTAGTTTACCAGAGGGTACTACTGTCTTTGCGTCGAAATCCTCAGAAATTGGTTGGTGTCCAGATCGGCCAATCCTGAAGCAAGTTTGCGCCAGTGAATTGCTGGCTGACTCACATGAATCTTCCGATTTCTCTCGGGTCATTTGAGACCTTTCTTAAATCACCTATCCTAAAATCACCTATCCTATAATCAAATATGTAATAATCATCTACTGTAATAATCATGAGCAAAAAGTCTATAGCTTTCTGAAAAAGAAACTGGAAGGTATCGATCATGTCGACTCCCGGTTCGAATGAAGATCCAACATGGCGGATATCTCGCCCATCAATGAAGGTTTTCATGGGAAAACTACCCGGCCTGGTAAACGTTTACAGTTTGCGAACTGGAAAATCAGCATCTTGAAAAAGAATCAACTATTTCTATGTGCCAGGTTCAATAGCTATGCAACAAATTTCCGAATCGGGTATCTATAAATGGTGGATTTTCCACCACGTTTGAGTAGAGGGTCGGGTAGCCAAGTTGATCACTTTGATTACCCTCTGGCTATGACTAACAGTTCGCCATGGAAAATCCCTTATAAATAGAGGTTTTAATGGGACAATCATCTATAAATGGGCCATCTATACCATGGCTATGTTAATAACCAGAGGGTAACTTTGACCCCCTTTGTAGAAAAAGTGCCGGGCACCCTTAGGCTGAGGAACTTGGTGACGGCCGTCCAGCTAGAGATGGTTGCGGAGACATGTTTTTTTTGTTTCCCCCATGAAAATGGTTGTTTTACGAGGACACCCGTTATCAATTGGAATTGAAACCCATCCAACTGCATATAATTAGTTTTAAACCCCTACTTGTACTGTGTGCTTTTTTACTGGCGTAAACCAACTGACCCAACTGTGGGCCACCACGCATTGTATAGAAAAAAACGCACCAAACTTGTCTTGTTCATCCACTGGATTGAATATCGATGTTCAAAGATGACATGTCCATATATTCTTTCATATTCTATCTACTTGGGTTTTTAAAGATGAAATTTCTATATTCTATCATAGTCTATCATATTCTACTTCAGGATATTTCAGGATGACTATATTAATCTAGGCCCTAGTTATGTCAATGTCAACGTCACTGAGCTCTCGCACTCACTGCGTGGCACGCGCTCATTGCGCTCACGCTCCCGCCGATCCTCACGACCTGTCGATCAGGGAGGATTTCTGTGGGATGGTACATGGAGGTTTTATAAGAGTAGAAAACGTGTACTTACTTACAAATAACTATAACTATACATGATATTGTATTGATAATAACACTATAACACTTGTACTTGTACTTACTTATATATATATATATATATGTTTAGTTTATATATACATATGATTCTATGATATTGCATTGATAACTATATATATAATATATTATATATATAACTATATATTATATAATTATTATTATATTCATGTCCTGTCTTTTGGGGGATGGGTCAAAGCCTGGGAGAAAATTCGCAACGGGAAAATGTTCCACCAACAGTTGCGGTTGATTGAAAGGTTATTTCACCCAAAGTTATAAGTTGGCTGATAAGCCCACCTGACTATAAAGTCATAAAACTATATAAATGCTATTAAATCCTACAAGGCGAAGCTTTTCAGTTCTAACTTGATTTATTTTACCCCCATGAATATCCATGAATGCTATAGTATACTATAGTTATATCCACCAGTTTTCAACCCAAGTTCACCTCAAGTGAGCTATTCGTGAACATCTCGCTATCGACTGGAAGCCGAGCCTGACCTTTGGCATGTTTTAGCTGGTTCTCTCAACCAACTTAAGGCATTAAAAACACACCGTTTTCCCATCTCATTGTCCTAGTTGCTTGAAAACGCTTTCCCCCCTATGGCTTGTCATAATCAGGCAAAATCACCAAGAAAATCGAGAAATTTTCCTGTGGGTAAAACAAAAACACAAACCAGCCCATTTTTGATGGTTTATACCCATAAAAATGGTGATGACTTGGGGATGGTTTATTCTTGGTTTTAACCACATTAGAAGTTACCCTCTGGTAAACAAACATAGACCCTGAAAATCACAATTTTTTAATGGAAACTAGTCTATACTAGTCTTCCAACCCCTATCTGCCAGGGTTTATGTTAATTTACTGGAGGGTAATTAGAAGTATAACTCCCAACAAATTCACCAATCCGACCAGGGGTTACCACCACGGTTACCATCGGCGCCTTCCCGTCGACCAAACCGTGCATTGCGGTCGCCGCGGTCGCCGCGGTCGCCGCGGTCGCCTGTCTGCCAAGCCGTGCCTGGTCGAAGCATTGGATCCTTGGGAATTTCAGGATCCTAAGGAGGTACGTTAGTAGCATATTGTTGGCCATATGAATTGTGGAGATATTCATATATATTCATGATATTCCCTAGCCTCCAGTCGATATTGTTCAGTGATGTGGCTGGATTATATGGTTTATGGTAGATATAACATGATATCTACAAGGTGGTGCCCCCAAGATAGCTAAGTTGGTTTATTATAACTCCAATAACTATGGTTTATGGTACTTATAACTATAGTTAATGGGGTTTATAAACCAACTGATAACTCACCACATTCTGGGACAATCATCCAAAATCTAAAATCACATCCGATTGGTGAAGGGAACATCTACAGGAAACCATACGACTTTCCTACAAGTCTATAGGGATTTCCTTTTTTAATATTCCCTTTTTCACCAATCCATTGATAAAATGGTGATGTGGTGAGGATACAACGGGGATACATCAGGGATAGAATGGGATATTGATTAACCATAATTGACCATCATTAACCATCATTGACCATTATTAACCATCAGTATATCATAATGGAGTTTCTGCGAAAATCACCGAGCCAAATGGTGAACAATTCCATTGCTACATTTTGACTGTGTCTCCATGGGGGCGTACTGTTCATCATGGGACTTTGGGGACTAAAAAATTGGCACCGAAAAATCACGTGGTTTGCGCCGAAAGCACCATGGAAATGACAAAACTGTTGCTTGCTTCAATCGCATGTGCTCAATCGTTAAATCTCATAGAATCAGATTTTTTGGTTGGTTTAGTTACCATTAGATCACCATGTGTGTTACTTTCAATCCCACGTGTTCTGCGGGATCAATTCCCACTCAATCGCCAAATTCTGCGAGGATACCCTCTGGTTATGACTAACAGTTCGCCATGGAAAGATCCACCCATTTTTAAGTTCGGTAAACATCGGTAAACCATCTATTTCTATGGGCCATCAACAAACCATGGCTATGTTAGTCATAACCAGAGGGTAGATTTTATGGTGAAATCCCCATGGGATTTAGACCACCACTTTCGTCGCCTTCTCTGCCTTGGCCTTTCCCTCGTGATCGACCTGTGTTATTTTGTGGGATTTTAACCATGAAAAAGCTGGGATTTCACCAAAAAATGGGGGATTTACTAGGATTTGACCACGAACAATTGTGGATTTCATGGGACTTCATGGGATTTACAGTAGTTGGCTAAGTTGGTGAATACAACATCCCATATTTGTTTGTACCAAAGAAACTGCTGTTGAAGCATGATATGGAATTTAACCATGAACATATGGAAACTGGTGTTTTCCTGGGATGTGAGATACCATCTAACCTCACAGAAATGATGATTTCCAGAGATTTCACCAACACAAATGATGACTTCATGGGGTTTTAAGCTACAACATAATGGAATTTAATGGGATATGATATAAACAACAAGATGATTTTTGGGTGTGTTTGGAAATGGAGGATTAGCCCCACAGAATAGCATGTTAATAGGGAAAATGATGATTTATCAGCGGATGATTTATCAGCGGATTCAAAGGGTTACCTATTCCAGAGTGATCTTAAGGTATAGTTGGGTGATGTTGGGTGGTTTGAGAAAAATATATACCATCTGGTTATTTAACAGTTCGCCATGGAAAATCACCATTTTTAATAGGTAAACCGGTAAACCATCTATTTCGATTAGGGCCATGGCTCTACCATGGCTATGTTAGTCATAACCAGAGGGTAACCCGGAACGCAGGTCCAATATGCTTCACGTGGGACTCCTTAACTCACCATTCCGGTGGGCGAAATCACCATCTTTTGGTTGCTTGAATCACCATCAAAAAAGAATCAATCTCCCCATATACCTCAGCAATATCTTGCTAGAATTGAATCCTAATTTATCTGCCTCCCATCTGGTTATTTAACATAGCCATGGAAAATCCCTTATAAATGGAGGTATTAATGGGAAAATCATCTATAAATGGGCCGTTTTCCATGGCTATGTTAAATAACCAGAGGGTAATTGTTCAAGTTACCTGTGAAACTACCAGCAATGCTTGGGGATTGCTAAACATCCAGCTGGTCGGTAGCCTTCTTGAGCTCGGGCACGATCTTCCCATAGGCCTCGGGTAAAGAAAGGCTCCGGAACCATAGGAAAATAGAGGAACATGTTGATTGAACCAAGAAACATTAGGGGAGTTCATGGGATTTTTTGCTGATTTTTAATGATAGCGAGACGTTGACGTAACTTGGATGAGCTTGATGTAGGTCATCCATGCCAGAGTAGGAATCCTCTGAAGGAAATATTTTCACCCATGTATATCAATGGATTCATGACCATCCATCATTTTGGCTAAATCTCATTGCCCAGAAGCGGAACCGGGCCCGTGAGTTATCAACTGGTTGATATTAATGTTGTAAACTCCATGAACTACAGCTATATCATGATCATGATCCACCACAAATCCTATATCCGCCATAAACCCAACGGTTGCGCAGAGCTTGCGCAGCGCATGGGGCTCCCATCAGCCAACGGCTCCCTAGAAAAATTACACCGCCTGAAATTCTGAAAGGTCTTGAACTTTGAACACCTATGGAAATTCTGATGGAAAATTTATGATGATGAAAAGTTGACAGCGTGCAGCAGCAGGTCATATTACTAGCTGCACCGAGTCTATGAAAATTCTGGTCATACTACAACTGTGCCTTTTATTCTTTGAACAGGAACAAAACAAATATACAAACGTGGGAACCGTGGGAACACTGAAAAAAAAAAACTGACTATGGGGACCCTTCCTTCCTCCATGGAAGCGGATTCCATTGAAAAAAACCTGGAGGCTCTCCCAGTCGACAATGGATACATATATATATATACGTTCGTATAGATATATATATATATACATGATTACAGTATATAATTGTATATAATGGCATATCTTCCCGCTAAACCATGGTGACATTCCTGAGCACCTCAAACCGTGTGGTGGAAACTAAGAAAGCGATTACTTTCTGGCTGCGATCCCCATTTTCCACAAGATTCAGCCTTTGTTTGGCTCAAATCAACGAGGAAAAATGCAACATGCCATATCTTTTTCCAGTGAAAGTTCCACTTTTGTGGATTTCCACAAATCACCCAATGTTTAAGCATGAATAGGATGTATGTTACTGTCCCAAAGGTGTGTTGATCAAATCCCAAGTTGCCTAAATCATAGAAAATGTTCCAAAAAACAATTTGAGACCAAACAGCCACTTACCAGTGAGTTGAATTCAGGGAAAATCCTACAGTTACAGGAAACCATTGTATTTACGACCAATTTTTTTTGGGGGGTGCTGTAGATTTTCCCACCTCTGGGAATTAAAAAAAAAAAACATTCCAATATCCCCTTAAAAATCCCATGAAATTCCATAAGAAATTCATGGGTTCATGAGATTTAATGGCTATAGGTCAAAACCCTATGCCCCTGGTGAACATCAAAATAGCTGGTAAATGGATGTTCATCCCCCTAAAAATGGTATAAATGGTATGTATAGGTATTGATCCATAGCCTAATGAGTGGTTATTAATTCCAATGCCACTTGCATCATGACTGACTGACCATCCACCCCTTGGCCTCCCACCTTCGTGCCGTGGCATCTCTTGCCTTCTGGCCACGTCGCCCTGCCAGGCCTGCGGCACTTGCGACGCTTCCGGCACTTGCGGCTCGGCCCTGGCAGGGCCTGGCAGGGCGCCATGTGGCCATATGACATGCTCAATATGAAATATCATTCAATATCATTCAAAACCATTCAAAATACCAGTTCAATTCATATTTTGTGTATATTTTAAATATTGAACATCTAGTGGATTTCCATACAATGTAAATAAATATTATATATATATGTATATATATATACATCACATTCCCTTTCCGCCCTCTGCATTGCCTCTTAAAATGGCACTTGAAAACTGTGCCAGGTTGCAACTCCTTTGGAGAACACATATAATGTATATATATATACATATTTATTATTCATCCACTAAATGTAATACATTATGTGGCAACCAACATGAGTATATGTATGTACGAAATGTAAATACGAAACTGTTAATATAATCATAGAGTGTTTGTAAGTGATGGTCTAATGTGGTGACATTATATAGATTTAAAACACAATACATGGATGGATTACTCTATGCTAACAGTCCCAACTATTGAATTGTCTACCACGTTTCAATATGTTTGATTGGTACAGAACATATTTGTTTGCTATAATATTGCTCATATTACTACATGGATTGTACAACACTGTATCATGTTGCTATCCAATTGCTATACTGCAATATTTGCTCATTAATCGTTAATGATTATCTATGGGTGAAAAGAGCAATGATCACATCACTGTAAACATAACATTTACCAGCACCTGGATGGCACAGAGTATCAATCCTCATGTTTTCGGGATAATGATGAAATGCTCAAAGTGGTAAACTTGCGGATCGTTTCTTGTTGGTTTCCCTCACTAGATGGACTGTTGCCACTTACATAACATACATCTCATCTAAATAATTGGACCCTGAACATGAGAATCGGCAATGGGATATGCCGCCACTTGTAACTGGGACTATAGATTAACATGGTGCCCAGTGGCGATCAATGCTAGCTTCAGGCATGAATCGACTTCAAACAGGTAATATGTCCATATTGACTTTGGAAGCTTCCCAAATCTAAAACCGAAAAGTCATACAAGGTGGTGCCCCCAAGATAGCTAAGTTGGTTTATAACTCCAATAACTATGGTTCATGGTACTTATAACTATAGTTAATGAGGTTTATAAACCAACTGATAACTGGGGGGCCCCACCTTGTATGTTTCATATTTGGCAAACATCCAACCTGGTTTCATTAAATGAAGAATATGGCCGCCCAACATGATGCTTCACTCCCCATCCTTTAAAGTGGTGGTTCCATCAGCCTCTCAAATCACACCATGTATTGGGTGGCAAGGTGCTGCGTTTTTCCTTGTTTTCATACAGTATGTTTCATTTGTGTGGTTCATATACGTTCCCTTCAGAAACTTCATTTCTCCAAATGTGTTCGCATATCATATGTTCGTATCTGTTCACTCTATTCTTAGTCATTGTATTCAAATATCCCATTATATACACATTAATTGATATAGACTATATCCCCTTAAATTAAATCACATGAAAAGACAGACAGACAAACAGACAAACAGACAGACAAACAGACAGACAGACAGACAGCAGGCAGGCAGGCAGACAGGCAGACAGACAGACAGACAAACAAACAGCTAGCTGGCTAGCTAGCTAGCCAGATAGCTAGATAGCTAGATAGCTAGATAGCTAGACAGCGAGACAGATAGATAGCTAGATAGCTAGATAACTAGACAGCTGGACAGCTAGATAGCTAGATAGACAGATAGAAAGATAGATAGATAGATAGAAAGATAGATAGATAGATAGCTAGAAAACTAGATAACTAGATAGCTAGATCGCTAGATAGTTACATAGCTACATAGCTAGATAGCTAGCTGGCTAGGTAGCTAGATAGCTAGATAGGTAGGTGGATAGATGGATAGAAGGATAGATCGATAGATGGATAGATGGATAGATGGATAGATGGATAGATGGATAGATGGATAGATAGATAGATAGATGGATGGATGGATGGATGGATGGATGGATGAGACAAAAAGATAGATCGATAGATGGACAAAAAGATGGATAGATGGAAAGATAGGTAAATGGATGGATAGATGGATTGATAGAGAGAGAGAGAGAGCAACAAAAAAGATATAATATATGGATGGATGGATGGATGGATGGATGGATGGATAGATAGATAGATAGATAGGTAAGATTAGATAAGATTAGATTAGATTAGATTTACATTTAGATTTAGATTTAGATTAGATAGATAGATAGATACATAGATAGATAGATAGATAGACAGATAGACAGACAGACAGACAGACGGCCACTTTACCTTCAGACCCGGGAAGTTCCCGATTCTTTTCTAAACAATGCATTGAAGCATGTGAACCTGAACTACAGGAAGGGGCCCGATATATATATATATATATCATATCATCCTCACATATATCATCATATATCACCATGAAATGATAGAGACATATATCCCATTGAACTCCATGAAACCACTATCAAAGCCCCATTAGACTTCCAGTAAATCGCTGAAAACCCAATGAAATGCCATGAACTCCGGTCAAATCCCATTGAAGTGCCACTAAATCCTATTACCCATATGCCATATGGTCCATGTATGGTATCTTTGTAACCTACATGTGGCAATTGTTTGAGGCAAATGTTGGTAAATATCTACCATACATGGAGAGTTAAACTACCATTTAAATTGATGGGATTAAACTATATCTTGCATATCTTGCTATGGCTGAAATACCATTGGTAAATATATACCTATACATACCCATACCATATCCACAAAAATGGCTTAAACAGGGGTTCGTAACTGTCCCATTTTGGGTATATTGGACATCACCTGAAATAGTAGCCATTATAGACTCTAATTGACCATATATACCTAATGGTTGGGTGATGTTCAATGGGGACATTTAATGACCCATGTTAAACTATCCATTTTTTGATGGTTAAGCTGCGAAATCCCGCACCTGGCACCGGCGCGGGCTGCTGAAAGGCACCCGTCAAGGCTTGCTCGTCGGCGTCTGCCTCACCGGAAAACTCACGGAAACCTGATGGGTTTTTAATCCCATACAAGGTGGTGCCCCCCAAGTTATAAGTTGATTTATAATCCCATTAACTGTAGATATATCATCACCACCCTTTTAATGAGGGGGGACGCTCAAAATGCAAGCTTGCAATAAGACGTTGTTTTGGGGGGGGGACGTATGAAAATGTATGCGTACATTTTTTTTTTTGAACGTCTTTATTGCAAGATTGCATTTTGATAGGTTCGGGGATTGCAATTATGTACCCCCATAAGTCCTAGTGAAATCAGAGTTATAAACCAACTTAGCTATCTTGGGGGCACCACATTGTAGGATCCATGGTGCTGGTATATATGCTAACATGACTGGGGTATATTTATGGTAAAATATGGCAAATGTTACCATATATAGCAGCACCAGTCGGATCCGTCATGGGAATGGATTTCGACTGGGGATTTCGACTGGGGAACTTTGTATGGGATATCCTGGGATGGTCTCTTTTTATCCGTTGTTTTTTCCGGTTTTAGAGGAAGTTCATTGGTGGTTTAAGTGCTCGATATTATCGGGATTCTAGTGTTTTATATGTTTATCGTTTTTTCTCCGGGTTTTATATTTTTATAGGGATTTTATGGGAGCTGATGTCTGTTTTCTTGGGAGACAATTGGGACAGCAATTGAAATACTGGATTTATGCGAAATGATGATGTAAAGTGGAAATGATTGGGAAACAAACATATAGATTAACATTACCCTCTGGTAAATTAACATAGACCCTGGCAAAAAATGGGGTTGGAAGATTAGTTTCCATTAAAACTAGGCTATGGATTCAGGGTCAACAAGTTAATTTACCAGAGGGTAAGAGAGGGTCACCATCACCATGAAATCTCGGGGATGTTGCGTCACCAATATCATGGGAGTCTCAGCGGGATACAGGCAGACATGACATATCCCATAGGATCCATGTATGCTATATATATGCTAACATGTGGGGTATATTTATGGTAAATGTTACCATATATAGCATACATGGATCCTATGGGTATACAAATGTCACCCAAAGATGTCTTGGACACTCAAAGAATCTCAAAGATATGGACAATGTGGACACTCAAAGATATGAGAATGAGAATTCTGAATTCTGTCAATCTTGGATTTGTGGAAAGGTGTGGAAAGGTGTGGAAAGGTGTGGAAAGGACAAATGGACAAAGGAAACACATATTCGGGAAATCCCAAGTTGGATAAATCCTCCAAAATTGATCCAGCCACAAAATTGTTAAGCTTCCATATGTACCCCAAAAATAAGGTACCGAAAGTTGTTGACCATGTCATGTATTGGGATTGGCAAAGATTGCAAACCCCAGAAATATGTACATGATTGTCAAAGGAAGTTTAGGGGGAGAAACTTCCGTGTTACGGACTTTTAGAATGTCAGGGAAAGAGTTAGTCAAAGAAAGAGTTAGCAAAGAAAGAGTTAGTCAAAGAAACAGTTAGTCA
>Ga0126342_10002157_pt1 | contig 29998 bp, 28 predicted proteins | sample Cyp1metagenome_FD_92528 | JGI IMG/M metagenome (GOLD analysis project Ga0126342, IMG submission 92528) | Coral microbial communities from Lord Howe Island, Old Settlement Bay, Australia - Cyphastrea 1 metagenome | ecosystem: Host-associated > Invertebrates > Cnidaria > Coral ...
GGAGGCGAGGAGGAGGGCGAGGAGGACAGCTAGTCGAGGAGGAGGAGGAGGAGGAAGAGGCGGCGGGCGGGCATGCGCTCTGATAAAATCTAACAACCCTCACCTGGCAGGTGGGGAAAAACTGCTCTTTTTGGGTATAGACATGTATAAACTCTCCATTCTTGGACAAGATGTGCAATGATTTTGATATTGAAAACCTAGAAAGGCACAGGCAAACACCCGCACAGGCAAAACCTGGAGATGTGCGTTTGAAGCAATTGGCAATTGACATATCTGTCTGCCAGGCTCCTCAAAAAGGAATACAAGTACAGAAACACTTTTTCCCTCGTCTAAGTGAGTGTGATTTTATGACCGTGTTTGGGGATTACTCAATATATAATCATTATCCTGCATGTACGGAATACTGGCCTGTATTGATCATTATTGATCTATATTAAGGCTGCCAAAGTTAGCATTACACCCAAAGGTGGTAATGACTTGTTCAAACCGAACCGGGGAGGTCCGGTAGCTTCGAATCATCCTGGCAAAACTGCAGCAGAGGCGGAAACCAATGAAGGGATGTTGCAGCAGAGCCACACAGCCTTGGAGATGGCAGATGACGTGCAAATGACAAATCTTCCTTAACTGAACCGGAAACACCTGTCCCTGTTCCTAAATATGAACCAGTTGGCACCGAGGGAGACCCTGCTTTAGCAAGGCACAGGAGTACCGGACCGCTGTCACTCGTGGTGTGCGGCTGCAAGCGCACTCTGGTCGGAACGGACCGCTCTTTCACACCGGATGCAGAAACCATTAAGTACACATTTCCCACTCTTTCCACAGATTTCTTGCAGCTAAGCTGGCTTTCCCAGGCCCTCCTGTGGCGTTTGTCTCCAGGCAGCAGCCGGTTTTTGCCCATTGGGAATTCCACCAGGACTGGGGGAGACTTTGGGGAATATTTTAGATTTTAAGGGTGTTCCTGAAGCAAATCTAAGTATATATATTTTTTTTCTAAGAAACATCTGAAAAAAAACATGTAGAACTTGAGAATTAGTTGTTTGTGCGTTAAATCTTTGTAATTTTTGATACCAACAAACACATTGATATTTTATGACGTGGGATAAGATACCACAACCAATGTCTGACTCAATGGAATTGGGAGAACCTTTCCTAAATCTTTGGTAGTGAAAAACAATGGGTTTCCTTAAATGGGGGTATCCCAATAGCTAGATGGATTATTTTTCGGAACATCCCATCTATTGGGATTTCTATTTGGGTGTGTCTGAAAATGTGTCTGAAAATGTGGCTAGCCTTAAATGGATGGCTTTATAAGGGAAAATCCCAATCTAAAATGGATGATAACTAGGGCCTAGGGGTACCCCTTTAGGAAACCTCCTTGGACAACGGGTCACTTTAACCCGCTCATGATGATCCCACATTGCATATGGAGGTTTCCTGAAATGGGGGTTCCCCAAGAGCTGGATGTTTTTTTTTTTAAATGGCAAAATCCTATAAACATTGATGATTTGGGGGTACCCATGGGTACCCCCATTTTAGGAAACCTCCATATCAAAACAGCTGATACATGTTTCCGAAAACTCTCTGAGACATACACTGAGGGTTGCGTTTTACAAATACGGATGAAGCAAACCAACAAAAATCCCTATCACTGGGGCTCACTAGGAGTCGTTTATGCTAAAATGAAACAATGCACTTGGTAGGGGAAAGTCTGCTGGCTGCTGATTTTGAAATCTAATCTTTACAGCTTCATGCATTGACCTGTCCAAAGAAAAGAATCGGTGATCAGTAAATCACGTTTCGTGCTGACATGCTCTTCAAATGCCTGTAAATTTGGGGTTCACTCACAATTTCTTCAATAACAAGATATAGCAATGATATAGCTGGTGAGTTAGTGCTTCTCTCCCCACATTGTGGACAGACATGCTTTACGCTTTAGCAATTGAACTAGTTTTCAATGGTGGCCTCGGCGTGTCGTTTCAACATTCCCCAAGTCCGAAAGCCATGGAAGCCATGGCCCATTTAGTTCCATGGTTTACCGTTCTTAAAAATGGGTGGATCTTTCCATGGCAAACTGTTAGATCTGTTAGTCATAACCAGATGTCATCTACCTCGGGAAAGGCAAGATAGATATGGCCAGTCTTACCTTCCAAAAATCAAATTTGGCACTGGAAAATGCACGGATTTTCCCATTGAAAGCTCCGTGGTCCGCTGGGGATTTCCCAGCGATGTTTGAGATTTTTGTTGGGCTGCGAGCGACAATGATCTCAAAGATCACCCTCTAGATCCATGGCCAGAGGTAAACACAGTAAACACATATGACTGGTTGGTGGTTTGGAACATGTTTTTTTTCCATATATTGGGAATGTCATCATCCCAACTGACGAACTCATATTTTTCAGAGGGGTAGGTAAATCACCAACCAGATGTGAAACCTGGGAATCTGCAACCCAAACAGAACGGATTTTTTCCACTGCCCAAGGGGGGCAAGGCTGTAAAACCCTGCAGCTTGGCTCAGAGCGAAACGAAGCCAATTAATCCACGATCCATTTTGACTGCGTCGGACCTTGTATAGTTGATTATAGTTGTACATTTGTATGGGGGCAGTGTAAAGACAGACAGGTCATACAAAGGTTCTATTCGAAACAAGATAAACTAACAGATTTGCAGGAAAAGACGGGAAAGGACCTACATGCATGTCATCCGATGTTACGTGCGACAACCGTGCCCTCTCTGGCACTGTTAAGGATCATCACTGCAATGTCAGAGGGAAAACTCGAGGGAAAACACCTTGCATTTCACATATTTCACAGTACATGCTGTCCCCGATCGGTTGAAATCAACAAATTGATTACAGTGAATCAAGATCTGAGCAATTCCCAATTTGATTACGGTAAATTAGGATCAATTGATTACGGTAAAACAGGATTATAGTATAGCCCAACAGCTAGACGACTAGACATCAGAATCCAACCAATGCCATTCACAAACAAGAAGCTCACAGACAAACGCATCGGCCGGTCACCGGAGAATCCAGCCCAGCATGGGTTGGTCCGCTTCAGAAGGCCTGTTTGGTCATCATATTGATATGGGTCAAACATGGTTAAAACCTATAATACAATGTTTCTATATGTGTTGCAAAAAAAACACATTTCCGCTTCATCATCATAAAATATAATTACATATAGTATTTATATATGCATATTATATGTACATATATGTACCATAATATATATATATATATATATAAACACATGTATGTGCATATTGGATACAACACATACGTAAGTTATACATTCATAATGGTTTCACGAGTGTTATTGTAATGCAATATATTGCAATAGATACTGTTATGTACTGTATGTACCCATTGTGTCGTGCAATATGTACGTAATTGTACATCGATTTTGCAAGTATAATGCAATACACATACACATACATATACATAACAATGTGTGTATATATATAAATATATGAGCGACGGTTATTTGCGTATATGGAAAGTAGTATTCGGACGTACCCTGGTTTGTCAAAAACATTACATTTAGCTTGTAAAACGAGGTAGGAACACCCCGAGAATGAGGTAGGCAAAAACGTTACGGGACTGGAGAACGAGGTAGGAACACCCCGTCAATTGCGTTATGTAACAAATACGGTCCGCAGCTCATATGATATTAATCTATAATGTAGTGTGATAACAATAATATGGTGCTTATAACATATCAAATGTATATGTATATATATATATACATAGAGAGAGAGAGAGAGATCGACCTTCAGCGCGCTAGTGGTGACCCCTCTGTTGAAGGAGGCGATGAGGGTCTGCCGGAGCACGCTTGTAATGAGTTGGTGCAGGCGGCCTGTTTGGACACTTGGCGATGCATATTTCTGCGCCAGACAATTGGAAAATGTTAGAAGGGATTTTACAAGGGATTGATAGGGAGTTTCCGGGTTCTATGGAGGATTTAAGGATTGTGCTGATTTGTAGGGGGATTTATAGATTTTATAGGGATCTTGTTGATTTTGTAGGGGATTTATAGGGATTTAGCTGATTTCCAAAGAATTGATAGGGATGTAATGTAGTAGGGATAGAATCATCAACAATGGGAACTTAAGTGATAGCAAACATCCCCTAAATCCACTGGCTTTCATCATTACTCAAATGGTCATCGGTTGAATCCCTATGTTTTGCATTATTAGATACAGTAAGCAGGGGTTGGTAACTGTCCCATTTTGGGAATATTGGACATCACCTTATAGTAGCCATTATAGATTATATACCTAATGGTTGGGTGATGTTCAATGGGGACATTTAATGACCCATGGTAAGTTATGGTTTTGCAGTTCCATCGCCATTTTCACAGCATATCCATTCTAAGCCAGTTCTATCATGTTCTATCCACTTCTATCCAGGTAAGACTCACAGTTTTAGCGAAGCATCCACGGTGAAACTTCCCACGTCTCGAAACGGTCGAGGATGGCGCGGCCGCGGGCTTCCAAGCTTTGACGGCAGGCGAAGATCAACTTCATTGAGATTTCATCCACGCGGATTTCTTAAAGAATTTACCCTCTGGTAAACTAACATTTTGCTATGGAAAATCACAATTTTTCATGGGTAAATCCAAAATTTCAATGGCCATTTTCAATCGCTATGTTAGTTTACCAGAGGGTAAGTACCATTAAACCATCATTTACAGTGAGTTTTCCCATTAAAATTGTGATTTTCCATAGCTATGTTAGTTTACAAGAGGGTATGTTTTATGCTTTGGGGATAAACAATGTAAGGATAGAATGGCTACCGACTTTTTTCATGATGTTTATATTATTTTCGCTGGATCTGACGAATATGAGTTGGGAATATGTTCATATTCTTTGTGGGTTCCGAACAAGCAAATCCAAGTAACCAAATATAGAATCAAAATTTAGGGGTAGCCAAGTCAGACAAACAAATATAATAATTATTTATATAAATTCATATTATATGCATAGTTCTTCAAAATTTGATTATGCGTTGTTATTTCACCAACGAAAAAAAAAAGACAACATGACTTTTACTATTTTTGTTTGTCTGGATTGAAAAGTAAAATCAGGTTTCAGTCACGGCAATATCTTTATCTAAATCTGATATGAGCCACCGCAAAAACTCCGGCAATACAAAACATGTAAGGGACGGACATTTTTTGGAAACTGATGGAAATTGTAGAAACACAAGGTAAGCGATGGGACCTTTCCAAATTAGCGATACCCGATACCCCCTTTCAAGGTAATGTCACGGACATTGATTTCTGACGTCATTTGTGAAACAGATTTAGGTTCACAAGGGTACGCGCTCCTCAGAGAGTGTTCTTCTTGATATCCATGGAGTGGTCCGCAGAGAAGGGAATCCGCAGAAGCGGCAGCCAATTCCCTGTAAAAAGGTCTGTTTCACTACTCTAGCTGCCTGCACATCCTTGCCTTGCATGTTTTCATTGACTCTCCACTTGAACATGCGCCATTTCGATTGCCTCTCCGCTGACTTTATCTCCCCACTGCTGTTGTTTAGTGAAGCTTCTTCGTGACAAATTATTGTCGTTGCTGAAGAGTGTTTTCATTGACCCCCGATGTCAACTTGCATTGTTTTGCTTGCCTCTCTGCTGACTCTAGCTTCGTACTGCTGTTGTTGCATGGAGCTGCTTTCTGACAAAGTACGACAGTATCAACAGACACCAAATTTGGAAAAGCATGAGGTGAATTTTAGCGATGCCTAAAGCGATGCCTAAGCGATACCCTTTTTTCTGTCCCGGACACACAGGTGCACATCAGCCTGTGACACATTCATGTTTTCTGGTGGCAAGCTAAATATGGATAGCTAGATAGATAGGTAGTGATCCTCCAGTGAAACAAAATATAGATACGGAAAGCCCATCATTTGCAGACCGTTTTCCTTGGGAACCCAGTGGCTGTGTCCCGTAGTGTTTCATTGTTTGATTTGCTGGAGGGCAAGCCTATAAAAATGTACTGTTCACTCTTTTTGGCGGTTACTATAAGAATACAGTTCCTATGATAACCCCATATCTATCTATCTATCTATCTATCTCTATCTATGTATGTATGTATCTATCTATCTATCTATCTATGTATCTATCTATCTATCTATCTATCTCTATCTATCTATCTATCTATCTATCTATCTATCTATCTATCTAATCTATCTATCTATCTATCTATCTATCTATCTATCTATCTATATATATATATATGTATATTATAATTAATAATATAGACGTGAAATAACACAAATTTACAATTTTTGCTAAACCATATCTTTCTGGAGATTGCTGCAATAAAAGATGTTCACCATGATGCTATCATTATAGTTAGGTTAAGACTATTTTGTTGGTGGCCATGTTTGTTAGTCTATAAACCGCACCAAAGTAGATATATCCACCATACATCCAAGATATCCACCAGTTTTGTCAGTTGCTTTTTGAGAAACCAGTGTAATTGCAATCCCATGAGGATCCATTGAAATCTCATCAAATCACAGCTCATCAGTATTTCTAATCTGGATCCATATGGATCCATGTCTTATATCTGTGGTACATGAATAGGACATAAAGTCCATGGTTATTTCAGGATCCTAAAATGGAGGTACTGTGCCATATAAGGCCATATTTTGTGGGGATATTCTCCTACATAGGCCTTACATAGGCCTTATATATGGTATGTACCTCCAATTCAGGATCCTGAAATGGCCATTGGTAAAGATATGATTCCCAGGTTATGGTTTGAACGTGGATCAAGTCATGGTTGCAACTGATGGCTTGTTTTGAGGGGATGGCTTTTCTGTTCACCAGCAGAGACATACTGATTGGCCACGTGATTCGATCAGATTTAACATGAACCTTCTCAAGGGATTATATGAATGTCATTGCATGTCTCAAGAAAAATACGCCTGAAAACGTCTCTGATGCCATTATCATATCATTCTCATAGTATCTCATATAGTAATAATCCACATAGTCTCTGAACAAGTCTCCGATGACATTTGTTCCCCAAATATGATGATTTATCATTAATCATCACATCGCTATGCAAAATCATTATCATATTATCACTATCATATAATCATAGAAAGTGATATGATTATCACTATCACTAAAAAATAACTATAAATCACTATCACTATAAATAACTATAAATCACTACATGTTTCGAAAAACAAAAAACTGGAAGCGTCCGCAAGAAAAAAAACATCCCGAAAAGAGGCTTCTCCAACTACGTGTGGAAGGCCACCTGGGAGGATCGACCTCTGGTAGTGCACCTCGGCAGAAAACCATGGGCTTGACCGGGTTAGACATGGTGGAAATCTATGGAAATCTATGGAAATCCATGGAAATCCATGGAAATCTATGGAAATCCATGGAAATCTATGGAAACCTATGGAAATCTATGGTTGAACATGTTTGAGTTATGGAAATCTGTGGGAATCCATGGAAATTTTGTGTTTGACCATCGAACACTGGTGATTTTGAATGGGTTTATCAATGCAAAATGGTGGTTTAACTATCGCAGCAACAACATGGGTTTGGCTCAAAATTTGAGACCCAGGGGGCCACAGATTTTCGTCAGTTTTAGTCTATTGTTGCAATGTGAGGCCCCCCAGTGGTGTTAGTTGGTTTATAAGCCCCAGTAACTATAGTTATAAGTACCATAAACCATAGTTATTGAAGTTATAAACCAACTTAGGTATCTTGGGGGCCTCACATTGTAGTATTAACCAGTCAATTATTGGGATAATTTAACATAGCTATGGAAAATGGCCCATTTATAGTGAGTTTTCCAATTAGACATGGTGATTTTCCATAGTTATGTTAGTTTACCAGAGGGTAATTATTGGGATACCAAATTTTGCCCATAGCCAACTAAAGAGTCCTGTTTTTATGCAGGCTATCGGCCATGATAGTGGAGCTGGATTGCAGTCAGAATGGCTGCATGCTGGTGAAAACACAGATAGGCTGGTCACTTTTCGGCACTAAACCTCTACCAGAGACAGTTGGGTGCCTAATATTGAACTCTTCAAAGCGAAAAATCAGCAGGGTTGCCGAAAAAAATCACAGGAAAGCCCCGAACTGTTTGGGTTGCAATAATTTTTCAGACAACAACAACAACAACAACAGATACTTCAGAGATACTCCCAGGAATGAATGACAAAGTGAGCAAGTGTCAAAGCCTATAGGTGCCTCCAATGCATGGAGATCTTAGTTGATACCTATTTTGAGTAGCACTAAATAATAAATATGTGTATGACAGTACTGTTATAAACCAACATTATAGTTGCTTCAAGTTAAAGCCCTACTGGTATTTTGTTTTGAAGTGTTTAACAATGTTTATCCTGTCAGTTTTATCCATGTTTCATGGTGAAATCCACTTTTCTGCTGGTTAAAGCCCCATTTAGCGTATGAGGAAATGCTTCACAGATCTGGTGTTGCTGCGGATCGAGATGCACGCCGTGCCCCGGACCTTGGGTGTGTCGGATGGTTTTTAAAAGCTGCTCGGTGAAGCGATTTTCACATAGACCTTGGAAGATTAGATTCCTCTAAGCACTAGGGATTTTCAGGGTTTATATTAGCCCAGCGGAGGGTAGTACTAAACACTCTTTCGCCAGAAACGGGACATATGTACGAACTCACCTTTTTGTGAGCTGGGCATCCAAATGGACCATGTATAACCTTGGAAGATGTTCACCTAAGTGGGAAGATACTCAGTGATAGTCTTGCGAGTAGTTTCGCAGCTAATGTTGTATTTGCTGTTTTGGTTTTGTTGTCCCTCCTTATCGCTTTTGGTATTGATGACGGTTATAATCGTGATAGTCATGATAACCATGATAATCATCGTCATGATGATGTTGATCATGATGATGTTGATGATTATGATGATGACGATGGCGATGGCGATGACAATGATGATGATGATGATGATTGTTGTTGTTGTTGTTGATGATGATGATTCATGATGATGATTCATGATGATGATTCATGATTATGTTTCATGATTATGAATCATGCCATGATGATGATTCATGATGATGATTCATGATGATGATAATGATTGATGATGATCATGATTGATTGATTGATTGATTGATTGGTTGGTTGGTTGGTTGGTTGGTTGGTTGGTTGGTTGATTGATTGATTGATTGATTGATTGATGATTGATGATGATGGTGATGATGATGAGGATGATGATGACGACGACGACGATGATGATGATGATGATTATGATGATGATTATGATGATGATAATGATGATGATGATGATGATGACGACGATGATGTTGATGCATGATGACAATTCATCATGATTCATCATCATTCATCATCATTCATGATGTTTCATGGTATTTCATGATGATATCTCCCCATCACCCCCATCCCATCCAGCACCAGGTGGGCGCCATGGATCAGTTGGCCAGTCGCTGTCGCGTGGGGCCAAAAGTGCACAGCTGCTGCCACCTGGGAATGGTCATGGACTTCCTACCCGGCGACATACTGCAGGAGGCCACGGATCAGGGATTCCCGGGATCCCCCGGAACCCAGGAACCCAGGGATCCACCCCCCGCGGTGGGGGATGATCCACCAGGGAAACCATGAAAAATGCCTGGTGTTTGTGGGTTGTGAATGTTGTGAAATGCCTGGTGTTTATTCGTTGTGAAGATCTGGTTGAATCTTGAGCTCTGCATATGTACGATATGACATGTATGCTCTCTGAGAGTGAACATGTAGCCCAAAAACAGCAGGATTCCAAAGGTCTTAGCTAAACTGCAGATATTTTAATCTGGTGGGAATGGCTGAAGAGTATCGACCCAACAAACATGGATGTCTTAGTGTTTCGGTCTGTTTTATCGCTTCGTTTTCGGTCTGCGAGTCCATCCGATCCCCTTTTTTGAAGCAGTTCTTTCTTTGACCGAGTTTGTTTCAACTCATGGATTGGTCTCATATTTGACATATGTATATATATATATATATTAAAATATGTTTTTTTTTTATCTCCATGTGAGTTTGATCTCCGTGTTTGAGCCATACCCATTTTATATGTTATATATTGGAATCATGGTTTGCTTCACCGTTTTTTTGGCCACACACAGAGAAGTGTTGACGAGGCAGATGTCCACTGTGGGAACTGGAAGCTCTTGGATCAGATCGCTGCACGTTTGTTTGACTACCACAGGTGCGACGGTTGCGACCGTGCATGCAAGATATATGGAGATCAATCCCTAATCATTGGCCATGCAGGGAATCAGAGAATCATGAGCAGAAAAGGATTGATTACATATAACCCATAGGATCCATGTATGCTATATATGGTAACATTTACCATCAATATACCCCCAATGTTAGCATATATACCATACATGGATCCTATGGGTAAGATCATGTTATAATTATAAGCAATCACATTTTAATACTCTACATTTTTGACTTCTTGAACTTGATTTAGCAGGCCAGTGCAATATTTTTGCTCGGTGTTTCAGGATGCAACATTGTTCATTCTCGTCCTTACCGCTGGGAACGCAGATTGCAGTGAAAGATCTCATGTTTTATGTCCTTTGCTTTCATGTGTTTAGTCTTAGGTTTATAAAAATGAGATGTCCCACCATCATGCTCTTTATCCACTTTTTGGCGGTTCTCTACCAATGATTTTGCAACACAGATGCTGTGGGAGCTAAGGATCCATTTTCAATGGGGAGCATGTCAGAGCTCAGAAACCACCAGCCAAAAGAAATAGAAGTAGTTTTGCTTCAAAGAAGAACGTTGGTGATTTTGTCCAAAACTGGGGTACTCCTGACATTCAATTGTCAATGGTTTCTTGTTCTTTCCCTCCTCAAAGGTCCAAGAAAGTGGAGGCCCATCACGTACTTTTTGGACCGTGACAATCCAAATCACAGAATTGCCTCACATCAAAACCAAATTCCCAGTTTTCCTTGCATCAAAACATATCAAAAGCTATGTCCTGTTCTTCTTTTCCCTTTATCAAGAACCAAATCTTCTCGTCTTGGCACACATTCACCATCGCTGTCGCGGCCGCGCAGGCAAGAAGTCCCCGCGGCCGCGGTGGGTGAACCGATGCTGTGGAGAACCATGGAGAAGATGCTGCTGGTGGTGGACGATGAGAGTCGCTGGGGCTAGGTGGAGCCCACCTTGGAGCTTCAATGGGATGGGATTGCAATGGGATTTACCCTCTGGTAAACATACAAAAACCTATGGAAAACCACCATTTTTTGTGGGGAAATCAACTATGAATGGGGTAAATCCACGATTTCAATGGGCCATTTTCAATAGCTATGTTAGTTTACCAGGGGGTAATTATATAATTATATTTAATTGACATCGGGAACAAGATGAGTGGAAAATGGTGTTCCAATGTTTGTGTTGGATGGGAGGAATGAAATTATATCATGTCTAATCTAAATGAAATTGTGCGCTGGGCAAATTGAGATCCTGCCGGCAATGGGTTATTTTTTCGCAGTTACCAGTGGAGAATGACGAGATGAAACAAGAAGCAGAAGAGAAAATTACTATGACACCAGAGGTAAGATTTACCCTCTGGTAGTAATTTAACATAGCTATTGAAAATGGCCCATTGAAATCGTGGATTTACCTATTGAAAATGGTGGATTTGTCCATCGTTTTTTGCATGTTTACCAGAGGCCATTACTATATAGACCTTTGGCAGTAGTGAGTGGAATCCCATCCCCGTAGTATGAAATACTCTCCGACTCAATATTGGACCGTTGGACCCCAAAATGAAGAGATCCGTAAACCCGAGTTTCGGATGGGTGGTGTTTACGAAGGAGTTGGGATTGTTATTCTGATGGTATTACATTAATAATTTTTGTTAATACTGTGGATGGTTGCGAAATCCGAATCACCAGTTGAAAACGGTGGTTTGTCCCATTATTTATAGAGTTTCGACCATCCAAGGTGGTGCAGGATTTCTTCCATCAACCGTGGTACTGATAGACAACACAACTGCTATATAGTACCAATCACTAAGTTCTCTTCCACCTAGTAGCAAATACCACCCAAACGAAACCCTGTATTGGATCTATTCACGATTTTTTGGGTCGCCCTTACATGGGGGTATCGAACATGCTCGGGGAATTGGATTTACATCCATGTTTGATAGTTAAGTCAGTTCAGCCCCTATCCCATAGGATCCATGTATGGTATATATGCTAACATTGGGGGTATATTGATGGTAAATGTTACCATATATATCCATATATATAGCATACATGGATCCTATGGGCTATGTTGGATGTGTTTTTTTTTCCGCCAAAAAAAAACCAATGACTTCTTCACTGCACAAGAAGGCTGCGAAACCACGAACTATGAATTGGCTAAGATCAGTGAACAAGGAAGGGTGTACTGGTGCATCCCAGGAATCGCAAGTGGTGAACCACCCATAGAAAAATCCATATTAGAACAACCCATGTTAATCCACATTATATTATTATATTATATTATATTATATTATACTATATTATATTATATTATATTATATTATGTTACATTATATTATATTATATCATATCATTATATATATATATACTATAGATATATTTAATATGTTTATCCGTATATATATATATATATCGTACCTGTATATATATCGTATTTGTATATCGTATCAACATCATTGGGCTGGGTGCAGTAGCTATTGGCTATAATATGTTTCTTTTCGCTAGTACTGATGGTCACATACATTCCCACTCACCAATGGAACTTCCCTTGATATCCCTGTCAAATCCCCATCAAATCGCCCAAGACCCATAAAATCCTTGTCAATTCCCGAGAAGATTCCTATCAAATCGCCCAAGACCCATAAAATCCTTATTAAAAGGACGATGAAATCACCAAACCTTGAACATCCTTACCAAGATGACGATGACATCCCTACAAAATCCCTACAAAATCCTTACACAATCCCTATAAATCCTTGCAGAATCCCTATAAATCCCTATGAAAGCCCCACAAAATCCCTATAAATCCGTCTTAACATCACCCAAAAAAACCGCTTCCTGTGATCCATTTGGAGATCCAGGTCTCCCCAGCTCTCTGCCGCCTCTGGCCGAGCTCCGCGCCGAGATCGCGCGCGCGCGGGAGGCCTTGGAAGCCTTGGAACCCAAGGTCCGATGGGGCGGTTGATGGCTAGGGAGATATAGGGATTTTAGAGGAGGCTTGGTACTAGATGTGGGCCTTCCCCCCAGTTTTTAAGATGTTACTGTATAGCTGTTATAAGATGTTATAAGTTGGTTCTTCAACTTTTTCAAGCCCATGTTGTTTTGAGTTAAACCAGAGTTGTTGAGCATGGACTTCAGCAGGCCAAGAACAGCATAGTGACAAGATTCTGGAGGCCAAGAACACCTCGAAATTCTCAACCGGAACAAGCTGCACAGATGACGCAAGTGCCCTTGCAATTGCTCAATCCCACAACGCTGAGAAGAAGCTCTTGTCAAAGGCTAAGTTGCAGGAAAAAGTTTCCTTTTTTTTAAGTACCCTGTCAGGTTCACTTGAAGCAATGTGAGCCCATGGAGCCTTTGACATGAGCGGCCCACATTTGCAACGAACATTCTGCAGCTGGAACACAGGCTGACATGTTTGAAAACGTCCTCACAGGTGAATTCGGTCACAAACCTATGAAATACAATCGGAGTTGCAGCAGCAATTTACCATGCCTGGGCTGCCTGTGCCAAATGGTGATGGTGCATTCTTGAGGCAAACAAGAACCGTTGCCACACAGCAGTTCCAGAAACAGACACTGTGTATGGTCTGAGACGACAGCGGTGACGGGTTGTTGATAGCAGGATTTTTTTTTGAATGTTGCAGAGACTTGATCGGGATATTATATCGAGATTTAAAAAGGGATACTGTATTTTCAAGGGGGATGATATAGAGATGTTAACGGGATTTTTTAGGGATCTTATGGGTATAACAGGATAGAACCATCAGCTGGGACTTGAGGAATCAATAATGAGTGTAGAAAAAACATAGTGTGATTTGATAGGGGTGAAATGGAATATACCATCTGGTTATTTCAACAGTTCGCCATGGAAAGATCCACCATTTTTTAAGTGCGGTAAACCATCTATTTCTATGGGCCATCTATACCATGGCGAACTGTTAGTCATAACCAGAGGGTAGATGAATATAGGCCATCAACAATGGGTACTTTAGTGACTTAACTGTCAAAACATGGGATGGTTTAATTCCATCCTCTGTTCATATTAAAGACCCTATTTTTCCACGATTAAACCATGGTTTCTGGGGAGGATGTTTATTAAAAAAAAGAGATGGTATTCATATTAATATATATATATATATATGTATCATACAGATATCTGTATAATTTTGATGGAAGATGTTTTTTTCCTACAATCTTGCCATTTTGAGTGAGTGTTTTAATGAACATACAATGTTAGCTTTATATTCTACAGTACCCTCTGGTAATTTAACATAGCTATTGAACATGGCAATTTATAGTGAATTTTCCCATTAAACATGATGATTTCCCATAGTTATGTTAGTTTACCAGAGGGTAATCACTCATGCAATTATCGTTACGATTGCAATTTTGGCGATGGTACATGCCACTGCTCATCCCAACTGGTAACGGATTCCAACATATTCCCAATTCTTGTGGAGGGGTGCATTCCTTGTAGGGACACTCCTAGAACTTACCTAAAACATTCCTGGTTGGTTGTTTGGAACATTTTTTATTGTTCCATATATTGGGAATGTCATCATCCCAACTGACGAACTCCATCATTTTTCAGAGGGGTAGGTATACCACCAACCAGTCATTCATTTTAATTCCAGATGTTCAATTTGTGATGGGCTAGTTTGGGAGATGACCTAGTCGGGTTGAGTCATATCCAAATCAAAAATTGTAAAAGCGGAGCCGTGTATGTGGTCTGGGAACATCCCAGTGATGTACCATGTGAGGTCTCCTATCCTCCCTTTTCTAATTGGGTAAACTAACAGGATTTTCCTTGAAACCAGGTTTGATTGAAGGAAGGTTCTTAAACATATGTTCTAATTGACATGGCGAATGATTTTGGTTATGTGAAACTACTGTAGGACCAACACTTAGTTTATCAAATGGGGTGGGTGGGTACTGTATCATCGAAATCATCATTTTAGGGATTGATTCGCATCATCCTTGGTTGATATGGCCGGTCCTTTGCTTGGATTATCATGAAACTTTGGTCAACAAAAACTGGCTTGTAGACCAGAAAATGAAGCACTAATAAAGAGGTACATCCCTTACACTTCCCGGTTATAAGTTGATTTATATATCCCCTTTAGCTATAGTATGGTATAGTTACATCCCCTATCAACCCTAGTTATTGGACTTATAAACTAACTTTGCAAACTATGGGGCCCATCCTGTACAAAACACTTGCTATTTAGTGAGTCTCCAAATACTTCCAGTAGTATGACATCATATCACAACGACTTGGTCAGTGGCGCTACTTTGGACTCATCCTCTTTCCTCAAGTTAGGTTTGTTTTTCCAATACAGCATGTGGGTTTGTGAAACAAAAATCAGCTCTGCACCCAAAAACATCTCTCATGACTGAAAAGTTATAGAATATCATAAGAACTATAATCAATTATACCCGAAGAAATATCAGACTATCAACAAAACCAGTTATACCATGTTCCAAAATATCATGGTTTTCATGGGTTTTCTCCCATGTTTTAAACATCATTCTCCCTATGTTGAAACCGGGCCATATTTGGCCATCTCCATATCTCACTGGACAGGTGGTGTGTGGCCACGGTGACTTCAAGCCCTCCAACGTTTTAGAGCATCAAGGCCGGCTCGGTGAGGAATGTGGACTGCACCTCTGATGATAAACATCATAAGTGAAGTGGGTGCATGTGTGTAAATATAGAGTATAGATTATTTGTTATTTGTATTGTCATTATAATATATATATATATATACGTATATTTAGTGTATACTTATCATATGTATATACATATATACAAATAGATGAGACACCTAGCGTTCTTGTATATTACAGATATACATTTCCAAAAACATTTCTGGACGGTGTCAGAATTTCTGACCTCAAGGCCTCAAGGCTGGAGTTTTTTGTCCCCTGAATACGGTATCTCTCGATGGTCGGCGTCGGTTTTTTCTGTGGATTTGTGGTGGATATGTCTTGGTGGCGAACCCACGGCTCGTAAGTGGGTGAGTTCACCCCATAAGTGGATTAAGCCTACAGAAATCCCATGTCAATCACTGGGGTTATATCCCACTTTCGAGCCGTGGGTACTTCGCCACCAAGTATGTAAGATTTTCGGATGTGGTGTGATATGATATGACATGATATAAACCAACTTCAATGATTCGGTAAGTTAGAACTTCAGTTTCCTGTGGTCGCAGGAGAGGTTTGGCTGATTGATTTCGAACTTGGAGGCGCCAGCCCTGTCGGGTTTTTCAGGTGAAACCGTGGAGGATTCGGCTAGCGATGTTGTGCTTTGGAAATGTCATCATCATATCATTGTTGCTTGGTGGCTCATCCCAGTTAATAAGTGGGATATAACCCCAGTTATAAATGGGATTTCTGTAGGGTTAATCCACTTTTTTGATTGGGGTCATAAGCTACTTACTAAGTGGGGGCGCCAAAATGAACCGAGGCGCCAGAGATCTGGAGTCATGAAATCCGGCAACCAGCACCACCTACCCAAAATTTGGACCTGGTTACCTCGAATATGACAGGATTTTTCTAGCAATTATCCTCCGTTTCGGGTTTGAGGACACCGTTTTTTTCATGCGGCGCCCAAGGCCCAAATTATCGCGGCTTCGACTGGATGAAATTGTCTCTTGACCAGCAAAAACATTGCTGACCTCGGGGATTGGGTGGTGAATGAGTTCAGGCGGAGCCGTGTTGGAAGGAATGTATCAGCCGCGGACCATATTTAGTACATCACCTTAGTGACGGGGTGTTCTAAGCTTGTTGTCCATTCCCGGACTTCGTTTTGCAATCTAAAATTGTAACTATTCTCGGCAACCGGGGTACGGCTCAATACTCAATACTAATACTTTACTCTTCACTTAACCACATAATGGCCGTCACTCATATAGGAATAAAGTGGAATATAAGGAATATAATATGACATATGAAATTTCATTTTGCGGTGAAATATGTCCAGTACCGCTTTGTAGGGTAACGGGTATTTGTCTAAGCTTACCCAATGGGGATACGACCAACATTCAGGAAATACATGGAAATACCAGATACAACCGTGACAAACCAGTGGATGGTTGGTAGGGGTGCATGAGCAAATGAAGACACGCACGCCACCAATAGATTCATACTGGGGTCATGAACATAACCATTGGGATGTTGCACATTGCATGGTACAGCAAGCAGCAGATGCGATTGGTTCCTGGTTTTGGGGCATCCAAGTACCCAGCGCTTGATGGTCTATTATGCAAAATAGGCACTTCGGGGTCTCACTACTTGTGAGCAAGAACACATGAGTTAAAGATCATCTGTCAAAGTGTTTTTCCAGCCATGATTCAAGCGTTTCCAATGTGGGTTAAATCGTTGAGTCCATCAAACGGTCCCTATTCTCATCTATTATCCTTTTTGGAGCCACACGAGGTATCCACAAAAAATCACATCAGATAGCCTCTGGTAAACGTTTACATAACTATGGAAAGATCCACCGTTTTTGATGGGTAAATCCGCTATTTCTATGGCCATGTTCAATAGCTATGTTAAATTACCGGAGGGAAATAGCCGGCTGATGGTTTGGAACATTTTTTTATTTTCCATAATATATGGGATAATCCTTTCCAGTGACTAATATTTTTCAAGATGGTTTTTCAACCACCAACCAGCTAACCGTTGGCATATATAACTAGCAAATTGCCATATATACAGACAATTGGTTGATATTTACCATTATTTACCATATATTTACCATTTATTTACCATATAAATGGCCATTTTCATGGGAAAACTCACTATAAATGGCAATTTTCAATAGCTTTTTGTATGCTAATCGTTGAGTTGAATTCCCTGTTTTTGTTGTCCCATTGCCCCATTGCAAAAGTCACCCGTTTCAAAAACCAAGGTTCCGCCGTCCCGAAGGGGTTTCCCAGAAGGACTGGGTATGTGAATGACGCCGAGGGCCCCAAATTTGTGATTGATAAAGAGTTATGATACTTATGATACTTATCGTACAAATTAATCATAGATGATCTATAAATCAAGATTATAGGATATTTTGTCATGTATCTATGACTGATATGTATTAGCATCTTCTTGATCCGCAATTTATTGGTTTAATTTTTTAGCGGGTGCGGTTCTCAACCCACGCTTATGCTGTATCATGAGAAGCTCAAAAGGCCAGAGACCTCAATCGACCGGTCTACTGGTGTCGTTTCCATGGATGCGCCTACGGCTTGAAGTTCAGCGAGATCCCCATCTTGAAGGGCTGGACGGTTTTGACAACAAACCGTCGACTTTGACTGTCTCTTCAGAAGAAGTGCCCGGGACATGTGGAACATGCCGAGTGCCGTGGAGTGGCTGCCCAGGCCTCAGCCTACTATCCTCCGGCCATGGTCCGTGCAGTGACGCAGGCTATTTCCAATAGCTGGCTTGATCATGAAGCTCAACAAGGGATCTCTCTGGTCTCTGACACAGGAACCTATGTGTGATGATTGTTCTGACTCATAACCACCAATCAGTCCAATCAGTTGATCATTTTGAAAGACCACGGTGGCCTGAAAGTTCCCTGTCTCCCAGAATTTGCTTGAAGGGTAGTGAAACCATGCCCCCTTATAATATTGGTAAAGCAATAGGATCCACCATGCCCAAAGTTACCATTTTCAATGGGTGCTGTGAACCATCAAGATACGGGTGGAGTATCATTGCTTGATACACACATTCTACTATTATATACACAATATTACACATATATATATATTTCTGAAGGGAACCATTGTTTCCTGTCTAAAACAAAACCTGTAGTCGCTTCATGCTTCATTGCGTGTTCGCCTCAATCCATGGATAGAATTTGGTTCAGTGGATTTACGGCAATCACCTGCCTTTTTTTTAAAGATGGTCGTAGAATTACAAACGGGGCCCCAGTGTTATAATGTTGTAGTTGGTTTACAATTTACAATTTCTTTAATAAACATGATTCACTACAGTTATAATTAGCATAAACCAACTGTAGTTTACATAGTTCATTGTAACAACCAACTGTAGTTTGCTTCATTAGTTATAGCATCTTACGACAATTCACTACAGTCCTAAGTTGGTGAAGTTGATATTTACCATATCTGGTTGGTGGTTTCAAACATTTTTTGTTGTTTTCCATGATATATGGGATAATCCTTCCCATTGACTTTCATATTTTTCAAGATGGTTAAAACATGTTAAAACCACGAACCAGATATGTTAATAATAGTGGATTAACATGAAATCCACTATTCTCCCACTATTAATCCATATTAATCCACCATCTTCCACTATCATGTTGATTTATTTACCATACACATCACCATAAAGCCCTACAGCCCCACTCCTCGGCTTTCACGCTTTCACAAAGCACCGCAGGACCTGGAACACTTTTTGCAAAGCTATGCCTCCCACCAGGCGCATCCATGGCTCCGGGTGTTGGTTTATATTTTGAGGAAACCCCTTAGACATAGAAATGTTGTATTGATCATTTCTAGTTTTGGAAGTGATGTTTTTTTTTTTACAGTTGATTGATGTTGATGTTTGTACATGTGTTTTCACTCTCCAGTGAATTAAGTGTTTGACCAGTTTGACCCTGAAATTCGCATTTGTTTACTGGAAAGTAATCTTCCAACTCCCGACAGGCAGGAAGGGTCGAACTGTCCATTTTCAACCCTTGGAAGTTGGTTGCAAGGTGGGGCAAACGAAAGCTAAGTTCAACGTAGATACTAGACCTATAAGTTCATTATATATCACACATCTATATATAATATGTGCATATATGAGTTGATCTGAACACATCCTTGAAAAAACATGTCCAGGTACTTGGAATTGATATTTGCATTTATATACAGTTCTTGTCTCATGAAAGTAAATGATGATTGATGGGTATTTTTACCCTATAGACCTATAGACAATGCATTGTTTTAGAATGTTTTAGATGTTCAGTATTAGCGATCAGCATTTTCACTATGTTTATTATCACTAACTACTGTATACATCATAGCTTGTCATTACAAAACATGTCGACTATCGGTTCAACTTGTCGTCACTATGCTAGAATTATTTGTTGCCAGTTATTTTAATAGATCATCCATATATGACTATATTCATGCAGTTTTATTTTATTTTTTGTCTACCTAAAGTGTATTTTTTTGCAGTTACTTTTTCGGCATCTTTTTGGGGACTTTTTTTGTGGGGATTCGTTGTTGTGGGGTTTAATGCATTGGAAACAGTTGGTTGGTTGATAGGTTTCCTATGACTATATGGCTTAGCTCATAGTCCCTGGTTATCTTTTAATCCCCACTGAACCAGGTAGTTATAACAATCCCAACTTCAACCAGGTAGTTGTACTCCCAATTAAACCCAGGTAATAAGCAATCAACAAGGGTATTTGGTTGGTGGTTTGGAACATTTGGATTATTTTCCACAAATTTGGAATAATACTCCCAACTGACTTCCATATTTTTCACAGGTTTAGGTATACCACCAACCAGATAGCTATGTTAAATCAGATGGTATATGTTTGGAAGAACCCCCTGTTGAACAGATATGTTGTAGGGAAACTCAGATATAAGCAATCAACAGGGGTATAACTTTCCTGGCTCATTTGGCGTCCCCGAGGCCGAAAGGGTGGACCTTTCTTCCCTGTTGCGCGAGACCTTAGCCTTCGAACCTCTGACCTGGTACCTCGGCTGAAGCCAGCGCCAACCGGTTCCCGTGGATGGTTTTTTTGAAGGGACAATCTTAACCAGACACCATGGTTTTTTACCACTAAATCTACAGAAAACCATGGTTTTTTACCACTAAATCTACAGAAAACCATGGTTTTTACCACTAAATCCACAGGAAATCATGGTCTTTACATGCTTTTACCACTGAACCTACAGGAACCATGGCTTTTACCACTCGATATAGATGTGCCCTTCAGATTTTTCCCTGAAACCATTCCATTGATCATATCTTTTGACAACCCAATGGGGATTCAAGAAGCTACCAAGTAAGATTCCCAATCACGTGATGGCTATTTAAAACTTATAAACTATCCGGAGATACGGTGGGTGCCATCCACAGTATTTAGAGTTGGTTTGGATTTTGAAATAGATTATGCACATGCATGCGAGCCACCACAAGAACTCCGGCAATAGGGAACATGTAAGGGACTGACATTGGTTTTCAGAAATTGTACAAACATGAGGTTAGTGATGGGACCTTCCCAAATAGCGATACCCCCGTTTGAAGCTTATGTCATACCTGAGCACATACTTCCTTCCCCTTCAAGCTATACCCCCAAAGTTGCTAAACACATCCGTTTTGTTTGCAAACGTGTGATGGGACCTTCCCAAATGGTTAATACCCTTTTCCGTCAACCTGAGTTTCCGAGATTGCTCATGTCGTGTCAACCCTGGGTGGGACATCTGAGAAAGACAAAAATCCTTGGAGACGGTGAGAAATAGAGTACCACTAAGTGGTCTACTCAAGAAATATTTAGAAAACCCACCACTTGGAATCGAGTTGACGTCATTTGTGGATAATTTTCCTAGAGGAAAGCCATGGAATTCTATATACTATATATCTATACTAGTTGTCATGGAGAGTATCCAATGCGGGAATATTAAGTGGTTGATAATATTGCACAACTTGATTACCATCATATGTTGGCTTCTGATCTGGTATTGATCAGCAAAAATCAGAGTAAAGGGTGGTGCCTCCCCAGTGTTGTTTGTTGGTTTATAGCCCCCATGAACTACTTTGATATATCTACCATAAACCCTCGTTGTTGGAGTTGTCTTTAGCAACTTACCGAAGTGATTCTGGGGAAAGGAATTGAGCTATTTCTGGGTCGGATATAGGTAGGTTTTGGAATGACAAGTATTACTGCTCACCGTTTTGAGGTTGGAAGCTTTTGTGTTTTTCCTGGCGCTCCCGAAATACAAGCCGGAGGCGATCCGGTTTCTGAAGAATCGGAGCGACATGGAACTGGGAAAATCTGAAAATCTGAAAGGGGAACACTAAAAAATGTAATTACAGAAGTAAAGATTTAAACATTGCTAAGTCCAGTAGATTATTGTAAGAACATGTGTCTACATGCAGTCAATCAATCCCTAATCAATATTTGCGAATCCCTAATTTTTGGCTTAAACGTGGCTCCATTTGAACCACAGAAGTAATACAGTTTTCCAGTAAATGAAAGACCAACATATAATGAATAATTAAAAAAATATATATACATATGTATGGTGACGACATTTAAATATGTGGAGGGAGGGCCAGACCGCAATGCCCTGGAGGTAGTATGAGACACCAGTTCCATCCGTATATTTAAATGTATGTGTAAACATTGGATTCCGTATGAAAAAATGGCCGGGCGGACCAAGGAAAACCTTCCGCGAGGTAGGCTCAAAAGTCCAGTTCGTATATTAAAAAACGTATTATAAAAAAGATATAGTTACCAATATATACATATAGAGTAATATATATCTTAATTGTCCCAATATGTCTCAATATAAGTTTTAATGAAGAGGTCAAACTTTGCCATGCGGAACCTGTCGATTCCGATGCACCTTGCCCCCCTTTGCGTCCCCCTTTGCAACGGTCAGGGTGTTGAGAAATGGCAACGGTTAGCGGAACACCGCTGGGAGATGTACCAGCAGACACGTTATCGGCTGCTGCCGTGAGGGCTTCTTGGGTCTTTGCCGGGTGCTGGGCGCAAAGATTTGTGCGATCTTAAGCATATGGAGGTTTCCATAAATGGGGGATCCCCAAAATGGATGGTTGTTTTAGGGGTACCCCCATTTCAGGAAACCCCTATATAATTATATATATATATACATACATGATATTTGTTTATATGTATACAAGGTGTTGCTCCACAATTGGCGAATGACAGTAAGTTGGTGCATAACTTGCAATTACAGTAGGGGTGATTGTAGATATATCATCCATAGTTCACGGTGTTTATCTAAAAACAACTTTAACTTGGGGGCACCACATTGTAGAGTGTGTTCTTTGATGTCTTTTGGCTACTGACAAGATGAATGGCTATTTAGCCATACAGTATTTTGTTTGACCTAAAATAACATCACACAACAGGGCATGATTTCAAACAATTTTCCTGAGACGTAACTGGTAACTAGTTGACTCTTTTGGGTATGTTACAGAACAAGGGATAAGAATTGGAATCAGCCTTGTGGGCAGTTGAATGGGTTCCGCCTTGAATTTGTATCTAACTGCAAGAAACAGCAAGGGTAGCTTTGCATAGTCATTCTGTGTCAATCCCGAATTGCGTTTTGTTTTGTTTTTTATATCTCTGCTTAGGGGTACAATTTCTATAGTCACTGAACTAAGTAGCCATTTGCCCATTGAACCTGAACCATCCAATTGTGGGGCTTCATACACTGAGAATCAGTAGGGCCCTTGGAACAGCATGCCTGGCGCCCGCACTAGCTCAGCCAAGCGCAAAGCGCTTGGTACCCGTCAGGGCAGATACATCTGTGATGAAGTTGCGGATTTCGCAGTTATGTCGAAACTCATCGCACTGAACAAAATCATCCATCCCCGGTTCATATTATATATATATATATATTAAACGTGCCCATTCTATGGTCCCACTTATTTGGAAATTCCCTACTAAACCATGGTGACTCAGGGGTGGTGTTATTTTTTGAGCGGGAATTCTGAAAGAATGGGTGGCTTGGCCAGCCCAGACTTAGACCTTCAACTATCACAAGAACCGTGGCCCCCAGTTCTGTTTGGTGCTTTACAATTTATAGGATCCATTCTAGTTCGACACATCTCCCATGAACATCCATAAACATCCATAAACCCAACATCCATAAACCCTAGCCTAGTGAATTATTCGACCCAGAAATTCCAAGCTGGGGCACCACATTTCTATGCCTTTGACGACCAAGATGTAGAAGTTACTTGCGCCAGAACTATATCGTTGTCTAACTTTCAGATTACATACTGTTGCATGTTGCAATGTTCAGATAGACGCGCCTGCCAGCATTCAGCAACTTCGTGCAAGTTGCAGCACATTTTCCACAGCATACGTCGATGCCCTGCTTTTGGCGAAAAAAAATGAGAAGCCTGTTTGCATATGTTGAGACGTAGACTCCTTGGTGTTTTCGCCTGATGTTCATCTTTCCAGCTTTCCATGTTGCATCCAAGTCTCTCGAGAATGACCGAATCAACAAACCCTCATAGTTTTTGTCAATATCTAGGTTCCATCAGTTCCGGAACTGGGGTTTAAGGAATCATGCTTCCATGTTAATTACCTCCATGGAACAACGTGTAGTTAAGCTGGGGTTTATATATATCCAGTTGAGTTGGATTGGTTGTGGGTCGACAACGAACTTGGGACTAGTAATGTGCCGTTTTTTTCAGTCGGATACCCTCTGGTAGACGTTTACATAACTATGGAAAATCATGGAAAATCACCATGCTTAATGGGTCTATCAACTATAAATGGTGATTTTCAATAGCAAACTGTCAGTTTACCAGAGGCTACCAGTTTAGTAGCAGATTTTCACTCCCCTCCAATTCACCAACCAGGGTTTATGAATTAATTCGGGGCCGACATGAAAAATCACCATTTATTCTCATACTATATGGGGGTTTCCTTTCTTTACCCCCCACTTCTTATCCACTTACAGATGGATTTTCCATGATTTTCCCATAGAAACAATCCATTTGGGGTTTTTCATTTATGGTGGTTTCCATAAAAAAAATGATCTTTGGATAAAATTGTTTTCACAAAAAGACATCATGAATGGGGTTCCCATTTCTGGATTTCCCAGGATTTTCCCGTATAAACCATCCACTGTTCACCCATGAGCACATTGACTCCCCCAAATGATCCAAAGATCTTCGACAATTGCAGGTGTGAATCTGAATGGCCATCCCTGCCGGATGTGGTTTCTTGGTGACAGCATATATGGGTTGTTTCGGAGGGCCCTCGTTTCGTTTGGTGGTATCAAACGTGATCAAACTAAGTAATACTAAGCAATACTAAGTAATACTAAGCAATACTAAGTAATACACTTTAATACACAATATATATATATATATGTTATATGTATATATAATATATACATATTTATTTGTGGAATTATGTGGGATCAAGCAGCATTTTTTGGATACATAACCTACCAACAACGGGCTCATGTGTACTTGGGAATTGTCCTGTAGAAAAACAGGATACTCCTATAAAACAATCATTTGTTGTCCTGCTTGATGGCTCAAAAGCAAGACGTTACACTTCGGCATTACACCTTCATGTCTCTGGAATCAATCCCCTCTCTGGAATATGTTATCAATCCCCAAAAAATTGGACAGAAGATCTGGACGAGTTTGATCGTGACCTCACCTCGTGGCATCATATTTTTTGGGGGGGAATCATCCAGCCATAGCTGGCCGATAGCTGGCCATGAATTGAGGTCCGTGAATTCATGGGGAGCCTTCTGGTAATCAAACATGGCAATGACTCACCCAAATCCCAACATTTAGAAATGATTTACCCTCTGGTAAACCAACATAACTGTGGAAAATAACCATTTTTTATGGGTAAATCAACGATTTCAATGGGCCATCTATACCATGGCTATGTTAAATAACCAGAGGGTACACAGTTCAAACCTCTGACTTGGACTTGCAATGACTTGGATTTATAGAGGACGTTCCCATGAATAGATCCATGAATGGATCCATTTGGAGGGTATTCTCACGATTTTCCATGTAGTGTGGGTAAAATAATGCCATAAACCACCCCCTATGTTTGATGGTTTATACATGTTTATACCGTATATACCAGCCATAATGGTGATTTTGGGGATGGTTTATGGCATTCTGGTTGGTGGTTTGGAACATGATTTTTCTATATATTGGGAATGTCATCATCCCAAGTGACGAATTCATATTTTTCACAGGGGTAGGTCTACCACCAACCAGAAAATATCGGATTGAATATGATTGAAGATGATTGAATTCTTACCCCTTGATATGAAGGAAGAATATGGCTAATATCGTTGAAACCACCAACCAGCATTGTTTTGACCACATGATAACGTTGCCATATTTGACCACTCCACGGGTAGCCAGAGATTCCTCCACTTCAAGGTTCCTGGAGCGGTGTACATCATCATTTAATATCATTTAAGCCTATAGTTCGTCATTTCAATGATGTTTGCTTTTTTTTTTCAAACAAAAACTATATCTATATCTATATTTGTATATATATATATACATATATCTTTATCCATATCATCTATATCATCTATATCTGTATGCACATTGACATGTATCTATACCTATATATATATATATACTAAGTTTATTTGCTAGCATTATTTAACCAAATCTTCCCCACTTGGATCATGGTTCGACCGTTCGTGGCCCCTTCAGCTCCGTTGGTGGGTTTTCCCGAGCTCCTGGCTTCAGGTTCTGCTGAATGCCGCTGCGTTGTTAGGACCCAAAGAGGTGCCAAAGAGAGGGAAAATCAGAGAATTGACTGGGTAAAACTTAGAGGTATAGAGATCCATGGTCATTTTTTTAGCCAGATTTTTGTTGTACCCAGTATAGATAAAAGATGTTCCATTGACAGGTGACATCCACTTTGACAATTTGTCCATTGTCAAATTTGGACTAAACTCGTCAATTGTCAATGGAACATCCTTTACTGGGTGAATACCCTCTGGTAAACTAACATAGCTATTGAAAATTGCCATTTATAGTGGATTTACCCATTAAAAATTGTGATTTTCTATAGCTATGTTAGTTTACCAGAGGGTAGATGTAAATCGACCGGTCTCTATGAATTTACCGCCTGGTACTGGTATGATTGATATAATGGAAAATCCATGGAAATCATTGGAAATCAAATCAGATAATTTCGATTTACCTTCATGGTCTGGCCATGTTGATGGGGATGTTTAAAAACCTGCCCAGCAAAGACTTGCCATGTTCATTTGTGTCCATTTTGAGATAGTTTACCCATCAAGTTGGTCTCTGAGGCGTCGAACTAAAGTCTTTAAGTCACCATTCAAATCTGTAAAATAACGGATTCAGGGGTGGATTATTAATGAGGCATACATGGACATATATGGATATACATGCAGCATGTTAATGAGATAGATTGACATAATGGGATAAAAAATGGAATGTTCCCTTCGGATATTGGAGGTTTTGCGTTGCCATGTCTCATTATTAGAGGGTAGTTCACGTGTGGTCACCACTTGGTCAGAAATGAATACGGCTAAATGGTCGAGGGGCGCAGTAAACATGTGTTCAGATTTGTTGTGTGGACTTGCCTTCAAACTAGCCTTTGAGATGCCTTTGAGGAATGCAAGTGGCTTGGTCCGAAACCAAAAATGCACAGATTTTGCAGATTATCCGGATGCCAGTCAAGTGAGAAGAAAATAATTTGAAATCTCGTTTGCTTCTTCATTGTACATTTTTTGTGTAGCATAATCCAAACCTCTTGACCAGGAAGGCACTGAAAAATGGCCTTGCTTTTCATGGTCTTTGGTTGTGGGGCGATGTGCCCCAAGAAACCGGAAGCACAACCGCTCCCGAGAGCACGTCATTCCGTCAATGGGCTCCGACCTTGCAAACAAACTCGACACCGTATGTGTCGGGGCCGTCAATGCGGCGTTGCGCATCGCTGCTGATCCTGCACACGGTGAATTGTGGTCTCATCCGCCTCTGCAGGGGAATTATGCCTAAATTACACATTGTTGTTGCAACGTGTTTTTTTTTCCCCTGTGTAAATTGAATTGCTCTAGCAGAACCGAACTAATTGGTTCGTTCATTTTTGGAGTGTTGTTATGTTTGAAGTTGCTGCGGACTTGTGAATTGCATTTGAGTGATACTATTCTGTTTGTGTTTGTACTTCATGGTTTTCATGAGGTGATCGGTTTGAATACTTTTTGGCTTATGTACTTATTTTCTTTGTGGCGTGCACTTGAAACCTTTGTGATTTGTTGGTTGTAACAAGTTTCGTTGTTGCTTAGCCCTGCTGATCATGTGGTCACCTTGATTGTGTTCCGATTGTTTATTACGAATCCGCAAACTCTGTTGAATCCTATTCCCATAGGATCCATGTATGGAATATTTACCTACCTTGGGATTATTTTAAATTACTTTAAGGGTCAATGTAGGTAAATATTCCATACATGGATCCTCTGGGATTGTGGTTGCTTAAAATTGGTTGGCAAAAAGACATGTCGGCTGGTCAAGCTTCTACGCATGTGTGTTGACTAAAACCTGCTTGTTTGCTGCTTGAATTCCTTGAACTTGTGAGTTTGTTGCTTATATAACTTGCTGAACAGTTTGTTTCTTACAAGCCCTATGTGTGTTGCTCAACATCCATCTTTGTTGCTAAAATCCAATTGTTGAAGCTCAAAATAGCTTAAAATCAATTTTTGTTTATTTGATCCCCCACCCCTAAAACATGTATATATTCGGTTGGGATGTACACCCCCTCAAAATATACCTATTTGGGTCTGAGAAGATCGTTCCTAGGGAATTAACTTTACACACTGATTATTGTTTGGGGAGTAAGTCCTAGAATAGCTTCATGGTTTTCCATGTCCCTCCTATCTATTGCTTATAAATTTTAAAGGAATATGTAACCCTGGGACATGATTAAATCAGCATAAATCAGCAACTATTTGCAACCTCCCAAACATGCTTTATTCATACATATCTTCAAAAACATGTTTAGGGGGGAACTGTAGGTATTCCCCTGGGTGTGTTGGTGTATTGACCTCAGAAAATCAAATAGACAGTATGTTGTCTTCTGGCATGGTCCCACCCTTTTTTTTTCATGAAAAAAAAAACATGGCATTAACTTTAAGGGCACTTCCCCCCTAGCTTGCAGACATTCAGATTTAGTACGTCCCCCTAGTTTCCATACATAATCATAAACGAAACATAAACGTATTGGAAGGGGGGAGGATGATCTTCCTAGAATCTCCTAAGGTTCCATCTATTTCCCATGGATTTTGCTTAAAAAAATCCCACCTTTTTCGAAAAATGCCATGATTTTCCCATGAAAAATATGAGACCATGGTCCTTGGCAGGTCTCATCGCTGGCAGTGACGTGCTCGTCCTGGGTCTGGACTCCCGGGAATCCTGAGAATCAGTTGGGATTGAATTCCTACAATGTGAGGCCCCCCAGTGATGTTAGTTGGTTTATAAGCCCCAGTAACTATAGTTATAAGTTCCATAAACCATAGTTATGGGAGTTATAAACCAACTTAGCTAACTATGGGGCACCACCTTGTACTGATGATATATAACTCTGGTTGGTGGTTTAAAACTATAGCAATTGTAGGATTTATGATGATTTCTGATGGATATATCTATAGTAATCTATAGTGAGATGGGATTATAATCCAACAAACTCTGGTTGGTGGTTTCAAACATGTTTTATTTTCCATTTCATATATGGGATAATCCTTCCAATGGACTTTCCTATGTTTCAAGATGGTTAAAACCACCAATTAATAAAACTGGTAGGGTAATCATAAAAGCATGGCAAAAAATAAGCTAAGAGACCCCAATCCCGCGTACCAGAACATTCATGGACACCTAGAGGACATCACATCAAATTTCAAAACAACAATACAAAACATAATATAAACAATGCTAATGACATTCAATGACTGAACGTTTTCAATACCTATACAACATATAACATCATATGACAAAACAACGATATCCATGATTCAAACGCATCTTGTCTGAA
>Ga0126342_10002158_pt1 | contig 29991 bp, 27 predicted proteins | sample Cyp1metagenome_FD_92528 | JGI IMG/M metagenome (GOLD analysis project Ga0126342, IMG submission 92528) | Coral microbial communities from Lord Howe Island, Old Settlement Bay, Australia - Cyphastrea 1 metagenome | ecosystem: Host-associated > Invertebrates > Cnidaria > Coral ...
GCATCATCAAGGTCGTCCTAGTTGGTGGAACATGCGTTGACAACGTAGTATCAAGGACGTGGTCGTCAGGACGTTAATATCCCAACCCAACCCCACCCCACCCCATCCCACCCCACCCCTTCCCCCCCGGGGAACCCCCTCCCCCTAGGGTATATATATATAATATTATATGTATTTCTGGTTTCCAGGTGTACTTGTTCCGCGCCAAAGATACATGCCATTGAAAACAAGACATACTTGATCATACTGTACCTGAAAAATGTCGCAGTTGCAGATTCGCTTGCAGACCTCATGCATTGTCTCTGCGTTTCCGGTGAAGAAACGTCATGCTGACCCATCATTGAGAGATGCTGTTGATACACGGGCGCCAAATTTTCAGTTCCAGGAGTAGCTGAACTGTTTTCCAGGCTCAGGCCCAGCCGGAGGGAGAGATTGGGCCTGCATCGTTGGCCTTGCTGCTGGATGTGGGGAGCTGAGCAACCGGGTGAGGTGGAAAACGTCGGATGTGAGATGCGTTGGAAAGTCATTCATCCAGCTTCTGCAAAGGTTCTGAGAGCGGAGAGTGCACATTTCTGTTTTGACAGTTTGCTCTTTCTGGTTCTTTGTCAGAGGCCTATGCGAATGGTTTGCCTAGTCAAGCTCAAAAGGCTTGGTTTCAGAATGGGTATCAGAAACGAGGACCCAATAATTCAAATGGTCTTATGGGAAAGAATGCAGTTGAAATCTTTATTTTTATTGGTTAAGTCCCCAGTTTGCTTGGGGTCATTCCCGACTTTTTGGACAAATTAGCTGCAAATAACTAGCTCTGGTGATTCTGGTTTTCCCAAATTTCCCCTCGTTGAAACAGACATGGCAGGCCCAGGCAGCCTTCCGCAGCGCGATGGCCGTTGGGGAATCTGCAAAGACCCCGCCAGAGGAGACGGCACCAGGTGGCTGCACGTTGTGAGTGGTTGAAGAAACCAATGGAAAACTGCCCGACTCAACCACAAAGGGCATCTAAAGAATTCTTCGTTCCAGAAAAATTGAAAGATCGTCCTTGGCATTGCAGTTTTCCGGAGGGTATGCGAAGCAGTGCGGTATTGCAGTATATAGTTGGTGTGATATATTTTAATATAACATAATATGATAAACTATATTTATTATATTATATTATTAAACATATCATAATAAAATATAATGTAACATAATATAACACCACAATATAATATTGTAAAACAAAATATAGTATAATACAGTATCATTTATATTAGATACTATAATAGAACATAACATAATATAGTATAATATAACATAATATAAATAATGTAACATAATTTAAATAATATGATATAATTTAATTTAATTTAATATTATTTAATATAATAAAATATAATGTAATATAATACTAATAATAATTATTATAGAAATAAAACTATAATTGTACTTATAATTAAGATACAATCTATTTATATGCTAATATAATATTAATATAACATTATATACTATATTTATAACCCCTCCTACCTTAGTGAAATAATTTCAGGGGGGGTCACCCACCAACATTTTTTTTCCAAAATAATATTCCAAAACTCTAACATGTTGGATATATAGATTACATAGTCTAACCATCACCAAAATAATTTCTGGTTGGAAATTAATTTCCAAAATTATTTTCAGGGGGTTGATAGTGTCTTCGGTAGTTATACGATGAAACCCTCTTGAGGGCAAAAAAAATCATAGAAAACAACATTTTTTTTGAAAGTTTTTTTTTCCATTAACATTGTTTTTATTTTTTTTTGGGGGTCCCCCATAAAAATATTTTGTTTTGGGGGAGGGGGGGGGTAACTAAGGTAGGGGACATGATTTATTATACATACATATATATATATATATAATATAATATAATATTATATTATATTATATTAAATTATTATATTATATTAAATTATATTATATTATATTTTATTACATTATATTATATTATGTTATATATTATATATATATATTTAAATATTATATTATATTATATTATATTATATATTATATTATATTTAGTTTCGGTACACCTGTCCTGTACGATTTCAGATTTATAGGCAAAGACTAAGTGCACTTTGACATAGTGCCCTAGTGATCTTTGGGTCAGAAGTTCCCTCTGAACAGATCGGGTCCGGATGACCACTTTGTTCACATTCACCGATCCGACAGGCCAAGTCCTTCGTGCCCTCAAAAGAGCTGTTGGTCTAGTCCTCATGTAATTTTGAGAGGGAACTTGTCAAGCAAAGCAAATCTACTTTGGGGTTTGTCTCAAAGGGGGGGGGATTGGGGGGATACTCCAAACTGAGACTTTTGATAGGGAACATGATGATAAACCATACAGTTTGTGGCTCCCAAAGTTGAGACAATTCCATATAAAACATGACTTGCTGGCTGAGTTTTAATCTCTTTGTGAATCTTCTCTTGGGTCACAGGTCCTTCTGTATATCGCGACCTAACAAAAGAGTTTCAAGCTGAGCTCAACTACCGGACTTGTTTGAACTGCTTCCTACTTTGTGTTGGTCTTGGCTTAACATGCTGTGGCTGTTCATCGTTGAACTTGAGGTATGGGCTTGACCCAGATGCAGTGGAAGATGTATAAGCTTCTGAAATACCGTGTAGAATTGGAACTGGGATGGCTTGCTTTTCACCTAGATTCCAGACACGAGCCTCCACGGAAAAATGATTTCTCTCAAAATTTGCGTTTTCAGCCGATGGGTCTCATTGAGTCCTGGAGAAGTTGCTGCTGTCGAGAATCCGTGTCCCTGCACGGCCCAAAGTTCTTTTGGCTGCCATAATTCCAAAGCATTTCAACAAAGTCTCATTGCTAGACAGCTGGTAGACACATATTTTTTCAAAGCTGGAGCTCAGCTGCGGTTACAGTGCAAGCTGTGCAAGCCTACAGCGTGTGGTCATGAGAGGTAATGTTTAGTCCGTGTTTTAATGCCATGCCTGCAGCCAAAACGATGTTGAACACCCACTGCAAAGTGTAGCCGCAGCATTTCGCGATGACGACTGCTTCATTGATAAGTGCCTCAGATCTATTGACGTGTCAGTTCTACAGAACTCCCAATGATTACGAGTTTTTCACAAGTGGCAGGTCCATAAGCATGACTATAGAATACTATAGATTATAATTATTTATTGGTAGATACTTGTTTATAGCCACTTATAGCCATAGATGATCAATCGTAATAATGACGTAACAATAACAATGATACTGTATAGACTATAAACGAGACAGGATCTTGACTCTGAACCTTTGTAGTGCTGAGGTCAAGTATGTGCTATCTCGTTGACTGTGAGTCTGTTCGTCAGGGACTTTTCAGACATTTTTGTTCCAGAGAGAGGGAAGTTGTGATGACATCAGCAGCTGGAGTTTTTTTTCAGTTTTGATGAGATACTTATCATTTATCATCATTTGTATCATTAGCAGATTCTACAGATATGATCAGCATTTGGGTGTGTCTGAAAATAGTGTACCCCTAAACCCAATGGTTAATGATCATTATCCCTATTAAATGGCTATAATTGGGAATATACCCTATTTTCAGACAAACCCATTTGTGTTTGATCCTTTTCCATTTCTTAGGTGGCCATATATGTCATTCTTCGCTCTCGTGGTCTTCGAGTGGTTTTGAGCGCCAGCCTCTTCGTGGCCTTCCTAGTTGCAACGCAGCTGTCGGTGAAGATCGTGGAGTCTAAGCCCTTCAATTGGAGGCGCGTTTGGTGGGGGGCTGGGGCCCTGGGGTGCAGGCTTTAAAGGATCAAAACCATATCCAAAACAGTGGCTGAAGCCCAGACCTACTGATAATTGCAGTGATTTTTAAGTTATATCAAGTATTGTTTGATACTACTATCTGCCCTCCCAAACTTTGCGAACATGGTCAGCAACTGCTAAGATATCATCAATTTCATAATCTGATACTCATTGGGCTTTTGTAACAGGATACATCAGTCTGACAAAGTTCCAAGGTAAGAGGACTTACTTTTGTTAGGGTTAGGCAGAGCACCCAGCAAATTTCCTTGGTATATAATATATGCATAAACAGGTACGGCACATGACATGATTTGTGTCCAGCTAGGTAGACTTCCTGCAGGTATCCTGGCTTGCTCACCACATTGCATTTTTCTTGTGTTGTGGTCGCTGTCTCTGTGTCACTCGGTCAGCAGTTTCTTTTTTCTATGCTTCTCAGCTTATCCTGTCAGGAGTTTGGCCACTAATTCAGACTGCATTATTGAAGATTACATCAAGTAGCCAATCCCACAAACGCTTTAGCTTTGAATGCTGATCAAATCCCACTATGAATCATATACTGTATTCAATTTATATACACATACATATATATCTATATATAGGTCAAGTATCTACGGAGCACAGATTGACCAGATAGACAATGATAGACATATAGATGCTGTTGGGCAACCTTTCAGATAGACATGGCAACTTCAAGCTGTGGGAAATAGGCTTCAAGGCTGGTAGGATATGCTGTGAGGAATTCGGCCCTGAACTCTGCACTGAGGTATTGGACATGGAGAGGAGAGCCTCGCAAGATTTTTCCCTGGTCAATTCCCCTCCTGCGCTGGGTGAAGAAGCTTGCTGGCAAACTCTGCAAGCTGTGCAAGCTGTGCAAGTTGCGTTTGCATCAGCAGGTCAGGGACAAAGACAAAGACTTAGAAATACAGAGATCGCAGAGGGCTTTGCCGATCTGAGATCTGTGCTCAGATATAAACAGACCTTCTTTGCACGCACACGTGGGCAACATCATGGCAACATCCATCGTTGAGAGCTTGTGCTTTGCTTTCTTCTGTGAATCGCACACCTGAGGACAGTTGTTCCAGTGGCGATTAGTCAACCCATCTCAGTGCCTCGACCAAGATGCTGGCAACCACGAGTTTCACGTCCTTTTCATGCATTTTTGAAGTTAGGTCTTTTCAGAGTCCAAGTTCAAACCAGACACAAGTCACTATTTGTTCTGCAGAGGTGGTTTTCAACAACAAAGCCATGGTCTATGCTGGTGCTGGTGTTTGCGCCGTCATTGGGACGCTTTCTCCTGTTTGTACAGCAGTCATCTCTAGTTGTTGCGGCAGACGGCTGACAGTCCCTTGGTTTGGCACAATAAGTGGTGGGAAGGCGATTGAGTCGAACTTTCACAAGACTCTCTCTCTCTCTCTTTCTCTCTCTCTCTCTCTCCCTCCATATTATATACATACATCATATATATATATATATGTATATATATATTATATGTATGATTTTTGTTTGTCTTTGCAAGCATATGGGCATCGCAAGGATAGAACCGTGATGAGCCTCTGCCATAGCTAATTCTTGGGGAGTGGGACTTTGACTTCACAAACGTGTGGCGCGTGTGGCGTAGCCCGCTCCCCGCTGAGGTTTTGTCCTGGGGCGGTGTGATCATTGCATTCTTCGGTGCATTGGTGATCTCCTGGGGCGAGGTGTCTTCAGTCCCGGTCTCGACGAGAAAACAATGAAAACGAACTGGTTGGTGGTTCATGCTTATTGGTTGGGGATGTTGATGATGATGATGATTTTGATGATTTTGATGATTTTGATGATGATGATGATGATGATGAGGATGTCGACGACGAAGAAGAAGAAGAAGAAGATGATGATGATCCTCCACAGACTTTTGCATATTTTTCAGATCAAAACAATCAACCAGAGGCTGTGAGAGGTATCAAAACTGCACAGAGTTGCTTTAGGTCGGAGAGGCCAAACACAAGTCTCGCATCATTGAGGCAAGGCCACGTGCTGACCAGAGTCAATTGAACTGGGTTTGTCTGAGGATGGGGCAACCCGAGTTTCAATGGAGTAGTACCGTAATAATTTTTTCAGTAACGTCGTTAGTTTGAGTTGTACCCCATTTCGGGCAGACACAAGAAATCGTGGTTTCGACTTTGATATTGACGGACAGGGACTTATCTACGCCTTTGCCTCCTTGTCTGGCCGCTGTGCAAAGATAGTGATTCTGGATTATATGATGGTTGAATCCTCAGTGCGGTTGCAGTCAATACTAGAGCTCCTGAGAATCAGTCCGCGTGTCGGATTATCGGACTGATGACAGATGGTTGCCACTTGACCCTAGATCTGTTTCAAATCACTCATTGGATGAATTTCGAAGATGTTGTATTGGACTACAAAGTGCACATGGTTGCATCGAAAATGCAACGCATTTGCAGCTCATGGAATTGGACTGTGTGTTGGTTTCATGGCAACGTTTGGAGTTTGGGTGATTACTACAGTGATTACCCAGCAGTTTCCCGCCGACTCCGTGTCTTCTTTGCCTGAGGCCCCGCTAGCTTATGCCAGAGGTCTGGACGCAGAAGAGGAGCCGCTGTCAGTGATCCACGTTTTGGGCCTGAACCTTGACAGAGACCCACTGAACTTCTCAGTGAACCCATTGAAGATGGTGGACTGGAAGTGGATCAACTACCTTGACACAACTATACTAACTATACCACGTGCAACTGAGGACGTATCCCTGGGGTGCAGTGCTTTCGCTGGCATATGCACTGACTTGGGGTGGCGAAAGTCCTCAGAACCCCGGCCTGTTCACATGTTGTGATATTTGTGTTCCCTTGATGTTGTGAATCTTGTTATTGTCAATTGAAGTTTGTGCAACTCATTTAAGGAAGGCGTGGGAACAATTGACTCCTGAACTATGTGGCTACATTGCGTTGTCCTGCTCTTTTGCCCTCGCGCTCAATTTCTTGGGCACTTTTGTCCCTCAGCAGCCCATTAGCTTCCGTGCACCGGTCAAGCTGCCTTGTGCAACCGACAGGCATTGACGCTCTACTTCATTCAAAAGTCATGTAAAGTTGGGTTTCAATGGTGCAACACATAAATCTCCGGCCAGGTCTGTCTTACTGTGGCTGGTTGGTGGTTTCAAATGTTTTTGATCTTCTCTCATATTTGGAATTATGATCCCTAACAGCTTCTATTGTTCAGGGGACTGAAACCACTTTTTAGCAAGAAAGTCCCAAAACAACGAAGACTTTCTCGAGGCTTTGCACGACCTGGGTGCCAGTGCTCAACAGATCGTGGGTAAGTCCTGCACCCAGTGGTCCAATGTATCCGATTTTATGACCACTGGAAACAGTTGTGAGGCTCAACACCATTTGCTTGGCATCGATATCAGTTGCCTTTCTGGGAGAACATCTTCCAGTCATGGTGGTGCTGGGAAGTGCTCTCGTTCCTCGGCCTTTTGCGCAAACTACCGCACTCCATGCTAACCGAGTTTCTTTGAAACTAGGGCACCTGAAACCCAATGGCTTATGATTATCATCATTTTGCCCATTTAAAAGTCATCTAAATATCCACATCACCATTTTTTGGGACAGAGCCCCATTTTTGGGACTGCAAATGTGCCATCCAAGATATGGTTGCCACAAAAACGAGGTGCTTGGAGGCGTTGCCATATTTGAGCGCGGGCAGCACGAAACTGGAGAGGATTCCGTAAAGACCTCAGCATGGGTCAAGGTCCAGGTATGGGTCAAGAATGTGATTGGATTATCCCCTAAAAGTTTGGATGGTACAACCATTGATGAGTTGTTACTCTAATAATAGGATGGATATTAATGGAATATTTTTTTTTTCGATTGTTTCTTTGGATCCTAAGAATGAATCGTCAACTAATTGTAGGTCCGTATCCAATGACTTGACAGTTGCTGATAGTTTTTTCAATCTGCACCCAGGATAGTGACAGTGATTTCGAAGAAAGCCTCGAACCCATCAAGCCTTGACAAGGCCCTGGGCTCGATGTTCAGGAACAGAGGGGACTTTCACAGATTCCGGCGAGATGAAAGTTATTTTTTGATTGATGTGTTTTCCCTGTGAGGCCCATCAGGAGACCAAAGCCTGTCTCACTCCAAAAGGTCCAGTGAGTAGACAGCAGTTCGACATAGCTCGACCATGGATTCAACAAAGAGTCGATGATGAAATCGACACAAGTGTACACAAACACATGCACATTGTAACTGACGGTGTGGTGCTTTTGTACTTTGACTTGAGCCTGCTTGCGCACTCTACTCTCTCTTTCAGGGCTTTCAAATCTACATAGTTTTGCTAAAGCACAAAGTTGCTTTTGGCATATGCATTGATTATGCAATGGTTTTAAAATCGAGAAGTGAAAGTCTCAGACGTGCATGCATGCATGTGAAGCACAGCAGTTGCTTCGCTCGCCTTCGTACGAATTACGTTCCTTTGTCAATCATGGCTGGTGAAGCTGACAAGTCAGACACACAAAAGCCACGGTCACACCAACTGTCAACAGCACTAATGGCCATTGCAGCATGGAGAACACTGTACATACCGTTCCAGCAATCAACTGCCTAGTTTCGTTCCAAACCTACAGTTCTAAGCCAGATGTCAGCATCATGCACGGTCAAACATCCGCTTGAAACTTCAATGAGACGCATTGGCAAGCGGGCAATGCCTTGCAAAAGTGACCATGCAGGCCAAGCGCAGCTGTCGTCAAATGGTGTGTAGAGCAAATTCTGCAGCTCTCTTTTCTTTTGTCCTGCTTTCGAGTATCCAAAACCGGAAGGTATCCTACAAAAACATACAAAAACGACTGTAATTTGGGGGCCCACCCCAAGTAACTAAATAGCAGATAGATAGTTCAAAGGCTTGCATGGTTATCATAAAATGGCCACAACTTGGTGCATCCCACACCATTTAAACCGGCAAAACAGGACCCAGGATGATTTTGCAGGAAGCGAGATTTGAGGATAATAACATAACCATTATATATATAATATAATATATATAATATATATATAATATAATATATATATATATAATATATATTATATATATATATATAATATATAATATATATAATATATATATATAACATGTCTTTCTTGTAGATTTTCCCTGAAATCGATCCATTGACTATCTACAGATGTTGGTTAAGTGAAATCAATATCAAAATCCATTAATATCCCCAATATATACCCATTATATAATGTTGCTGAAATCCCCCCCATAGTTCGTTAATCATCCATGACATTGCCCAGAATTCACTGGTTTATGAAAATGTTCTATCGTGAAATTGCCCATTTTGGTTAGTTATCAGTATTGAGGCCCATATTTCCTATTGATCATATTGATACAAGTTAGTTAGCCAATGTTCCCCCAGTATTGATCATCAGTACGTTTGATCAATTATATTACCCCAGACTATAGTCATCATCATGGTCCACTAATGGTCAACTCTGACCAATGCTGATAATTGTAAATATAATCAGTGTTAACCCGTTACCCTCTGGTAATTTAACATAGCTATTGAAAATTGCTATTTATAGTGGATTTTCCCATATAAAATGGTGATTTTCCATAGTTATGTTAGTTTACCAGAGGGTAATATTATCAGTATTCAGTAGCCCATGTAAAATCCCATTGGTCAACCAACTCTTCTTTTCCATTGAAAATCATACGTTAAACTATCAACATGATAGTGGAAAATCAGCAATATAAATCCCATATAAAATCCAATATAAATCTCATATTTTCCACTGGTTCATCCCTTCTCTTTTTGTTTCAGGTCCACTCCGCCCGCGGCCCGCGGGACCGCCCGTCCTCAGCGCCGGGGGCGGGCTTGAGCGGTCGCCGGCCAAAACGACGGGCCTCTGGCGTCGAGGGCCACGCCCGGGGCGAGGAGGCCAGGGTCTGGAGCTGTTTTAAATGGGGAAAATATGGGAAGGATGATGCTGATTGATGTTGTTGTTGTTGATGATGATGATGATGATGATCATGATGTTGATGACGATGATGATGATGATGACGATGATGATGATGATGATGGTGATGGTGACGACAGCGATGATACCCTTATATTATTTTCACCCGCTTTTTGGGTTTGTTTTTCGGAGGCATTCCTGGATAATCATAGACGTTCAGGGTTTCGTCTGAAATCGACATCTCAGACGTAATTCTCTTGTTGCGGTTGTTTATGGATTCCATCTCCAACGGAAAGTTAGGTATTTGTCCAAACCTCCTGATGCTTTCTAAGGTCTAAGGCTAAGGTTCGTGCGCAGTGAGATGCACTTGCTGTATTCTTGTGAATCCCAGCGATGGAAGTATGGAGTTCCAACACTAAGTTTAGCTGGCAAGCTGCGCCCTTTATCCATTGATGCCAACCCTGGCTTAATAAACCCTTGGGCTGTTTGATTATAGGGGTTCCCATTGTTTTAGGAGAACATTATTACAGATTATCACTATTTGGGGGATGCAACCGGTCTTTAATCAACCAGGGTTTACAGTCTGGGGTTGACACTGTTGGTGTAGCTTCATTTGTTGCGACCTGGGAGGATGTAAGAGATGCTGACACAGATGCAGACGCAGAGGTGCTGGCAGTGCAGGCAGAGCTATGCTGGGGAGAGCTCGACAACATCTTGAAGAGCAGAGAGGGAGCTAGCAGTTCATGTCAGTTGAAACAACAACAGCAGCAGCAGCAGCAACAACTACGACAAGAACAAGAACAAGAACAAGAACAAGAACAAGACCAACACCAACACCAACACCAACACCACAAACAAGCAAAACAAACACAAGAAACACAACAAACACAACAAACACAAGAAACACAAAAAAACACAAGAAGGACAAGAAACACAAGAAACACAAGAAATACAAGAAACACAAGAAACACAACAAACACAGCAAACACAACAAACACAAGAAACACAAGAAACACAACAAACACAAGAAACACAAGAAACACAAGAAACACACCAAACACAGCAAACACAACAAACACAACAAACACAAACACAACCAAAACAACAGCCAACCACCACCACCACCACCACAACAACAACAACAACAACAACAGCAACAAAGACACACATTGAGATAGTGACTGCGATAATGGAAGGTTTCAGAGATATTTGCTCCGCACTGTCGGTGGGGTGGTCTTGGAGCGGCTTCTGGGTGTGCTGGAAGTGCATTTCAAGCAAGGATCTCTGCAGAAAATCTCTTATCCAAGTTTTGCGTCAACTTGGCTTGACAGGGAAGTGGAAAGCGGCGAGTGAAGTTTGTGGAGGTGTTCTGGCGGGAAGTGAATTGGGTGATGTTATCATGTTGGATGTGGACTGTAGTGCGGAATCCTAGAAGCATGGACTCGTCAGTTCCCCTCGACCTCGGTTCTGAGACTTCAGGCTTGCACAGGCTTCGCATGGCTTCACTGCTTTCCAGACGTTGCTGATGAACCATGCTCCCCAGGGCGCATCCAACTTTGCACCGCGCGGCAGTGCACAACAAGCTGCCCGTTTCGTGGGATGCTCAAAAACCAAGAATCTGCTGAAACAGATGATAGATATGACAGACATGAAGGATATGAAGGCTATGAAGGATATGGTTGGGGCGGTTGGGGTACAACAACTGCAATTTCCGCCCATCCTATGCTGGGATTTGTGATAAGCTGCGATAAGGCTCGACAACAGTGCCAACACCGATTGCAAGTGGCCACCACGCAGGGCTCACAGAGAGGTGAAATTCTGGCAATCAGTCTATAAAAATTGTAAAGGTTTGCGTGAGAGAAATCACACATAGAGTGCTGGAAATCCATCATCTATAGTATTCAATTTTCCCATTTAAATGCCCATATATAATCATTTATGGATTCATGTCTTGAAAATAGAAACCATCTGAGGCTGCGAAGGGGTGACCGCCTGTCACCTCGCTCAGCCAAACTTTATCGCCCATCCTCGGCACAGGCCAATGGAAACAATGCCCTTACTTTCGATGGTACTTGTTTTTCACAAGAGCAACACTTTCGGTGCAGGTGAACTTCCAGCGAAGCCCCGTTGGAAATCTCCAGGTGCTGTATCCTCCAACAACGGAGGTGCGCCAGAGCTTTGCAAGTGCGACCGACTAGCTTGATCACGAGTCAAAGTTTAATACATGCGAGCTACGATTGGAGTTTTTTTTGACCCACAGCCACTTGTTTTCTTCCCCTGAGCTTTTGTGGGCTGTAGTGGTCATACATTTCATTCTGAACCTCAACCTTCGGGCGCTTTCAGGTTCTCTCGATGGTGAGGCAAGGTGTGGGGCAATTCAGCATCAGGCTTGCACCTGTGGTTTTCGTAGGTTTTTGTCCTGTCTCGTGAGGAAATTCGACGAGGAGGAGCCTGAAGTTGATCAAGAGGCCCCGGAGTCAAGAGATCACAATGTCCACGTGCACAAAACTCAACAGCCACTGAGCATTCTCGTTTGGCGATTGCGTTGCGAGGTTTGAAGTAAATCCCTTAAACCCGACTCATGTGGTTTGGGGCGTAAAAGTTTGTGCAATGTATCAGGCTTTGGCAGAGCAAGCTGCCGAGGCTGGCACAAAGTCGTGATGTCTTTGGTCGGAATTGGGCAGTGTTCAAAACCCCTTTCGCTTCATGATTACACATCACATGATTATATGGGTATGGGTCAATACCTATAGATACCATTTTTAGTGGGATGAACATCCATTTACCAGCTATTTTGATGTTCACCAGGGGTACAAGGTTTTGACTCATGGCCATATGGGGATTGTCACCCAATCCAATGGTGGGGCTTTGCTATCCAATATGATATAATTGGGGATGATCACAATCGGACATCTCCAGGCTGAAGCAGAGGAGACTCCAACCGAAACGGCCTCCACTGGTGGTGGTGTGCAGGTGCGGTGTGTGCCTTGTGCGGCCTGGAGCGAAAACAACATTTCATGAGGCTTGCTGATAGTTGGCCAGGATCTGGATATCCATTTGCGGAATATCTGGTTCATGTACCAGGAGCAGGAGGACCCTTTCAGCTTCTTTTCAATCTTTTCAGCTCCGAGCTTGGCCAAAATATACGGTCATCCTACGCCAGGAAGCAGCAGACGAGAAAGACAAAGCGCTTTTACACGCTCTGTCAGAAACTGAGAAACTTTTGCGGAGTCAAACATCTTTGGGTTTGTTTGGGCTGATTCTCGAACAGCCCCTTATCTCCTTTATGCCAATTGATTCACATCCCTATACAGCACAGACACTGCCGCCAGCAGTTTCGGGCTTAAAGAGATTACAGTAGATGAGATAAGTGTCGTTGTCGTGTCGTATCAGCGTGCGCTTCTTTGTTTTTTTTTGGTTACTCTGTTCAAATCCGCGTTTACCAAACTGCCAGATGCTTCTCCCATGCTTCTCTTTCATTCTTTCGCACGTTTCGAGTCAGTAGATGTATTTTCCACACTCTCAAATACCTGTCACTATCTACCAAACAACAGCCGCCGAAGATGGTCACCTGGTCCATCATGAACATCGGTCCCAAAATCTCATGACACCACTGGCAGAGACAGCGACAGGCGAGGACCGGATCAGGAGGACAGGGAAGAAGCCTTGTTGATCCTTGGCAGAAACTTCCAGCAGCTGAATCAGAAGAAACCATAAGTAACCATAAGCAACTAAGAACTGCATCGAAGTAGAAGTTGACTTTGGCCCACTGGCCAAGGACAAATGCCACTCATTTCCACTAAGCCTGGGAACCTGCGGGCCTGAGGAATGAGATGAAGCTTCTAAAGACAGGGGAGGACTCGCTTGAGGGATTGCAGACATATGGAAATGTTGCCGCTCCGAAACTGCGATCGGTTTCAATGTAAGTTCGCTACCTGATTGTTACAAATTGTTGTACCAGATTGTGCCATTTTGCACCTGACTTCGCAAAGATCTTGTAGGATGCCATTGCTTTCTTCGCAAAGCACGGAGATCAATCAGACCTGCAGGTGGGGAAATTGCTGCATTTGACCTGGATGGATCGAACCGAAACCGTTGAAACCTGCAACTGTGCAGGTGATCCACTGTGTGTCGGCACATGAAGAAGAAGGTAAGTTTCGGCCCTACGATTTGGTTGTGGTGGACGAGAAGGACAGGAACTGATAGCATTTGATGTTTCATGTTAGTCTTGAGATGGTGTTTTCATGTATTAAAAAGATATGTTTTCTGGGTACACATGTACTCTTCAGATGATTGAAGCCAGTTGTATCATGTGAAGCCAGAATTCTTGCTCTCGATTTGTGGGAACTTGCCACTTGTTGTCTATGGTAGGAGAAAGGGAACGAATACTTCATGATCTCGCCTAAGGGCATCGTCCATGTTTCTCCTGGGAAGCAATCTGAGCATACGACTCTGACCAGCTGGCTGCTTGCTGGAATAGAGAACAACTCTCTGCCCAGTTTTAGGTTTGAAGGAAGGCAAATGTATTTCTTCAATGTGGTTGATTGGAAAGGGGCACTTGAGGCTCATGGCCACTTAAATCACGCTGCTTCTTGACTGGCCACCCTCAGTTGGTGTGCATTGATGATTTCCATTGATCATGGCGTGCGTCTGCAACTGAGGATGCATCAAGTAATGATCTTCACGGCGGCTTTGGTGCAACTTTATCGGGTCGAACTTGCAGTGATTAAAGCCTTTAATTTTTGATGAGCAGTGTTGAACCGTCCTCTTGATTGATGATTATGATTATATATATATAGATACATACATACATATATATATATATGACATATATATATATGGGGTTATACTATCCAATATTAATGGGATTATCAAAATCCATGAGTTGGGAAATCTTATTGGCCTCAACAGATGTCAGATGTCAGTGGTGTTCCTGAGGTCCTGGTCTCCATGTCATTCTTCCGGAACTATTTGACAGGACTGTGCCTGCATCCCACTTTTTGGTAGGTGATGTAGGTGGAGCTGCTTGAGCATAGAACATAGAATACCCCGATATCACTGTCTATTAACTTATTCACTGTTAAACAAATGGGGTATACTGAGTATACTGTATACGGATTTTCAGACACACCCACCACCCACATGCCTTCTTCCCCGCAGCTGTTTTAGTTGTCCCTCTGCGCCAGCCATGTCGGAGCTTCCATCCTTGAAGTGGCTCATTTTTGGTTGCGGCGGAGTCGGTGGCTATTTTGGTGCACGCATCGCGCAGGTGAAAGGACAACGTGTCAGCTATATTGCCGCCTGCTTGCAAAAGAGTGACATCCAAAAATCCGATTTGATCCGATTTGATCCGATTTCCTTAAGACACTTCAGTCCTGCACGACTTCACAGGATTCAAGGGTTCATGATGGATAGGAATGTGAAGAACATGGTGTCAATGACAGATGAACCTTGCAAAGACAGTGGCATGATGGCATGATTCAAACAAAGATTGGCCCTTGAGCAAGGTGAGAAACAAAGCACTAGCAGCTCTCAAAGAACATGGAGTTCGAATCACCAGCATTTGTGGCGATGCACAAGCAGCTCTGGCATTCTTAGCTCCCAAGATTCCAACCCATCTTGAACATTTCTGAAAAAAAAAGTTGTCAAATGATGTCATTTATGACCATTTATGACCATTTATGACACAATATGATCATTTATGACCTACAGATAGCTGCAGAACTTTTCACCAATTCTGTGCCAGGTACCGGCCTCGGAGCTTGGCCCGATTTTGGACTCCCAGGCATTGGACAAGGAGGAGAAGTTCGTTGCCGATGTGATCATGTTAGGTTGCAAAGCCTCAGAAGCCGAGGGATGCCTCCAGCAGTGCGAACCTTGGTGTGGCCCTGAAACTTTAGTTCTGCCCTTGCAGAATGGTGTGGATGGGCTCACCACCATCAGAGAAGTTGTCAAGAGCTGGGGTAAAGGTCATGCTCTTGCAGGCCGGAAACGTAGGAAGATGTTCTCATTTCACTCTCTTGGCATACTTTTGGCTGAATAATTATTCAACAGGCTCAACCAGAGATTTTCTCAAGACTCAACCTTGAAAAAATGAACATCACAAGTCTTTCTCCCAAAAGCCAGCGATCGCAGGCTGCTGCAACATCGTGTCTGCCATCGCAGAACCTGGACACATCAAGCATTGGGCTGCCAATCCTCCATACATCACCTATGGTGAGTTTCAAGGGTCCCCCATTCCGAAGACTCTTCAAGTCAAGGCAATTTTGGATGCAGCCCCTGGGATGGAAGGCCATTTGGAGGAAGATGCTCTTTCAAAGATTTGGGAGAAATTTACTTTCATTTGCTCCACTACAGCTGTGCAAGCTACTACTGGTCCGCATGCCACTCAAGACATGATTCCTGAGATCCCAGAGCTTTTGGCTACATGGCGTGCTGCCATGCATGAGATTGTCGCACTTTGCCACAGCTATGGTATCAAATATGATCTGGAGTGGGTGGACAAACGAGTGGATGCATTGAAATCTGCAAAGGGTGCAACCACCAGTTGCAGCCGTGATCTCTGGAATGGCAAACCATCAGAGGTTGACGATTTGTTGGGTTCGGTGGTGCGAATGGGCAAAGAACAGAAAGTGCCAGTGCCCACCATCTCTACTTGCTATGGCGCCTTGATTGTGAGGGACCGCATCGCCCGTGGTCAAGAGCTGCCTATTAAATTGCCCGAGGGTCACAAGGTCCTTGGGCCCTATATGGGTGCACCCAATGCACCCACTGCTTAACTCCGAGAGGTCTGTGCCCTGACACAGGCAGCTTGGTGGAATTTTCGCACGGCGTTGGAGCAAGGCCAATTCTGGAGTTTGTTGGGATACACATGCATGTAGATGTATCTGTAAGATTATATAAGATTATATAAGTCTATATTATATATTGTATATATAGACGTAATAATTTTATATATCATCTACATATCTAGTCTATATGTATATATATATATACATACATAATATATATATACACACATATCTACTACATATACATGTCCTATATATATAGAAATATACATACACACATATAATCTACAGTGTCAGAGTTGGTTTTGCTGGACGAAGAGCAGCTGAAAGCAATGAGCCGCTCCTTTTTTGCATCGCCAAATTTCGCGAGTACCGCTTCTCCGCTGAGCGCTTCAGAGCGATCAAAAATCTGTCAACTTACCTGATCAACAAACCACGAACAGCATTTAAACATATTTTGCACCCAAGCAGGGTGTTCTTCTTCACGTTTTTCACAGCTTGAGAGGAACAGCGTTTCAGCGCTGGAGGAGCGGAGCTTCCAATCAGGCCTTTGATCCGTAGCTTCCCAAACGTACTGCGATGATAGTACATTGTAGTATATATATATATTTATATTACATAAATTCATATTATTACATACATCATCGAGTATTACTAAATATTATTTGTAGATTCTAGATCAAATAGATGTATGTTTGGTACCCCCCAATTCTAAAGAGGAAAGTCCATGACTCATGGCTGCTACAGATCTACGCGAAGCATCGTCAAAGTTTGAGTCGGCGACTCTTCCTGGCCAAGCTTGCTTCTCAGGGAGCAGTCAGTCCCAGGGGAACTTGTTACCTATGAGTTCTAGATCTATCTTGATGTATGATTGATACAAACTACTGTTCAAAGATCAGAAGCGAATGATGGGAAACACGGAGTGGAACGGAGCGTCGTTTTTTTCAATTCACAGACGGCACTGAGAGAAAACATCACCATTCCTACGTCCTTTCGGGATCCAAAGCTCGGCGACTCGGTTTTGGTTCTGTTTGGGTCACCTGGGTGACCTGGCCCAAATTCTGTGGAAATTACGCAGTGGTTTCCCAGAAATCTATAGAAATCTAAGATATTTTGATTCCACTACCCCGTGGCAGATAGGTTTCCAGATCTCAGGCCAATCTTCGCGGATGCGCAAGTGAAAGTGCACGAAATCCTGCGGAGTCTCAGTTTCACCCGCTGCAACCTGAGTTTCTTCATGTTTCTTCACTTTTTTCTATATATTTCTATATATGATATATTTTGCATTCTTGCCATGTCCTTGGGTTCTCCAAGTCTCTTCTGTTCTACTTCGAAGTTGTTTCGCATTGGTCCAAGCCCCTCTGCACAGGTCTTCTTGCTCTTGACGGCCATCACAATTCCATGGGGGCTCTGGAGTGGGGATCCAAGCCATCCAAGCCATCCAAGCCAGGGCCCATTGGGGCCATTGGGGTAGAATGCCGGATGCACTGACTCCACTGCAGGTTGCGGCCTTTCTTGGTCCAGCAACGAGAGCTTTGTGACCGGGCAGACCTTGACACGACCGCTGAAGCAGCTCGTGAGGTGTGGCCATGGCGGCCATGGGCCATGGCGGTCGATAGCGGGCCATGTCATGTCGCCTGAATGCAATGGCACACAGTGTCAGATGTGTCAGGTATTGGATGATGCCATCAAGAAGGTGATGAACAGTGCAGAGCTGTTCAATCAAGAGGCTAGTGAGATTCAACCCAAGATACTCAAGAGGCTTTTGGCATTTGTTATTGGTCAGAATTTGCATACAATCAAACTTTTCAGGATCCAAAGTTGCTGAAGATGTTGAGCGGCCGCAATGTGTCTGTCTGGGCCACATTGTCAAGATCACTTTTCACATGCACATGAACGCCTTTGTTCAAACAGGTATGTGTCAAAACCACACGACCCATACCAAGAATGATAATGACACCATCCACTTTGGAAGTACAGTAAATAATTCTTAGAGGGCATCCTTCAGATTGGGTTCCAGCCATGTTTCCAGACAGTCACTGGGTTTGAAGGCAAGATGATTTTGACCCATACCTCCAGAAATGGATGATGGGGAAGCTTGCAGGAAATTTTTAAACATGGTGACAAAACCATCCTTTCAACCGATTTCAACCATAGATTTTCCAACGAAACCCGTTGCTCAGGTCTTTGCCAAACGACAAGCAGCTGAGAGGGAGGCAACATTCACTCTCTTGTAAATGAGTAGGACCTCTTGCAGGGTCTGGCTTTTTTCAAATCTTGCCATGGCTTGTATTGTCAACGACTTGCATGAGAGGCATATCGGCAGAAACTCTGTGCCTTCAACAAGTCCTTGGTCGGCAGCTTCGTGCGCTTGGTGGATGCGACTTGGCCATAGTATGGGATGGTCCGGACAGTCTGCGACGTCGGAAATCGCTTCTGCGCGACATTTGTTCGGCTGAGAAAAGGTCATTCAGCAAAGCTGTTTGGTGGATCTAGCAGTCAGTGCCTCAGCTCCCCACCATCGTTTCGCTGCACAAAACGAAAAAACTGGGAGAATTGCGGGATGCGAACACTTTCCGATCTTTCCGGACAAGACCCCTTTCAAAGTGAAACATTTCACAAACAGCTGGGCAGCTCAGAAGCTCCAGCACCCAAGGCATCAAAGGCCTGCAGCCTGTTGGAGCGTTTTGCAAGGACAAGCTTCATAGGATAAGGATAGATATGGATTTGGAGAAAAAACATGCAGAACTATCTGGATTTAATGAATCGTTTGCTAAGTATTTTCCTTTCATTGTCTTGAACAGCCTGAAGCCGTTGGAGTCTTCGATATGATGGTTCACTTCGTCGACTTTGGAACGAACTTCGAGGCAACCCTAGGTCCCTAAGACAAAGTCTTTGGAGAAATTGACAGCCTCGGGCGAAATGTGGCAGCGCAGGACTTCCAAACTCTTTCTTGTTTCTCCCACCTTTGGCGAAGCGAAAACTTCAGGCCAGGGGACTTTAACTGCTGATTTGCGATTCTCGTCAGCCTCAGAACTTCCAGACATGAACGATCTTGGGCCACAACTGATACAAGCATAAAGAAGCACAACCAATCTCCGTCACTTGCCGGGAAATATTCGAAAAATGTGGTCCTTTTCCAGCTCTTCAACTGGCGTGTTTCCTGGGCAGGTGACGAGAAAGTGCCTGCCTCAGCAACAAAGACAAAAAAATACAGTTTCACGTCAAACCCGGATTACAAACTCTGGTGATTACGTAGGGAGGTTCAAAAGTTGATAGCATATATGATATATGAATATATATATATATATAATTATATGATAAAATATGATAACATGTTGTTACATGTGGATTTCGCGATTACCAAAAGGGGCTCTTGTTAATACTTGCTAATCCTGAGTTGACATCAAGCATTAAGAGATCGTTGTGAACTTGGCCTTCAGGGGATTCCATTGGGTTTGGAGCCCGGCAAGAAGGACTTTCAGGAAGGTATGCAGCAAGTGAGGGAAACCCAGCTGCGGGGCGCCTTCGGGACGCAAAAAGGATAGAGATGATCTCGGAGCCCTTTCGGTGACGCTGAGGTCTTGGAGCAGATTGTGGCTGTTTGCAAAGTGCCCAACGTGACCTCCTATAGGAAGTACATGAGGCGCGTGGCTCTTGAATGTTCTACGTACGACGTATATGATTAATTTGTAATATATATATATATATGTAATGTTATATATTATGTATAGATTAGACAGGCTTCCTGTTTTGATTTGGCAACAAATTAGCTTGCGTGCGCAGTCAGCAAGAGTTCACCTTGCTTTCAGTGGTTGGATGCCTGTAGTCTTGGGTGGTGCCTCTACCACGATCTTCCGCCGCACCCAAACCTGTGACCTGCGACCGCAAACTCCAAAGCCTTTTCGGACATTATTTTCCAAGTCAAGGACAAGTCTTTGTTTTTTCTTTGAAACCCAACGCCAAAACGTAAAACACGAGGAAACCATAATCTATACACTGCACACCAGAAGCCAGGGGGAAAGAGGTGGAAACTCAACAGCAAAGAGTTCAACTATGTCATAACTGTCATAACTATGTTCAATTCAGGGGAAGGGAAACAAATCAACATGCAGTGCTTGCAAGCGCAGGCATTTCAAGCAGGATCCGGCCCCGGCGATTCCAACAGACGTGATCCACAACAACCCGGTTTTTAGGAGCTTGGCCTGGGCTGTAGACCTTGCTGTTGTCGTTTTTTGTTTCCACCACATTGGGATAACACATTGAATACATCCTCTATTAATTTATGTAGATAGTGATAGTATTAGTATTAGTCCTGATCCACTTGTGCTCATTTTTGCCAAAAAGGCTGCGAAAAACATTGAAATGAGATCAGGACGACGCTGCAAGGGCTCATGAAGCAAATTGAAAGTGACTTTGAGAAGGTGTGTTTTGCAGGGCTGTGGCAAAGAAATGTGGAAATCGTTTTTTTTTTTCAGTAAATCATTTTTTTCAGTAAATCATCCATTGGTACCATTTAATCATTTTCTTTGGGTCAAAGGGTCAAGATATAAATTTGACCAACAACTTCATTTGGCACTTGGTGCAGCTGAGAAGCTCTCGGACTGGCAGGCCCATCAATTCGGCGAGAGCATCTTAGCGGCATTTGCTACGACCAAGGCATTGATATATTTCCAAGGGCCAAGGTTTGCCAATAAAAACACATTAAAACCTTTCGATATGATGTAATATGCTGGAATCACTTGTGCCATGAAGCTGCAAATCCTTTAAATCAGGTGTAGGAGACATCCTTTTGGGACTTTTGGGGTTTCTTTTTGCAGCTTGACCGCGACGACTCTTCCTAAGGTCATTTTGCAGTTGTCTACAAGATCCACTTACATAGCCTTAGTTGGGCCTGCGGCTCAGGTCTTAAGTTTTCTACGCATGTTCCAGATAGGCAGCGCAGCTTAAGTGTAGAATCTGAGCCGTCCGACTGAGGATACAGATGCATTTGGCCGAGCGAAACATACTCATGACACTTTGGCACGAGGCCACCAGAACTTTGTATTGCAGGGCGTTGTTTGAGTGCACGACAATTTTGTGAATCCTCGGACATCCATTGTCTGGCGTCTTGGCCGCTTGTGAGGCATGAGTGAGATGCAAGTTTTTGACAAGCACCTGCAGAAGCTAACGACCGCACGCCATGCTTTGTGCATGCAAAGCTTAAGAACGGCGAATACTGAAGATGTAGTTGATTGTGTTCTTTCAGGCCAGTTTGGTCTGGACTGGACGTTGCATAGTCAGCTGATGAAAACAAAGTACGTGTTTGTTTTAAGGATTGCTGAAAGCTTTGGTTTTGTTTAGTTTGTTCGCATAGTTGGCATAGCTGTTGATTTTCAAACAAATCCTTTGGCTTCCAGGACGAAACATCCTGTTGGCTTCCTGTCCATCGAAGTGACAGCTCTTCGAGACGCCATGGTGCTCTCCTGAATCTGAAGAATTGACTATTCTGACTATTCTTGTTTGCTGCAACCCCTTGATCCACTTATGGTTGGAGGATGTTAGAAAATGTTAGATGTCAAAAGATGTTAGATTCTATATGATTCTAATAGATGTTAGAAGATTGCCAACCAGTTGCTGCCAACGAGTTGGTGCCAGGTAACTCACGTCAAGCTGAGCGTCAAGGCGATGCAGTCCAAACTCAGCGTCGGGGACCGGGAGAGGGAGCTGCTCATGTTTCAAACTCGATGATTCATAGGATATCATAGGATCAAACGAAGTTTAGCCACACTTTCGGAGAAGATTCTAGAAATATATAGAAATATGAGAAATGGTTAGGAAGGACTCATTCAATCATGCAATCAATGGATTGATTGGTTGCTTGGCTTGTTTCAGAGATGCTTAATTTCTTCAAGAGATTTCTGGAGCTTTACGGCCCTTGTCTATTGGCAGCCAAGGAACTGGCTCTTGAAACTTGCAAGAAAGCTGCAGTGCGTTACCATGAGGCATTCATGGGGCTAGCTAGCAGGGGAGGCCAATTGTCCTACATTCCTCTTGCGTTGCATTTTGTGTACCAAAGAGACAAGGGCAATGTCAGGGCGTGCGATACCTTCCTAGACAGATCGCTTTAGTGCTACTGCTACTGCTCAAATAATTGGAAATATGACAGACATTGACAGACGAAGATGCGTATTCGACAGTGTCAAGCTTGCTAGTGACCCCGGTTTAATATCGGCTGGTCTTTGGTAATTCAAAGTTACTATAAGCGTTCTACATGATTTTGCCAATGATTTCGCCACTTACAGGTCAACCAGAAGCTGCAAGAGCGACCAAAAAACTTGGAGCAGCTGGTGGAATACGTTCGCAGCTTCAAGCCCACAACTTGGTGTTCATGCCATGTGTGGTGGGTCAGATGTATTGTTGTGGATTTGGAAGAACTTTCACGTTCCAGCCCAACACACCACATATATCCACATACTTAAAGGCTGATTTTGCAATGTTCAGCCACGAGAATCATGGCATGTTGCCCAGGCGTATTGGTGGAGAAGTTGCAGACTTGGAAGCTTTGAAGACCTCGGTGGAAGATATGTTCGGTACTCAGTGATGGGTAACTGGCAAAAAGATCTGTGTAGATCTGTGCGAGAAGAGGAAATGCCAGGAGATATGTACACAGGGACACCAGGGACACTATCATTGTATTTATTAATATGTTTGAAAACTAATCAGCTAACCTTTGTTGTCATTTGTTATGAGTGTTTCTGCTATATTTTTCTTAAGAGTGCTCAGAACTCCTGCAACCCCCTGTGGTCGGTCATGTTTTCAAGGGATGGAGGTGCAATCAAAGCAGATCCCTACGAACGATGCTCTAATGACACTGCTGACTTTGATGTTGATGAGAGCTGAGAGGAAATGAGGAGAATTATTCTCCCTTTCCCCTGACGAATACACAGTTGCGTACAAGATCATACTTATACACTCAGTGTACATAGATATTATAATTACATAATGGATATAATTACATATTGTAATGATAATGATAATGATAATGTTGTTGATGAAATTTTGGTGATGTTGGTCCTGGGACCTGACTGGCAATCGGCAGCTCAGGTACGCCACGCTTGCGCAGCACAACATCCGTTCTGCCCCAGTGCTGCTCTTGGGGGGGATTTCATGGGAAAATCATCGACATGGGGACTAAACCAACCATCAATGGTGGTAGAATGGGAATAGACCAAGTATCAGTATCAGTATCATTGCCAATTTTCCAAGTAGCCATTTTCTACCTGAAGCCCGGTTCAAATTCAGCATCAAGGCAGCAATGTTTCATGATTCTGCTCAGGCTGATGACTTCCAAAGGGACTTGATGAGCCAACGTGTCCTGTCCCTGGGTGCTGAAATCTGTCAGTTGTTGCTGGAAGAGCTCCGGACGATTCCGGACGTGCTGAGGCGATGACCTTTGAAAACGATGCAATGCCTGGGGCACAATTCTTTGTGAACGAACAGGAAGATTCTGCTTGCACAGAGGCCGGCCACTCAATTTCATTCCAAAAAAGACGGTCAGGTACAGAAGAAATCTAATAATGTGCATATATATATAATTTATATATATATATATATATGTGTATGTATATAATTGATAATTGATACAGGCTGATACAGGCTGATATAGGCTTTTGTCTTGGGACATGTTGTCTATGCAACTGGAATGAAGGTCGAAAGGTCGATTTCGGATGTCATGGCAAATCTCAGTGGCCAAAAGGGGCTAAAATCGAAACGCCTGGGTAACAGGTAGCCAGCCGCTACAATGCAGCTGAACAAGAAGTTGAAGATCTGCAGGTTGGAGTTGAAAATCTGCAACAGAAATAAAAAAATGCCACCAAGTTTGCTACCTAGGACGAGATTATTGGAGGAATGGCTGCAGATCCAACCTTCTTGCCGGAGGCAGGAAAAGGAATGTGGCTGTTGTGATGGCCAGAATCCACATTGCACTTGGGATCTGCAAGGCACCGCAAGTCCAGAAATACTTGGACGAGGCACTTCGTTCGGCTAATTCAACGGATTGTTCCCTCTTCTAGAATTGGTGCTTGGGAGTCTTTATGCAGCGATTTTCTTGTTTCTGCAGGTCGGCAACAAGCTGGATCAGTTTGAAGATACCTTCAAGTACCTGAATGACTGGCCCAGATTTTGCACCCGTTGCGCCATGCCAAGCCCATTGCTACATTGACTTGCCCAAAGAAGATCAGCACTCCACGAAGCATTGAGGTTATAGATTGTTAGGTGGGGATGAGTCAACAATAGTCAACACCTATAGTACCATATTTTTAGGGGATGAACATCCATTTACCAGTTCTTTGATGTTCACCTGGGGTACCAGGGTTTTCACCGCTCTATGTGCCGCAGGATTGCTATGTCCTGTTCATGCAAGAACCGGGGGATGTGGACATGCTGGAAGAAGTCCAGCTCTTACTTGATTAGAAGAATCACTCGGTCATGCAGTCATGCAGTCATGCAGTCATGCAGTTCTGTTTTGCGAATCTGAAGTTTCGAAATTAGTTAGTTCTGTTGTTTTTTGATGAGGTGAGATAAATCTAGAGATTTGCCGAACCATGGGACCAAGGCGCAAGGAACCTGGAAGAAGCGCTATGAGCTTTGGGTGGGGCACACAGCTGGTTGTATAGACTCTGAGCGATCGGTTAAAATTGACACAGCACGACAAAAAGTCCACTATCTGGCATTGAAGTTGCAGCGCTTCTGAACCATGTGTGCTATTAAGAACTGTGAGGATATGTGAGGATTGATTTCTGAGATATTGTCATTGCAGGGAATTGCAGTGCAGTGGCTCAACACAACTGCCGGGACCTGAACTTGCCCGAATTGATTTCAGGGAACCTTTACTGGACCTTCCGCTTCCTTTTTTCCGCCCCTACATTATCATACATGGTGTCAAAATTCATGGTTTCCTAACGTTTCCTCTAAACAAATCCCTTAAATCATCTTGAATCCATTGAGAACTGTCAGCGAGGCTCGAATTTCTTCTGAGTCCCTGGTCAGGGTGGATGTTTGGAAGCTCAGCATTCCCCCAGTAGCTTGAGGCAGATCAATTTAACTGCAACTCCTTTCAGTTTGGTTGTTCAAATGCTGAGGAAAAACCGTAGCACCTGCAGCCCAGGTCTCCAAGATCCGATGCCAGCTGCAGGGTTTCCTGCAGGCCTCAGCCACCTGAAAGATGTGTCCCTGATGTCATATATTGTCATACATATTTTTGCATTTGGGGATTTTGTACTTTCTTTAAAGCAAAAACAACCATTTGTGGTGAAACTGGGGATGGTTCATTATTGAGCATTACGAGAAATGACCAATATTTGAAGTAGTGATGGTCTAGAACGGGCACAAGCCTGATATGAAGCCTCGTTGGCTTTCGTCAACCTGGGTCCTAGGCATGTGCAATTTGTTGGAAGATTCCAAAGATGTGCAGGTGCTTGGTGTGCTATCTGAAGACCTGGCGACGGATGCAGTGCCATCCTGAGAAACAGATGAAACACATTGAAACAGGGGACACAACCTAATACATTTAATACAGCATAAATTATGATATCGTGAGTTCAGTGGTACCTCGTCTGACACGCCCATGTTAGCTATAATTACAGGATTGCCATGGATTGCCCTTCTGGCCGTTGATGTTGTAGCGAGCCAATAGTCCGCTTTGAGCTATTGTGCTTCTGAGGTGGTACTGGAACTGCTTGACACAGTTGATGCCTGGTCACTTGCAGAGTTGAAGTGCCAGGGAAGGGTCCCATGTTGGCAAAGCTCTTAAAAGCAACAACAGCAACAGCAACAGCAACAACAGCAGCAACGACAACAACAACAACAACAACCACCACCACCACCACCACAACAACAACAACAAGAACAACAACTGCTAGTGCTAGTGCTAGTGCTAGTGCTAGTGCTACTGCTGCTACTGCTACTACTGCTACTGCTACTGCTGCTACTACTGCTACTGCTGCTACTACAGCAAGTATAAGAACAAACAAAAGAAACAAGGAAGAAGAAATGCAAGAGAATAAGAGAAATACTGTTTGTTCATGTTTGTTCCAAGTTTCATATGGTTTCACCAAGCTGAAAAATCACTGCGTGATCTGCAGGTTTGCTCATCGAGTACCGGTCTTGGCGATTATGACTGGCCCCGCGATGGGTTCCTGACTCAGCAGGTTGACCAGGCTGCATGACAAATAAATGTGTTGGGCAATATCACTCATACAAAAGGCATATCAATTTGCACAATGAGTGTGGCTCTGCTGCATTACTCAGTGATTGTACAAGCACGCGCCAAAGCACCCAGATTTCACCAACATTGCACAGACATGCACAGACTACGTTGTGTTGCACACTTCGTCAAAAAGATGCGCAACATTGCATCATGCATGCACACAACAAGCAACCCACACGAGACTCAACAACAATTAGTATACAAATAACCGTGCCTCAAACAGCAGCAATGCACAGTATCACATATTTCTTGTATCAGGTAGGCCACGACTTTACTGACTGGAAGTGTTTGTTTGACTGACCGTGAACCTAGTTGATGTCGAAGGACACTGTTTGTTTGATCTGTGCTGTTGAGGCCCTCAACATTGGACTCAAGTTCGGGGACCAATTTTGCGTCGATGGGTCTTTTCACAACTGCGAATATTTCCTCAGAAGTAGCGTTTGCGTTAGTGGTTGTGGTTGTGGTTGTGGTTGTGGTTGTTGTTGTTGTTGTTGTTGAAATTGCATTGACAAAGCTGGGCTTAGACTCTAGACAGGTCTATTTGGATAGACATTCTTCCCCTGAGGTGGTTGGCAGCTTTTCTGATGCTGAGTCCATCAAGGTACTTGACTTGCGGACTTCTTGTACCGAAGCGATTTATTGATGCTTTGACTGCTGTCCTTGGTCCACATTCTGCTGGTGGACACGAGTGTTACTCACTTGAGCCTGTTGACAAGAACATTTAGGGAAAACTCAATACAGCCCGTAGCGTATGGTTCTGGCAGATGCTGAGATCCCCACACTCCTCTTGGCCATTGAGCGGAAATATCATCGCTGACAATCGGAGGTCAACAGCTTGGATTTCATCTTGAGTTCGGGCCCAAGACGAGCTGCGTTTTTTTAAGCAGTGGGGTCCTCCGCGTAGGCGACCTTTCCGCATAGGCTTCTTGCAGCCTTTGCGTAGGCACCCTTCAAACAACCCACGGGCTACCTCTGCAGTCGGCGTAGGCTTCGCGTACACTTTGCGTAACCTTGACGAGTTTAAAGGGTTAAGCATTAAAAAACACAGCTCAAGTGACTTTCAGCGGTTCCTCTGTGACACTTAGTGCGGAAAGTGGCTGTGTGTGGTGAAGCACGCACCATTTGAAAGGAGGGCGAGATTAACAGACAAATCTCAAAATCCTAGGAGGTTGTTCTTGAATGGGTTCGATGGATTGACATCTGCCAGTTTTCTCAACTCATGCTTCGCATGCATCCGTATTCCTCGTTACACTATAGAATGCACAAGTGTGGGGCTTTTAGTTTGTTGCACACCGCTGCCTTAGGTGGTGGCGTCATGTCGGAAAAGGGCCGCAAGAATCTGACCAACGCTTCAGCGAAAGCAGCGGAAGAGCAACCCGTCTGCACGTCGCACTGTGTTTGGAGACTCCTAGATGAAGGGCTTATTCTCGGAATGAGATGTTACGAGCACAAGTTGCAGCCTGGACATGCCCGGACCATGATGTGCAGCTCTTGAAACCTGGAACATCTGAAATGTTCCTGACCCATGTGTGTGGGTCATTGCATGCTGCATACGACTCACATTTGAAGGCATAGTCTCCTCACCACCCTTCGGACAATTGTGGAGGCAGGGACAACAACCGAAGGGTCAGAACTCCAAGGATCGATATCTGGTTCATATACGATTCAGTCACGCCAACGAGGAGTGGTACTGTGTGGTACCTTAAATTTTACATAGCCCAAGTAGGTCCCACGTCATCGCAGGGAACCAAACTTGAAAGGGTGCATGCCCATGTATTTGAAGCTCCATGCTCGACATGTGACTCATGTACCTTCTTGCGAACCTGAATCACAACTGCTATATATGGTGCAGCGTTCCAACCCCCCTCCCAGGGGCACCCATACCATTGGGGGGGGTAGGAACACGGAACACGAGACCATATATAGATATAATATTCATATATCGAAGTTATCGAATTGACAAGACTAGGTCACCATTCAAATCAAATGATGGAATGAGCACCATGTGGAACAGGCCTGGGAGCATGTCGAGATGGAGCTGAAAGAGCCTGAGGATGCTGAGGCACTTCCTCTGCGGAGACTCACATGTTCTTCTAGTATCTTCAAATATCTTCAAGTCCAAATGTGAGCTACCACATACTGCAAAAAACAAGTTCGCTCAGTGCACTCGCACTGGAAGAATCATCTATAAGCTCATACTCGAATCCAGAGCAGCAAGTCTCCCCATCAACAAAGCATGCTGATAGTAGTGTCGGCTGAAGCGATCTCACTTTTGCGAGTAGGCACCGTGGCTGCTACAGAGCCAAGACGACATGTTGGATTTGCTGTACGAGGCACAGAACCAACTTTCGTCGCTACCATGGGTTGATTCGCCACGGAGTGAACCGGCGCAGGACATCACTGCCCTTCAGCAAGTGCTCAAGCCATGGCCCTAAAGAATCACAGTCAGTAATGGGCGTGAGGATGCTTAGGTTGGTCAAACATTATTGCATCTATGGACTTCAGATTTTATTGTTTATTCATGAACACATTTTTTTTTAACCAAGCAAAGTATCATCATTTTGTTTTAAAGTATATATTATATAAGAAAATATGGTTGGTCATTTAGGTAATGTTTAATCATAATCATCAATTAGAACGGCGATGACCAAAAGAAGTGGTTCCAAGGTCGCCCACCTCTGCGATTCAAACTGAAGCCCGCGAGATCAGTGGCAAATTGGGCAGTGAGGCTCAGATATTTTGTCCTTCGATACAGGAAATCATTGGAGATCACAGCATGGATTTGGAGGGATTTTGGAACTTGGATTATATAAGGTTATATAAGTATATATCATAGATAAGCGTGCTTAGCGCGAAACTGTGCTATTGGGGTTGTATGCTGGGTTTATTCACCCCGCTTCGCGTGGGGTGGCCGCCCACACCGCAGGTTTATTTCGGTCCGTGAGAGGGGCTAAGGGTGGTTTTCCCCCGTGGGGGCTCCCCAAGCTAAGAATTTTCACTGTTCCCCGCCGTGACAGCTTCCCAAGCTATGGAATTTTCACTTTTCCCTCCCTTGGAGGCTCTCCAAGCTGCGGAATTTCAAATACCTAGACAACGACGCCTAGATAGTCGCCCAAATCCCGTGTTCTTTGAATGTGTTTTCCATGTTTTTGCAATGGTTTCCTTCAAAGCACGGTACTTTACACTTTTGTCGCCATAAAACCGGTCGAAAACATCATGTTCGACAATGCTTCC
>Ga0126342_10002159_pt1 | contig 29985 bp, 17 predicted proteins | sample Cyp1metagenome_FD_92528 | JGI IMG/M metagenome (GOLD analysis project Ga0126342, IMG submission 92528) | Coral microbial communities from Lord Howe Island, Old Settlement Bay, Australia - Cyphastrea 1 metagenome | ecosystem: Host-associated > Invertebrates > Cnidaria > Coral ...
AAGGTTTATTAGGGGCTTCTGTGTAAGGCCCTTATTAGAAGCTTAATAAAATCTTAATAAGCGCTTATTAGAAGCTTAATAGATGCTTATCCGTTAAGCTCTGAACAAGGCCTGGTTAAGTCTCCAGCCAAGGCGCCTAGGACCAAGGTATGGGAGAGTCTGCGGAGGGGAAGGGCCTGGGGAGGGTCTGGGAAGGTTTGGGTGAGGATCGGAGGGTGGTTGGGAACGTTGGGGGTTGGGGGCATTTTAGAGGATTTTTGGGGGGTAGGCAAATTAGGTTGGGAAACAGGCTTATTCAAGGCTTATCCTTTAAGCCCTGGATAAGCCCTGAATAAGCCCTTGATAAGCCCTTAATAAGCCCTTATCAGTTTTCAACCAACCCTGAACAAACCTTGGATAAGGATCTCTTGTTTCATTCATGGTCAATAGTTGGACCAGGGAATAAAGACAGTTTTCCCCGGCGTTGGGGATATCTGATAAGCCCTTATTAGGCTCTTATATGATAAGCTACTTCCCCCCCCTACCCCACTCAGGGTTCCATGATAATAGGGACGGCTTCATAGAAACTGTTCCCCCATCGTCATAGAACTCAAGTTTGCCTTTGCCAGGGCTCACAAATAGTGGAACAAATCTCAAGAAAGGCATTTATGATCACAACAACAAAATGGTTACAATCTCAAACAGCATGCAGCCCAACATCTTTGCTTGGGATCCATCCTGACATTGCTCACTCTGCTTCCCAAAACCAAGCATTGGTTCAACAAACACATACAGTAGGTTTCCTCCGTTTCAAACAACCATACGCACCATGCTTACATACCACGCACAGGTCAAGTTTCTTTCACAGCTTCCCAACTGCCCTCAGCAGCTGCACTGCCGACATGTCGTCTGACATAGCACCTGCTCCCATGTCGCAACTCTTCCCACATATCGCGGTAGCCACGACTGCCGCAATATATGGGGCGCTTTGAATGGACTGGAAGCCAAAGATTTGTCCAAAAATGACACATCATCTGAGCCAAAATGGTTCTGTAGCAGCCAACTTTTGAGGTCATAATCTGTTGGATCTGGTCCTAGTGGCCTAGTGCCGTGGACCGAGCAGATTCAAGACTGCAAACACCACCGTTGGACCGAGCTGTGGCAACCACTAATTAGGAGATACCCTCTGGTAAACTAACATAGCTATTGAAAATTGCTATTTATAGTGAGTTTTCCCATTAAAAATGGTGATTTTCCAGAGTTATGTTAGTTTACCAGAGGGTAGCCAACTGCTAGGCGCTTGAGTTTGGTGATGATTTCTGATCTTGTAAAGCATCAAATGCTGCCCTGTCAACTGTTGAGTGCTTTAATGCTTTCATGATACTGCACTGGGTCAGTCCAACCGTCCAACCATCCAAACAAAATGATCGGAAGAATCATTTTAATACATGTCTAGTCGGAAAGTAATTATGCTGACTCGACCTTTACAGGGATGTCAAGTCTTTGGATACTTGAAACCAATGAGGAACACATGATATATCCTTGCAGCAGGGTGTTCAGATCTCACCCGCACACGAAGACGACTGAATCCCAAGTCACTTTTCTGTGTCAAAATGATCGTCCCCCCAATATCCTCCAATAAAATGACTAATATATGGAATGATTTCTGGTTGGTGCTTTTAACCATCTTGAAAAATATGACTTCGCCAATGGGAAGGATGACATCCCATATATGGAACATAAATGAACATAAAAAATGTTTGAAACCACCGACCAGGATTTTATATTAAACACGACAATTCTTGTAGGCCTTGCCCCAAAGTTGAGCCATGCCTGGTTGCCGACCCACTGAGCTGCCATGCTTGTCACCAAGGGATCGAAAGAGCTTTCGAGCTGCATCAGCTGAGGATAAAACCTGGGGACGAATGGACCAATGGTGGTGTGTCCTAGTTGGAGGATGGCCTTCAATTTAGGAAGTGTCCTTTTTATTTTGTGTGTTCTATATTGTGAGTCCCATCAGTGGGCTATCTCTTGACAAGGATTCTACAACCCCCAGCTACTGTACATAGATTTGTCCAAAAAGAGGGCATATCCGACAAAGTTCCAGTGCAACATGATACAACCATGGTGAAATGATGTCAGACGGTTGGTTTGCCTGTACAGAACTCTTGTTCATTTTAATGAAGTTGGTTGGTTGCTTTGTTTGAAGTCAGTATTATAGCGGACAAGATAGACTCGGGAATGCATAAGCAAATAGCCGGCTGCAAGTTGATGAACTGCTTTGTCCGTGCAGAATATTGGGATGCTCATGATCTAAGGTGCCTTCAGCCTCACCTGAAAGGATTTATACCAACTATATACAATATTGATTGGATCTGGGTAAATTATAATATTTCACTAACCTGAATCTTGCGGCCATTTGGGGATGATTTCCCCATATCTAAACCATGATTCCAGGGTTCGGTCGCGACGTGAGGTCGTGATCAAATTTACCCAGATTGGATGCGGTGAGTGGATCTGAAAATACTCACCGCACAGATCGCATCCCACCGCCGCGGGCGCGCCTCCTTTGGTTTACTCAACCTGGTTTCGTAGAGACATGCTGAGCGGGGTTACTAGACTTGGACCACCCGGGGAAGTCTTGCGACCCCCTATAATGTACTAATTTGGGAATGAACATATTGCCCATTTAAATCATAGATAATCATAGATATAGGTTCAAATATCAAAAATACTGATATCAATTTGTAGATCTAGATTGAATTTTAATTAGATTCCAATAAAAATGTGGGTTTCCCTGGGGTTACCGGAGGGAAGTCCGCATTACAACCCACCAAGGCAGGCAACCCTTGCATGGTGTTGCGACCCAATCGGAGTTACTGTGTATCGTTGCAAATGGATGTGTATATATATATATTTATTTATACAAAGAAGAACACTAATAATTATTATATTAATATATATATAATATATATATAATAGTATTATATATATATATATATAAAAGTTATATAAGCGTGTGTCTATGTGTATATCTTGTGCTAATTGTAATAGAAATATCTACAATAAAATAATGGTTGCCTGTGGGCCACATAAGGGCCGCCAGGTTGACTTCCTTGGCCGGATTCTCCTTCTATAGGCTTCACTCAATTTATCCAACTAAACTTGGCAAATTTGCAGTGGCTGAGTCGATAACTGCAAGGCATAAAGGTACCTTCCAGTCATAAGGGTTGATATGAGCCTGCTCCCACTTCAAACATGCAATATCTTGCAATTACAATTCGGGTAGAGATAACCTCGACTCAACTGTGGCCCAAAGCTGCAACTTCCCTGGTTCACCTGGTTGAGTCCCACCACCTTCCCCAGCACTGAGCAATGTGCTCCATGTAGGCATGTGCTAGCGACAGCAAACACAACGCCTCACAGGCTCACGTGTTGTAGGGAAGTCTGCCCTCGACACTTGGTGCATTTCCAAGCGTTTCCATTTTAAACAATAAGCGATTCTTCAATCAGGTTCCCGTTTCATTGGGATCCGAAAAAGAGCAAATCCGGGACTAAGCCATGGTTTCTACTGTTTTCAAAGTCGTCTTGTCTGTTCGGGGATTGCTAATGATTGCTGTACTAGCGGATCAGAAACGCATCCACAAAAGCATTGATACCTGCCCCTTCCCGAACAAAGTACTTGACCAGCATGGCTTTAGTCTACCAGCCTCCCCCAACTCGTCACCTGAATCTTGACAACTGAGGTGCTCCTGCAGCCCGTTGGCATCATTATGAACATTGGGGCTTGTAAGTGCCCACGTCTACCCGTGTGGGATTGCTAAAACCAAACAAATAAATTCAACTATGGTGATTTAACTCTGAAATCTGATTACATCTGCGGATCTTATCGTGTTCACATTGGGCGTGACGACCAGTACAGGGATAGGTTTGCGGCCTTATCTTCAAAGAAACCCATGTCTCCCCATAACCAAGGTGATATTTGATATTATTATATTATGTTTAAATTGGATTGGATCTATTATGATTTATTTGGACTTCAAGTAAGTTACATGTAATCCCCAGTCATGAGATAGCTTATAACCATTTATACCCCGTGACCCTGCAACGGTGGATTTTCCGCCCGTCTTTGTAAGCATCATGGCCCTTCGGTAGTTTTTCACCATTTTTAGATGATTTCCCAGCTACAACCCTCCATTTAGGGAAATTTCCCAGCTAGCCACGGTCGATTACTAGAGGGCATATAAACTCATATAAGGGTATTAGATTCAGTCAGACCCAGCATCAAATCTGAGATGTACAAATCTCCTGTGATGTTGCAACTGGGTCATGAACCACATGCGCCAAACCAGGGTCAACCTTTTCATTGTCCTTCATGAAAAGGGACAACCACGAAATGACTCGGCCATGTCGCGCGCAATGGACAATGCCATGCTTCCCAAATGAAGCTGTCAGCATAATTCATGCTAAACTCCAACGCCAATTCAAATGGTACAGTATATGAAAACGAGGCTATCTATACTCTTGAGCAAATTACTTGTCCATCCTAGAGAATCGGAGAAGGCTTGGACTTGGACAAAAAATCGGCAACAATAATCAAACAATAAAATAGAATCATCAATCCCAAAGCACAAAAAGGCATATAAAAGGCATACAACATCTTCTGGTCCGTGGTTTCACCCCTGCCACAAATCTGATCCCTTCGGCCCTTCGGCCCAGCCAGCTCCGCCAGTCCTTCTTCAAAAGGCTCACTGCCTCGCTTAGTGCAAAAAGTCAAGCACCAGAATAAATTCCACGAATAGATACCAAGAGATTCAATCATGATTGTGACTTGGTCGACTTTACCAGAAATTTTGGGTGCTTTTTCAACTGGGATTTCAACCATCCCAAATTGCGGGTTCATGACTGGGTTAACCATACAATATCATATATAATATTACACAACTTACATCCCAGTGATGATCCGGCATCAAAACATCTAGCATCATCTAGCTATTTCAGGCCAGCACCCCCGCACCTTCTCAGCCCCGCCGGGTTTTAGGAGGAAAACCTGCGCAGGGGATGGATGAAAGGTAGCGATCTGATATTAGAATGTAGAATGGTAACCGAGATCCATGGTAAACGCATTGGTCACATTTTGTCCGCGGCTCAATGCTTAATAAACACAGCTTTCCATTGTTCGACTTCTAGCCAAGTCTGAATGAACTCTGCCCAAGGAGGAATCGAAAGGGATGCCCCTCTGCACAAGTGAAGAACAAGTACTTAAGGGACAAAAATCAGCGATTGAAGGCAAACCCAGCCACAAGTACTAACGAAAGTACTAACGGAACTCAGGTAGCCTAGGCTATCTGTCTGGATTTCTGGATATGAATGGCTTAAAGAATGGCAATTGCTTGGAGTCGATCTGAGGTATGGCAATCTGAATGAGAAAATTCGGATCTCGGGGGTTCCGACTCTGGGGACTCAACTCCATCGATGAAGGAACTCTGATCTCTGTAGATCATAGTAGGCCGCAGGGGAAAAAACATGTGAATCAAACCTATGTACAATAGTAGTTCTATAGTTCTATGGTAGAAGTTGCATAAAACCTCAGAAAACCTTTGAAGTCGTATCATTGCTAAATCCGTCAGCACCAGAACGACTCGGCTCCACCTCAGCCAAGAGCCCTAAAGCTTCACTCTGCGCAAGCCTCTGCAAAGGTAAGGTCCATGTGACACGGGCTACCATCCAACAACCCACGGACAGTGCTGGGGATTGCGCTTTTGTTTAAGGGCAAGAGCTGCAGAAAACAACATCGCCAGAGGCAATGATTGTGTTGAGTGCGTGTAAGCTTGCAATAGTCAAATCAGAGTGATTGAACTATCTTCAGATATGTTGACACGATATTGAAATTAATGATGATTGCCTTCCGCTAACTTAACATGGCTATGAAACATCACCTGGTTGGTGGTATACCTACCCCTCTGAAAAATATGAAAGTCAGTTGGGATCAATATTCCCAATATATGGAAAGTCACAAAATTCATGTTCCAAACCACCAACGAGTCACCATGTTTAATAGCTGAAATATGCTAAATCATCGAACCAATGGGGACTTCGGCCACCCCGGCCTGTCATCCACAATTTTCGCCAAATGTAGCGCTGTACGCGCGTGATCCTCGGCCTTTGGCGGATTTTTCAGGGGATGGACATAGCCATTTTTTTAATGGCCATTTATGGTTGACTTATTATGTAGACTTACCTGTTAAAAAAATGATTCCCCAGATTTATTCTAGTTAACCAGAGGGAAAGCATGAACTTGCCAACACAAGGAGTTTCAATGTGAAAAACTCAATGCCATAAGGCTGCAATTTTGGATGGTTGAAATCCAACATGTTTCTGGTAAAATAGGTGGTGGCTTATAGTTTATAGCATTGGGGGTACCACATTCATAATCAACGTGCAACTTTTGACCATGGCACATATGCGGCCAAATGGTTTTTGTTGGGCCTGTTGTCCGCAAAGGAAAGGGAAAACAGTGTCCAGGTGGGACTTGTTTGATGGGAGGTTTCAACCAGCCTCACCGTCCTCAACATGCTTTGCAGCATTTAAAGTGCGCAAGCTATCTGTCTATACATTTTTGTGTGCACCCTGGAGTGTCCTCTGCATATCACTATGTACTCGTGGAAGTGACACCCAGCAATTATCCACTGCTTTGGTGGACACCACTGCTCACCTCCACCAGTCGAACCCGGTGCCTGGTCGAACTGCTGATGTTCAAGGCATAAGCGAGTCATGGTGCAGCACCTGAGCACATAAGGTACCGTATTCTATCAGTCCAGTATGTTCATGTCTGCATAGAAAAACTGAGACCTCAAAAGGTCTGCATAGCTAGTATATATAACTCTAAAGTATCATTTGGAAAAAAAGAACAAACATGTAGGAGACTGTAACTTCTGAACAAGGCATACGACTGCTCATTGCGACCTAGACAGACATAGAACAAAAGGTCCAAGCACCAACCGAAGGAAGAACCTCAAACTGTTTCACGGTTTTCATGATGCAACTGCCAAAATGTCCTCCCAATTTCAGTATCACACAGTATCACCTTGAGATCGATCTACGATGATCTACATAGAACTCTTCAAGAGTGCACTCTTATAATTTCTTATAACTTGAGGGACTCCAACAGTAACCTGTTTCAGATCCCCAGGTCCCCAGGGGTCTGGGGGTTTGACATCTCCATCTCTTGATGAGTATCTCCCAACTCCTGCGCACGAGCACGTGCGAATTTCATGGCCACTTTTCATGGGAAAATGAGCGTCGGAACACGTCTAAACCCTGGAAATTTGAGGTACCATGTGCCACATGTGCTACCCATTTTCGGACAAAAGCATGTAATTGAGCGCAGGTACCAGGTGCCGATCGCTACGATTGCTGAAAATTGAGGGGTCAGTTCCAGTAGTAAATTAGAAGTGATGAAAGAGAAATAGCGTTGATCATGCGGAAGGGTGACTTTGCTTTGATTCAAGCAAACTATGAATGAAATCAACTATGCTGCTGCCCGTGTTTCATGTAGCAGCTTCTAGAACGGCGCGCGCATACACACACACACAAACGCACACCGTGGACAAATATGTAACTGATCTAAAGGATTAAAGGGAAGGAAAAAACATGATAAGCTATGAAAAAAAATGTGGAACATCAAGTCTGCTGAACAAGGAAGGTCGTTATTGGACCTGGTCCTCCGTCGGAGGGTCTGGCAAGACTGCACATGAAGGATCATGAAGGCAGGTGCGCAAAACATTGCAAAGCCAGAATGCCCATGTGAGAAGCGCCAACCGCCCAAGCCAGGCTATAAGTAGCATCAAGGTCTTGCTCAATCCATCGAAGGACACAACCACCAAATAATGTAAAGGAAAATAATGGAAGGGAAAAACGCCTTGGGTAGAAAAAAGTGTGGTTGTAATACAAACATCATCAACAAATCATCATCAGTTTCTAAGGACCCCCATCCTCTGGTAATCAAACCTGACTGGCCGGTGGGATTCTTTCAGGCATGTTTGATGACACCACAGGGTACATTCCCGCTATATCATGGATCCCTTTTTTATTATCCCCAAGTATTCTCCCAACTGCTATCCCAACAATATCCCATATGATATCCCCAGGATTATGCCATTCATATTTGATGTCACCATTTAAAAGTCCAATCAAATACTATAAATATCTAGAATCTATAAATTAAAAAAAAAAACATAAATTCCCAAAAATCACTACAAATCCCAATAATCCCCATCATTTTCATGCCAATCAATCCGCATCCCTGGGTCCCGAAAGGCTAAGCACGCATCTGTGGCGGCTTGCAGGCTCCTGGCACGGAGCTGCCGGTAAAAAAAAACCCTGATGAAATGGTGGTTTCAATGCTGGTTTAATGGGTAAACAACGAAACAAAAGTGTGATATAGATATAGACATATATATATATATGATATTATTATATATTATAATGGGAAACGTCATATCATGATATACCCTTCGGTACTCAAACATCACAGGCAAATTCACCATAAATAGACATTTAAACGGGGAAATCGTAAAACTAAATGGGTGGTTTTCCATAGATATCGTATATTACCAAAGGGTATAGATGCAATGCCATCACAACTTTCCAATCATTACTTGTCGATAAACCCATGAATATCATGAATGTGAAACCCCAAAATACATAATTCCAGCACTAGACCACGGTTTTTACTGGATGTTTGCTTGTTTGCTTGGGGCAAGAATTACCAATCCGCAAATCGCCTGTGAGCATGATCCCAAAACGGAGAAAGAGATGCAGATCCAAAGCAAAGACAGCTTGGAAATTGGAAACCAAATGAAACTGGAAGATTCAATGATCATGTAGGCCTGAGTTAAGCTGAACACGTTTGGGTCCTAATTTGGGTCCTAAATCCAAGAACTCAGCCACTAGCCAATCTGTGAAGACATGGTTGAAGCCACCACAGGGTTCCCTATGAAAAAATAGCGAGATTGAAATCGTGCTGACGGAATCAAACCTTGCAAACAAGGCCCCACAAGAACGGTAAAGTTCTTCCAGACCACATTGCCATATTTGTTTCACAGTCCTTTATATCTACCATTTTTGATCTTATTGGATGATTTTTCCTACAGCCAGCTTGGCAGAACCGTTGCAGGCTGCGCAGTCCTGTCCAACGTGTCCTGACGAGCTATGCAGTCTTGACTCGCAGCAGAATTTTTTATAGAGGCAAAAGGCACATCAAAGCGTATATGCAAGTGGGATTTAATTATATTAGGCCTATTATAATATGATTGAATGGGAAAATGGCCCGAACTGGGTAATGTCAAAGTTCCCTCTCTCTCTCCATCGCCATCAGTCAAGACTGCCGGTTCCGGCAGTGGCCAGAAAGGTCCCACCCGGGCCCTGATTCGGTAAAGCTATAGCCATGACATCCCATGGGCCCGTCCCTTAGCATGGAATGTGATAAGAGCATCACAGACATATCATATGCATATGATTATAATATTTATGTAATATGCATACTAAACCTCAAAAAGGTATAAATTGTAGCACAGCAATTCATTGATCACTATTTTAGTTGGATTTCAATGTTCAATTTTTTGAAGGTTGCCTTATTTATAATGGATGCGTATGATGCTTGCAATGCATAGCCAACACCCATGGCCGGCCAGTCTCATCGGCGGACTTCCAGGGCTATCCATACAATAATTTAACCTCACCCTAGCAGTCATACTGCTCAAGCAAAACTGGCTATATAATGGATGTATCTTCCCAGAAACTGCGTGAACTGGGTCAAACCCAACCTGCCTAAACTTACCAACGGTATATCTAACCCCCTCCCCAAAATCATAACCTCGCGACCATATGCGACCATTCTATCTGAATAGATCTACTATTGAATAATGCCTCCGGGTGTGTTTACTATATAGGAGTCACACAAACAAGAAAACAAACAAACCTACCAATTGGATGATGATGTGTGTTTTTTCTGATTTTTTGAGAGGGAAGGTGGCTATACTTGAAGGAACAAAAATAGAAGGAAGGTCGTGTGAGAACTCAACGATTTTTCCGCGCCTGCGAAGCCATGGAGCACTCGACCAAGGCACAAAGAGCTATGGACCTTACAGCTTATTGATATCATGGGTATATCTTGGAATATTGATATCAATAATGGGTTTTTATACATTTATAACCAATTCATTGGTATTTTTTACTTTTTGTATGATATATTGTTTTGTGGGATATTTAATCCATGGGTGTCCCTTTATGGGAATATTCATGCAAACAAATCATGATACATGGGGATATCATGGGATATATATTAATATATATATACAGTATATATGTAACCAACTATTGTTAAACACATGGGTTGACTGGATAAATTGAAACATATTTTTGTGGAAGGCAAATGAAACATCACAAATAGTGAGTAATCCCATCGCCCATCCCCCGCATCTCCCTGTATGTTGTCAACACCCGCGTCGCGGGTAAACCACGGTTTGGTAAGGCCATAAAACCACAGGGGAAATCGAAAATAGCTATTGAAAATTGCCATTTAGTTCGTTGATTTACCCATGAATAATGGTGACCATGGTGATTTTCTATAACTACGTTCCAGAGGGTAATAATTATTCATAATTCACTAACCTGAAACTTGCGGTCATTTGAGGATAGTCACCCCTACTAACCACCATTCCCAGTGAGGGAGAACAGTGAGGTCGTTATAATTTACATAATTTACCCACAGATTTGGAACCATCTAGTGGGTGCCTTTTCCTCAATATGAACAGGGAGATGGGGAAAGGGATTGGTTGGTACAGTATGTCGCTATGTGAAACATCAACCACCAATCCCATCCAAGCCCACCAAGAATGGCCTGCTCATGGATGCTACAATGATGCTACTGGGTTGTCTACGGCCCCAAAGCATGAGATCATTCCGGCTTCGCTTAGACTCCAGGCTCAGCCTCCCGTGCATTCATGGACCGAAAGCGCTCCACCTTGGGCGCCGCAGAAATGCCTTTTAAGTGAACAATATCAAATTTATCTGGGTAACTTATTGTAACTTATAATATATTGCACTAACCTGAAATACGGCTACTTTGGGATTGTTACACCTACCAACCATTATATATAGGATGTGTTTTTTTTGGTGGGACATGTATAGATCCATCGGACCTAGGTGATGGGGTGTGGGGGCTCAAATTTCGAGGACATCCAATCCCGGATCCCGTGATGGAAGATAATGTCGAAATGAGACGTGTTTAACTTGTTTTGCCACACATATTCCTGGTTGGTGGTTTTAACCATCTTGAAAAATATTAGTCAATGGGAAGGATTATCCCACAGATTCACAAACTACAGGCAGATCTGCAAGTCCACCATGATGTCTAAGAACTCAAATTTTTAAACACCCTAGACCTCAGCACCCTGAAAGTAAGCAAGAAAAAAGCAGGGCCAACTCTCTACAAAACGATATGGACTTGCAGTTCCATCCTCTAAGGGTCCGACTAACCAGCCCAGTCCCCAAGGTTCCAGCCGCATCAAGGCAGTTCCCAAGCACCGAGGAGGAGGTGCCCTGCTGGATATAGACCTGCGGCTCCAAGACTGCCACTGAGACATCAATCCCTGCGGTTCACTTCAAATTCGCTTGGTCAGGAGTTTTTATAGCCTGGCTAGTTTCATTGTTGATGGGTTGTTGATGGGTCATTTGCCTAGCCGAGCCCCATGGCCCCATGGCCCTTCAAAGAACGCTTCTAACCACTAACCACAACACCGGGCGCTGTTCTATTCAGGCTAAGGCTCCAGACCCGGACCAATGTGCGCAGGCAAGACGCTTCGCGTGCGGGGCTGCAGGAAATCTGCCGGTGGCAAAAGTCACAGTAACGTTTGACGATCTTGGGCCCGCTCAGATGGGCCACGGCACAGAGTTGCAGTGTTACAGTATATAAATCATCGGTGGGTTGCCTGATACAACAACACAACCAAAATTTATATGCTGGCAATAATACATACCTGTAGCAACCTATAGCAACATGAAATCAAACACTCAGACACTTCCCATGACAGGCTCCCACCTGCTGCCCCAGAGCCAAGCTCTGCTCCGCAAAGTTTCGTGCCAAGAGAAGCTCCCCGGACTGCCACGGCAAGCAACTTTAGGGATCCCAAAAAGGGTTGGCCAACAATGCCAGCAGCCAAAATCCAAATGTTAACGAAATGGTGGGATAATGTGGGCCATTCCCATCCCATCTCCCGCCTCGAGATGCCAACCACTAATGGCTTCCAACCTGTTCGAGATTCAAAGATCACCCACTTCTGAAAAGAAATGACATCTTGATGGCACTGAACCATATTTGGGTCCAGAGCTGCGGGCACCCACACACACATGCACCAATGCACCTACGTTTCGAACATGTGGTGCAGCATATGTGCATATGCACATATATATATATTATATAACTAACTAAAACATACATTTGTGTGTGTGTGCGTGTTGTGTATTGTAGTGTTTGTAAACATGCATGGAATTCACCTGTATCCATACGTCACCTGTGTCTATACATATCAATTGTGTACTGCACCTCCGTCCTGAGGCAGCCTACTGGGTAAGTCTTCAGATCCCTCATTTTCCTCCGGGATTCCGCGAAAGACCCCCAGGATCCTCATCACCGCGGGGGTCGTCGGCTTTTCCATGTTACTCTTCCCATGATTTGCTATCTCTTAAGTGGTATTAAGTGGCAGAGATCCTCATAGAAATCATCCAAGTCAAGTGATCCCAAGAAAACATCCATGATATCCTAGGATACACCCAGCTTAACCAGTTTTGGTTGAAGCTTGACGCAACGTTTTTTGTTGGTTTCACCAGCACTTCACCCACTCAAGGCGTGGACACGGCCAGCTGCAAGGTCTCGTTCCTGCACTGCTCGAAGCAGCTCAAGGCCTGGGCGTGACTGGTTCATTTTTTCATTCCAACAGTTGGCTCGGTATACTCTTACCCTCTGGTAAACTAACATAACCATGGAAAAAAAACGCCATTTTTGATGGGTAAATCAACTACAAGTGTCAATCTTCGATAGCTATGTGAAATTGCCAGAGGGTACCTATTTAATTATCTATTTAAAAAACTCTGATGTTCCATACCTATCTGAAACTATCTGAAATATTCTTAAATTACCAGAGGGTAAGGACCTGAATCTACAAGAAACCATGGCTGCCATAGTTGTTTATCAGCGATTTGCTTGGGGATGGCCCGCAAATGGAAGTCTGGGATTGTCTGAGATTTTTTTCAGAACAGCTCCAGTTGCAATGGATTTCCATCATTATTATTCATTATCCACACATATAAGATCATATAAGATGGCAATTCTGGGATACTGCAGATACCCCATTTCGCACACACCCAACTGCTATTTCATGGGGTAATGCCTTTTTGCAAGCTGAGAAAACCTCAGTTTTCTGCGCCTCTGGAAGCTCTTAAAAAATCTCTGGCAGGTACAACATGTCTTTTTAATGGGTTTTTACGTTGGACCTGTCAATTCTTGCAAAGCCATGAAGTGCCAAATAGAAATTGATGTTATAACTAGTTATAACACTATACCTACGTATTTTTTCATCAGTCTTCCAGTGAAAGGATAATGTGGTCCCCAATTTGGGGCTTGTTTTCTCCAACCCATGTCTGGTCAAATATGATGAAGTTGTGGATGTGTTCTTATTGTTGAGTTTCCCACATCATTTGAACTATTTGAAACCAGAAAGGCAATGGTTTCCGTTCCGTGGACGCAGAACCACCTCATTGGCTTCGTTCACAGCTCCAGCAAAGGAACCACCTGGCTGCTTTAGACACCACACCAGCTGAGCCAACATAGGGGAGAAACTTGGACTAATGGGTAGCGTTCATGGGGGACAACTTCTAACCTCCCTCCTTTGTTATCCCGTGGGCTCTATTGGGATGTACATTATATATCAACCTCGCTATGTTTATGGACATTGATGGATATTTACGGATAAAATTGATATATATATAATTATATATGTGTGTGTGTCTGTGTATGTATGTTTGTATATGTGTAAAACTTTCATTATAGATATTTCATAAAGTACATACATAATCACCTATTATAAAATGGACGTCAAATTGGGATGTAAACCACCTGCAAATTAAGATGCAGGGATTATCGCCCAATCACCGGCGACGCACAAGCTTTACGGTAGTTGATCATCTCAACTTTGAAGAACAGTAGAGGTAAATAAACATTTGGGGATTACGGTACTATCTCCATATTTTTTTGTATTTTTGTTGGTGAATCAATGTGAATTCTACATGTTCTGGATGAATCGTAATGACTATCTTCCATAAATCTCGAGATTTGATCCCCATGATACCCCCACTACTGTAAATACCCATTCTCATCCATTATCCTGTCGTAATCAAATATGATGTGCTGGAAAACAACCCATTTGTTTCGATGATTTTCCCATAGCCCAGTTGCTTCGGGGATTTCCCAGCCCAGTTCCTCGGTGGCGCCTGCTGCGCTGCAACATGCCCGGCCATGTAGAGCCCGACCTTCCAGTGCCCTGAATGCGTGCTGAGCGGCGGGGCATATTTTGGTGCATGGGGGGCAAGCGTTTGCGTTGTTTTTTCAATTATATGTTCATATGTATATATATATATAAGATGTCGTAAGGATCTCACTCTCTCCCTCTCTCTCTCTCTCTCTCTCCATCGGCCTCCAGTTTAGACAATAAGTAGCACATGTGTATGTTATCAAACACTACTAAATTATCAGTATCAAAGCATCCATGTTTGGTAGTTTCCAAAAACAACATGTTTGACTCAAACCCTTCTTCCGCGCAACGCAAGTTTTTTTGCGCAGAGGCGGATGCATCTGCAGTAGCTCATGAAACTACAGAAAGGGCATGCCATTTTCACTTTGACACCATAACTTGGAAACGTTATTGTCAACCTCATCAATGACATCCATTGAGAAACTGTTGGGTTCCCCGAAAATCCACAGCAGCTCAAGGCCAACGGATTTGACATTGATTTTTTAGGTGTAATGAGGCTCCGTCCAGGACGAAAATCACTTGGGATCATGAGCTAAGGGGAAAGTGAAGCCAACAAATCTTTGAGAGCAGTCACAAATGACGCATCAAGGACAAGAGAGAATCAAAAAAAAATCGAACTTGAATCATGCCAAGAAATTGCTGTGGACCATAGATGGAGTGATAAGTGTGGTCACGTGGGTATCCAAGTATGCCAATTGATGCCTTGCAACGTGATTAATCCCAGATATATACTGTGCAAAAACTAGTGTTTAGCTGGATGCTGGTTGGGCATTGTATTGCGTTGGTATCCCAGTATCACCATTTATGGCCAACATCAAACCATGCTCCAACTACACCATCCCAAGGCTCCAAAAAAGTTGCTGGGTGTCCCAAACAGGCTCTGGAGGCTTCTGAAGATCTCACGCGCCTGTTGAAAGACCTGCAAGGCGATGCCACCGGTGATCCACGTTGCGATCTTTTGATCTCTGTGCGCGGCGTTCAACACGTTGCCTTACCAATATACAACAACAGTGCACAACATCTCATATCAGAGTAGTAGGCACACAAATCACCAACAAATATAAAATATGAACAACAGGTATGGGATCGGAAAACATACATTGGGGCCCATTGGGGACCATCTCACACACTTCCTGGAAAGTCTCAAAGCTGTGACAGGATCGCGCTGGTGTGTTCAATCCTTGTCGAATGTGGTGCGTAGCAGATGCTACATATGTAGCATGCCTACAAAAAAATATACATTCAATAAAAATATTTGAACATATTATACAACAGAAAACAAAATGACATACATAACATATGCACCTATATTCGAATATCTATCATACCATCATCCAGAATCATGTATATATATATCATTGCCGTGGATATCGTCCAACCATATATATGGTTATGGTGGATATAGAGAACTATAGATATACCCAAAACAATGCCTACACATGTGGTTGACCAAGTCCTGGGCACAGTGGCTGAAAACATTCATCTGGAATCTCAGCAATTTACTCAGGACTTCTGGCGGCGATCATTAAGGAAACTAGCACTAGTGGATGATAGTATTGTTTGAAATAGATACTGTTTGCTGAGAATGATGATGAACGTGGTAAACCATGACAGGCTGTTTGTTTTTTTTTAACAATCATATTTGGCTGGTAACAGAACCACCCATGGAAAAAAAAAGGACGGTCCACTGAGGATCATCGGCATGATTTGATGATGGTACTGATGGTGATCATCATCAGCGTCATATTTAATTGGCTGCAATCAAGAGAACACGTATACATACGACAACTCACATAGATATATATATATATATATATATAATAAAATCAAATCATCAAACTAAACAAAACAGTATGATCAATCAAACTTATCACAATCAAAACAATAACCAACATCGAAAGATGGCTAAACCAACATAGTGATGCAGTAGTGAAATATTTGATACTAGATAATTGTGAAAAGAAAAAACTATACAACTACAACAATAATGGTGAACAACATTCACAATATTCATCATCAGAAACTTGCCATAAACATCCATAAGCAAAAAAAACAGCCAGCAGGCAGATTTCACTTTATCTGACACTAGGCCGGCAGGCACCTCTATCGCTTGCTCGTTGCTTCCAGCTGCTCCCGATTTCAAGAGAGCATTGCCGTGAGCCTTGAGGTCACATGGGCGACTGGCCCGGAAAGTTTTAACCAACAAACATGTGAGTATGTATGTATTCATTTACACATGGCTTACAATGGTTTATAACGGCTTATAATGGCTATAATGGTTAATAATAGAACGTGTTTTATGCTTATAATGGAAAACCATTGATAGTGGATATCATGTGGATATACCACCAGTTATATATATATAATTATATATATATATGCTTAATGATCCAGTTTCAATTCGCGGATGTACATCCAAGTAGGTATACGCTTGGTATATAGCAATTTTTTTTGGTTTTGTGACGATACATGGGCATATATAATTGGATGCACAATGGGATGTACAATAGGATAGAAAATCAACTTGTAGTAAATATACTGTAGGTATGTAAACGAATGCAAACACACAAACACACACAAATGTATGTGTATATAATTAATATGTGTATATATATATATACACACATTGACTTTTGGATGCGTCTTTTGTTAAATTCATTGGGGAAACATATGGTTAACCAGTTGATATAGCTGTAGATTTATGGGTACCCAGTTTTTCGATACACCCATGCGGGTTTTGTACTAACACAAATTCATGGAACAGGTTTCATCTATACCAGTATTTTAGGATTGGTTTGGGGATTGCCATGATGAACTCAGGAAATAAGAAAGTAGACGACAGTGTGTGGCTCGAAAGAAAGCAAGAGGGATGAGACGGGAAGATAACACACACACAAAAAAAATGATGAATTATGACGGTGATGATGGTGGTCAAATGTCAGATATTCATATATTATATAATTATATATATTCACAGTTTGATGCTTTTCCCCACAGGAGGTTTGCTCCGAGGCTGGCGCCTTGGCGACAATCAGAATCACGGGTTTATGCACAGAAGGCTTTCCACAGAGGAGCTTTTACAGATTTGGATACATATAGGTCACCTAGAAGTTCACTCCTATGAAGTTAACTCCTGTATAACAATTCCTGCGTAATAACTCCTGTCACAGAAACTCCTATGTACTATGTAAGAACTCCTGTGTGGTAACTGCTGGGTGAATGATGTAGATAGAGTTGTGTATGTGATGTAAGTAAAGTTGATGTAGATGATGTATGTGATGTAGATGAAGTTAATAATTAAAGTTGATGTAGGTGATGTAGATGGTGTGTGTGTGATGTAGATGAAGTTGACAATTGAAGTTGATGTAGGTGATGTGGATGGTATGTGTGATGTAGATCAAGTTGATGTAGATGATGTATGTAACAAACATGAAATTGATGGTTGAAGTTAATGTAGACCATGCAGGGATGCAACTGCAAAAGAGATGTAGGAGATGCAGTTGATGTATGGGCCAATGGGATGTAGATGAAGGAGTCAATGTAGATTATGTAGGTGATGTGAAAAATGTAGGACATGTAAATACATGTAACGTAGATGAAATGAAAAGGTGAATCTGGCAGCATGGAACAAACCTTCGCAGGAGCTTCGGGAAAAAACATGCAAAACAAAACATGTAGAGTATCTAATGCGCTCCGGCAATCTACCCTGGTAAGCTACCAAAAACGTGGGAACAGTTGCTTTGAGAAACGCTATGAGTGTCATTGCCCAATGCGGAAACACACTTTAAAAGAAAATGCTTGACATGAATGGTTGACGTCAAAGCATCACTGACAAGTGGGCAAGATTGGACAAGCATGCTAGCCCTGTTGTTTCATGATCTTTCCCCATATGCCCAAAGGACCATTTACTCCCGACTCTCAAGCCACAGTCATGGTCCCCACGGGCTGAGTGTGATGACAAGGCAGCTCTCGCCTTCCATTTTGCGATCCTGCAACAGCAGTGATTGGGGATCATCATCCCAGGTATGAACATAAAATTCTGTACTCGTTTGAAACCACCATCCAAATCATCATTGGCCATATGCCAATTATATCCAATTTATATCCCCACTTGTCCTAGCCTCTCTCCCCCATTTAGGACACTAAGTTAGGTGGTCAAATTTTCATATCTCATAATATTTCATGGTTAATCTCCCCAGAAAAGCCCACGTCCCAACATTTCAAGCTCCATTCCTGCGCTCCAGACTCCCCTGAGATCGGTCCTTGAGATTGCTGAAGACGAGCTTGGCCTGGTTGGCCAAATGACACGCCTCCTCCCCTGGACGCGCCGCCGTGGGTCAATACGAATGCACAAATAGCGACAAAGTGATTGGAATGTTTGGGTACTACATTTGCACAATTTTGCGCATCCGTGGTAATAATATGTATATATATATATACATATACATACATATTCTTGTTATATAGCTAAGAACGAAGACAAACGATTTGAAAGGTGGAAGCCATGAGCCATTTGAAATATAATAAACATGCTGTTCATGGTTTTCCTAAGTTCAGGCGCCAGTTTAGCTAGGCCATTCCCCACTACAGTGCAAGCTGACAGTTTTTCGCGACTGACGCGGGATGCAGGTATGGTGGCCCCAGCTATTCTTGCTAAGTATCCAAAGAAGGAGCTACAGCGAGGTGTGCTGATGGATGCCCAGCATGTTCTTCAACAACAACATCAACAGCAACAACAACAACAACAGCAGCAGAATTGAACAGTAGATCTCCATGGCATTTTCTGGATCTGTGTTTTTGGCTCACGGAAAAGATGTGAACCATCTCCCAGTCTTTGGAAAGGACAATAAAAGCTTGAACCCACAAACCCACCCACCAATCAACCAACCAAGCCACTACTCGAGTTACTAAATAGGTGTTATACAGCAATACCCCCATGTTTTCAGCTCAAGTTCGCCCCAAAAGTCCGTTTTCAGCAAGCGACGTGCATCTTTCTCTGCATGATTCAGTTTGATTTCGGCCAAGGACAACAGCATCATGGCCTGGGACATTCTGGCCATGTGGGGTTTTTGAACCGCATGAAGTAGAGATATGGACATTTCTCAAAATGGGAAACAACATGAAACAATCACAAATACAGGCCCAATCCAAGTCATGAATGACAATTTTATCATTGAAACCCATGACTTTGAGGAATCCCAAGTTTGGAAAACCTTCATATACCTGCCGTAAATATCCGTTAACTCTTATGTAGTTACTTTGCTTATTATATATGCGCCTGAGCTAGCTATGGGCACCGCCTTGTGCTCCTACTTGCTTGTTGTACACAACCTTAACAATTTCAAAGGATTTCAAAGGATTTCAAAGGTCAATGCATGTCACACTTCCACACATCAGAGTGGTTTTGGGATACTAGAGAGTTAATAATGGCAACTATAGCAACTATAGCTAACATGGACGAAGTGGGATTGAAGGTGGTTGTTTCTAGCTACTCCTCAAACTGCCAGGGTTGCGTTTGGTCACACTCCTATCAACATGTCTTGGCTTGAGCGCATCATGGCGCATCATTGACAGGTTTACTTTTGGGTTGGGCCCCAGTTTGAGCAACCACTGGGGTGAATAGAAACAAACTCATATTCATATGCAAAAGATACATGCAGAATGAACATGTACATGTAACATGTACGCATGTCTCTCCGTCGCACATATGTATATCTATCTGTTTATCTATTGCATTCTAGGCATTCTAGTATCTAATGCTTGCGTTGATGCTTCCACCTTCTCCTTGTCAAACAGTGGCTATCGTCTTCCTAGATTGGGTAAGAAGTGGCACGCCATCAGCGCACTCTACCAACAATCTTTCCAATCCTTATGACCACTGTCTTTTTTGGCGGTTTGCTCACCTGACCCCTCTTAAGCAATGCATTGCCCCGCTTGAAGTCTGGACCTCAGCGCGTTTCTGATTCTTCGCCCGGAAGTTCTCCAGTTCTTCTGTTGCCATCCTGGGTTGGGAGGCGCGATGGGGTGCAGATGCGCGGCAGATTGTGACAGAGCACCACCCCGCAATCAATTTGTAAATCAGTCTGGCAGTCAGTCAAATCAAATCGAATCGAATCAAATCAAACAGTGAGTCAGTCAGTCAATGCTAACTGATCAGTGTACACAAACACACACAGACACACACAGGTTTACACACGCATGTATATATATATACGAGTATAAATGCATCAAAACGATAACAAATTAATTATTAATTGGTTAATTTTATCTTCACAAGAAAAAAACTGCACCCGTGGAATCACTGGTTTACCCTAGAATGTTTGACTGATGATGCTCCATCTTTCTTGAAAATCCATCTGTTGATTCATGGGGTTGCTATTTTAATTTGATTTTCATGGTCGAGTTCTATGCCCTTCAGCAAAGTAACATGGATAATCGAAGACCTTTAAGGTATCCCTCAAACATCTAGAAAAAATATCTGCCAATGGTCTCTTCGATGGATGAATTTGCTGGACGGTAACACATCCGATTCCCCTGTGGTGTCTGACTGCACAGCTTGCTTTCGCAAGCCTTGACGTGACAGCGCATGAGACACCTGGGGCTGAGGGTGTCACCGGGGGCATCCCAGCTGCCATTCCCCATGGAGATGTTTCAACCCGAAGGACCAAGGACTCAACAGAAAGTATGCTGTAGGCATACAGAACTGAGCTAATTCAATTCCATCCTGAATCCCCCCGAAATCATCAAGTTATCACATCAAATCCAGTACTGAATCAGGATTTTTCAGGAATTATTTTCCGGCATTTCTCAGGGATTACATGTCACATGCACCTTCGCTGGCAGACTTGCCAAGACTATTTTCCTGTGGTTCCACACGATGCGCACGCATTCGGCCATTCCTTCAAGGTCGCCCGAAAGCTGGAAAGCGGCATAGGCTTGCGTTGCCTTCAACGGTTCCCAGCAGCTAGAGATGGAGAGCCGTGATTCATGCTGTGATCTTCGCTGCGCAAGAACCATCACCTAGTTTTAAGCACCTGGTGAAGCTGAATCTCTGTCAAGCTGGGATGAAGACCTAACACTTGACAACAAAAAAAATCTTGCTTCTTCGCTACTTGATTTTGCTCAATCCAAAATGTAATATAGTTAAATAATGGAACTCCTGGTAGCATATATGTGTTTGTGTGAAAATAAGGTTCGGCAACAACCCATGGTTAACCACCATTTTCCCTATCACACCGGTTCAATTGCATTCTTTGCTTTTCACTGCTTAAATTTCCTGTTTTTGCTGCTTCAACCACCATTTTAACAATGATTGATGGTCCAATCTCACCACAGTTTCTTCATCCACCAGCTCTCGCCCAGTCACAGCCTCATCCAAGGCTGCATTGAGGCGATCATTCTCCAAATTCCTTGCGTATCTTATGTGTGCATGTGCGCATGCATATCTATTTGCATGTGCAAATGGCATTATATATGAATATATATATATATATTTAAATATAAGTAAACAATTTATATATATATATATATACATGTAATGAATATGTCATACAATCACAATTAAATATATATATATAAATATGTGTATGTATGCATGCACGGGGTATGCAGTGATATAGTTGTACATGCGCATACATAGTGAACTCATCTGATTCAGAAGTCAATGTTAATTTGTAATGTGAAGGGCTCCATCCATTCAGATTGGGGTTGCTGAGCTGGAGTTGCAGAACAACCCGTTGTCATACATACAGACTCTGAGCAGAATATACGAAGTAGTCAGTTTGGGGGGGTACCTGCCCGTCTTAGCTGCGTCTCATACACGCTTGAAAAAACTCCGTTATCCCTTTCAAGCTGGCCATGAAATTTTGCGAATATATATTGCAACAACTGCATCAATCTATACCAAAAGATCATACAAAATGCACAGTAAACTGCAACTGCACTAAGCCTTTCCCAAACCCCCAGACTGTTGGAGTCTGTTTCTTGGAAATAAATCATTGCATTCGGATGGGCGGATAGGGTCGGCTAGGGTCGGCGATTTAGAGTGGTAGGTGTCGAACCCAAAGCAACTTGTTGATTGAATTTATATGATTTTTTCACCTGGATTTCACCTATGCATAGTGTCTCAAAGCAGGAACCTATCAGCAACTGAGAACATACAATACAACAGCCACTTGTAAGTAGCAAACCTATGCTTGGAACATGTGCCAAAGACTAGGTCAACACTCTTCTTGCTTGGGGCATCTCCACAAAAAAAAGGCATTGTGTGTGTGCTGTATTTGAAACGTCATCTCTGGCCAAACTTTGATGTCCACCCTCTTGCACCTACGAGCATTGCGGAACTGAAGCACTGCCTGTGGCCGTGAAATGCTCAGCCCAGAATTTCCACAGGGAACACGGTAAACTATGGCCGGCCGCTATCGCCCGAAAATTGACACACTGGGACGGTAGAATTCGTGTGCATTTTTGTTCGGCATGGGTCCTATCCTGTTCTGCAGGATCCATCTCATATTTTTCTCAAGACATGCATCACAATCATTTGTGAAAGTCATTGCGCAATGCATCCCTGCCCAGGGCCCCCAACGCATCATCATAACTTGTCTGGATCATTTCAGGGATGAGAGGGCAGGAATGTTCGGAACCGCCTCCCACCATCTTAGTCTCCCAAAAGAATGTATTCGGCATATGGGTGTTAAGGGTGAAAAAGTGAGTGCCAATGAGCGACAAGATTGAACATGGGTCTTTTCTTTCACGCTCAATCATCCATGTCTGGTGGTTATAGACATGCTGGAATCTTATTATGAACCCCCCTCAAGCAATCTTACTGGTGCTCTCTTTCGGCACTGCTTTTGCGGAACTTTCGCGAAACTGTCGCGGAAAATCCTTTGCAAATCAACCAAAAAAATCACACCCTGAATTGTGTTTCGGGGTTCAGCTCCACTTGGGTAGTACTTACTTGGGTCTATTCTATGCCTGTCATTAACAGGTCAAACGGTCCTCCCTTCGCCTAGGAAAACAAATGAAAATAAGAGGTTAAGCCGGTTTAGCCACCTCATCAAGAATATAAAGATAAACTTTCGCCATATTTTTCGCCAAATAAAACAAATACTTTCGCGAACTCAGAAAAAAACTATTGCGGTGACCCTCCATGTTGTAACACTGGCGGTCTTTGTAATTCCCTCCATGGACCTTCAGACCTTCCCAAAAATGTGTATCTATAACCAAACCCCCAGAAACTCAAGCCTCTTGTTGGGCGGGATCCCGCAAGCCTCTTGCGTCCATTGCCCCATTTCTGCTATAGGGCCTTGCCAGGTTCGTGGGAGGAGCAATGGAAATCGCTTGGAATGTAGTGGACAGAAACACCAATTGCATCCAATTGCGGATTCTACCCTCTGGTAATTTAACATAGCTATCGAAAATGACCATTTATAGTGGATTTACCTATTGAAAAGGGTGATTTTCCATAGTTATGTTAGTTTACCAGAGGGTAACAGAAAGACCGCATTCCAAGGTCTTTTGTTGTGGTTCCAGAATCTTCCAGCTACGTCGTACTGAACATATCGCCCCATATCGCCCCCACTTGCTGAAAGCAGTGCAGTTCCAAAGCAATTGGTCAAAGTCAAACGCTTGAACAGCGGAAAACTATTACAATCCACCCAATCTCTCATCCGGCTGGTGGCTTGAAAACATATCATCATAGTTTGAATCATTTTTAAAATAGCATGGAAAGTCCCCAAGGGATACATAAATAAAGCCAATGACTTGAACTGTTGCAGCAAAGCGCCGTACTGCAGGAAGCTAAGGTTGCCGAAAAATGCGCTACGCATATCTGCACATATCTGCTATGCTACGGTACCATGAGTACCATCAACGGGAAAAATGGAAAAACAAAACAACCACGAGCCGAGCCTACGAAATTGCATGAGGTAGCCTTTGTGGGGTATGGCTTTTAAGGGTGTGAACGCGAGCCTGCGCCGTGTAGTCTTTGCCTACGCGGCCATGCCTTCTTTTGTTTTCGATTGTGGCATGACGCTTTGAAGCCACAAACCACAAATATCACAACTAACCAAGGCAAAATGAATGAGTTGTAACTCTTGCCAACGCATGTCTACACAAAGCCTACGCAGTGTAGGCCAAAACGAGCCTACGCCAATGCCCACACCAATGCCTACGCCAATGCCTACGCCAATGCCCACGCCGTCTGCATGGGAGCCTACGCCTGCGGCATAATACTGTATGTCTATATATGTCTTGTGGAGTTCCCACTTTACCTATTTTTCTGCATCCAGAGGGGACAAAAAACGACCGAGCGACACGCCCCAGCGCTGAGAGTCCCGACTTTTTTGCGACCAAACACATGTGCTACACCATGGATTTGAATGATGCGGAACTGATGTGGTTGTCATGAAGAGGTTGGAGTTGACACTGGGTACTGTTTGAGATGTTAGGTATCTTATGACTCTATCCCATTGTTTCCAATATATTTCTAGATTCGACTGTCTGGTCAGAATGATCTGAAGATTTCTTGTTGGGACTGTCTGGATGTGTCTACTGGGCAGTTTTATAGTTTTATATAAACATCACAAAAAAGGATAAACGAGGTATGTGTTTTGCCTCCAGACCCAAACTATGCTGAAACAACAACTCTTGGAGCAAGCCGGAGCAAGCGAAAGCTACCTGCCTTGATTACCTTTCGGGAGTTCCCTGTGGCCATTAACATGTGCGTCAATGGAAACCAAAGGGCTGAAGTGTGCAACTGTGATGGTTTCAGATGTTTCAAATCCTTTCAGTTTCTTAGAGAAAAATGCAAACAAGCATTGTGTTCACTGCGTTCACGGTTCCAAAACCAAATGTAGATGCTTCATCCAATGCCAGGACATTGGGCGCGCAGTGATGGGATTTCTCGCTGCAGGCTGCGGTCCCATTCGGCTGCCGGCAGGTGCTGCAAGTTCCTACGGTATTGCGCCTAAAATTGCCGGAAATGCTTTCGAATGGCAACCGAATCGGCAAAGTGAAATGGAATCCACTGGTTAATGGCATCAAATCTGCTCAATGGATGTCGATCTCAATGTGTCAGCTGAAAAAAACCATGGAATCCAATGGCCATTCCAAAGCATCCCATCGCTCCCGCGGCAAGTTGTGGAGTCAACACTTGGATGCGCCTCCAAGTTAGGAACTGCTTGATACCTAGTGAAATCAATCCGAGTTTGTCATTCCTGGTCTGTCCCACGTATTGGGTAAACTGCCTCTGTTTAGTAAGCTGTGTTGCTACGTTTCCAATTTACAGCTTGTAACATACTTATCTCACCATGTTGATGTTGTTGTTGTTGCTGCTGCTGTTGTTGTTGCTGATTTACCCATCACATGTCCAACGCTTGTCGCTCACCGCCTCACCATGGCCGCATCTCCCCGAAGCTCCCCGCTTCAGCCGCGGCTGTAGGTCACGATGGAGGTCGCTACCAGGCTGATGCCTGTCAGCATCACTGGGGATGGCACCTGCCAGCTGATCGTGGCAGTCACCACCGTCGTCAAAACCTCGGCTTTTGGAAGGGCTCAAGCTATGGAAGTGATGGATTTATGTGGTTGTAACCAATTAAAACATATTGGGGATAATGGTTTATAATGGTTTATATAATTCATGTCAATGAATTTAACAGAACATCGTAAGCGGAAACCATTGTATTTACCCACCAAGATACGGTTTCCTGTAGACTGGGATCATTGTTACCTTCTGGTCATTTTGTCACATGGCTGGCTGAAAATTTTAGCGTTTCATGGATAATCATCTAAAAATGGGTGTCTCCCATGTTTCTCTAAATTTTCTGAAGAGTATACAAATCAAGTATACAGTGCTATAATATGTTACCATATGAAATTATGATATCATAGAGACACCATCCCTTTGTTGCAACCGCACAGTCAACGATAGATCCGTTGCAACATGCGAAGTGGCCAGGCTTTTTCTGGAGATCAATGAACGTGGTGATCGAAGTGTGTGCAATGTGAAGATACCCGTGTGTTATTGCATTTGCATCACATATGAATTAATTTAATAGCCAGAGAAAACAGCACAGGAAAAATATTTGAATAGAATATATAAACACGAATAAACCATCCATTTCAATCCATTTCGGGTGATGAGATTCTTGAGCCAGCAACATCACCAATTCTTCCAATTAAGAACTGGCCAGTTTGGGCCCTGCCCTGAGTTGGTGTGGCCATGAACCGCCTAGGGGCGATGGAGAGAGGCTTGGCATAGCCGTAGAGGATGTTGTCCGCGTACTTCAGGCACGCTGGGATGATGATGCAGTTGAGCGTCTTCAGTGCAACAATGGCCTTTCTGCAAACATTTTCGTGCAGTTCAGAACTGCTGGGCGCTAAAAACACCAACATTTGCAAAGACTATGGTCCATTATAATCCATCAAAATCCATTACAATCCATCATAATCCATTGTAATCCAGTAAAATCCATCACAATCAATTATTATACGCAAATATATTATATAATATTAATTCATTGACCAAGCTTTGAAGGTCGATGCTAAAGTGTATATTTGCTGCTTGGCTTGCCATGTTTGCCTTCATTCTTTCCGATGTCCTCATCCTGGAAACACGTTTCTATCGGGAGGGGTCCCCGGGTTGCTTTACATCCATCTCCTACTGTAAATTTACGATCATCCCAGCACAACTTAAGTCGATTTGGGATACATAGGGAGGATTTGGAGGTGTGTCAGCAAACCCGATGCGAGATAAAAAAATCGACTGACAATAAACTGGTCTTTGTTTAACCATTTTAACCATCCCCGGCCATGGTAGTTGTCAACATGGCATTGGGCGAATCCCACATCCCCTTTCATCCCGTCAGCAGCTACCTGCAACGTAAACCGAATGGGCTCCTTGTTGCACTATGTTCCAACATGGTTCCAATTCTTGTTCGTTGGAATACCGAAACCCGGTTCAGGACAAATTCAAATCCAAAGCCGAGGCCTATACCATCTAGAACTTACTCAACTTACCCAAAATTCTTTGTATCCGAACTGACTGGGTGCTTATATTTTCATTTACCTCCCACACAAAATGAAAAAAAAAAGTGAGTGGACAGAACGATACCTAAATCCAATCCACCACCAAATGGATTTATCAAAAAAATGCACCATACCCGATTTCAATCAGTTTGACAACTAGATTCAACTAGATCAATTGATGAGGAAAATGACGATAAAGCATGGGACTTTGACTGTGTCTGCCATCCCATATGTCATCTGTTCTTCAATGAAGCATGAACAAGCAGGAAACTGAACTCCATTCACTTCTTTAGAGACGCGTGATTTCTGGCACAAAATATGGCACTGTCACATGACATCCATTCTCGTTACCTCAACCTCATCCATTTCGTGGTTTAGTATTGGATCTATTCATGTTGCGGTCCCGAAAAAATGGTGGCAGTTCTTTTAGCGGCTACATATTATATCATAATATCCCCCATTTGGGGATGATTAAACACGTCAATTAAACTCCCTTTCTTGATAACGAAGAGCTCGTTTTTTATGGTTTAATCAGATCCCCTGAAGGGTAAACCCTCTTTGTTGGTGATTTACCCCCCTACTAATGTTGGGGGCATAGGATTACAGATCCCTGATTATCTCTTGCCAAGACACCCAAACCAGCGGAGTAAACCCTTGGAACAACTCCTGACAAAACCGGAGAAGATCGCAAAGACCATCCGGGGAAACATGTTTTTGTTCCTCCTTTTTATTTAAACATGTGGCATGATGAAAAACATTGGCTTTGTTCCCATCATACGGCGGTTGACGTCTCCACTCTTGAGGGTGGGATGTTTTCACCGTGGCACAACTTAGATTTTAAGCAGGAATTAGGGACCCAACGCCACACACACATGATATATTATAAGTATATATATATATAATATTCTGTAAAATCCCTTCCTCCTAATACTAAACGTCCCCCAAATACTAAAATCAGGCGTCCATCTACAGTTTCAGAAAATTTCAGATTGGCCAATTTGATTTTTAATTGATCCCCTTTAGAAAACAATTTTTTAAATCAAGCTATCATTTGTGGGTTTTCCCCCCTAATACTAAAAACTAGTCAACCCCGGGGTGATTATTGTTAGGGTCTGTCCGATTTTTTTATTTTTTATATTAGGCTTTAAATTTAGTATTAGGGGGAAGCTTCGAAATCCAATTTTGGCAATATTTTAATTAATTGCGTTATATAAGGAAATTTCATTGATTTTGAAATCGGAAAAAATATTATTAGGGGTTTTAGTTTAATATCAATTAGGGGGAAGCTTCGAAATCCAATTTTTGGCAATATTTTAATTGCGTTATATAAAAAACAATAATTGATTTTGAGATCGAAAAACATAGTTTTTATTATTCAGGGTTTTAATTTAATATTAGGGGGAAGCTTCGAAATCCAATTTTTGGCAATATTTTAATTGCGCTATATAAAGAATTTTAATTGATTTTGAGATCGGAAAAAATAATTTTATTTATTAAGGGTTTAATTTTATTAATAGGGTACCCTAATAATAAATACCACCCTAATACTAAAAACTACCTGCCGTGTTTATTAATAGGGGGGGAGGGGGGGACGTTTAGTATTCGGAGGAAGGGATTAATGTGTATATAAAAAAAATATGATAAAGTATTAGATGTTTGAGTTGTAACACCCACAAACATGCAAACATGAACATTATGCAAGCAGCATACAACAGGATACTGCCTTATTTAAAATGTGGCCTTAGAGGGTAACATCTCTGGCATCTCTGGCCATTGATCCCAGGGATAGAAACTGCTTCGTGACAGACTTGCGGGTGAACATCAAAGTCTCACCCGGTTTTCAAACGAAAACGCACGATTTGAAGCGGTGTCACTCGGCTTGCACACTTGAAACAAACATATCCAGAACTTCCTCGGAGCTCCTGGGCTCTTACAGGATGCAGAACGCGTATAGGGGGGTTCCTGAAATGGTGGTACAATGGTTCATAATTCATAATGGAAAATCCATGAAAATCTTATTAAAATGGGATGATTTGGAGGTACCATCCATAGGAGACCTCGACATATTCCGGGTCAAGGCGCAGAAAGGTTGCCCACAGGATGCACGCCGCTTATGCAATACTCACACCTGTAGCTGTGGGGAATGCCTTCGTTCTGATCCTTGTGACATGGAATGAGATATCTTAATAAAGACACTAAGAACTCATTATAGTCGTGATAACAATAACTACCAGTAGTACCGCACAAGGCGGTGGCGGAAGTTTCAAAAAATAGGAAACCTATAGGAAAGGTTGGTTGTTGTGAATCCGGAATGGCAGAGCGAAGCCACTGATGGATCGAAAGGTGATTGATGTCTCCTCTCTTTCTCTCTCTTTCTCTGACTATCTAC
>Ga0126342_10002160_pt1 | contig 29978 bp, 30 predicted proteins | sample Cyp1metagenome_FD_92528 | JGI IMG/M metagenome (GOLD analysis project Ga0126342, IMG submission 92528) | Coral microbial communities from Lord Howe Island, Old Settlement Bay, Australia - Cyphastrea 1 metagenome | ecosystem: Host-associated > Invertebrates > Cnidaria > Coral ...
AAAAGTGTTCGAATCAATAACCCATCAAAGAAAGAACTATCAAAATCTATACGAAACACTGCGCGCACGCAGGTGTGATACGACTTCAGGTCGATTGATACGACTTAAGCCTAGTGGTAGTAGGGCCAACTATGATCAACCGTTAAACGGTGACCATCAGGGCAGATCTCAAATTGACTAGGGAAAATGATGATCAACGATGATGATAAGCCATTGGTGGGTACCACATTTCAGACTAACCCCTGCAATAAAATCAATAAAAATAGGACCACCCATGAACCTTTGGTACCCTCTGGTAATTTAACATAGCTATAGAAAATCACCATTTTCAATGGGAAAATCCACTATAAATGGTCATTTTCAATAGCTATTTTGACATAACCAGAGGGTAACTTTGGTAACTTTGGTGATTCTCGGAATTGGCCGAGTGACATCCTTGAAACTCGATGGGAACTGCAGTGGATCCTGCGGACTTGCTGACCCATACAGTTCCCACTGGCGCCCAAAAAATCCCCACTGCGTCCTTTAGCACCGCAGTGCACACCTCTGTGGGGTCATCCAAATCATCTGCGAAAGGTAGGTAACCTGAGGTGGTCGATGATGTTTTCCCCATATCCAGGCTTGGAAAAAACTTTCCTATCTCTTTGGGTGCTATACTTGGAATCATAGATGTCCTTTTCCCAGATCAATAGCGCATTCCCCCATTCAAGAACCAATAGGTAGATGATAATGAATGGTGTGCCAGACCGACCTCCCTATTTTTCCTGAAAAGACACTATTGCTTGGAATATTGGGCAACCTCCAGTAAACCTGCAAAAAGCTATGGAATTCCTGTTTCCCTTGGACATGCTCTACTTTCATGGTGGATTTTCCATTAGATTGCTCGAAGGTAGCACTTGACCCATAGTACTGTCACAGGTGTACACGCTTGATGCACTTGATCCCTTGAACAGCCGTGCCAAGTCTGACCCCAGGAACGCGCATCGAACCTTTACTTCCAACGTTGTCCTGGGGACCAAGAAGAACATCCAGAACCTATCACTAGAACTCCGGCAATTCAACACAGCCATGAATTGCATAGCCCATTTACTTCGATGATTTGCCTGGCCTAAAAAAAAATGGTGATTTCTATATTTCCCATCGCCATGTGACAGCAAACCAGTACCGGGTACATCTCCTGAATATCCCAATGGCTTCACTTTGGTCCAAACATATCCCAACATCTTTAATCAGCACATCCCTGGCCCGCCCTGCTGGGTGCTCCAACCGCAAACAAATTCAAAGAGCATCACTCCCATGGACCACAGGTCCACCTACAGCTGGAGTCCATCCGCATCCCGGTGCCCCCTTTGTGAGGTCCCTGACTTTAGCTGCTACGAACATTAATGTCCGGTGTCGCATGATGTCCCTACTTTAAGTTGGTTAAAGATCTTCAGCTTTGGGATCACTACTCCATTCAGCTGTGTCATACACTCGTGGGAAAAACGCTGCAATCCATTGGGTTAGTCATCATTATATCTCATCAAGCATGGCCATTGATTGGGTGATAAAAATTAAATCACCTCGTTCTTAGACAGACACTCTCACATATCATAGTGTTGGTCACAAATCTGAGAAAAAACACATCATGAAATATCCTCTTCAATTGGCTACTTCATGCCCCAGGTGAAGTTACTACCCAAACATCGTTTCTTCATCAAGTTGCTAATAACAAATCCAGTGATTTAACCATATTTAACATCATTTAACCCATAGAAAACCATATATATTTCAGTTTGTTCAACTTATACCCTCTGGTTATTTAACATAGCCATGGAAAATGGCCCATTTATAGATGGTTTACCTGGGTTTACCTATTAAAAATGGTGATTTTCCATGGCTATGTTAAATAACCAGAGGGTATATTTTCAGGCTGAAGCCTCAAACTGAGTTGAAGTTCTTCACCTTCCAACACCCAAACATGGCGCCTCGGTGCCATAGCCATGTCCTCGCATGACTTCCGGCGCCATGTAATGTGGAGTGCCAATCCTCAGAGACGACTGGGAACTCCCAGTCCGAAAGGAACGTTGGATGCATAGCGCATGGCACACCTCAAAATCCATAAAAATCCATAAAAATCCGCAAAAAAATCCATCAAGGGGTTGATATTTGATGATGTTCTCATGATCATGTTCCGAGATGGTCACATCTTGATCACTATGTAACTATATATGTAAGCCATTTCTTGATATTTCTTTATCATGTTGTGTTTATCCAGTATTCTCATTGGAACATTGGCATCAGGCACACCATTTTCAAATCCTCAGTTTCACATTGGCTTTGAACTCTGGAGGTGGCTATGGAAGAAACTTCCCACTATTCGCAGCTGGCCAGCCTAGGGGGACCGGCCTCTCAGCCAAGATACATGGTGAAAGTTTTGCTTTCACCATCAGGCAATTTTTTCGCAATGCCAAAATCAATCAACTTCAGGTAGCCCTGCGCATCCAACATCACCTTGGTGCTAAGAAAGATAAGACAGCCCTGCAGTAGCTCAAAACCCCAAGCTCAAACCCTGGAAGTTTGGAGCATCAAATGCGTTGAAGTCGGCGCAGTTGCAGCCGAGGCACGTTTTCAGGCTTTAAATCTCTGTACCTGGGTTTTTTCTGCTACATCAGCTGTTGTTGGTGATAGAATGCGCTGATTTTGGTGCTTAATTGAATCAAATCAACTAATAAGTAAAACGGCGTGCCTAAAAGTAGCATGTCGCACGATTTTTCTTTTGAATTCATTGGTCCATCATCATTTTCCCCATTGCAACATGTATGTTGGTGGTATTTACCATGATCTCTATTGTTTTTCGCCATGAAAATCACCATGTTCTCTATTGCAAATGACATTTTCTTACGGGTTGCCCGAGGGCAAACCAATATATAGATTTGGAAAATCAAGCATCTGCAGACTATCCTGGGGAAACCATGGGTTTTCATGGTTTTTCCACATTTATCTTAGTTACCCTAGGTTAAAAATCCACATTTATGTCAGACAAAAACAACCGTCGGTTTTTTGCATCAAAAACTGAGCTCACGGACACAAGATTCCTCTCAGAGAGCTCCTGCCAGGAATCGGTACGGCAGGTTCACTGGGATTCCCCATGGACGACAATCCCAGGACTACCCTCTGGTAATCTAACAGTCCGCGATCTGGCATATCACCATCTTAGAAAATAGGTAAATCATGGTAAATCAATAATGAACCATGTTCCAGTTCGCAAACTGTTGCTTTACCAGAGGGTAAGTATAATACTGCACAATGATCAACTAACATGATTTTTGAACATGAGCATTTTCTTTCAACAGGTTTACTCGGAAAAAAAACACTGTGTTTGTTGGATTTGCCAACACTTGCCAGCTGGCCCACGGTCAGCCATGCTACAGCCTTGTGGTGCCACAATTCCAAAAGAATTCATGGGGAGAATACTGGATTTGTCTGAACAAATGTTGGAAAAAACTTAAAAACAACCCAAATCCACTGGTTAATCATCCCATATTTATGTCAATTTATGATCAAGCTTCACATTGCCATTCGGGGTGCATCCCAAGGCGCCCATCCTCGAGGACAATCACCAAGGAGCCTGTGTAGAACTGTGCCTGGCGCGGCTATCCCCATAACATACGCACGAAACAATCATCCATCAGTCATTAGAGAAAAGAAACCAGGTGTGTACACATTCTGATGCTACAGCAACCTCCAAAAAGATAGAAACGCATTTTATCACCCTCTCTCTCTCTCTATTTTCAAACTATCCCTCTCTCTCTCTCTTTCTCTCTCCCTCTCTCTCTCTCTCTTTCTATGCGTGTATATATATATATATCACTATATATCACTTTATATCACTATTTCACTATGTTATACTGTTTTAGTGGGTTTTTACTGTTCTAGGATTTTGATTCTTTCTCGGGGTTGCGCACATTGCACATCATTGCGCTACAAAAACCACAGCCGCCTGCGCTCGTGAAAGCACCGTCGGGATTTCGCGGATGGCACCTGGATTATGGCTAAGTGGCTCCGAGATATCCAGTGGGAAAGCTGCAGAAACCCGGGCTCCTTTGGATAAAGAAGTTAGCGTTTTTGGTATGCTTAGATCAAATTTGGATAAATATGGCAGTTTACATACATGGATATCATCAGTTTGATGCTTCAAATCATCTTACATTGCCTTGACACACCGGGGAGCTTCATGGCTTTTCGCAGTGCCAAGGTACCATGCAACTCACCTCCTGTGATGAGCTCTGTGAGGATGTAGACCTGGGAGATAGCCATGGTTGGAACCAAATTGCTCGTCCCAGCTAGCTTCCTGTTGACTTATTGATAGCTTAGTTACGCACAGTTTATGCTAAAAGGAATGTTGAAAGGGAAGCCATGTAGATAGTTTGAGGGTATGATAGTATGATATGGTAGGGTTATTGAGTACTCAATTTACTCATTTATGTATAACATAATTAGTTGAGTTGTTGAAAGGCATTTTTTTCTAACTCCAAGATGACATATTATTGAATACGTTGAACGGTTTGTCATCCACTTATCCATTTATGTTAGCAAGAAGTCACCGAATTATGATCCAAACAACCGTTGTTTCTGCCAAATAGATGTCCTTTAAGGGACACATTGTGATCTTCCAGTTACACGTCTTCCACAGTTTCTCCAGCTCTTTCTTGGTGGTTTCAACCGTGTTTTTCAGGTGTGCCATTCGTGTGCCAAGGGACACTTTTCTTAGTTTCGAAGGTGTTCACTTGCGTCATGATGAAAGGGTGATCGATGTCTTTCCTGAGCCGCAGATGGCTCTTGCCAGTTCGGAGATACACAGCCTGTGACAATATGGGTGAAACATGTGTTTTTGTTGATCTGCTACATACAAGCCATTAAAGGCTAACACATATGTAGAACACTCCAACATACTCCAAAAATCTCCCAACGATTGTGGAAATCTCTTGCCATACAAATCCTATCAACAAAAAACACCTCATCTCACCATGTCCCAGGCTTCCCTGGAGTGTCGAAAGAGCCCAGCGTCAGCAACGAACATTCTCGTTGAACTTCCTCAGGGACCTCGCCATCCTCCCCTTTCTTGACCTTCTTCAACCTGGACATATTTCTTTCGGCATCACAGCTGGGACCCATACTATCCAAAAAAACGGTTGGTTGGTTGGTTTAAGCATGGTTTAGAGAAAACACACTGATTAAACATGGTAACATGGTTAAACTAAATCATCAAACATCATCAAACATCATCAACTGATTGATAACATCATCAAACATCATAAAAAACCGATTGTTCAGGGAGTGGTCCAGTGGTCCAATGGGCTCCAATGGGCTCCAATCTGATCCAACATACTGATCCAACCATCTCTGGGACGCGCCACATGACTTGGTATCCTTCAGGGATCAAGGGGATCAAGTGAATGAAATGCCAAATATTATTAAATATCTATCTCAGGCCAACTAGCAAACCCTCAGTTTTGCCAAAAGTGACAGCCATCTGGAGTAGGATGCCAAACATGTAGCTGGGTCAAAGTGGCCCTGTGATTTAACATGATTTAGCATGATTTAGCCATGTTTATCCAATCTCCCTACCTGGCCGAGACCCGCCCCAGCGAACCCTATCCAACCCTCTAAACATTTTTGAACTCTGGGGATTATCGCACTGAATAATTGGTTTCCAAGCCATAGATAACCCCACTTTTCACTGAGTTTATAAGGCCATGGATAAGCCATAGATAACGCCATTTTGTACTTAGGGGACTTACCAAGCCGTCCATGTTCAAAGCATTTTTTCATAGGATTGAAATCTCTGGGTTTCCCACAACCCTTTGGTACTTTGTTACACAGCGACATAGAAAATAGCCCAATTTGTACATCCAGTTCTTCAAACAGGTAAACAAAACATGTTCGCAAACTGCAAACCATATTACCAGAGGGTAAATCCCAAGTGTATCTAGTTATATCCCAAGTAAATCTTAAGAATAATAGTCCATTATGCCTCTAAATAAATCCCAAATATATCCCAAGTATCCCAGTTAAATCATATACCTACTTATACCCCCATGAAAATAATAAGTAACCATAACAACAGCATCAACAACAATAATCATACTAACACACACACACATATATATATATGTATACATACGAGTATTGTATTAATCATATTATATATTATATTATATTATATATTATATTATATTATATTAGATATATCCGAAGTGAAATGACATATCTCATTTGCATCCTGCCGGTGCCAGGTCACGCATAGCGGGTTCGTGTGGACTTGTGCTCCACCAAGCGTACCACACCGGCTGCACCTGGACGAGATCTACGTGCCTTGGGGTCCCAAAGATAGCTAAGGTGAGATATGAGTGGCTTAACTATGGTTTATGGTATATATATATGTATATACGTATATAGTGTAACTATATATCCTTTTTGGAAGGAACTTGTGAATAACTTTCACTATTTTAGTCAAATCCGATTTTACCTGTTTATTTTGTTGGGGATGATATGTATAAATCAAGAACGTACTAAATATTTCGATCACAAGTACACTAATAAGTATATCAACATCATACAAATGTATACACAATTAATCAATTATGTATGATACGCTATGATTGCATATAATTGCTATATCAGCAGAGTTTCTAGCATACTCCTAATGGAAACATCACCTCTTCTATGGCTAAATCACCATTGAGGCACAATTTCAATTTGAACGTCACGCATCTGAAAGTAGCTTTAAAATCCTAGCGTAAAATCCTAGCATCATCTCCTTTTGAAACAAAAATACATCCAGGGACCGTTTGTTTATCTCCCTCCAGTCTCCATATCTCGATCAACCCAGCCAGCCCACCACTTCGATCAAGGATGCCATCATGGCCTACACATTACGGTCGATCCCTAGCCCGCCTGCACCAATGACCTTCACTTCGATCAAGTCTTTGAGTCCAAAGTTCGTGTCTTGCAACCTGGAGATCTTTTTTGAGACGGTGACTGCCATTTTGGTGCCATAAAAACTCCATGATTTTATGGATCAAACAGCTGTAAACAGCGGTTTAAGGCGTTAAGCATTTTTCAAAAAACCAGATATGTTGGTGTCGAAATTACATGAAACTCATCAGTTTTTGTTTTAGGTATGTTGGCTTCAGTTGACCCGGTATACTACTGCCAGTATACCAGAAACAAATCGAGATGGAACTATCCAAAACAGACAGAAACTCAATAGAAGCACACCAAGTCATCCTCGAAGAAGTTAGGCAAGAAACTGAACTTAATCCTAGCATAAAATAGGCAAAAAGCCAGGATGGAGCGCAACAACCCACAGAATCACAGAACAATTTCGATCCAAACATCAGCACTGCGCCTGATGCGATTCATCAGCTGCTGCTGCCTCGCATCAACTTTCAACCATCGACAAATGGGTTGGCACAGGCGGATGAACCTCCAACTTTGAGGATATCAAGCCTCATGTCTGAATGATTTTATATGGCAGGTTTAACAGTTTGCCATGGACAATCTTTATTTTCAATGTATAAATCATCAAGCTTAATAAACCATCTATACCATAGCAAACTCTTAACTTACCAAATGGTAGAGGAATGCGAGTTTAGGGGCTGCCGGTGGGCGTTTGATAGTCTGGGAAGATCAGCTTTCAATACTGAAAGGAGAAATGGGATGATTCTACGTTTTTAATCATATTTGATCTTTGATCATTAGTTGATCATCCACACATGTTGCAACCAAATCAGTCAAAAGAGGTATGCTCCGCGAAAAGAGGTCCGCGACATTCGATGGACAAAGAAAGCAGCATCAAAATACGAATGGGTTATCGAATGGGATTCACGTATTTCTTATTGGGGATCCCTCCAACATACTGACTCTCGGTATCAAATACTGCAAATACTGCGACACCGTTGCCGCAATCCACACAACGGAACAGGAACAAATCAGTCAAGGCGCATATTTCCAGCGATGATCTTTTCGAAAGTTGTCTGAAAGGGTGTGAAGGTGGCAGGGGAACTGACCAGAATGGGAATGGGCATCAATCAACAAAGCTGGATAAAAACCGTTAAACACACATATACATATACACAGATATACTAATTAAATATATATATATACATATCTTTATGAAGGAAGCCAACAAAGTAGACTTCAATGGTGGTCTTGTGGTGTTGACTGGCTTTATCCCGTCCACACCACAAGATTTGAAGATTATCAGCCAAAGTGGAGTGACCAATGGGTACCCTTGATTGTCAACATGAACAAAGCTTCTCAAAAAATTGGATGCCCCAAAAGCCAATGGTTTATCTTTTTTCCGACTGAAAAGGGTATCCCTCATTTTTGTGGACGATTTTAGTTGGCGAGGTCTGCGCCAAAATTGATGATGTTAACTGTTTACATCAAAGTTTTTGATGCTGAAACACTCCATTTTCCCCACAATTGGTGGTTAATTAATGTTAATTAATGTTAATTATGCTTAAATACAGTCTTTAGACAGTAAGAACCATTCTAAAACATGTAAAACACGAATTTCCGACCCACTCCAAGCCATTTCCCCCACATTTGATGGCCCATGGTTTTGGGACACGACGGTCACCGGTCTCCTCACCTTTTCGATGGCCCATAACTCGGCATCTTGGGAGATAACCTGCGGTCCCATCGTCACGATATTTCAAGATCATTCACCCTTTGGATATTTGATGATATTTGGTGATATTTGGTGATGAATTTTCAAGATTTGTCACGATATTTCAAGATCAGAATTTTCAATATTTGATGATATTTTGACGATATCTGATGATATTTGATGATGAATGGCAAATGACTCAATCTATTGAAATAGACTGACATCAGGAAAATATTTTGATCATCAATATTTGATGAATTTTGGTGATATGTAGACTGATAATGCCTGATAGACATGTGCATATTTGTCAAAATGCCAAGCGAATTTTCCGGATCCAAATCGGAGCCACCTTCACTGTGGCTGTACGAGGTTCGTGGAAAAGCAAGGCGCGTTCACCTGGGACACAGAGAGGGATCCAACATGATCCAACCATCCGATCAGGGCATGAAGCTAGACATCCCATGGAATCAAGATCCCAAAAACTCAAGACCCATAGACCCATAAAGAACCATAAAGAACCATAAAGAAGCGACAAATCATGGCCATAGCCATCCATAGCCATCCATAGCCACATTCTTGACCAAATGCCATTTGGGTCACCCACCCAACGGGACCCAACGGGTAGCCACTGGCCAGATCCAGACAGCCAGGAGACCAATGTAGGAGTTCTTAGCCATACTTCGGACCTTGGAACACGCCCACGCTGACTCAAGGTGGACATTTTTTTAGTAGGCAAGCCAAACGTTTGGGCCTGTTTGTTAGGCACTTACTTAACACTAACCTCAAAACTTCACCAAATGTTTATTGAAACTGTTTGAAGTTTCAAAAGCCAACCACCTCTTTATCCATATCTTCACGGTGTGTTCCGCTCCAACTGAGGTCTCTGGGGTCTCCGAGGTCTCGAGCTCGTTTCTCCTCCCCCTGTGCATCTTTGATAAAGACTTCCAACTCGCCCTGTGCGATGACGAAGAAGGAAGTGCCCGGCTCACCCTGCTTGATCACCTCAGTCATCCAGGGAAACCATAGGGAAACCATAGGGTTTCTTTCACATCGATGTTAGTTTCCCATAGTTTACCCCAGGGTAAATTACTGGATATTAGGCAATAAATATTGAACCTCCACAGGTCCACCACACTTCACCAAATGCCAAGGATCCGTGTCGCCCTTGGCGTACTTCTTGGTGTCGAACCTGATTGGTGTATCAACCGGGGATCATCAAATCATCCAAAACATCATCAAACATCACCAACATACATATATATATATATATACATATATATACATATACATATATAAATTCATATATATATATATATATATACATCATCAGCGTACGCCAAACTCCGTAACATCTGAGTCCTTTCCACCAAGTAGCGACTCCACAACCCTCTTGGTCTGTTCCTCTGAGAGGTGTCTGAAGATGTGCACCTGGCGAGCAGGTGAGGAAACGCCCCCCCTTGTATGGTCCAAATAGGAATTCCCCTACTAAACCATGGTTTCGGGGGATGTTTAATGTTAGAGGGAAGGGACTAATGATTGTATCCGGCTAATTTGTGGCATGCCATTGGCTATGTCTTGGTTGATTCATGGGCATGTTCGGTGATTTTGCAGGATTCAGTATGTAGTGCAGCTACCCCCCCAAGAATAACATTGACCCCTGCAAACCTCCAATAGAAAGATCATCTTGCAAACCTAAAAATCGTTTGGTTCAATCTTGGTATTTCAGCTGGGCAATTGTTTCCAAGTCCATCGATTCTTAAACTTCCAAATTCCCACAGTAATCCCTTTGCTGGGAAATAACCATCCATAAGTTGCATCCCCATATAAATATGCCTGAACATGAATATACCCTACTTTATGGCCACTTCGAAGGAAACATGCCGTTGATGTTCTAAACTACCATCAAACTCATGGGCCATGAAGTTCCATCTATGGTGAAGCCAATTACAAACCATCCCCCAGTCATCATCATTTTTATGGGTGGTAGAAACGGACCATCCCATTTAAACATATTTAAACAGGTAGGCTTTTATTGCCTTTACCATCTGGTTTTTTAACATAGCCATGGAAAATCACCATTTTTAATAGGTAAACCATCTGTAAATGGGCCATTTTCCATGGCTATGATAAATAACCAGAGGGTAATTATCAAATCATTGGTGTTGTCATTCGGAATGCCATGGCCATCCCCATCCCGGTGCGCCTTCTTGGCCAGGAGCATCTTTCGAGTGAAATCGCTGGCATCTTCAGCGCTTCCAGCCTTGATGAAACGCATCCAACTTCGACCCAGGGGGAAAGCTATAGGCTATAGATGTACTTGGAGGATCCAAGTCATTGGTTCATAAGCCTAGTGACTTAGTGATCGTAAGTCCCCAAAAACTCAGTGGACTTTTCCGACTTATCCCATGTATAAATGAATAAAACTGACATAAACTGACTATGGTTACGTTCACCAGTTACGGTCCGTGGGATGATCCTCCAAGTAGAGACTTCATGTTCAAACACATCTGGCGCTGGCATATCTTATTTTTGTTTGGATCGTCTTTTCCGATAGACCTTTGTAACGATTTTTAGAACTCGTGAAATCCCAGAAAATATCATATATCATATTATATCCCCACATCAAATCACATGAAATCACATCCAATCACCCTATGAAACCCTCATAGGGAAATCTCATCCCACCGCCGAGGGACCGTGGAGACGCCCAGGCCTTTCAGTGCAGAAGCCAATCCGTCCCGGGTCACGATGGCAACCCTGGGTGGTCACACCAGCTTCAGGGCCCAAAAACTGGCGGAAGGAGGGACAAAAACTGACAATTTATAGGATTTTTATGGATTTTTTGTTGGGAAAATATGGGACAATTGTAGTGATCATATAGTGATCATCTGATTGATTGGCTTAACATTCCAGTTGTTGATGTATGAAATATCCTATAATTTTCCGGGGAAAAACCTATCCCAGATCTTCTCTATAACCCATATCTTCCCAATGGCTTCAGTCAACGTTAACGCCCCATCGCTGGGTCGAGCGGCCGCGCCCCGCGTTCTCCGGCTTGGAGGCTCTTGGTCTCGATGGACGTTTTGTGCAGCAAGGCCTTGTTTCATTTCCAGACTTGTACGTACAGTTTTGAATATAAATAATGATAAATGATAACTAATGTCATTTATACATATTTATACCATGATGTACACCTAATGGATATCTTATTGAATGTAACTAGATTTCAATACACTGAATGAATCGTTAATGATGATTACAGTAACCTTGGCTCCCCTCTGGTTGGCAATGAAACATGGGAATGGACGATTCGCAGCCATGAAGCTCCACGATAACCCTGGGGAGATTCACGCCACAATCGCTACGACCCCCCTGAAAAGCTTCGCCCAATGGTATGGACTCAAAAGCAAAGAATCGCTACGACTTTGACCCTTGACTGTACTGCATGTCATCACATATTATGACACATATCATCACGTTGGCATATCATAAACATTGCCATATTAAATATATGATCATCTATGATAATCTATGATCATCTATGATGATGGTGATGATGATGATGATCATCATCATCATCATCATCATCATCAACAACACACACATATATATATATATAATATTATATAATTATATAATTATATATGAATCATCACATCACGTCACAACATCACCCCAAGACTCCACAACTGTCATTCCCTAGCCATCCCCACCATCCCCCGTGTCTCCCTAGCTGTCTCCCGCGCCCATGGTATCCACACCTCATCCTCCAGGTAGTTGCCACGTCCCAGCTTCACCTCTTTCTCCTTGATCTTCCCAGCCAACGCACCCTCCAGGACGACCACGAAACGTGCTCCAACTTCGACCTCGAAGGCGATGAACATCGACATGGGAGATCCAAGGTCCCTTTTGGTAAAGAAAGCATCAGAAACTCAGCACAGGGACATTTTCGTCATTTCCTTGAAAAAAATCTTGAGGGATGGAAAGCAGTGCTTCAAGATCTGGGAGTTGATGTTGAGAAAACATCCCAGATTTTGTTTGTGATGAAATATAATTTTTACGACTTTCAGCCAACCCGATGATTTCCAAAGTCCAGTTGCTTCTGCACCAGCATCGAAGTCCTGGGTGAACAACAAATTCCCGAAAAAGGTCCCCGACTTGGAACATTTTCTACCCAAATCATCCCAGAGCTACATGGAGGTGTCTGAAAACATCGCGAGCACCTGCAACCTATGTGGATTTCTCTCTACTCCACATAGGTATTTTTCAAGACAAACCTACCTTGCAAAAACTGAGGCAGTTCAAAGGCCAAGGGTCTTTCACAGTTACAAATTTCAAAAGCTCCGCGCGCTGACCCGCGGTGAACTGCGAAATCAATGGGCCTCGGTGTTCGAAAAGTTGGAACAAAATGGTGTTCCGATGTCACCTGCATGTCCCACCTATGTCCAGGGCAACATAGCACAAGATGCTCCATTAGAATTCTAGCTTCGAAACCCAAAACCTCATCAAGATCATCAAGAATAATTATCAATAAACAACTGATCATCCAACATTTTCCGGGTGTTTTCCCCAAAAAGTCAGTTTGCATTTTTGCATTTCAGGTCCTCCACCACTGGGCCGTTCGACGGCGACGAAACACACCACTGGGCTCCCCGGCAGTTTTTCAGACCCTGCTGGATGGCATTTCTCTCCAGCACCGCGCCTAAATCTTCGCCCAGCAACACCTGGAGCAGTTGTGGCCGTCGGGCTGAGATGGTTTGAAGTTTGAGGGGATTGGGAAAACATTATATATATATAATTATATGCATACATACACACATGTATGTATATTCATTATAATTATATATATATGTGTCAATATATGTATACATGTCTATATATATATATATATTAGATCTATATATAAAAGTAGCCACAAGGTTTTCCACTTCAAGAGATGACACCAAAAGATGATCCGCCGATTCCTCCATTGGAATTCTCATCGTTCCAGTGACAGAAAGCGACGTGAGGTCACGACATTCATCCAAATCATGTCTCCAATGTATTCCCCCGAATGTTCCATTCATCATTCATATCCCATATCATCATATAATATCATATATCATCCATTATTATCCCATAAATTATGCATTATCCCATTATCATCCACTATTATCCCATATATGAGATATTTTCCCAATGGGATATCCCATTTATCCCATTCATATCGGCCATGGCCATCCCTTCGCCACAAACTGAGCTGATCCGAACAACGCACGCCGCGGTGGGCCACCTTCAACTCCGCCACGCTGACACAGAGGAGCTCAGAACGTCCCTTGGAGACGACGGTGGTGGTGAACCTTGCCGCGGGGCGTTCCGAAGGCGAAGATGTTGATGCGGAAAGGACACACATATCACATATCTATCATAGAATCTGTTTGATGGTGAAAAAGCCATCCATCTTTTCGGTGGTTTTTTCAGATGTTATAAGTTTTCTGAATTTTTATCTGACAACTGTTGATCATTGTTGATAAAGGACGTTTCCAATCAGACTTTTGGCTGCGACCAAGAAGCGGCTCCTTTGAAACCAGCTGAGCTTCTCCGAAACCCTCCTGGCCAGGGTTGGAAATGGGGCATTTCTCAAATCAACATTGGGCTCATCACATCTTTGGGCAGTTTTTCTTGGTTCTTCCTTCCGAAATTGCACTAAACTGGGTGATATTTGGCTCTCCGATTTTGGGAACCCCCAAGACCCAAAGTGAACCCACTGAGGCCCGGGCATTTTGACCCAGACGTCGAACTTCTGAGCCATCCACAAATTCACCGGTACTTTTGACCTCAAGCTGCGATTCGCATGGCTTCCTGGAAAACCAGCCATAGCCAGCCGGTTCGGAGTTCGGTGACTCTGCCACGTGCCTAAAACATCATTTAACCGGTCGCTATTGAATATGAGCCATTTAGTTCCATGACTTACCTACCAAGCAGCTAAGCATGGTGATTTTCCAGTTCGCAAAACTGTGACATGAGCAGAGGACAACTAGATGCCCATTTATCATCATTTATCATCATTTACATGCCTATATATATACATATAAATAGCAGTTTCCATGGTTTTTTCTATTAAATCCACCATTCCTATGGGAAACAATCCCAGATTTCGCGACCGCTGAGGGCCCTGCGCTTCCGCCGGAGTACTCCGTGAGCTCACCTGCCCATAATCAATATATCTGGATGAACATCTGGATCTGGATGAATTGTAATAATTGCGTATGGGTAATCAATATATCTGGATCTGGAATGATCTGGATGAATTGTGTATGGATAATATATATATATATATATCTTTCAAGAATCTGAATTTCAGAATGATCCATGTGATTACTATTATCCATGTATCTGGATGAATTGATGTAAGTCAATAGTAATAGACCGATCTGACATAAGGCCACCAATGCCAATGGGGAATAGTTACACCCGTAACAACCACCATTTCAGTGACGTTGCGGTGAGGGTGTTCTAATTCATCTAAATACATTGAACAATACATGCCATGCAAGAGTCATTGAACGATACCGTCGCAAACACGCCAGCAATCATTGGCTGGTAAGGGGTTCACACCCCTGAAGCAATAACATAAAACACCTGACTCTCATTTTGGATCATCATCCCACTTTAAGAATCTTTAAGAACGGTTTAGGGAAGCAAAAACCAACATCTTTTTGAAACCAGGCACTTGACTATCCACCGTTTGGCAACCGCGACGTGAAGAACGCCCGCCTTTCTTCACAAAGTATATGGCAGTCTGATCTTCACCCGCTGTGACCACTCGAGCCTCAAAAACCGAAAAAAAGACGTGAGGATTTCCTACACTAGCCTACACTGCCACATTTCAATAGCACTTTCAATAGCACTAGTGCTTACTAGTCATCACTCCCATCATACCCCATATGGGACAGATCTGTCAACGTCACCGGTCCTTGTCCTCAAAGACTTCCGAAAAGGTGGCCTGGCGAGGTGACCGACTCACCGCTGTTGTGGGGAACCCCATGGCCTGAAATCAAACAGGTTCACACCTAGCATCTCCGGTAAACGTTTACATAGCGAACTGGAAAATCACTATCCAACTAATAGGTAAATCAACTATCTTTATCTTTTACGGGCCGTTTTCAAATTTTTCAATAGCTTTTTGTATGATTACCAGAGGGTACCTAGCATCATCTAGTAAAATCATCTAATAAAACCATCTCAAACCATCCAAACTTCTCAGATTTTCCTCCAACATCACCATCCAAACCATCGTTTGAGCCATCGTTTCGCAGATTTTCTCCGCCTCGGCCAGGCACAACTTCTGTTTCTTCGTGAGGCCCTCGAAGATGGACGTGGAATCCAAAAACTTCAGCGTCTCGGCCTGGCTCCGGAAGCTGGATCTTTGGGTGAAACAACGGGTGAGAAACTCAACATCTGGAAATCTTTGGAAATGGATATTTAGAGCTCGAACATCTGGAGAGTTGATATTAGTTGGTTTGAAGGGTCACTTGGAGGTTGTGAATGTGTATAAAAGGTATGCTTGAGCTCCATTGCTTGGGCATTTTGCAAGTTCCAGCAAGTTCCAGTCGTGAGAATAAATACCTACAATTGCCAGGAGCGCAAGCGTTGAACTGAACTAGATTTAGGTAGGATTCAAAACTGCACTAGGCCTGACGTAATGCTAATGCTGCTACCTCATCCAACAACGTTTGAGATCTGCTAAATCACAAATTAATACAAATTATATCATAAAAACATGACATAGACGCTAGCGGCAAAAAACCTTTACGATGAACCATGAATATGAGATGAACAGAGAAGTATCCGTGGAAAAGCGCCATCGGTTCCATGGAAATGTTCCACGAGTTCCGCCATCGCACGTGCCTGGTGCTTGGTCGCATTTTGCTGCAACATCTGTTTGAAGGCAATGCCACTGGCCTCAGAACAAAAGCAGGTGAATTCCCGTGAATTTGCAAAATGCATCCGCCAAAATAGCTGGTAGTTATGGTTATGCATCTTCATCTTAAAACCTGTCCCTACCTTTCATTTTCACAGCATTTTTCCATATTTTTCCCATCCCCAAATTCCAAGAATCACAACTTGCAGCCCCTGTTTTCCCCTTTCCCCGGTCGCCAAGATACGCCCCATACCTGGCTATCCGTTGTGGCTTTCACCGTCGCTGTGCGCGGGCAGTTGTAGAGTAAGGCCAATCCTCCGAAGGCACATCCTGCAGCCATCAGTTGGAGTTATTACTTGGACCAGTTATTCGTTGGGCAATTCCAAAGGGGGGTCACCAGCTTTGATATAATATTATATATATGTAAAATTATATATATATATAAGGAGCCACATAGTATATATAATCTATCACCAAGTCAGGTAACATGGGTTTAATATGGTTTAATATAAATCACATATGTCACCACCAAGGGTAATGACATGGCTTCCCATCTAAGATCATCATCTGGTTAGGAAGAAGCTGGTAACCGGGTCAAAGAGATGATCTTCCTGAACAACAAGTTTTAACATGCATATGCTGCATATATATATATATATCACTATATATAACTATAACTATATAACTATATTATATAACCATATAACTTATATTAACTATATGGATAAGCTATTAGCAAGTTCTGAAAATTTTCGGGATGCCCCGGTTTTGAGGCGGCATTTTCACGATCTATGCACTTTATTTTCATGATTTGGAGGATGGAAGCTTCGTGCTCCCAAGACCGGGACTTTGGGTGAAGCCTGTGGAGCCTGTCCCCCAGTTGTCCCGACCGAACCACTGGGCTCAGGCTCTCCTTCGCCAATGGTGTTGCACACAATACTTTTCACCTCGCCAGCTGCTGAGTGTGCCCCATTGGGCCCAGTTATGAAAGCAACGTTGCGTTATCTTGGCATGGAAAGGAACAGAAAATGAGAACCATCAATATTATTCAATATTCATAAATTATTCAATGTTAATAGATTACTATTATAAATAACATTAAATAACTCAATATTATTCAATATTAATGAATCAGAATCCATGGAATCCATGGGGCCATCCCCTGCTCTCCATATCTATACATATCTTGTCATTGAAAAAGTGCCAAGGTGCACTCACTTCCATCGAGCCGGACTGGGTCACAAAAAACCTCAGCTGATCTCAGCAGCGTCTGTGGTGAGGTATGCCACCATATAGGCGGACACATGCTGATGGGTGGCACTTCCGCAATGGGAAAGGAGATTCAGGAGATATAACAAAAACAAAGCCTAAGGGTCTAGGCGAAATCAGCCATTTCCTTGTCATGTCAATACCCTCTGGTAAACATACAAAAAACTATGGGTCAAATCACCATTTTTCATGGTCAAATCACCATTTCTAATGGGAAAACTCACTATAAATGGCCATGTTCAATAGCAAACTTTCCATCAATGCTGATTCACGCTGCCAAGATGCGTGGTCCCCAATCTGCCCTCTTGGATGATGGGCGTGCCCTTGCTAAACTCGTAGAACTGACGGCGGTAGGTCAGCTGAAACATGAAACAGCGATGTTCCCCAAATTTTATGCACAAATTGTCCATTCTTTCCAACAGAAAAGCCACATGAAAATGATATTTATCTCCATGTGACTCCATGTGCAGATGATTCCCCATTGGTTGATTGGTCCCGTTTGGGTGATCTCCGGTTCACCCATTGGGGCCCTCGGTTTATTCGGCGTGCCTTGACTGTATTCAAAATCGATTCAATTTCAGCATCATCCAACCTGAGACGTGCTGCAGGCACCAGAGAATCACGTGCTGCTGCAGCAGGTGCTGCTTGGCTGCTGAGGCGATGACGTCGCACATAGGCGATCCTGCTTCATGGCATTTTTCAGGAAAGTTCGGGTGGATTTATCCTCAGCGCCGCGAAACATCCTGCTATATCCTGGTGGTTAGTATGAAAAACTACGACAACTACGAAAAAAGAACACAAAAAAATGGAAAGGTGAAGGGCTGGAAGCAGTTGCCATATGTTGCCATCTTGAGTTTCAGACAATCTCCTTCTTCACCTGAAAAGGGCAACGCATGGCCACACCAGAAATGTCACTTCTGAGAGGGAGAGCTGAATCCGCAACCCTTCCATCCACTGAATCCACTGTAATCCACTGGCTCATCATCATCTTCCCCATATCATGGGACCAAAACATGAGAAAAGGTCTGGCTGAATTATAGTAATTCACTAGGCCACTAGGCTGAACATAGCTGTTATCATACGGCCCAAATTTAGGGGATTCCTACAATCCAATTCCCTTCATTCCAGTGACGGAAAGCGACCTGAGGTCATCATAATTTACCCAGAACAAACGCCTTTTTCAATGCCATGACCAACACCTGCCTCGAACTTATCAAGGTGTTCTTCCACCGGTGGGGCCTTCCGAGATGTACTCCTGATGGCAAACAGCAACATCAGCTCAGCAACTTGGTTTCACTTGTCTATCCCCCCAAAAAGTGGAAACATCTCAAAGGAATGTCTCAAACCCGACCACTGGGGACCACTGGGATCCGTGCCCAACTCGTCGTTGTGTGGCCTTTCTGGCATATTCTCGCTTCTTGTCCTGTCGCTTGCGGGTTTTTCTCAAGGCCTCCACATGCTAAACCCGGTGTAAAACACTGGTAGCCTCCAGGAATTTAACATAGCCATGGACTTGTCATTTAACAATATATCCCATTGTCTCCCATAAAATCTCCGACAAAAATTTCCCATAAAATCTCCGACATTATCTCACCATTGTTTTCCTAATGGAGTCCTGGAGCTCCCCCCCAAAAAAGAAAAGTCCTGCGGCGCCAAGGAGGACATGGCCTCTCCGGCGATGTCGAAGTGACAATTTTCTGAACCATTCAGGTCGTCGGCAACTCATTTTCCTTTAATGTCAATAAGTAGCAACCATAAACCAGCCATATGTTGATGGTTTATAGCATGTTTTATACCATTGACCATCCATGAATTTGTTTAAAAATTGGGGATGGTGGATCCCATCTATTGCATCAGCATCTCCTCACCGAAAATATCATTTAATGTGGTTTAAACAATCATAAATCATCCGTTTGGATCCGTTTGGGAATGGTTTATAGCACCTATCAAAATGGTGATGACTGGGGGATGGTTTATCCAAAATATCCAAAGAATTGGAGTCGACATCTCCAATTCACAAAAAACTGAAATTCGTCACGGGCTCACTTTGCCGATGGGCTCCATACTTGTCGCATGCCTCATTGGAAATCATCATCCCAAGCAAACTCCTTTGGGGATGCGCAGTTGAAGATCAAACTGAAGTACTGCACCCTTTGCTTCCAGCCCAAGATTCTCCATGTTAACCATAAACCAGCATTTTTAAATATATATTTTTTGCCAAATCGATATTGGAACATGCTAAAAACATCTGAAAAACGAGTTTGAACATTGGAAACTCATAAAGTCCGGACCTTTTGGGGCATGGTTCCAAACTGGGTCACAGCTATCTCGCCAACCTCCCTAGTGCACAAGCAACAATCGCATCAACATGGCAACAGACATCAAAACATGGACCCTCCACTCCGGACCATCCACTCCGGGGAGAACCTTCGGCGATGATGTGGGGCTTTGCCCGGAAACCGCAAAGGATGACACTCAGGGGCCGTTGCTGATGGTTACCGTATCCGATCTCGAGGTAATCTGCTGATGTCGTGCTGATCAGGACTTTAAAACCAGAAAGCATTCAGCGCATTTTCGGGTTGTGGACTGCAAAAACATGGAAAAATGGCTTCAAACCTGTGGAAATCAGCTATGGATATCTCGAACATGTAGCTGCAATTTTAGTTTTCTACCGTGGCCCATGGAGACAGCATAGACAGCTTGAGACTGATAGGACCACTACACGCAAGGACCAGGATTCAGAAACGGTCTCTTCGTCCTGATGTATGGATTTTCTGGACCTTCTCATTGGGTTGGAAGATTTGGGAGTCGCTTTGAAACTGATGAATGAGACGCATCTTCCACTTTCCCCCAAGAAAAGACTTCGGAACCGACCGGCAAGCACCAGCAAGCCGTGCAGTCTGATGATGTCTGATGTACTATAAGAACCACAATCATCATATCCCGATATATCCCGGGCCCACTCTTGCCATACGCACGCCACTTTTTATGGGGACCTTACGGGATCTTCCAAAACCACCCAGCCACGTGATCGAACCCAACTCTGTCAGGTGCATGGCACTGTTGCCATCGCAACACATGGAGGCGGGGGAGATGGCACTGAAGTAGTTTACCCTCTGGTAAACTCAGAGTTTGCTACAGAACAATCACAATCTTTAAATATTTTCAATAGATAAATGAACTGTAACTGGGCAATTACCAGAGGGTAACAGTTTTACTACTTCCAAATGTAAGGCGATTGGCTATTACATGCCATCAAGATTATCATCAAAGATGGGAGGTTTACCATCAAACATGAAAATTCAATCGTCACAAAATCAGACTTTCAAGGGGAGGGCTGAACAGCCAAAAGACACTGCCATTAATGGCAGGAAAAGGGCCACATGTTTGGCCTTGAATTTCAATAACTATAGCAGGAGCAAGTAGCATCCAGAAGCTTCGGATATCTTTGCTTTAGGGCTCTGATATGCTAAAACGTATGACGCATGACGCAATCACCGACCGTTTCTTTCATCATTTTCTTGACAATGAAAGACACGGAAAATCGCAAGTTGAACCCAAAATCTGTAACCCATGGGATATCATGATATCATGGCCCAAAATCCAAAATATCCAAAACCGGTCATGGGATCAATCTTGACCCACGCCGCATCCGCAGTGGCGATGTCCCTTGGAGAGCATCGCGACCACTTCATACGGGAGAACCTTAGGTGGACACCAAAACACCCATCAACGTGGGATTTTTATGATTTTGGGATATGATGGAAAAACGAGACATATATGATCTATATGCATCTCTACATGCATATATACATATATATATATATAATTGTATGGCATTTTGATTGATTTTTATTTTCTGCAATATGAAATGTTCCTCATATGGGCTCCCAAAAGAAAACACATCGAATGCGAAATCTAAGGGCGTACCAGTATTTCACATTTTTAGGGGAAGGAATGACGAAAATGGCATGGCCGCTTTGATTTCTCAATAGGTCAAACTTGTAACTTCTCACATTTTCCGCTCTGCTGCTTGTCACCCCCGGATGGTATAAGAATCGGGCACCTCACACCTCGTAGCTCCTAACCTAATGTTACCCATTCACAAACATACAATATATCTAAGCATCACAATTTGAGTGATGGTGCAATCCGGGCTTACACGGGCATATTTACATGTTTAACACCAGAGTTTCCTCAATTGACCACGTTTAACTTGCCATTTTGTGATGTTTTCCCAGGTTTTCGTCCCATTTTCGTCCCATTTTTCCCATGGGTGGCCCGGCCAAAGCGAGCATCAAAGGCCCGAAACTCCGAGATCTGTGGGTCGATCACCGAGGGACCCCCTTCGTCCATGATGAACCTGGAAAGTTCCGCAGATTTTTATGGGATCCCCCTGGTGGATTTATGGCTGAAATTTTCTGATATATTATGATATATTATGATATATTATGTATTATGGAAATGCATGATGTATTATGGAAATGTACAATGTGTTTTGGAAATAAATGTATGACATATTGTATATGGACGACCTGTATGAAATATATGATATATTAATTATCTGGGTAAATTATCATATTTCACTAACCTGAATAGTGAAGGGCCATTTGGGGATTATTTCCCTTACTAACCATTATTCCCAGTGAGGTCGCGGTGAGGTCGTTATAATTTACCCAGATATTATGTATTATGGAAATGTATGATGTGTTATGGAAATATATTACATGATATATATATATATATGGACCCATATGACATATATGATAATCTACGACCAGGAGGAATTTAGACAGGACATGTATGGAAATTTGTGTGATATTATTATATCATGTTATATAATTAGTGGTGATAATGGTGTCAATACTTGGGGGCCATGATAGGGATTTAAAATTCATGAAAGCCAAGGGGTAGATGGGATGATCATGGGATTTGGATGACTATGACGTGAATGTTCCAATGGGAGGATTTCGAGGGGGGGACTCTAGTGATATGAGCGCGTGTGAATCTACGATGATTTTTCATGCAGAAAATGGTGCTTCGCCGGTGGCTGCCCCGTTTTGGGACCCAAATGGATCCAGTGAGCAGTTTTCAGTTGACCCCTGGTGTATGAGTGTATGATGGTGGTTGATGGTTACCCATACGGGGTTGCACGATAGTATTCGCACTGCTGAAATGGGGGTCCCTATCGACGAACCAGTGGACAACAGAAGCTCTCACCACTGCCTGGGGAGCTTCAACCAAAGTAACTTCCATTTCGAAAGTTATTGATTCACAAGGGCCCGCATCAGCACGCATGCCTCATCTGCCCTCACCATCCAGCACCAAGCAGCTTGAAGATCTTTAGGCGATCCTCCTCATTACCTTGGTTTTTTCTTGATTTAGCTGAAGAGGGCCCCAACAAATACATCTGTTTGCTCAAAACTCCCCATGTCTAGTGGATTTCCCGGTGGAGACCCAGTGTTTTTGGCGGAGCCACCAGAAAACAAAACGACAGTTGACGTCTTGGCATTGGAAATGATGGGATGCAACCGGAGTGCTGGCCCGGATCTGTGTGCAGGTCGTTTGGGAATCCTTGGGGAAGCAGAACTGCAGTTCGTGGGGATTGTGATAGGCTTGGAAAATCAATGAACTTTGCACATGCTCATCATCTGCAGAGGGGCAAATGATCTAGCATCATCTAAATCAAACATAATGTAACTTCTCATGATCCGTGTCAGAAATATGTTTCCAAAGATGACATCTCGTGCAGGCCAAGCGTCAGAAAAATCATTGGGACCTGTGATTAAAACCTTGTCCTTGTAGAAGCCAAACTTCTTGGCCTCTGACATCCAGAAGATCGCTTGACTGGAGATCTCTGTTGAACCCGAGACGTGCAACCAAGCAGCATAAATATATTCCACCAGGCACCAAGCACGAGTGTACAGATCTTCCATGCCTGATTCATCGCTCAACCCAGTGCGACTAGCTTCAAAATATGAAGAAAAACACAAATTCTCTTATGTTCTCTTCACTTTTTCCAAAATTCCATGAGCTCGACGTCAATTGGAGCATATTGGAGCTGCCTTTTCTGGGACCCAAACAAAAAAGACGTATATATATATAATTATATATATATTATATATATGTATACACATACACATATTTATACATATATATATATATATATCTGTATATATATATATATGCATGTGTAGGTAGGTAGGTAGGTATGTATGTATGTATCTATGTATGTAAGTATGTATATTAAAAAAAGATACACATAACTTACACATCTTCCCCATAGATTCCTTGTAGCTTTCCCATGTCTGGTGGATTTCCCCGCATCCACTCGAAGAACCCGCGTCGAAACAAGGCACGGTTGCGCACCACAACATATCTCTCGGCCGATCTCAGCGCCTTGACCTGAGTGTCAGCACCACATCGATCATATGGCTAGGGATTTATGTTGGTTTTCCAGTTATGGTTCTTATATGTTCTTATCCATACGGATTACGGATTTAAAAAAAACACCCACATCCTCATTAGACTTCTGATGATGATTAGTGTTGTGATAGTTGCCGATAATTCATCACACAGTGTCTTTGCATCTCATTCTCTTTGTCGTTTATCATTATTGACCATTAATTGATCATTCCTTCGGTTTTGCAAATATTGCAGCAGTCAGTACATTAGACTATACCCTGTAGTTTATCATCAAGGAGAGACGTTTCTTGCATAGCTTCCCTTAAACCAAGAACTTCACATGGGGATGATTCTCTCGATTTTAACCATCTACGAATCTACGGTGAGGTCTTAGTGAGGTTGCTTCAAGCCTCCAAACGACAAACACATTGGTCCTTCGGGAGAACATCATCCCAAACAGGGGCCCCCGGGCCCCCAGTTGGAAAACAACACGGCCAATCATTTGGGGAGAAAACCATTCTCATCCATTGCAGAAAGTGGTGGACATAAAACAAACACTTGACAAAACATGTGAAAACCACCACTCAGCTTATACTGTACTAGTAAGATCTAGTAAGCCAGTATAAACCTGTCAAATCTCCTTCAATTGGCTGGGCTTCCTGGCAAAGGGAGCTTGGGGAATGGATTGGCCCAAAGCTTGTTCAATGTCACTCACATCTCCTGCGCTGTGACCCAGCTAAGCCAATGTCTCAAGCAGAGCTCCAAAACTTGATCAAACCAAACACCTCAGTGACCTCCGTGACATAGCCTGGTTCGAACTGGTGACACTGTGCCAATCTGTGCCTTGAAAGAGTGAAAAGGCGCAAATGAAGAGGTTGGGTTTCACCACATTCACGTCATAAGCATGTCGAAGGGAGTCCATAAATTCGTGGAAAGGCTCCTCGGATCCGGATCCAGCGGTGAAGTCACATCGAAAAGAACAAGTACAGTAGCAGCCCTGGAACATTGTGGACATCATTTGACATCCTTAAAACCTGTGGTTGCACAAGCCCCACTCAACAGTGAAGAATCTCTACATCAAAATTCTGGGGGACGATACATGACGATACCATTCAAATTCGCTGCAACATTCGCCGCAAACTCAACGTCTGTCCGGAGTCCAAGGCTCTCTCCAACAGTGCGTCACAAAATCCTGTACAGGCAGCCTCGGAGCCATGCGATACTAGATGGGGATTTCCGCCAACAGTAAGCCACAGTTTCCAGTACTGAGGAACTCTGCAGGAAAACCCTACATTTGAATATTTCATAAAAAACATGTTCCTGTAGATTGTCCCTTGTATAAACCATGGTATAAACCAATGCAGTGAACAGTCTCCAGGAGAAGCCGCCCAACTCCTGCAAACTGAGACGCACTTGCCACCCGTTCCGGACCAAGGTCATAGGCGCCCCAGTCTGGGCACAGCTGGGCTTCACGATTTCTTGAACCACGTGCCACCTGGGAACCACCGTGGTTCACGCGAAAGTGAGCACAGGATGGGGTGAGGATGTCATGGCGAAAAACTCTTCTAATCTGTTCTAGATATGTTTTTAATGGCTTGCATTTTTTGGGATATCTGAAACCATCTTATACCAACATTACCAACTGCGAACTGGAATGTTCAATGATCCGTTGAGACAACTTGCCCAGAGAAGGACCCCTTACGATAAGGACCTGACTCCGAAATCCGTCAAAATATGTCCTTTGGAGTCATGAAAAGGCCGGCAAATGTTCATGCCAAGGAACATCGATTTGTCGCGGTAAGTGGAACCAAAGTGTTGTTTGGCATCATTCTCAATGCTTTCCTTCCAAGGTCACGTGATGGAATGCTCTTTTGTGCCTTTGAACATCTTTGAAAACACAGGAAGAGACAAACCTCACAATTCCCTGTAATGTTGGCAAAATAATTTCATAAACCATCCCCCAGTCACCACCATTTTGATAGGTGGTATAAATTAACAATTCCCAGTCATGGGTGGTTTATGACATTGTTTTACCCACATTTAGTACAATCCAGCGAAATCATTTTCCAATATTTTCCAACCCACCAAAAACTGTGGTTCCAAGGGGCTAAAGCTGACCATGAGATCCCCCAGTGTGCAGGATCGCGGAGGTAGCAATACAGGGCCGTCCGTTCTGCAGATCCAAACTGATGCTCATGCCTGGTCAAGGGAGCCGTGCGCGATGAACTGAATGAGTTCATCTGATGTTAATATCTGTGTCCTATTTCACTTTTCATCATACTCTCCATCTATGTCAGTTTTTTCACACTTCGGTTCCATTTATTTCCCCTTTAACATCTCTATTTACCTTCCGGTAATCAACCGTGGCAAAATTGAACATCCCTTACAAATAGATTTTATAATAGGAACATCAACTATCAATGATGGATCTTCCAGCAACCCATGTTGATAGGTTTCCCTACTTATTATGGGTCATCATAATCCCCCCCAAAAAATATATAGACAGTATAAGTTATTATATATAAATATATATAAATATATATAATATATATATATTCTATATATTTTCTATATATTAACCAAAATCAACCAGGGCATGTATTTAATGGCTCAATTTACCCAATTTGCCCCCTCCTCTTCCCAGACCCCAACCGATTCTGGACTCGCGCCTTGCGAGGAAAGGCCATGTGCTCTTCAGCTGTCGCCATTGGGAGTCAACTAAGATGCTGGGCGGTTGTGACTGGGCCTGCACCGATGAGGATGGATTATGTGGATCATGGATAAGGGATATCAGTAACTATTCAAAATAACAGGCAGTACTGGATAAGATTCAGTATTAAACAACTATAAAACTTCAATATCATGTTGACCCGGAATTTTGCTAAACTACCAATTCATGAATGAGGAGGGATCGCAATTTACGAAGCTATTTTGTGGTAACACCCCCAATTAGCAGTCAAAGTTTATCAATCGGTTAACACTATGGGGGATAGAGTGGATAATAATGGATGAGAATGGAAATCATGGATATATTCGCGGAATTGAGTGGAAACTAATAAGATTTAATAGGTAAGAGAATGTAAGATATGAGGCGATCGAAATCCAGGTGATCACCTCGAAAATCCTCCGAGGCACATTAAAAAAGGCATCGAAATCGGCTGTTTGGACCACCCGCGTGGTCCCCTTCGGCCGAAATTTCGCTTGGCCTTTCCTGAGCGCGCCATGGGGTGAACTAATCGACTCAATTAAGTTGGATGAACCACCAAATGCCATATGACATCATATGACAACCTATCTTGCAACCTCACCTTGACATGTTCACAATCCTTTCAAGTTCCCATCTTCCTGTTCAAACGTAGCCTAAGATGCACCACAAATGTCCAAGGCTCTCCCGAGCACTCTCCACATCCTCTTTCTTCACTCTCATCTGCCGATTCTGCGGGTGGCATAGCAACACCTCGTGGCTCCCACAACGAGGTGCCCTAACGAACCTACGAGACCCCAAAAAATACATCGGCCGTCACCAGTTCTGCGGGGGTTTATTTTCAGGAAAAACCTTCCTATAGGATGCTGAAATGATCTGAAATCATGATAATCATGCCCGCCTCATACCGGATTTCCTTCATGAAGTCCAGTCGCAAGTGTTCCACCAAATTGGTGATGGTATGGAGCACCAGCCAAGGTCCCGTGTCACTTTGCGAGGACAAATCCACTTGAATCTCATCGCTTTCCAGCCTTTGATTGGTTAAAAAAATGAAACATCTTCCCAGTAGATTTCCCTTAAATATTAGCTTATCCTCCCCAAACAAGATCAAACAAGTAGGTTTCATTAGGTTTCCACATGGCTTAACCAATGGGACAATTCACGACAATTCATCAAAATGATCAGCAAAGCCAGGAAGCTTGGCGTGAATGCAGCAATCATGGCCTTCGAACGATAGGAAGCCGTGCGACGCGAAGAGTCTCAGCCGGTCTTTGCGACTGGATTTCTGCACCGCATAGCAAATCAGCCGTCGGAAGAGGCTGTCCTTGAAGCGCCAAAGAGGTCCCTCCCCGTTTCTTTTCCTCCAAAAAAAAAGGGTCGATTCCCCATTTTGGTGGATTTTCCATCGGAAACATCAACAAAATCAGCTTTTCTAAGCAACTTGCAGGTGTCTGGAAGGAAGGAGGCCCCAAAATCCAGCACGAAACTCTGCGGCGCTGCGGTTTCCACGGCAGCAGCCGGTGGCAACAGGCAGGGAACCAGGAAAGTGCCTGGGTCCACCTCACATACCAAGGCCACCTCCTCCATAAATCTCCTTGTGATCTAAGAGAATCCCCAAGGGAACCCCCAAGTCTGCTGATGAAAACACAGTGCTTAACCGTTAAGCCAAAAAGGTAGTGAAATGCCCCATGAATCAAATGTCACCCAGCAATTGGACAAATCATCTCCAAAAAATTGTCGGAAACCATCATCTGTAAACTCTCCAACGAATTAGACATGTACCAAGTGCTGAAACCAGCGCCCAGTCTCAGTAGGAACGCCTTCAGATGTGGCTCTTCGAAGCCAAACTCCCATAGTCGGTCCAACAGGCACCGGGTCACCATGCCTTTTTCCCTCCAGGAATCGTACGCGGACTTCATTTCCAGTTTGATGACTTTGTGGTGTTCTTGTTCATGAAGGCTCCAGTCAAAAATCACCTGCCAAATAGATCCAAAAAGCAAAGTCCACTGTTGCAATGCCAAGGCAATTGCTTAAACTGTTTCTAGGTCATCTGGGCTGGTAATCAATGATCTCCGTGAAAATAGATATCATCAAAATTCGTCAATATCATCAACTATCCCCTTTGAAATAGCTTTTAAACATCATTAACATCCAGAAATTCTCCCAAAAAAATCCCAACAAACCAGCAGCAACTCCACCTGACACATGCCACTGACCAGCCATTGAGGCTGCAGAATCACAATTTCTCTCAGCTCCGCAGGTGTGGAAAAGTGAAAAAGGACGCCAAGTTCGTGGAACATTTCCAGCCTCGGGGGGCTCGTCAGCTATGTATCTGGCTGCGAAATCCCCAAAATTGAGGCTTGGGATGGAGAATAAGCCACTTTATAAATCTTTATAATTTAATATTTGGGATTTTTCATGATCATACAATATAATCAGGCATAGTCGGCTGGGAAACCCCCCATAAATGGGCACTTACAAGGAAACATGAAGTATAATTTGGGGATTTTCCAGCAAGCCGTGTTTGATTACCAGAGGGTAGGAGATCCTGCCATGAATTCGAGGCCATGGTGATTGTGAACTGAGGTCTGAGACCCTTTCTAGCAAAGGTCGAAGGACACACTGTCTTTGAAAAAATGTCGTTTCAAGTGTGGCTTCTTGCTTATCCTTCTAGAATCCAACATGGCTCGCTGGAAAATCCACCATGTACTTCGATGATTTTCTGACAAAAACACCTCCATTTGGTGCGGGATTTATATATACAATATATGTGTGTAAAATATGGACATACAGCAACTTGTATCCCCCTTGGAATTTGGGGGGTCGGGTTGGGGGAGCCAAAACGTAGAGGCACCCAACCCCAAACTCCCTACAAAATGGTTTTTAAATGTTTTTTTGATGAAAAACATTTAAAAACCATTGTGTAGGAATTATTTTACAAACCATTTTGTAGAAATAACTTCAGATATCTTCAGATTTCCAGGAATTTTATAAACCATTCTGTAAGGCTCAATCATTTTTGAATCAATGAGTTTACA
>Ga0126342_10002161_pt1 | contig 29967 bp, 8 predicted proteins | sample Cyp1metagenome_FD_92528 | JGI IMG/M metagenome (GOLD analysis project Ga0126342, IMG submission 92528) | Coral microbial communities from Lord Howe Island, Old Settlement Bay, Australia - Cyphastrea 1 metagenome | ecosystem: Host-associated > Invertebrates > Cnidaria > Coral ...
CGACATCTCAACTTCCAAAAGTGGTCCGGAGCTGGTGTGCTTTGTACATTTTGACTTGGAAATGTGCTTCGCGCCACAACGGCGTGCACTTTTTCGACATCTCAACTTCCAAAAGTGGTCCGAGAGTGGCGTGTTTTGTACATTTTTACTTCGAAATGTGCTTCGCGCCACAACGGCGTGCACTTTTTGGACATCTCAACTTCCAAAAGTGGTCCGAGAATGGTGTGCTTTGTACATTTTCACTTCGAAATGTGCTTCGCGCCACAACGGCGTGCACTTTTTGGACATCTCAACTTCCAAAAGTGGTCCGAGGGTGGTGTGTTTTGTACATTTTCACTTCGACATGTGCTTCGCGCCACAACGGCGTGCACTTTTCCGACATCTCAACTGCCAAAAGTGGTCCGCACCTGGTGTGATTTGTACATTTTGACTTGGAAATGTGCTTCACGCCACAACGGCGTGCAATTTTTCATCTCTCATCTAGCGAGCGTACTTTTCGACCCTCCGGAGCCCCAAATCATTGGAAAATCACAGTGTTTGGCGACTTTCCTACCTTTTCGCGCATCTGCATCTTCTTTCTTCTTACTCTTCTTTCTTCTAATCTTTCTCTTCTCTCTGTCTCTTCCCTGCTCTGCTTTTCATCTGTCCATATTGTCGGAAGTTTGACTTCTAAACTTCCTTCGACTAAACACCTTCTAGAAACCATGGTTGCCTGGTTTAGTTTAGAAGGGGATTTATGGATTTATACTTATGACTAGGACTATTTATGGGGTGTTTAATCTTCGGGGATTGGATTTTTGTCACTTGCAATTCCCAATGAGTTTCACCACACATCGATGTGAAGTTTGCTCATGGGCCAAATCAACATAACTGGTTGGTGGTTTGAAGCCTCTGAAACATATGAGTTCGTCACTTGGAACTATGACATTCCCTATGGAAAGTCATAAAATTCATGATCCAAACCACCAACCAGATAATACCCTCCAGTTATTTACCATATGGTAAATGGCCGATTTACAAATGATGTGTGATGATTAAAAATGACTTAAATTCTCCACAGCTGTGAAAAATCATCAGAGGGATCCAGTAGGGACTGATTTCTTCATGCTGGACTCGCTGGCAAGACACGCTTCGCATCGAAGACGGTATTCTCCTTGGATTTGCCACAGTTCTTTATTTTTTGGGGCCCTGGGGAGCGCTAAAAACTCATCTTTCCCTAGGAACTCACCTTGCAGAAAAATCCTCAGCTTCAGAATGCTGATAGTTTCCTGGATCAAGTCTATCATCTCATGGAACTATACTGATTCAGCCAGACAGTGTTGTCTCCCATTCCATCTGTCAAATACGTCCCATGTCATTGTCCTTCTACCCCAAGGGTCAATTTCTGTTGGGCATACCAGAGATGGCACCGTCCAACAACCGAAAAAAAAAGTGAATTTTCACCCAAAAATTGCTATCTGAACCATCTCAAACCCCAAAGATCCTCCAAAAACCCTCGATTTTCACCCGATCAACCCATCAACTTCCCATCATTTCCAAATTTCTTGGCTTTTCCATCCCCTTTTTTTCTCTCCGACCATCCCCCATGGTGCCATGGCCGCCGCGGCACGGGATTGCGGGCCACCTGGTTCTTGGCCGCGTCGCCGATGAGGCGCTCCGTGTCCGTAAAGGCCACGTAGGACGGCGTGGTGCGATTGCCCTGGTCGTTGGCGATGATCTCCACTCCGTCGTTCCTGAAAATCTTGGAAAAAAACTCGGGGGCCCCCGTGGCGTTCGAGCGCGTTCAGTTGGTGCCAATAACCATAGGAAACCATAGGAAAATGTGGGATTAATGGGATTTATAGCTGATTTATGATAGCTAAGTTGGAGCTACTGGTTGGTGGTGCAATTTCACCATCTTGAAAAATAGAATATTCGTCAATGGGGTTGGGATGACATCCCATATATGAAATGGGCAATAATTTTCATGTTTGAAACCACCAGCCAGGCGAAGTTGGTGCCTACATAAGTCCAATTTCACTATGGTTTATCTGGTTGGTGGTATACCTACGCCTCTGAAAAATGATGGAGTTCGTCAGTTGGGATTTTGACATTCCCAATATATGGAAAGCCATAAAATTCCATTGTTCCAGTCACCACCAACCAGCTATGGTTTTTGTTGGTGATATATATATATATATAATATAAATATATATATATATAGCTGATTCATGATAGCTAAGTTGGTGCCTACATAAGTCCAATTTCACGTGTTGGCTTTTGTTGGTGATATATCGATGTTGTTACCCTCTGGTAAACTAACATAACTATAGAAAATCACCATTTTCAATGGGAAAACTCACTATAAATGGCCATTTTCAATAGCTATGTGAAATTACCAGATGGTAATGGGGATTATAAACCAATTTATAACTACTGGCGGCACCTTTTCAGGATCTCTGAGTGGATTTGGGTGGGGAAATTTGAGGGAACCGTTTGGTGTTTTTGCCATCAAAATAGCATCAAATTGCTTGGGAACTATAGGTTTTTACCATCCAAAATACCATCCAAATATAGGGGCTTAGATGGTTTTGACCATCAAATTGCTGTGTCCTGTCTATTTGCCCTGAAAAAACAATCTTTCAATGAGAGTTGTTGGATTGTGGGCGATAATTGAGTTCAAACATGTTCAAACTATGGTTTCTGTCCGGTGAAATGTTGCGTCATCCAACTCTGTGACAATGTTGTCCCAAGTTTTGAAGCAATGGCTGGCTTGTTAAGCCCATTGTTTATAATGGTTTAATAGTGGTTGACTGGTGAAGAGTGGTTGGTCTGCAAAGGTTCTCTTCAACCAATTCTTCTGACCTGGAGGTCTTGACATTTTTGACCGTCTGAACCAAGCGCATCATTTCAGGATTGATGTTGGTTGAGTGGTTGATGTTGGTTGGTTATAATCAATGGTACCCGCAGTTATAGCCATTGAAAACCATGGTATTATAATAGGGAACATGATGATAATCCATTGGAATTGGTTGGTTGGTTATCAATAATATAACTCACATAATTGATGGTTGGGGTGGTTGACGTTGGTTGGGTGTGTTGAGCTGCAAATCTACAGGAAGGCCGCCCCCAGTTATGAATTCAAATAGTGTATAAACCTATCCAACCTGACTCCTAGTTAGCCTGCTTAGGATGCGATGGGATTGGGAGGGCGGTTAGAGTTTTGAGAGCAAGAAACTCATGTTCACCTACGGTTTTTAAACTCACCCTAAATACAGCTAACCAAACTCCCAAACTAAATAGTAAATTACCCCTAAATAAAGCTAATTTTTGTTTGGCCCTAAACCCAGATTTGCCCAGATGGGGCTGAAAAAATTGTCCATGTTTTATTTGAGGTGGCTTTCATGTACTAATTCATACTGCCAGCTCATTAGATCTTACCTTGATAGCTTCAAATTTTCAAAAATAACGGATGCTCTTTCTATTCAAATCCTTTATATAAAACCTATCCAAAATCAATCCCAAATCAACTCGTCAAGGGTATCCCCCATGAGGTGCCTTAGCACTAATTAGAGTTTGACACTGAATAAAGCTACTGAGCTTCCCCCTCCCGAAATGTATACTAAATCAATACTACATCCATGAAATGTATACTAAATCAATACTGAATACATGACATGAATACTAAATCAATACTAAATCCATGACATGAATACTAAATTAATACTAAATCCATGACATGAATACGACATCAATACTAAATCCATGAAATGAATACTAAATCAATACTAACACAATTGTTGGATTCCTTATTTTTTTTTTGAAATTGCATTTTATATTATCATTTTAAATTGTAGTAATTGAAAACCAATACATACAAACAAGTTTGATGGTGGCTTTAAGTTTATTTAGGGGCAAAGAGGGGGGGCCCCACGTTTATAAATCAGAGGTCAACATTAAGCATGCAAAGTGGTGACATCCCAATTCCAAGTGCGGAAGTCGTTCCTGATTGTTTTCCTCAATAAAACAAATTATGTTTTAACTAAGAAAACATGGTGGTTCAACCAACAACATTGATTGGGTGACCATCAATTTCTATGTGGCGAAAGCAACCATAATCTCCACTCCGTCGTTCATGGGGTGAGATTGGCGTGATGGTAACTTACCAATTGAACAAATGGCATAAAAATGATAAAATGTTGGCTGGGTATTCTGGGTGATTTGCTTAAGATTGTTTAACAAAAACAAGAGAACATGTTCACTCTAGATTCCCTCTGGAAAATGCACAAAATCGCCAGATCTCGAGCAGTTCCAAGGGAAATCCAAGTTGCGAAGCATCTCAGCTAGGTGGGGAATAACCTGGTTATAACCCACATATTCATTCATAAAAATATGTATTGGATGTATATATATATATATATATACATATATATATATATATATATATATATTACATATAATGGAATCTCCCTTAAATTAGATCATTGGTTTGATAGGGTGTGGAAGTTCTTACTTTGTTGGATGCCCACTCTTCATGGTTTGTTGGTCTGATCTCACACACCCGACCAGAGCTTGGAGCAAAGCAACTTCCACACACCGACGCAGCTGTAGGTGGTACCTTGGTGGCGGGCCGGGCTTGAACAAGAAGCGCTGGGGGAAAGAAAAACATATGTAACATGTATATCAACAGGGTTTAATATATAACATTATACCATTTAGATACCTATGGTTTATATACCATTTATATACCTATGGTTTAATATAGCCGGGTTAGGTTAAAAAAAAACTCCGGCATTCATTGCCGTGACGTGCTGGAACATCCCCGAATCAAACCTAGAACTGGAAAATTGTCCGGCAGCCCAATGGTTTCCTACGGTTTCCTATTAGCATATGTGATTATAGGATTGATTATAGGATTGATTATTTTCCATCATTATCCAACAATGGATGACTATATATAGTGATTGGGTTGATAGGTCCAACGATATGGTCCTGAAACTTTTTCTTCAGACGTCCCCCAAAAATTTCCCAGGCGACCCAGGTCCAACAGGTTGATTCCATCGCCGCCAAAATGCCCAGGTCGATTCCGATGGCGGTCTTCTTGGCCATGCTTTGGAACAATTTCCGGGACGAAGTCGCAAAATCAAAAAGCACAGACTTGAGCAATATACGTACTGCCGGGCACGGTTAAACGGTTAAAAAAAAAACCGAGTCAAAACAAAGATGTAGATGAACTATACTGAACTAGCAGTTAAATGTGACCGAGTGGACTTAGTTTCGGAGCTCAAGCATGATTTCAATGGAGTAAAATACAAGTTGGACCTAACTGGTTGTAGCCTCCAAATTCATCCAACATGGCTAGCAAGGCTAGAAATCCCCAATGGCTTGATAGGAACTACAATCCGGACCAAGAAGTCGTGGGAGAATCGCCATAGTCGATATCGCAAAGATTACTGGTTGGTGGTTGACCTACCCCATTGAAAAATATGAGTTCGTCAGATTGGATCATCATCCCAACTCTTGGGGAAAATAAAAAATGTTCCAAATCACCAACCAGTCAATTAATTTTTACCCCTCTGAAAAATATGAGTTCGTCAGTTGGGATGATGACATTCCCGATATATGGAAAAATAAAACTCATGTTCCAAACCACCAACCAGTTCATGACTGTCAAGCCTCAGGTCAGCATGTGGCAAATCCATGCAAGTGTTGCAAATATTTTATCCCGTCTCCCTTAGATTAAATACGACCAAACGAAGCCCTGGTGGAATGCTTTGTATTTATTCATTCTGGGTCCCGTTTGGGTATCGCAAAGATGGTATCAGTAAAACACTCCCTGTTGTTTTTAGTAAAAATGCATTACAAAACACTGTTTCAATGTGTTTGATCTTATAAAAGATCAAACAAGGGAGGTTGTTTGCATGATATCCAAAAAAATATCTGAACTTGAAGTTGATCATTAAAGTCATGCAAGGAATCAGGCTTTGACAACCAAGGTTGAGGTTTGACCGCCAAAGAACGCAGATTTGATCAAGAGGACATAGAACCAGCAAGAGTTGGGTTACCTGCAAATTGCCCGAGGTTTTTAGATCCAAAACAAGCAACTTGGGGGTGCGTCGCATCTAGGAAGTGGCTTATAATCCGTTAGTCTAGCTGGGTGTAACCCTACGTAACCCTACTAATCCAACTAAGATTAACAGGGTTATTATGCGGTCATGAACCACTTACTGCCAGGTGGTGCACCCCCAGTTACACGTTGGTTTATAAACCATAGTAAGTATAGATATATCTACCATAAACCATAATTATTGGAGTTATAAACCAGCTTAGCTAACTATGGGGCACCACCTTGTGGGATGCACATCCAAGAATGCAATTTCTCCAGATCCATTGGTAGCCCTTTTCCAATCCATGCACATGTAACATTTGAATAATCTTCGGTACCCTGCAAAAATTAAAAATCTTATCGGGGATATCAAACATTGCACCCTATTTATATCCATCCACATCATCTAGTCTGGTCAAATTGTAGTAATTCACCTAAATATAAGATGACTAAGGTGTTTCAGAAAATCTTTTAAAAGGGGTACTTATGGGATATTTATGGAGTATTTACCTTCTGGTTATTTAACATAGCCATGGAAAATGGCCCATAGAAATAGATGTGTTTTGATGGCTCACCTATTAAACATGGTGATTCTCCATAGCTATGTTAAACAACCAGAGGGTACTCATAATTTACCTTACCATATCCCAGAAATTTACCAGATTCTTGGATATTTATGGGATATTTACCTACAGGATGGTGCCCCCAAGTTATAAGTGGGTTTATAAACCCCATTAACTATAGTTATATCTGCCATAAACCATAGTTATGGGACTTATAAACCAACTTAGCTAACTATGGGGAACCACATTGTATGTAAAGCCAACATTTACCAGCATTTCAGGTGAGCTTTCCAAGAGGACATCAACCCCGACTCGACCTCGTCATTCCAACGGCTCACGGCTCGTTCCCGCCGTGGACCCTAAGAACCAAAAAAAAGGCGCTGTTAATTAGGAAACGTGATGTAAAACGAATGATGGGTTTATCATGGGTTTATATATCTTTATATATATCTTATAATGATAATTAATGGCCCAAAAAAACACTTTAAAATGGCCCAAGTAACAGTTTTAAATGGGCTTATAATGATGTCCACATATATATATATATATATATGTATATGCATAGATAAACTTAGTTTGAGTTTTTTTAAGAAAAATATATATAACTGTTAAGGGCCATAACTGTACCCAGTGGGTCCAACAGTTGATTTTGGGATACACATGGATACACGATTTTCAGACTAACCAGTAGTTTCGTATACAACCTACTCTGGGGCCATGCCTGGTGTCATCAAACATGGCTGGCAATTGAAAATCCCTCAGCGAACTGGGGGTTCGAACTGTGATGGGAAATCATGTAGGGATTTTCCAGTCGCCATGTTTGAAAAAAGCGGGTAGTATGGTTGATCATCATTTGCCGTCATGAAGACTGAGGTTGCCCCTCCGTAAAAGTCCGATCAGTGGGAAAATCACATCTATCATCCCAAGATTGGATATTAAATCTAACACCCAAGATACATGGTATAAACATGCATATCATTTAAATATTCCACCTGACATCCAAGATATATGACATAGCCAAGATATACCATAAATCTGGGCAAATTTTAATAATTCACTCACCTGAATCTTAAGGCCATTTGGGGATGATTCCCCTTATTAACCATGATTTCAGTGAGGGAGAAGAGTGAGATCGTGATGAAATTTACCCAGATAAATTGTCATATAGGACATCACCTTCACCCACGCCAGTGACCACCAGAACTAGGCTTTCTCTTCAGTCCAGACATCCGCAACGTCTTGCCAGCGATGGGTTATAACCAAAAAGCCTTTTACATCATCATATACCAATTATATACCCTTTGTATCCCAATTTTATATCATCATATACCCAGTATACCCCATTATAACCATATCCTAATTTTATATCCCTAGAAAATCCAAGTTTTTTTTGTTGTTTTTTCTTTTTACCTCCATTCAAAATCCCTCAAAGGTCGTCTAAACCACGCTCTTCCGCACCTTCCGCACGCTCTTCCGACTCGCCATGTTGGAACCAAAGGTGGAACTGCCATCCTGGGCGAAACGTCGAAACTCGGACCTGGTTGGATCATCTCCGGAGAAAATCGAGGATTTACCCTCTGGTAAACTAACATAGCTATGGAAAATGGCCCATTTATAGATGGTTTACCTATTAAAAATAGTGATTTATATAGCTATGTTAAATTACTATAGGGTACCCGTAAGGATCTTTACCAACATCTTGAGATTCTACACCAAATTGGTAGGGAATAAATTACACGAAGAATCCATTTCGAAGGATCTTCACCAACATTCCCATTTAGAATGGAATAGAATGGACTTACCAACCACACCGGAGATTGAATTCTTGAATTCATTGTTCAGATTTCTTCGACTCATTAGGAGACTCCTGCAAAACCCTGTGCCACTGCATGCCAACGGCTATGTAGGTCAGAATTTCACACACCCAAGCCCACACATGTTGGTCTGAAAATCAATATTACCCTCTGGTAAACTAACATAACTATGGAAAATCACAATGTTCAATGGGTAAATCCACTATAAATGGCCATTTTCAATAGCAAACTGTTAAATTACCAGAGGGTATGCTTACTCATTATGGCCATTTCATAGGAACCTTTGCAAAAATCATGATAAACCAAGGGATGGTCCATGGGTTTTCCCCTACGTCAGTCCAACTAAGATCATTAAGAACCGTCCTTTCGGCTTAGGCGACGATGCACCATTTCATATCCACAAGCCATGAAAATATCCATGTGGATAAAGAAATTTCATATCAACGGGGAAAATTCATGTGGATAGACAAAGCCAAAAATCATATCCACAAGCTGAAAATATTGGAGATCCAACATCCATTCAATATTTGGATGACGTGGAATGTCTGGGAAACCTAGGAAACCATGCTGACGTTAGCAGAGGCAATGATAAACCATCCATATTTTGATGGGGATGGTTGACTATTGCTTTTCAAACATTACATGATTTTGAAAAGGCGCTAACACGTTTACAAATTGAATCCTGTTCGTTGCCATATACCATCTGGTTATGACTAACAGTTCGCCATGGAAAGATCCACCCATGCAATTAACTTCGGTAAACCATCTAGCTATCTATGGGCCATCATTTTCCATGGCAAACGGTTAGTCATAACCGTATCTATATCTATGGTCAATAACTATCTATTAGTATTAATGGTTAATACCCTCTGGTAATTTAACATAGCTATTGAAAATCACCATTTTTAATGGGAAAATCCACTATAAATGGTCATTTTCAATAGCTTTTTGTATGTTTACCAGAGGGTAACTAATGGTTAATAACTAATGGTTACTAATGGTTAAATAACCAGAGGCTTGCCGGGTTTGGGGGAGCCCGAGCAGAAACCATGGCCTACTTACGGTGAAAAAACATATTTCACTGGGACCAAAAAAAATCATGTGGGCTATGTTTAATATGTGAAGGGATTAAACACCATTAAACAGCATTAATGTGGGTAAAACAAGAATAAACCATCCCCCAAATCAAAATAAATAGGTGGTATGGTTACCATTCCCAGTCATGGGAAGTCATGGGCTTATGACCTTGTTTTACCCACATTAGACATTATCAAACACCATGTGTTTGACATTGCCATGAGATTATTGTTCGCTCATGCCAGTGAGATGGCACCCGCAAGGGATGTTTTATCAAATGCCCGCAGTTCCAATGTTTATACAGGCCCGAATTCGAGCTGTTTTCACTAGCTGGTGACAAAATGGGGATTTGATTATGGTGATCTTGCGGATGGTTTATTAATGTCAACCCTGGATTAATAAACCCCAAACGGCTGTTGAATTGGGGGGATACCATAAAAAAGTATCATATTGTGACTATTTGGAGGGTACCCCCATAATTAATAAACCATGGTTTAGCAAAATCCGGGCTTAACATTATTGGGGTTACCTCTTTTCATTGGCTTTCGGTTGATTAGAAACCATTGGAAACCACTACAGATTATACATCATAAATCCTAGTTATATATTTAAAACAGTTGCAAGCCAGGCTCACAAACATGATGCAACAAACCTGTTTTTTTGGCCATCCCCAGACATAACCCCCGAAAGTGATGCAAAACCAGGGGGGTTAGTTGGATAAGAATTCAGACATATTTCATCATATGTCATCATATTTTCCGACTTTTCGGCATCTGTGACTTGGGGTTGCTGGAAACAAGTTGGGTAAACTATACAATTTGTGTGAATTATAAGGATTCCCTCATCCTACGCAGGATTCCAGGGTTCGGTCAGTCACTATAATTTACCCAGAATACCATCTGGTAAACTCACAGTTTGCTATTGAAAAATGGCACCTTTATAGTTGATTTACCTATTAAAAATGGTGGTTTTCCAGTTCGCAAACTGTTAGTTTACCAGAGGGTACCCAGAATACCCAAGCGATATCTTCGTCAAGCGTCGCTTCGAAGGTGAAGGTCCGATCTCCGCGGTGCTGGTAGTGGTTCCTTGGTACGGAGAAGCTGCCAAGCCTTCAATGAATCAGAATTTACAATGGGTATTAGTGGGATTATATTGTAAATAATAGTGGGATTAATGGGATTTTATTATTCACTATAAAACCATTTAAACCATTAATAATACCATTTAAAACCACTAAAATCCCCATTAATAACTTAGAATTTACCTTTATCATATTGCTGGGATTTTAGTGGTAAATGGTATTATTAATGGGATGGTAATGGGGAATGGTAGAAACATTGGGAGTGCAATGATATTAGAAGGTATTGGACAAGTTATAGATTTGTACAATTTGATTTTGATGAATAATAGTTTATAATGGAAATAATAGTTAAAATCATCTAAAATCCCCCAGGTCTTCAAGGTATAGACCCATTCCTACTTCCTGCCATGCCATACCCAGCTCCACCACGCTCCGAGCATCTCCAAGAAAGCTACTCAGCTCCTCCGTCACCGGTGATGCCGGCAGCTCCGGCATGGGAACCGTGGGCACAACTGGCGCAGCCTGGCCAGGCAGCTGCTCCCATCATGTTGGGATATGGGGCCAGAACGATGTATAACTCCAAACTTATGGATATACAAGTTGGATATAACATGATATAACTATGCTATAATTTGAAAGTTGGATATAACTGATATAACTATGGTTATATATCCACTTGAAAGGATTCAAGGGGTTGCGAAACGTCCATTTTTCAAACGTTGCCCAACTCTTGGAAACTCTCCATGTTCCGAGAACCCTAAAAAGGATGTGTACCAACGGCGAGTTTGGTTAGCCTTCTCGTATTTTGACATGGTGAAGAATCCTTGTATTGGTTACACCACCATGAATATCACCATGTAATGGAACTTCAGTTGCTTCTTATTGCCAACCTTGGTCAGATACATTCCCAATTGGTTGGTGTGTTCAACCCTCCTAAAAAAACTTTGAGCCATATTAATCCCATCAAGGATAACCATCTCAAATCATGGAAAGTAAAGAATAACCAGAACTATCCCATTACATCATCGTAAATTCACTACGTAAAATGGTTATAATAATCCCAGCATGTCCTTTTTTATGATCATACAAACATCCCATTTTTATGTCGCACCCATTCGCACCCTAGTTGTTCATGTCAAAAAAAAACGTGTTAAACAAGAAAATAGAACACCCTAAATGTCCCATAGTTTCCCATGCGATCTCCTTTAAACAAACTGAGTCGCTTTCCCAAGTTGAAAACGTCCAGCCCTCAACGCACACCTCGGGTCGCTTTACCGGCGGTGTTCCACCGGTGGCAGCAACGCCGGGTCTGGTGACCGGTCTCCGCTTGGTTCGCGCGCTCTCGGAGTCTTTGAGAAGCTTGGAGAAGTACCTTGGGTGGAAAATGGTGAAAATAGTTGTTCTAATAATGATACAATGGTACAATAGTTGTTCTAATGATTGTTTCTATAATTGTTCTAATGAGTGTTCTAATGATCATGATGTTTTTTTCACACCATCAAAATGGTTATCAACAAGCGAATGAGCACGTCTCGGGGGTTCCTAAGTCATGGTACCCTCAAGTGAATGATTTCATGTACAATCCTATGTTAAAAATGGATGATTTTACAGTTTGGGAAAACTCCATATTGATACTAATGATGATTTTTATATCGTGTTTGGAGAGCTACCCGGCTGGCGATATAATTCTGATCTCAGTAAGAGTTCGGTGGTTATCATGATAATTCCTTAGCTATCAATAACTAAGATCAGAAATCAATAGTTGATTTGTGTTCAAATGTGCATGATCGTGATGGTGGCAGAAACAAGTGGCTTCTATGATAGAATATCTCATTCATATGAGGTAATAATGGGACAGCATGATTCTTGATGCAAAACGATTGGATTTAAAAGACTGATGATGGTAGTTTGTTGGAAATAAAATGAAATAACTGGCTAGAACCAATAAGAGAAAAAACATTGTAATACTCAGTAGGAATAATCAATGGCAATACCAATCACCTTGGTCGAAAGAGTTTGGCAGAAACAAGTGCTTTAGTGGGTTTTCTTGATGATGGGGGAGTTATTTTCAAAATACCTATATAAGTTTGGAAAAATTGAAAAAGAAACTAATGACAAGGATGTAATGTGATGTAGTCTGGGTGGTAAATGATGATTGCTGAATTGATGGTGATAACTTGCTAGGACCCATGTGAGTAATAGTGTTTCTGAGGTTCAATAACGCGAATAATTTATGTTCTTGACAAGATGCTTCTGATTGTCAACCACTCATTATTGTTGTTGTCAATCTATGTAACCTGGTAATAGACACATACATAGAACAATGATACATACAAATGAAATGCATATGAGATCAATCACGGGAACTTGGAATTATCGATACCAATACAACAAACATTTCTTGTTACAAAATATTTGACCAACAATGGGAAGATGGTTAATGGCGACTAACGGGGATTAGTGGATATATTTAGGCATCTGGATCTATCTGGGCAGTTTACTTGGTTGTCAAATGGGGTATATACCCCAATTCCACGCCTAATCATCAGATTCCCTGTGCAAAATTGTCATAACATGACTGTATGTCCCATATTGGGGATGGCTATTGGATTTACCACATTCTATCCCCCAATAATTGGTGCTAAACCCATGAATGAACCCATGAAAGGTCCTCAAAGATTATCCAATATTGCCATCATTACATCCCAAATACTTTGGGACTATATATATATTATATCAATAAAATATGGAATAAAACATATCCCTTTATGTGAATCCCATATATCCCGAAAAAAAATAACCTCAATATTTAATCTCCCCAGTGTCCAATGTCTTCGAAAAAAATGGTCCATTATTATCCCATGATCCCGATGTGTTCGTTCGTTGACCATGGCGATCCCAGGGTACCGCATGGTTCTACCGTTGGCGAAGCCAAGGTAAACATAAAACAACTAGGCTCAGTGCTGGATTTATGGGGGAGATATCATGAAATATCTATATATGATACTCTCTGGTAAGCTAACACAGCTCTAGAAAATCACCATGTTTAATGGGTAAATCATCTATAAATCGGTCATTTTCCATTGCTATGTTAAATAACCAGAGGGTAACAATGGTTTTAATCCCATAGAATCCTGGGGGAACAATGATCAATGGGTTTTAGAATCAGTTGGTACCTAGTTATTCCATGTTATTCCCCCAAATACGGCAACAATAGGTTTTGGCACAGCTTCAAACTCTAACTGAAATATTTCATCATTTTTTAACCTAGAGGACCTAGATTGATTTTTTACTATGTCCCATCATCCCATCCCCACGTATTTTACAATAGTTCAATAGGTAATATGTCCCATCCAAATATGATGAATATATTCGTACATTAGGGATACTAAAAAGGTATAGTTCCTATATTTCCCATATATATATATATATACGGCGTACGGTAACTACATTTAAATATACGGATTATTAAATATACGAACAGGTATTTTAGACTACCTTCGGGAAGGTTTTCCTTGGCCCGCCCAGCCATTTAAACATACGGAATCCAATTCATTTAAACTTACTGCAACTACATTTAAATATACGAACTGGTATTTGATACTACCTCTGGAGCCTCGCGGTCTGGCCCGCCCTCCACATATGTAAATGTCGTTACCATATATATATATACATATTCGGTATATGTCCTTGAACAGTGATAGAACAATATGTCCCATTCAAAGATGATAAATATTGAGGTATATGTTTGGTATATTTCAAGTTATTCCCTCAATTATAGGTATCCATAACCCCATGATTAAAATCATCAATGTCCTATTAAACCATGAAAAATCATATCTATTATCACCATAATGTCTATTATCATTAAATCATTTAAACCTTAAAATATCCTTATAACTAGTAAATATCCATATGAATATAATATCTATTAAATCCCTATTATCTACGTCATTATCTATTTAAATCCCTATTAAATCCCTATAATATCTATTTAATGGGAAGTGCTTGATAATTAATCATAGTTTTCCCTCAATATTCCCAATATATAGAAAAATAAAACTCATGTTCCAAACCACCAACCAGTCATGATATTTTCCTTAAAGTATCCCATTAGTGAATCATTACTGATATCCCATAATTCCATCAAATATCCCGAATTCATATCACAATAGCCTCTGGTAAACGTTCCAACCAGGGTATCATGGTGTATATACTATTATTCCATGTATACCCTCTGGTAAACCAACATAACTATGGAAAGATCCACCATGCTATTAATAGGTAAATCAACTATAAATGGACCATTCTCAATAGCTATGTAACAAATTACCATAGTTAAATAGGTAAATCACCATTATTTTCTATACCATGGTGATATTTCCTCCACTTCTACTTCGACCATCTTCGGCATCCAAGGCGCTGCAGCCTTTGACACCAGGCCTCTGCATCGGTGGCACTGGGCATCTCCTTGGAATCCTCGCGGAAACCCGAACGGAGAACGTAGGAAAAAAACCGAGGCTTGGACCACGAAAAATGAGAAAAGCCTGGGAAAATGAGGAGAAAACACCAGAAAAGTCGATGATTTTAGTGTGATTTGAGAGATTTGATTAGATATTAGGAAAAATGAGGAGTTTTTTCCAATGATAATGTGGGGTCTTAGAAGGTTCCCGAGGTTCCATCGACTGTGTACAAAACCAGAGGCTTAATCAGTTGGAGAAGACCCAATTGAACATCTAAACAGTGTTTTTGCGATTCCAAAAATCTGTCATTTCTTTAGCCAACAGAAACAGTGAACAAAGTGAACAAAGTGAACAAATGATGCACAACCACGAATCTGGGTAAATTATAATATTTCACTAACCTGAATCTTACGGCCATTTGGGGATGATTCCCCTTATCAACCATGATTCCCAAGGCTCGGGAGAACAGTGAGGTCGTGATGAAATTTACCCAGACGAATCAACTGGTGGTCTTTGAACCTGATGGGATTGGACCATCAACTGTCTGGGAGTATCACCTGTTTTTTTCACCCCCAATGTCTGGAAGTCAAGCATGGCAATTGAAAATCCTAGATATAAATAGGACCATGGGTCTTAACATAAAATAAATTCTGGCTGGTTTGGGGGTAGCGAAATTTCAAGAAATCCCCAAATAGGGTTTGGAGGGAAAATCATCTGTAAGCCGTTGAAAAGCATCAAAAAGGATTATATAATATTCATGGAATATAATATATCTATATATATATATCATGGAAACCAACACAATGAAATATGGTTCTGGGTCAAAACCTGGCACCCCTAACATCAAAATTGCTGGTATATTAATGCATCCCCCTGATTTAATATGGTTTTTTTTTAAAATAGGTGTTGACATGTTTTGACCCAAAGCCATATGAATCATATGATGAACGATTAGTCTCCACAAATATAATCTCCAAGTTGGTCGGATGACATTTCCATTTTCCGTACTCCATGACCCCCCGGGGCCCCCATCCTTCGCCACGGCCAAGAGCTCACGTTGATTGCCACCCTCTCCTGATAGTGTTAGAAGCACGTCTTGAAGCACGCAGAAAACAAGAAGAACTGAGCCTAACTTGGAAAAATAATGGGAAATTCAAGGGAAACAAGCAACAATCATGGATGAATGGATGATATAGCTATGGAAAGTCACGATGTTTAATAGGTAAATCATGGCAATCTATACCATAGCTAAACATTACCAGAGGAAGAAATCAATGACAATAATGACCATTGCGATACATGCAAACGGTTGCCTCAAACTTAGGTATACACCTAAATCCATATGTTAATCATCATTGCCCCTATGAAAATTGCAATAGAAACTGGTGTAAATCCGCCACCGGGTCGAGGCCTTCCCTTTAGAGCATCACCCAAAAATGATGTCCCCTTCTTCACGAACCATCTACAGCTCCTTAAGAATAGGAAACAGAAACTCAACATGACTATACCATACTATTACGTTTCTATACTTTTTGCGGGATCATGTGGTTGTAGGTCAAAACCCTGGTATCCTTTTGTTCACCACAAAATAGCTGGGATGCTGTTCATTTCCCACCAAACCACCAGATGGTACCATAGGTTTTACCCTCTGGTAATTTAACATAGCTTTTGAAAATGGGCCATTTATAGATTATTTACCAAATTTAACGTGGTGATTTTCCAGTTCGCGACCAGAGGTCATTCTTACCTCATCCAGCAGCGCCCAATCAGCGCCAGGTCACGATATGTGATCTGGATTCCCGCCTCCGCACTTTCCGACACCTGAAAGGCTGCAAGGACATCATCTTTGGAGGCTCCACCAAGGGGCCATGACTTAGGAACCGAGAACCATTGGAGCTATCTACCATATATGTTTGGCCTATTTTTTTGGCCTATTTTTTAGGGAATATCCTCACAATTCATATGGCCTGAAATATGGTACGCTTACGTACCTCCATTTTTGGATCCTGAAATTCCCACTGACCAATTCTTTGGGGCTTCCTGGACAACATATTAGACCAATACTGGGAATGAACTCATAGGCAAATATAGGGGACTTTTGCGCCATAGATCTCATGTCAGCCCAAGTTAGATGGAGGTTCCCAAAAATGGGGGGACCTTCAAGTCATCCATTTAAGTCGAAATTTCCATTATAAACCATCCATTTTAGGGTACCCCTGTTTTAGGAAACCTCCAGATGATTTGTTCACATCAATCAGGATGAATTACACATGAAGCGTGTCCGGACCACGGCAAAATTCAATCATCCTCTCGTACGAAAGCACAGCACGCGGCGCAAACTTTAAGTCATCCCAAATGGAGGTACACCCAATAATAGTAACAATAATCGATGGGAAACTTGAGCCATGAACAAAATGCCATGGTTAATAATCATTATTAATAGTGGTTAATAGTGGTTAATAATGGTTATAATAATGGTTAATGATGGTTAATAATGGTTATCAATGGGAGATCTTCAGGATCCTAAAATGGAGGTACGTAAACGTACCATATGTCTGGCCATATTATGTGGGGGAATTCCCTAAAAAATAGGCCTGAAAAATAGGCCTTATATATGCTAGGTACCTCCAATTTAGGATTCTGAAATGGCCATTGAAATAATAACAATAATAGTAATACTAGTAATAATGTTATAAGTACCATAAACCATAGTATTATTACTAGTATTGTTCATGATGATTAACATACTATATATTACCATTACTATTGGTACTTATTACTATAGTAGTAATAGTACTGATAATGATGATAACAATAAACCCCAAGTGAGGATGGTGACTATGGCATTGGATTTACCGGTTTACCACGTGCCTTCCCTTGGCATCGTAGTGCACATGAAACCAGGAAAAATCACAACCCACACCGCCCACACCATGATTCTGGAGGGTACCTGTAGATGTTCCCTTAAACCAATCCATTGATTGTCATACTACATTTGCGGATTATAGCATGTTCCCATTAAATAATCCCATGAAAGCGCCACAAATGATGTAGATATATACCCGTTCATCCCATTAATCCGCATTAATCCTCCTTAATCACTGTTAAAGTCTTAATCTATATCCATATCTGTAGATTTTCTCTTATAGCAACCCCCAAAAAGATGCCAAGAAGTATTTCCAGGATGGTAGTTCGATGATATTTCCCCTATTCATTTCCAAGTGTGGCATCTTTTTGGGTTACTAAACAGCCCTAAGAGGGCCAAGTCATATGTGATTTCATCCCCTACATCCATGGTTTCTGGGAGATGTTTATACTACGGGGAAGGGATTATTCTTGATTACCGGATCAATAGGAACAACAGGGGTTTATGATAGAGGCAATCATTATTACATTAGGAATATTTATAATAAAGATATGGCAATCATTACAGGGATAATATAATATGATTATGATATCCTTAGGCAACAATGATTATATTTGTGAAATTTATGGATTATCCATGATTCTCCCATATTATCCCATATTATCCTTGTCAAATCCCTATCCCTTGGATAATGTCCAGATAATCATCGAGAGAAACGGTGGAAATGAGACAAGGTGTAAAAAAAAACAGCCACCAAGCTGTTTTTTAACCATCACGTGGCCCTCATACATACCCTTGCACCAAGCAGTGCAATGAAGGCAAATGATATCAACTGATACCCTTCGGTAAAAATTAACATAGACCCTGCCATTCATCGGGCTTGGAAGATCAGAACAACATTTGGTGTATTTGAGTGTATTTGATAGTTATGGATGATACCCAATGTACGCAGTATGTAGCTTCTAAAGAAGGTATCCTTAATTACTGTTAGAGGAACTCCCTAAATTATGTAAATCAAATATCATAAATGATGTAAATCAGTTCCAGGTACTATTTTCTAACTGTTCTCCAGGAAAAACAAAAAACTATGGAAATGAGTGCTTTCTATGATGATTAGATGGAAATTAACACCAATCAGACTAATTATCATTGGCCCAGCAAAAATTCCCATGATGTAGTTTTCAAAATAATGATATTGTTAATGACCACTAATTACCATTAACCAACTGATTATGGTATGTAATGTTTAATTAAGTATATAGTTAGTTAGTTAATTAATTAATTCATTAATTCATTAATTATCTATTAATTAATTCATTAATTAATTAATTGGTAGTTGTTGCCCTGAGTTCTTGTCATTAACAATTATCATTAACAATTATCATTAACCAATCATTATCCAATTGATCATCCCATGACAATGTTATGTTCCAAAACATCATCATGAAAACTAATTCATTTTCATGGCAACTACTTTCCTAATTTCATGATATGTTATTTTATTACCGCATTATTATCATTATCCAATTAATATAATAGTTATCATGAAAACCAATTGACCCACTAGCATTTGTTTCAATAATGATCACTATTATATAATTATCAACAATCATTATTATCATTATAATTATCATGAAAACCTATTGACCCACTATTTGTTTATCCAATCAACCAATGATTATTACCCAAATAGTATCATTAACCAATGATTATGTAATAATGATTATTGATAATAATGATTATTGACAATAACATATAGTGATGATACATATCATTAATAATCACTAATTAATCATTATGAAACTAGGCATGGTGTTTCAATTAATAATTATAACTATAGCTAATTAATAATCATCCATGTTTCAATATCATTCATCGTCCCTGGTTTTTTGTTCGAACAAAAAACACATGGCATGAAACCAGGCTCCAATCCGCCTGAGAGATGGAAATGACCTCAGACATCTCGACCGTGTTCTTGGGCTCTTGACCTATGGCCATGGCCATGGCCGAAAAAAAAATGATGGTGAAACCATGGGGAAACCATGGTGAAATATGGTGAAATGATGGTGAAACCGTTGGTGAAACTATACCATATGCTCCCATGATTTTGTGGCAAATCTGGGTTTTTCTATTCCAGCACAATGGTGAGCATATGGTGAAACCGTTGGTGAAACTATGGTGGAAACTAGGGAAAGATAAAAAATCATCGGGGAAAAAAAAGGTGAAAATCTGGTGAAAAACATGGAAAAAAACTGAGCGAAACACGTTGTGGAAAATCATGGGAAACCAATGCTTGGCTAAGTATGGCTAAGTTGCTACTATAACCAAAAAGATGGCTTGTGGTAGAGGTCTCCAACTAGCTATGTAGTGGGGTGAAACACCAGATTGTACACATTTTTGATAAACAAATGATGGGTTTCTCAGAAGAGCATCATAACATATCCATTGTTCCTATTTGAACTCCCTATTTCTTAATGGTCAAAGCATCTTGAGCTGCCCATAAAGTCTCGGGCAAAATCCACCAGTTCGCCTGACAAAAACTGGGCCCGTGATCAACCCTAAACCTAAGATCTAAATCTTTACCTGTCTATTCATTTCAAGTATTCCCAAGGGATTCCCAGATATTTCCAAACATATTTCCTGGGACAAATGGCTACCCTCTGGTAAACATACAAAAAACTATGGAACATCACCATTTTTCAATGGGTAAATCCACTATAAATGGCCATTTTCAATAGCTATGTTAACGTTTACCAGAGGGTAGATCACGAGGTAAAATTACCTAAGTTGACCCCCAAAACACCACCATCATTTACCCGGCTCGAGCCAACCAGGGACCCTGGTTCGTCACCAACAGAAACGGACATCCATATCCCATGAAAAAAATCCAAGTGTTCATTGTTCATCTGGTTGGTGGTATACCTACCTCTCTGAAAAATATGAGTTCGTCAGTTGGGATTACGACCTTCCCAATATATGGAAAAATAAAAAAGGTTCCAAACCACCTGCCAGTCATGATATGTTCCTTAAAGTATTCCATTAGTGAATCATTAGTGATATCCCATAATTCCATCAAATATCCCGAATTCATATCACAATAGCCTCTGGTAAACGTTTACAGAACTATAAAAACTATTGAAAAGCACCACTTGTAAAAAAAACTGAGTCAACTAACACAAACTGGGCCATTCATTTTCCAGAGTATCTGCCTTTGATCCCCAACAACGATCCGAGCCCCCAGTCGAGCTCGCGTTCAGTTGCCGTTGCCAGAAAAGTGGCTGAATTCGTGGCTGAGTTTCTGGTAGATAGAACGAACTAATTCGTATTCATGGGGAAGTAAACCAACAAACATACCCTCTGGTAAACTAACATAGCTATGGAAAATCACCATCTCTAAGTTCGGTAAATCAACTATTTTCATGAGCCATTTTCAATAGCTATTTTGACATAACCAGAGGGTAATTTTGGGTAATTCCAAATGTTCCAAACCACCAACCAGTAGTATTCTTGGGGTTTATAAACCAACAAAAGTATATAACTGGGGAGACACCATCCTGCGACAAAGATCCCCCTCACTGCACCTGGATCTCTGAAGGCTTCCTCCGACTCCCAGTAGCCCAGCTCCCAGCACAGGCCGCTTGAAAACGTCCCGGGCGTTGCGAGGCGCCCGGGAGCCTTCGCCTAGCGGGAAAAATGGGACGTTGACCTAGCGGGAAAAGTGAGAAAAATGAGAAAGAGAAGATTTGAGATTTAGAAATACCATCAATTGTGATTGGGATGAATCAATTCCTATGGTCATTCTATTGAGATGTTGAGATTTAAAATGATTTAAGCCGGAGAAAAATGCTAAAGATTTCAACTGAAAGTGAGAATTAGGTTGATTCAAAGCCATAAAAGATTGAGAATGTCAAGGAAAATGGAGATCTTGAAGCCAGAAGATGTGTTGAAACTGAGATTTCAGCGGCAAAAAATGAGATTGGGAATTGACGATATAGCTAGAATAACTAAGAAACCTTAGTAAAACGATGATTTTTTGCGCCAGAAAATGTGGTTTGAAGATTTCAGCTGGTTTACTTGGATGTGACCCGGTTGGAACGAACCCCAGTTCTGATTAGTTACGATTCGTGGGTCCCGCAAATCGAAGTTATCTTTCCTTTTTGGCATAGCTAATCTGAGATACTCTGCAAAAGAAGAAAAAGAAGTTGGGTATTCTGAATACCCCGTCCCATCATCATAACGAAAGATACTCAAGTGGGAAACTACTGTACCCTCTGGTAAACATACAAAAAAACTATGGAAAATCACCATTTTTAATGGGTAAATCCACTATATATTTCTATGGCCGTTTTCAATAGCTATTAGCTATGTTACTTTACCAGAGGGTACCCTTTATGGATCTTTACGGCAGGTTTACTCAGTGAATTCTCCCACAATATCCCGCGAGGCTAAGTTGGAGGATCATCCCGCTGAGCGCCTACGGAAAAACAACTCCTCCGGAAAAAAAAAGCAACGTAGCTAATTACTAAAAAAAACACCATGTTTTATAGATGAATCATCTCTAAACGGGCCATTGTTCATAGCTATGTCAATTTTGAAGCTACATTAATATAGTGGGATGATCCGCCACGTAGATCCACAGTATAACCCAGCAGCTTTGCGGTAGCAGCGTAGTGCAAAGTAGCGCTTCTGCGTCTTCCGCCAGAAGCTATGCCCTGCGGATTTTTCGATCGAGAAGCCACAAATGGTTGTCACTTGTATATGGGAACACCCAAATATACCCTCTGGTTATTTAACATAGCTATGGAAAATGGTCCATTTATGGATGATATTACCTCTATTTTCCTATCAAGAATGGTGGTTTTCCATAGCTGTTAAATAACCAGATGGTATAATATGATATAGGGGAGATGGGGATATTGTATACCCGTGTGAATCTGATTTCAATCAGGGATTCAACCACAATCACCAAGAATAAGACACAAAAACACCAACAAAAATGGTGATTTACCCATAACAAATGGCCATCTTAATGGGATATTAATAATAATAATTTCAATGGGAATTCCAGGATCCAAAAATGGAGGTACGTAAACGTACCATATTTCTGGCCATATTTTGTGGGGATATTCCCTTACATAGGCCTGAAAAATAGGCCTTATATATGGTAAGTACCTCCAATCTAGGATCCTGAAATGGCCATTGATAATTAGGGGGTACACTATTTTCAGGCAAGCCATTTGATATTGTGATATTGATATTCTCTTCAAACTGCTTTTTAATGTTCATATTCTATCTTTATACAAGGGACCCATTGTAGTACGTATTACTTTCTTATTTCACCCCAAAGATATAGCAAATAAGTTATTTCACCCCAGTTACACCCGAAACCCATTGAAACCCATGGGTAAAATAACTGCCACAAAAAAACGTTAAAGGTCGCTGTTTTACCGGCACTCCTTGGGTTGACTCCCAGATGGAGGTGTTTTTCCAGGACGATTTGGATTATGGAGGATCAAAAGTCGGGAATGTAGCGTAATGTACCCATTGTGTCACCAAAACATACGATTCAATAAAATAGATTCATAAAACATATGGTAACATAATATATATATATATACATGTGTGTTGATTATATATATTGTATAGTATATGTTGTTTCACTTCTCCATACGGAAAAGCCATGTGGAGACGCTACTGGTTGATGATCAGTCCTCAGTGAACGCAATCGGCTGCCTGAGGTGGGATATTTGTGCAGATATCCTTGACATCTTTCAGCCGCTTCCTTCAGCGTTGCCTCCTCGGCGAAGATCTGCGAAGATCTCTCGGCGGAAGTTGAACATGTTTGGGGTTTTTAAGGGATGGGATTTTTAAAAATGACTGTGGGAATATAACAAAATCCCCATTCAATTATAGTATAATCCCATGAATGTAGAATGGGATACTGAGTGATTTTCACTATAATAATTCAATGGGATAACACAATCCAAAGGTGACTCCTCCAAATGGAACACGTCAACAAATATGGCTATGAATCAATACCTATAAATAACACATTTTTAGGGGGATGAACATCGATTTTGACCCAGCTATTTTGATGTGAACTACAGGGGTACAAGGTTTTGACCCATCCCTATATTTTTATGGCCCTAAAACAATCAAACATTGGACATTGCTGTTTCATTTCTTACTCACCCGATTCCGGGCATAATCAAAAAACACCCTGCCCCTCTTGTCCGGCCTGACAATCACCATGTTTAAAAGGAAAATTAATCACTATATATCAAGCTGATTATATAATATTATATATCCCATTATTGTCACTATTGTCCCAACTACAGTATATCCCAATAAGTCACCATTTTGATGAGTTATCACCTTTCACTGGGTGTTACATCACTGCCATTAGTAAACTTCTTAATCAAATCAATGGCCATGACTCAGGAACCGATGTATTGGAGGTACCTACCATTTAAAAGGCCTATTTATAGTGGATTTTCCCATGATAGCTATGGTGATTTTCCATAGTTTTTCGTAACGTTTACCAGAGGGTATATGGTTTATATTATAATTCAGGCCTATTTTTTTGTGAATATCCCCACAATTCATATGGCCTGAAATATGGTACGTTTACGTAGCTCCATTTCAGGATTCTTTTTAATTCCCATTGAAACTAGATGGGCCATCTACATCACGGCTACGGTGGATGGTTGCAACATCCGAGACACCAAGTGATAGATGGTCTATCCCATTATTTCTACCCTCTGGTAAACATACAAAAAACTATGGAAAATCACCATTTTTCATGGGAAAACATCACTATAAATGGTGATTTTCCATAGTTATGTTAAATTACCAGAGGGTAGGTTTTCAATCATCCAAGGTGCAGGATTTTGCAACCATCCACAGCTAACAAATTACCAGGTACCCCATCCATGATACTTCGAAACAACTTTTTTTTGACCTGGTCTTGGCACATTTCTATGCGTCAAAAGCCATAAACCTAAACATCCAAATAGCGAAATGGATGATCCCAAAATGTTTTGAGTTCGGTCGCGTTTTGATTGGGATGAACTGAAAATGTTGTTTCGGTAAATATCTCATGTTTCCAAAAATCCCCAAAATAACACAATTCTTCATTACTGCTTGGTGGTTTTTACCATCTTGAAAAATATGAGTTCGTCAATGGGAAGGATGACATCCCATATATTATGGAATTTATGGAAAATAAAAAATGCTTGAAACCACCAACCAGTGATTATTAACCATGATTAACAATCATTGCCCCATACTAAACCATCATTACCCCAACCAGTGATTATAAAATCTTCCATATATTGATATCAACCCTTTGGTAATCCCCCAATTTCTGTCTGATTTTCCCATGAAAACTGAAAAAGGTATCGAAGATCGATCTCCCGCCATGTTTGATGCGGAGGGTACCCTCTGATAAACGTTTACAGTTTGCTATTGAAAATGGCCATTTATAGTTGATTTACCCACTAAAACAATGTGTTTCTTTTTCCATAGATATGTAAACGTTTACCAGAGGGTAAGTCTTCGAAATCTCTAATCTGAAGGCTCCTCCTCCACTTCTGCATCGATTTTCTCGTCGTTGCCCAATTGAATGAAGCTGCTCACAGGCATTGGGCTGTCCAGCTGTGGTTCCTGGAGATGACTGGTGCCATGATGCCATGGGGGATGGCTATTTGCACCCTATTTCTGGCAGAAATTTCGGGTTGTCGATGAAATGTTATTAATTATTGGGCTTACTGAAGTTTACTACATTAAACATGGTTAAGTAAACGCTTAAACTACTATGACTAGGGTTAACTTGGATCATTATGAATATGTTACACGTACCGCAACACACAGTAACCCAGTTCTAGCCGTCAGGGGGGGCATCCCTGATTGAATCCTCCACGGTCAATGGGGCTGTCCCAAATTTAGATACATAATCATGCATTCATTGGATGCTTTGTCTACTGCATTGTCGCTTCTTTCTCATAAATGTCTGGTTGGAGAATATCTTAATGTGGAATTTTGTCCCGACCATTGACGAGGAGGACTGAAGCGACACAACCCACGAGCATCCTTTCGCAGCAGCCAACCGGCCACCACTGACACCCTGCAGCGCACCAGTCAAAGTTTTCGCGCCTCCGGAAGGTCGATGCCCCAAGCAAATAGAAGTGTCGCGGCAACTAAAAACCTCCAATTCATCTTAATCTTCCTCAGCCACCGCCAAACCCAAAGATGCACGAGCACGCTTTCAATCGAATCACTATTATCTATTATCTATAATAATTAACAAATATATATATATATATATATATATCACTATATATCACTATATATCTCTAATATAAACTATATTCATATAGATAATAACTATACAAATACGACTATATATATATCACATATATACTACATATATATATAATCACTTTATCTATAATCACTATAATAACTATCTTAACAAAAAAAACTATTGATAGATAAATACAACTAGTAACTCTACTAATAACGAGATCGTTCCAATGGGCAGGAGGAAATATATATATATATATGTATATTTATGTTACAACTATATAATTATGTGGTTATAACTATAGTTAGTGGTTATAACAATTAACTCTAATAACTATCATACTAGTTAGTGGTGCTATACTTTAGTATGCCACTATTATACTCACTATTCATATATACCACTAACTATATAACCACTGACCATACACCACTAAGCATAAACCACTATTATGTATAATAACTATACTAACTATAATAACTTTATACATATATATATATCAAATATATATTATTTATCATGTATATATAGTATAACTATACAAAAAAAAAAACTATTGAGCTATTGATAGATATGTACCACTATTGTCTATAATTACTATAAGAACTATAAATCACATCTACATTAAATACCACTATTATATCAAAGAGACACTATTATAACCACTATTTTACCGCTATCATATAGCCACTATTATACCACTATTATACACCACTAATGATTAGCTATTAGTTAGATCTATTGACTACTATAAAAAGATATACCAATATTATTATAATTATTATTATAGTTATAAGTATAATAAGTATAATAACTATAATAACTATAATAACTCTAATAACTACAATAACTTTAATAACTATAATAGCTATAAAAACTATAATAACTCTAATAACTATAATAAATATAATAACTATACTAACTATACTAACTATAACAACTATAAAAAGTATAAAAAAAACTATACTAACTATACTAACTATACTAACTCTACTAACTATAATAACTATACTAACTATACTAACTATAATAACTATAATAACTATACTAACTATACTAACTATACTAACTATACTAACTATACTAACTATACTAACTATACTAACTATACTAACTCTACTAACTACAATAACTATAATAACTATACTAACTATACTAACTATAATAACTATACTAACTATACTAACTATACTAACTATAGAAACTATACTAACTATAATAACTATAATAAAGATAGTAACTATACTAACTATACTCACTATACCAACTATACTAACTAGAATATATATATATATAATTATATCAAATATATATATATATATCAAATATATATATATATATCAAACATATATATATATGATTAAACCACATGAACCACCCCCGAACCCCTCCTCCGCATAGCCATCGATCAGCAGCGCCAGGTCGTGGCGCCCGCGCTGCGTGGCCCGCTGCGCGGCAGTGAGGCCGTCGCCGTCGCGGCGTTCCACGGGGCAGCCCAGGGACAGCAGGAGCTCCAGGAGCCTGGCGGAAACCATGGGAATCACCGGCAAAAATGGCGCTTTTCATGGGAAAAACATGGGAAAAACAAGAAAAACCTGGGAAAAACCTAGAAAAATGATGAAAAATGCTGGAAAAAGCTGGAAAAAGCTGGGAAAACAGTTGCTTCACCAGGTCGTTTTAATGCAAAAATGATGGGAAAACATGGTTTAACCCATACAGAAGATGAAAAAATGCTGGGTTCCACCAGAACAAAATGTGGTTTTCATGGGAAAAATGATGGTTTAACTAGCAAGAATTGTGATTTGATTAGAATAAACGATGGTTTAACTAGAAAAAAATGTGGTTAAACTAGCAAAAATTGTGATTTAGACTAGAAAAAGATGGTGGGTTAACTAGTAAAAATTGCGGTTTTAATGGAAAATTGATGAGAATCCCAAATTCATAAGTGTTATAATGTTGATGTTTGGGGATATCATGGGTGTTTGATAGGATTTGTTTTACTTAACTATATCAATGTGGATCATAGTTAGGGATTGAAGCAATGATAATGCAGCCCGCCTTTCGTCCTCCATGTACATGGCAAAGTAGTGCCTTACGACAACCCGAGCGGCCCTATGTGGGGTTCACCAAAGCTGACAAATTGATACAAAGACTGCTAGAGTCCTGGAGCACTATTGGTTTGTTCATGTTTATTCCTCCTGAATCAACACTATTGGTATACTTATGAAAGAAACAATCATATGCAAAATAGTCATAAATGGACATGAATCCCAGTGTTTACCCATGTTGACCCCACTAACCGTAGATTCAGAAGGCGTGCGATCACGGACTTTCTATGCCTGGTATCCAATGATCAACCAAGGTATCTATAGCAGGTCTACATCACCAATCTATAGTAAATCCCGCAAAAATAGAAAAATCATTTGCCACCGGTAGGATTTTGTGTGTACCTTTTCTATCTTTTGGGTGCCAAAAAACGATTTGGGGCCGCAGTTCCACCATAGTTTGTAGGGGCCCCATATCCCATCTTTTGGAAGTGGCACTAATAATCCCAGCTGCACCCCCAAATAATATTTTTGGTACTTATCTTTATAATTCTCTATCTATATAATTATATAGTTATATATATTACAGTATAATCCTTGCAACCCCATCCAGACCCCAGTCTTCAATAATATGATACCCAATCAATTAGCCATTCGTCATCCCGAGTGAAGGTCACCGTCCTTTGATTGCGCGAGTGACAAAGGAGTTTGCCCCTTGGGCCATAGCGGCATCGCGTCAAAGCCTTTCCGCAGCATGTCCTACCGCAGGACATTTCCCAGCTGTGTAACTGGGAGAAACTACTCCCATCCACCATGGTTAATGGTCCCAAATATGTGATTTCATTCCATGCCACACCATGGGTTACCTGGTTTCTGGGTTTTTTTTACTATGAACGGGGGATGGAATGAGTAGTTATCATTGCCAAGTACAATGAATAGACCAACAAGAACGCATTGTTGATGTCCACTCAGGATAAACCAAATGTTTATTGTCGCATGGTGAGATTGGATATATATCATAGGTTCTCTCGCTATATTGGCACTATTCGAATTTTCGCTAACTGGGGGATGTATTTATTTAGAGCCAGGACAACTTGTAGCTACTTGAGGCCACTTCTTTGGAAAATCGCCAGAGATTTGGGCCACAGATTTAGGGTCTCTGATGGCTGAGGTTATCCTACAATACGTGGTGCAGTTGATAATCCCCGTAGATATAATTCCCATGAACCGCAGTTATAAACCTGGCAAACCAACTGAAAAAAACCACCCTCTGGGTGGTTGATATATCGAATTACCCTCTGGTAAACTAACATAGCTACAGAAAATCACCATTTCTAACAGGTAAACCATCTATAAATAGGCCATTTTCCATAGCTATGTTAGTTTACCAGAGGGTAGTTTTGGAATGGGAACGAACGAACATCACCGGAATCCCCTACAGCAGGTACCAACTTTTCGGCATCTTGGCAAGGGAGTTGCCCCAGTGAAATGGCCATTGGTTATACTCTTGTTGCAGATACACCCACAAAAATATCCAAAAATCATAAATTGAACGGAGAATATGCAACTCGCTATTTTAGCAGCGGTGTTCTTGAGCCAAAGGTTGGCGTAGCAACTAGTGAGAACCCTATATCCCGTCACCCCTCCTGTACAGAGGCTGGGATTTTCCTA
>Ga0126342_10002162_pt1 | contig 29963 bp, 27 predicted proteins | sample Cyp1metagenome_FD_92528 | JGI IMG/M metagenome (GOLD analysis project Ga0126342, IMG submission 92528) | Coral microbial communities from Lord Howe Island, Old Settlement Bay, Australia - Cyphastrea 1 metagenome | ecosystem: Host-associated > Invertebrates > Cnidaria > Coral ...
TAGCCCCAAGATGGGCCAACATAGCCCCAAGATAGGCCGCCGACCCTCAGCATGTCATGTTCGCAAGTTCAGATGACATCCCCCTCTCTCTTTCCCTCCCCCGACCCCTACCGGCGTCGCCGGCGTGCGAAGCTCTACAATAAACTTCTACACACCTCCATTACACCGACTCAAAATTGGTTCGAGTACAGCTAAAGGGCAATGCTTTGAATGTTTGGAGGATACAACTTGAGTGTGTACTGTTGGTACCAAACCACCAAGAAATACAGACCACTTTTTTTTCAACGCCGCAATTCAAGGCAAGACTTGTAGACTTGTAGATTTGTAGTACACGCTGCGTCAGTTCACCATGAAAACTATGAAGAAGTAGAAACTCAACCCACAATACCTCACTTTTCGGGGTGCGAACCAGTTCGCAACTGGATGGTGATGCTTTCAATTGGGAAACAACATGAAACAACAGATAACTGTTATCTGATAACATGAAAACACAGAATGCATAAACAGGACCTCTGCCAAATCTGCCAGCACCATATCCATGAGCCCGCTACAGACATTTTGGCCACGGCTCGATAGATCAGAATCTGCGGCCGTGGCTTGGGGCAGCTGGAAGAATCATATGTTACTGGGTTGACTGATTCAATAGAAAAACGAGGTGTTTTTTCAATGTCTTCCTTCTGAATTCAAATTGTGTAACAGGGCCATTTTTTTGGTGGTTTCGTGTGAATTCTACTGAAACCAAATCCCTGAGGGATGTGAAATCCCTGAGGTTGCGTGAAACATGACTAACAAAGCATGATGTGTTTCGGATTTCGGATAAGATATGATATTATGGATGACACACTGATTAAATATTCCATCAGCAATTGCGCGATCTCTTACTTGGAATTCCACAGGAAATGGACAGCAATTGCGGTTGAAACAGTTGAAGCACAAGTTATGTCAAGTTATCTCAGTATTTCTATGCCTTTGGCTGTGTCGTCATCTCACAAGTGAAAGCCGACCAAACAACACTTGCCAAACCAATGCAATACTGGAAAGTGGTTTCATCAATTGTATCCACTGGTTAGTCGAATGGGCTTAGGATGTTGGGAATTATTGGTATGTTCACTGCGGATCCAGGCCTTCTGATTGGGCCCTGTCACCTTCTGTGCCAGCGTTTTGATGTCCTCGTGGCACCATCAGCAAATCAACCCCGGTTGAGGGTCAGCTGCGATCTCAACCACCACTCCTCAACTGTGTTTCTTTTTGGTGGCATGAGTTCTAACTAGAGTAATTATGGCCGTTTCATAAGGTGTTTTCAAGAGCTGTTCCAACCGCAATGGCCGCTGCCGCTTTTCCGGTTTTCCCAGGTCCTCCAGCAGCTCAGCAATCCTTTCTGCGGCTGACTCTCGACCCTGGCAGGTGTCAAGCTAGGGATCCACTGCTGCAGGCAACCTGAAGTGAACAATCGGCTAGATAAGTGATCAGTGTACCGATTGTTGGGGAGTTTCCTACTGACCAATACTCACTAGGGTACCGTTCTTGGGCTCAAATCTTCCTCTTGTGAGGTTGAAATGGATTGAAATCCACCATCATCATCCGGGTATTGGTCCATTCACTTGACTCAAAAAAAGGCTGGCTGCGTACTGAAATCACCCAACTGTGCTCCCCAGGGATACCCAGCCCTTGGGGCCCACATGAGCGCAAAGTGCCTGGGAGAGTTCTTCTCTCAGATTGTCCTCAAGTTGTGACTTCTGCTGGCCCCCAAGTTCAATAAACATGGGGGACTCCGCAAATAGCAATGAAGGTATGGGAACATCGCAAAACCAATGCAACCAGGGACAATGATGCGACAGCGGGAATCGATCACCAATCAGATTTAGGATGGACAGTACTTTGAGATATATTGAGGTTTGCTGTGTGCGCACATACACCTTCTATGCACCAACCTGTCACTGTGCCCTCAAAAAGAAAATCCACCAACCACAACTGTTGACCATGGCTCAAAAGCGCATCTCTGGATGCCTCAACCTGTCCCATCAGATCAGCGAACAAAGATCCATGAACTCGGTTCAAACTTGCGAACTTCCTGTGGCTCCAAGAGAAACGTTTTGGGGATCGATGGGGACCTGGGTGAAATTTCCACAAAAAAAGACCCTCGTGACCCACTGCTTCAAGATCCCGGCCATGTCCACTTTGTGACACTGGGACATCGTGTGCGTCAGCCTCCGGGCCGATGCTGCGTTAGAGAGAGATGAAACCGGTCAGGGGTTCCTGAGACCTCCAGAACATCACTTTTTTGAGGAAAGAAAACTGACTATCTCCAAGCACCAAAGAAGACTTTTTAAGTGGATTCGAGATTCTTGTGCTGGATGTGCCAAAGGTTTGGAATTTATCATGGCAGGAGCACCAAACAATATACGCTGATATGAACAGTCCTGTTTTCATAGATGGGGAATATACTCTTTGAGGGGGTTGGTTTGCGCCTCACAAGCAATGGTCCCAATCCAAACGGGTATTATCCTCCCGCAAGATAGTTTTGGCTACAGAAAATGGGCATAGCCTCTCAACTTCAATGGATCTTAAATGGTTTAGCCCTAAACGTGACCTCAGGGGCCAGATCATTATCAGAACTGGCATTTCTCTTCATTTCAGGTATTGCTATGCCTTTAATATCGTGGAACTCCTATTTCACTCGTTGAAGAATTTGCTAATCGAACATTCCCTGTTGGTTAATACAAGTTTTGTTTTGTTTTGTTTCGGTTGTAAAAAAAACTCATTAAATCGCAGTTCTGTTTCTTACATCCCGAAGCGTTGCTTGGCGTCCCCCGAGCTCCACGAAAGGTCAGCCCGTTCGCCTTGTAGCTCCTGCAATGCAAATCTGAGTGCTTTCCTCGTCCTTCAAAGCTCTCGCCTCAGGGACACCATGATCTGGGAGATGTTCGGTACCAAGTTTCAGCGAATAAAAAGCGATTTTCACTGACATGTGAAACTGGGATTATAGATGATTATAGGATTTCAATGGATTTCAATGGATTTCAACAAATATGCGGACTTTGAACCAAACTAACGGTAGATTTCACCCACCACCACCAACAGGACTCGGGATCCCTGGATTGGTTCAAGGGGTGTGCAGGAAACCCTTGGCGAGACTGTCCAAATCTGTTGGACTTCATGCATCACCGGGAGGTCCATAAATGTGTGCTTGTATGGATATGTATGGTATGCATACCCATGCCTGAATGTAACCACCAGTGAGCAACCTCTCGGGCATCGGGTTGGAGTTCCAGGCGAAGTATTCAGAGATGTCTCTGAAAACTGTCTTCTTGTTGGCTGGACGAAAGACCTCAGGTGAATTTCGTACAGAGATGGATGTGCGGGGCCAAACGGATGCAACTTGAACTTGGTTTTCAATCAACCAAGGACATATGACATACAAATAAAGGAAACCAACATAATATATAATATATGGGCTAACATTGAATAAAGCAGGTGATGGACTAATGCCAGAAATGATCAAACATTGTGGGTGCGGGAGCAGTGTACATAAACGAATACAAAGAAGGTTCAAGCTGTAAGCCAAGCAATGAACAGTGTACATCCCATCAAGACAAGAAGCTGTAAGCCGTCCCGTGCCGTACCCCATTTCTTGGACACATCCAGCTGATCCCTTGCTGGTTCATGGTATAGTTGGTCATTTCCCCGCATGGATCAAGCACGATTAACCTCCCCATGTTTGTTTGTTCTGTCCCGTTCCCGCTGATTGCAATCCCCAATTTCTTTGTTGCATAGTAAACTCAATTTAGTGATTTTGCATTCATTGTTGGATTCCGCTCTCCTGCTTTTGTTGGTTAGTTTGTGAAAACCTACAGTTTTGTCATTTAGTCCTTTTGCGGCTAAAACTGCCATGGTTCGTTGCTCCAAGTCTTTGTTCTTGTTTGAGGCACCCATACAGATCTCTGCCATGACTCACTAGGCGTCCCCAGCTGCACTCATTGCTGCCTTGCTGCCCCCGGACTCATCAGCCACCTGAAAGCTGCAACCAGATCGTCTGAGCGGAAAAACATGGGGATCAAATTGCCAGTTGAATCATCCGTTCAAAGAATCTAAGAATAACGGTTGGTTATGGTTGGTTATGGTTGGTTATGGTTGGTTGTGGTTGGTTATGGTTGGTTATGGTTGGTTAAAAGAATGTGCCGTGGATAGTTGTCCCAATTTCATGAGGGAATAGAGGGTCCGTTGTGGTCCGTTGGATTTAAATATCACATTTTTGGGCAGTTTCACCACTAGTGATGTTTAACACCACCCACAGACTGGGAACATGTAATGACTCCGGAGCAAAGCAATGCAAATGATAAGTGCGAAATTTTACACCTTTCAGTTTGCGAAGCATTAATTACTAGCCACCAGGTGTAGACCAAATATCGCCGATAGCTGTTGTACTTGCTTCATATCCCTAAATTCTATAGCATTGTTAGTTCCATTCTTTACTACTTATGTCATCCCCCTGCATCCCTTAAATATCGTACATTGTCATTGCTTCATATCCCTATCTCTCTAAGGGTAGCTTAAACCCAAGTCAATTTACCCAAAACCTCCAGGATGCCACTGGCAAAAACCCAACCCGGCCTTCAGACTTTCGTGGCGCGACGCTGATTCATCAATGGCCCGTAGGTTGAGGGACACGCTGCAGGCAGCCTCAAAATGAAGGACTTGCTATCTGGAGAATTGTGAATTCTAATAGGTCAACAATACCTGAAATCAGACAAATAAGGTCCTCTTGAGGTGGTGTTGAATTGTGTTCATTTTCAATGGATCAACGAGGGAGAAGTGTCAATTTTTCCCAACAACCAAATAGTTTGTAACTCTCTGTAGCAACAAATCAAAAAATAGTTCTATGGAAATTATATGGGATAACCTGCCAAGGTAAATATGGATAGAGCGGTGCAGCCAATTTACGAGGACAACATGTTGCTAATATCTCATTGTTGTTTGGCTGCTCTGCAAATCTTTCTGCATAAGTCGAAAGGCTGGAAACTGAACATCCGGGACTACGTCTTGACGATCTTATCTAACTCTTGTGAGTTTGTTCAACAGCTAACCTGCACCCCCAAGAAACTAAACATTGTTCAATGGTAAAACCATGTAAAACCTCGTTTTTTGAAGGGAAAACATCTACACAATAATGGGATGTCCTTTACGGTTCAGTTTCCAAACCAAATTATCCAAGCAGTCGTGGTTGGTGATGTCAAAGGTTCATACAAATAGCCACCAACGCTGAAACACCACAGCGCGCACCTGTCGTTGCTTCTCCATGTCACTGCTTTGGATATCATCCAATTTTCGAAGCCTTGCGCCGTGCAACAAATGCTGTGGAGACCCCAGAGGTGAAGGGTGAGGAGTAATGCAATGTATAGGTATCGAGATGCAATTATATCAGTAGTACCGCACAAGGCGGTGGCCGAAGTTTCAAAAATGGGAAACCTATAGGAGAGGTTGGTTGTTATGAATCACAAATGGCAGAGCGAAGCCACTGATGGATCGAAAGGTGATTGATGTCTCCTCTCTTTCTCTCTTTCTTTCTCCCTTTCTCTGACCATTTATCTATCTATCTATCTCTCTCTCTCTCTCTGTGCCTGTCTGTGCCTGTCTGTCTGCCTGCCTGCCTGCCTGCCTTCCTGTCTGCCTGCCTGTCTGTCTGTCTGTCTGTCTATCTCTTTATCTATCTGACTACCTACCTATCAATCTATCTATCTATCTAACTATCTATCTATCCATCTATCCATCTATCCATCTATCGATCTATCGAACTATCGATCTATCGATCTATCGATCGATCTATCTATCTATCGATCTATTCATCTATCTATCTATCTATCTATCCATCCATCCATCTATTTATCTCTCTCTCTCTATCTATCTATCTATCTATCTTTCTATCTATCTATCTATCTATCTCTCTCTCTCTCTCTCGCTATCTCTCTCTCTCTCTATCTATCTATCTATTTATCTATCTATCTATCTATCTATCTCTCTCTCTCTCTCTCTGTGTGCCTGTCTGTGCCTGTCTGTGCCTGTCTGTCTGTCTGTCTGCCTGCCTGCCTGCCTGCCTGTCTGTAAGTCTGTCTGTCTGTCTGTCTGTCTGTCTGTCTGTCTATCTCTTTATCTATCTGACTACCTACCTATCAATCTATCTATCTAACTATCTATCTATCCATCTATCCATCTATCCATCTATCGATCTATCGAACTATCGATCTATCGATCTATCGATCTATCGATCTATCGATCTATCGATCTGTCGATCTATCGATCGATCTATCGATCTATCTATCTATCTATCGATCTATTCATCTATCGATCTATTCATCTATCTATCTTTCTATCTATCTATCTATCTATCCATCTATCCATCTATCCATCTATCCATCTATCCATCGATCCATCGATCCATCGATCTATCGATCTATCGATCGATCTACCTATCTATCTATCTAGCTGTCTCTCTATCTAGCTGTCTCTCTATCTAGCTGTCTCTCTATCTAGCTGTCTCTCTATCTAGCTGTCTCTCTATCTATCTATCTACCTATCTATCTATCTATCTCTATCTCTATCTATCTATCTATCTATCTCTATCTATCTATCTATCTATCTATCTAATCTATCTAATCTATCTAATCTATCTAATCTATCTATCTATCCATCTATCTATCTATATCTATCTATCTATCTATCTATCTCTCTATCTATTTCTCTATCTATCTATCTATCTATCTATCTATTTAACTATCTATCTATCTATCTATCAATCTCCCTCTCTCTCTCTCTCTACCTCTCTCTCTCTCTCTATCTCTGTATCTCTCTATCTCTCTGTCTGTCTCTCTGTCTGTCTGTCTGTCGGTCGGTCGGTCGGTCCGTCCGTCCGTCGGTCTGTCGGTCTGTCGGTCTGTCGGTCTGTCGGTCTGTCTGTCTCTCTGACTCTCTGTCTGTCTATCTGTCTGTCTGTCTGTCTGGCTGGCTGGCTGGCTGGCTGGCTGGCTGTCTGTCTGTCTATCTGTCTGTCTATCTCCCTGTCTATCTGCAAGCTTGAAAACCAAGCTATTCTGCTGCAAGACTTCTTCATTTTTCAAAGTTGACAACATCAAAAACGAAGCCGTTCTGCGAGACTTCCTCAATATTTGAACTTGACAATGTCAAAAACGAAGCAAGTCTGCGAGACTTCCTCATGATTGAACTTGACAACGTTAAAAGCGAAGCAATTCTGCGAAACTTCTTCAATTTTCAAAGTTGACAACATCCAAAACGAAGGAATTCTGCGAGACTTCCTCAATATTTTTGAACTTGACAACATCCAAAACGAAGCAATTTTGCGAGACTTCCTGCCTCATTTTTTTAAGTTGACAACATTAAAAACGAAGCAATTCGGCGAGACTTCCTTCGAAAATGGAAAGTTGAGTGCAGAGCTGACGGCCTCGTACCAATGCGTTTCGCGATTTTTCGAGCCCACCTGTCTAAAGTACTGCGCCTGCCACGAAAAGTTGATGCCAGGTCATACGAAGTGCTGCACCTGTCACGCAAAATCATCTTCGCAAAGCTACAGATCTGATGCTCCAAATGCAACCCCTCTCAGGAAATCAACGCCCTGGCTTCCTAACATCTCTGATGAACATGTCTTTTGTACTGCGCCTGCCACGCGAAATGGATCTTTGCAGATCCTCTTCAAATGTCGCAGGCTTGCCATCGTTTTTGGAAATGCTACAAAACCCTCACGTTTTGCTCACTTTTGAGAAGGTGCACGCACAATCCCTTGCGCCTGCCACGCGAAACGGCATCTGAACGTCCAAAAGTGGTCCGAACCCCTGGTGTTTTTGACATTTTGACTTCAAAATGTGCTTCGCGCCACAACGGCGTGCGCTTTTTCGACATCTCAACTTCCAAAAGTGGTCTGAACCTGGTGTGTTTCGTACACTTCGAAATGTGCTTCTCGCCACAACGGCGTGCACTTTTTCGACATCTCAACTTCCAAAAGTGGTCCGAGAACGGTGTGTTTTGTACATTTTGACTTGGAGATGTGCTTCGCGTCACAACGGCGTGCAATTTTTCATCTCTCATCTGCTACTTTTCGACCTTCCGGAGCCACAAATCATTGGAAAAAACACAGTGTTTCGCGACTTTCCTACCTTTTCGCGCACCTGCACCTTCTTTCTTCTGACTCTTTCTCTTCTCTGATCTTCTCTCTTCTACTCCTCTTTTCTCTGACTCTTCCCATCTCTGCTTTTTTTCATCTGTCCATACTGTCGGAAGTTTGACTTCTAAACTTCCTTCGATAAATCAAAATATAGTAATGAGAGATGGATGGTCAGTATTGCAAAATGTATCAGTTTGAGAGATGGATGGTCAGAAAGCAAACAATCTATCTTGATTTGGCAGTTTGATGATGCAAATGGTTGATTTCATGGAATGCCCTTCGACTTTACAGAATGGCCATTGCCATTTAAAAGGTACCTCAACCATGGCTCGTTCTTCCTGGTTTTCAGGAATCCTAAAGTCCTAAAGGAATGCGATGATCTGAGACAGTCTTCCCACTGAAATATGCGTAACACGCTGAACCATGTCTTACTCTTGGCGAAACCACTACCCTCTGATAGTCTATTCTGGGACATCAATAGTTTTGTAACGTTTTATACTATTTTATAGCTGATTTTCTGATTAAACATCCAGATGCTGTTCCGCTTCCCAGGTTAGATTATCACAGGGAAACCACTTCCATCAGGGATGATGACGGCTATGATATTTATGCGGGCCCGGCTCACCCTGTCAAGCCAAGAAGCTGAGGAAGCTTTTGAAGACAAAGGATTTGGTACCTTCGACTGCCCGGTGGCCTGGGGCCTATGAAGTTTGGTCAAACAGGAAAAGTATTTAGTCTATTTATATTACATTAAATTATATTACTTAATATTTTCGTATGGAACATGGGGAGAGCGGTAAAACCCAGAGGAATCTAGATGAATCTATCCAACATTGTGCTGGTTCAATATTGTACAGTCCATACATCTCATTGTGTCCAAATTCTTGGAAAACAAGATTCATTTGGACACTTTTCTACCTCATCCAGTCGGGCTGGCTGAAGCGCATCGTGTATTATACAGGACGGATGATCCCCCCAGGAAGGAGGTAGCGGTGGATCAAAAAGCCTGTTGTCCTGGTCACCGCCACAAATAGTTGGAAAATGGAGGTTCATCACTGTGCATCTCCTCATGTTTCTACAGGTTTTTACCCCATCCTCTTCTTGCTTGCATGGTCCCTTGGACGTGGCTTTTTGTGTTTTTCTTCCTTCAGTGGCACTCATGAGTTTGCATGCTGTTGGCAAGGTTTCTCACATGTCATAAGAATCCTCATGTCCTCTTTACAAATCACCCTTTTATTGGGGGCCAGCGGCTATTTAAGCACTATTTCAAGTGATGTATCATCAAAGGACCGCTGTTTAGTGCAGGACCATCTCTGGAGAGTGCTTTTGCGGTCAAAGCAGCGATTTCGTTTCAAGAAGATCAAACTTTGCATCATTTAAAAATGGTCAAGGAAGCAACCGCCCAAGATAAGCAATCTAGCATCCATACAACCAGCATACATCCTCAGAACTGAAAGAATTCTTTGGATTTCATAGAGCATATCAATGCAATTCAATGCATATGAATCATATGATATATGTGAAAAGTGCCCCATCCGATCCATATGCCCATCCCAGCAATGCATCAAGGCATCAAGTCACGCAGGGATGGTGGCGCAGAAGGGATTGTCCTGCCAGGCTACAGTACCAATGGAGCCTTGTCTCTAGTCTTAATATGTCTTCATGCATCCAATTGGTGAGATTCTTGAGTAGGTTTGAATAAGGTTGAGACAATCCCAAGAGTTTTTGTTTAGATCTTTTCACACTTTATGCAACTCAGAGTTCTCTCCCGGCATCATTCCAAGGTTGAAGCACGTGGTGATTTTGCCCGTCCAAGGCCTGACCAACCTGACTACCTTCGCCGTCCTTCAACTTCAGCGCCAAGTTGTCGAAATTCAGTAGGTTCTGCAGCTTCCAAGCTGTCGACCGCATCGAGATATGGGGATTTCTTTCAAATGGTGGAGCCCCAAATCATCCCAAATTCTTCAGTTTTCTATGGGGATAGCAATGGTTTTGGGTCTGATTTCAAGACATATCCATTTCGGCCCGCAGGGCTGCGATGCTGAAATTCATCGCATTTCAGCGCTGTTTTCCATTCATTTTGGAATCCAGCCCACACATACAATAAGGAGGTTGTTATTGGAGGTTCTGGATTTTAGAGACAGCTTTAGCATGGCACTCAAAAGTAAACTGGCCCGGTCCTGGAGCTGTTGGTTCAGCTCCACTGCACTGTACATGAACCTTGGGAGTCACCAGGGCTGAGTTCATGAGACAAAACCAAATGCCACAAGGTGAGCGTTTAATAATCCGTTCCAGTCCAAGCATATAAGCATACTATATAGCTTGTGGATGAATATGGATCAACAATAACAATTTACCGACCATTTATGGAGTTTCGGATCACGCACAGGTACGCCAAAGATTATATGGTGCACTAAGCCACTCACTATCCAGTGTGGGGACATGACTGGCATGTGGTACTGGGGTGATCTAGTCAGTGTCCTTAATGTCCTTTTTGGAAGAAAACACTTTGAGTCTGTGGCTATTTCCGTTTATCACGAATGGTTTTGCAAAATGGGAGGTTGCCTTTCTGATAAATGGGAAAAGACCTATGGGTTGAATCTAGTAATACAGCTTTCCCGGAGAACCTGGTGGGCTCTACTTAGTCATTGTTGCTGGTTGAGATCTTCATTCTTGTGGCTTTTTTTTGTGTTGGTGAAAGTGTCGGGTATGAGCATCCAGACAACAGGCTCCCGAATTTTGTTCTAACGCTCTAAAAGCACGTTTGCACTGCAGCTGGGTCCATGTGAAAAGGCCCAACTCTATTCACCTTCCCAGTTTCATGGATCCACGCAGTCCCCAAGAATGACAAAAACAACTTGGAGCTTCATTGAAATGCAGCACGTTAGCAGGAATTGGTAGGACAGTTACCCTATAGCGATACCACATGATAAGTTATGATACCACGCACTAACTAATCAAACAATTAGGTCAATTCCCCCTGGTGGACTGATGTCGCCTTTTGCCAGGCATCAGTTTTGCAGCCCTGAACAACAATATTCGGTTGCCTGGATTTGACATGTGACCACCCAAGAAAACTTGACAAACAGCTCAGGCAACCAAAGCAACCCGAGAAACTCCATACTTTCCATTCCATGGTTCTTCATCTTCTCTAATCTCTTGGGATGCCCCACTGATTGTGGGAGAGGTCCAGCTTTTTCAGAGCCTCAATGGCTCAAATAAGCAGAGGCATCTCATCTGAGGATCAGTGCAGTGCTATCTCCACAAAGTACAAAATCTATCAGACCATCGAAAAAACAATCCAGTGGAATTTCCACAGATTAATTGGCAGTGGTATCTGTTCATCTATGAAAAAAATAGAAGTAGTTATAACTCTAATCACTCATGAACATCAAGGGGTTGTACCAATAAATACACCATCAATGAGGTCCTTCCTGGTCCTTCTAATTCACCCATCCTCGGTGATCTCGCCACAATGCGGCAAGGCACCAAGGAGTTATTCACCTCGGTCAATGGGCCACTGATCTTGTTGTGGTCCAACAGCAGCACCTTGGGCAGCCACGGCACTGGCATGTTTTCTTGGTGGTCCTCTTGGCGATCCTGCACTCGAAATGCACATGACACGTCACTGTCATGCTTGGCTTAAAGTGAAAGCGGCTAGCGCTCAACCAAAACAGGTGAATATATCATGGCTGAATGCCTAGAAAATATGTGTTTGTAGCTTGTGGGTGAAATTTGCTATCCCCAAAGTTGCACGATTAAGACTTGTTAAGACCAACAAACGATAAATTGGTCTTAAATATAGCATCTGCCAAAAACGATCAATTGGCTTAGCCACACATGGTCTCCCAGCCCGGCAGCACCTCCAACTTTGGGAGGATTTGAAGCATAGGAAGCACCTCAACTGATGCTGAATATTGCTGAATTATCAGAAATCTGACATGATTACATGTCTGTTCCTCTGTTCTATTTCACAAATATGAAAGGGACCCTATTTTGTATGTTGTTATTATTGGATATGAGGACATGATAATCATGTAATAATCATTTATATATGGTGCGGCAAGTTCCTTATAATCTGCAAACTCAAATGGTCCGCTTTGGTCTTATATCTGACTTTCAGCTGTAGGTTTTCCTATGACCGAATAGCAATAGGGGCGAAGTGCTGCGTACAAAGTTGGTTTATTTAAGCCATTGTCAAGTTCATGGGTTGAAGACAACAACTTTTGAAATGGTGAAGTATGTTCACGTACGTTGTTTACTCCCTCAGTCGGATACTTTGGTACTTAGTAATGACCACTCTTCCATGAAACAGGGGATCTAAAATCCATTGATCCACGAACAAAAAACATGCGTCAATGATGTGCTGCAAATCTATTCATTCTGGAACCTTGAGATGCATAATGGCATAATGACCAGCTAATCACATAGTATGAACTATCTTTATTGTGTTAAATACATGTTCACTATATGAGTGAAAAATGAGTGCACCCAAAATGGACGCAAATGGAACGGTTTGTCTGTAGATCCCAGAGCACTGGGTCTTCACTATGTGACTCACACCAGGCCCCGGAGCCTCCAATCTGTTGTAACTCAAATCCAACCTCAGAAGCTGACTTCCGAATCTAGAGTCCCGTTCTGCGGTTGAGATCACCATTGAATCTGCTGGGGATTCTAATTTTGCTGTCAAAACATGATATCTTAACCAATTTTCAACATCGACTATGAGACTATGATTCAAAAATAATCTGCAAACTTGATCTATAGCGAGGATTGACGAGATTTACAGTACCTCGATATGACCCGTCGTTTGATCCAAACAGTATCCAAGCTTCTGCACGCAGACGGTTTAATCTTGCAAAAAACAGCCTCAAGAAGCCTCCTTTCAATTTGGGTTTTACAGAGAGCCGGATATCCCCAACTCTTGATCGAAGCATGCGTGGTCAAGAATCATATCCTCCGTATGTAATTGTAAACCCTTCTGTATACATATTATTAGATTAGTATCAATACCCATATTCGACCAACTAGAAATGATTGAAATTGTACCCGCATTGGATAAACACATCATGACACCATTCAAGAACAATACCCGAGAATATATACCCACATCGGATACGAAAATTCAATGCTATATCTCTGAGTGGATAATAGTGGATAATATGGAATGCAGTGGGTATTTACAAAACACCTTGGATAATTACCTGGATTGATGTATTGGATCCCTGGATTTATACCAAATTGGATTTATATCAGTGGAATAATCATTGGAATATATTCCAAGATTATACCCACATTGGATACTCAGTAGTCGACTCTCTGAGGGCGGGCAACTTCAGTGAGAAACTTGTCCTGGCGCCGCTGCTGAGATGTGCTATGTCACACGACTTAAGGGAAAATTGCACGCACGAAGCGATATATCAAGAAAGATATGAACCACATCAAATACATGTAGTAAAAAACAACATGTCTAAAAATAGAACAGAAATTGATCACTAGTTTAGCAAGAATTGACTTTTTTGAGGGGAGTTACTATGTGGAACAAATATCAACATATTATATTTATCTAATATTATAATATATTATGTATACAAACATACCGTATGTAAGGATATGTACAAAATGAATAGAATGAATATCATGACATCTGTTTACTTAAAGAATGTTTGGAGTTTTCTGGCACCTTCGACCGTCAAGACCTTAGACAACTCAACACTCTGTTCTTCCAGCCATGGAGAACATTGCTAAGCTTAGGTAATCCTCCGGCATCATCAAGTGTTCCTGCCAACAGACCTAATTACTGGATGTTCCTGGTAATTACTTTCTCTACAACATCACCTTTTGGGGCACAATAATCACCACTTCATTCCCCCAGGTATCAACAAGTGGTAGTGATAATTGACCTATCAGTGCGGATACATTTCGGGCACACCTGTGCCAAGGTTGCCTTTGCCGAAGGCAATACCAGCAATCCAAACATGCCAGGTGCCACAACAAGTTCTTCTTGAGCTTTAAAACCTGATGCTGTAGCAAATGGGGAAACACAGCAATACCAATGGTAAAATGGGTCCACCAGCATGAACTGTTCGGCTACGAGTATGTCCCGTCCTTCCAAACACCCAAATTGATCAAAATAGTATTACATATTTTTTTTAACCAGAAACTGATGACTCATTGAAAATACGAATTATTTGGGAAGATTGGCAAAGACATGCGCTCTTCAATCATGGAGCCAACAATGAGATTGCCATAAATGTTCGCTAGCTTTGCTTGACCGTCGGGGTTGAGACGTAGCTTTGGTGGTACCAGTATCATCAAAAGAAACATTCGCCCACGAGCTGGAAGCACACACTTGGATGATCTATGATCACATGGTCACATGGGGATCAAACTTCAGTAGAGAAAGGTTGAGACGGACCATCAATATGGTATCATACGGTATCCATTTCCTGGCTATTTTGACCCCCACCAGGGTACCAGAGTCCCAGTTTTTACCTATGGCCATATCTGTCCATCTTCTTTAGCCGTATTTATACAGGAATTTCGCCAAACCTGTTCCTCCAGCAACTATCGTGGATATGCCGCAACTCAATTTCAGCATCTATCAGCCGTTTCTAGCAGGGAATTATTCAAAACACTGGTACTCTTTTGATCAGACCCAAATAGAACCCACACAGCTAGTAGCTCTGAATGTTTATCCCCTCGTTCACATGGTCCCATAGGCACCCATTTATACGTTGAAACATCAAAAATAAATGACTGGGATTCAGGGACAGGGCAAGAATCGTTTTTAGCTCTGCCTTTCAATGATTTGAGATGATTTGAGCAAACTTGATCAGTCACTGAACCCACTTCACCCATGCACCTGAAGGGAACCGAAAACCAGGATCCCTTGGGGCACGCCCGCCGTCTTCAATTTCCTGCGGGGCAAACTGTGACAGAAGGTAAGATTTCCGGTTGATTTATGTCGATTTGGCTAGCAAGCGGGAAAACCATTGAGAGGCTGGTGGTTCTCTCAGATAGGTAATAAGTATGAGTACTGTACTATCAATTACTCACCAGAAGGGAATTTTCAGATTGAGTGCACCTCGAAGACAGCTCGACTCAAACTAACTGGCCATCATGAAACAGGACGGCTATGGCGCAAAGAAAGAAGATACACCATTCGGCTACACCATGGTAAAACTGAAAATGTCACACCTGAACTAAGCAGTTTTGGGGGTGATCATTCCCCTTATGCATCTCCATTCGTGGTGCTTGTTAAGTCGGTGTTTTGGAGGCCGCAGGCCCATGACCAGCACAGGTCCCACAGCCCCGGAGTGCCTACTGGTTCCTGCTACACAGTCCAATTCAGTCAGCGAATTTTCGCTGGCCTTGGGCTGGGATAATACATGGGGCACATGGTATAGGTCCACTATGGTCCACTTGTGAAAGTTTGGGAAGCACATATAATATATAGCATAATATAGCAACCCTCAACAGTTGCAAACCTGGAAATTATGGAGGACACATCATCTATAATATTCCGGGAAAAGTGCTCTAGCTTTTTGAGGACCCTGTAGGTTGACTGGGGGGATCCCAAGACTGATGGAAAATTGTCGAAAAGAATCAAGGGCTGATGATGGGTTGTGTGAATGTACGTGAATTGATACTTGGAAACAGCGCGTCAAGGGTCATCTTCCAAGCACGGAGGGAAAAAAACAACCAATTGATATGCGTGGTGGGGCCTAACAAGGCTAGCACGGAAAGTCACGGAAACAATTTTCCAAGCTCAAGACAAAAGCAAATCAGCAAATATTCCTATAGTATTACAGTCTGAAGCTTTAAATGATTTATTGGATGGTTTTAGTCACCAAAAATGACCTGCCTTTGAGTTCACAGGAAGCCCATTCTTGAGCCATGCCCCAAGGTCCTAAGACATGGCTGGCCCTGGGCACCTAGTGATCCTCCCTGGGCTGCCCAACATCCAGACTCTGGAGGAACGTCAAATCCTCGTGCGGCTGGGGAACTAATGCACTTCCGCCCAACCGCAACCGGAGATGGATTCAAAATGATTCAAAAGCTGTCAACAAAGGTGTGGGAACATGTAGGAACCAGTGCATCTTCGTGTGACACCCTGCGTGGAAGTGTTGTATTTCTTGGTAGCCAACCATATATGCGAATTATGCATTTCAATATCAAAGTCATTTGAACATTCTGAAAGAGCATTTGAGCATTTTGAGTTTCGTATCGTCGTACGAGTATATGTTTTCCCAAATTTCCCATGGGATTCGAAGACTCAGCTCGAATGCGACCAGGTGGCGATGGGCTGCAGCAGAAGGCCCTGCAGAGTTTTCAAGTTGAAAGCCTGCGTCAGGCCCGGAGACACTCTGCGTTGCCCGACAGGGACAGCGATCAGTGATCCATATCTCAGTTCACAGATTTCCTTTTATAAAATATTATATAACAATATTATATGATAGACTAGTCAACAAATATCAACAGGTTTTACTTGTCACTTCTTCCAGAATCACCACCTTTTGTCAAATCACAATTAAACCACCATTGCAGATGGTGTCTTACACTCCCCCGGCCCATAGGTGGAACATTTCCGTCCGAGCCATGACAGCGATGCCGTTTCTGGCTGGTTCTTGGGGTAAAGCAAACGATAGAGCACCCATCAACCAACCAGCCGATATGATCAGTAATCCGTCGTTGCTGATTGTCAATATTGTACAATGATCTTGCTTGTCTACCTTTCCAACCAAAGCATTATCATTGTATGAGCTACTTAAACAATTGCTCTTTATATATGGATGTCCTTTCCCCATTTCCCTCATTGATACCTGAACATCTTGTTATGATCTGCACCTCACTTCGGAAGGTCAGATGTTGAAAGCCACGTCTCCTGCCGAAGCAACGCCGCATGGGAAGATTCTACATGAATGATGGGATATTTGTTGGGTTTCGCGGTACAACGGTATAACCAACATAACATATATAGCAATGATTGAAAAACACAACCTTGCAAATGATATAGATGTCTATGCAAAGCCACACACACAATTCTCTTGCGATAATACAGCAAAAGGAGAATGTCAACCAACCAACCGAAAGGTACAACTCTCTTTTGAAGGATATTACAAATAACATGTTCATTAAATCATTGCCAAAAAATACCGATCACGTCACCAGTTGCAATTTCCCACCGACCTTTCCTACCTTTCCAAGTTCTAGGCAAAATATGTCAACAATTCACGCCCATTTGTTAGTTCAAAATCCCCATATATGCTCTAGGCTCTATTTTATCCAGCCTTCCTCTACCTCCACCCGTGGCCCCACTTCTTCATGATGATTATACCCATGTTATACCCATGTTAAACAGGGGGTAAATCGTCATTTTTCTGCTTTTATCATAATGTTAAGCCGTGTTGACACTCAATTTTACCCCTTTTGTGATTCGTCCCCTTTTGGTTTTCGTCCCCACAATGACCTCCAGGATTCGCCACTGAAGATCTCGTTGAGCACGTCCTCTGTGATCTCCTGGAAAGCTCCATTGGCGTCCTAAACGCAGCGCGAGGGCGGAGATGTTGGGATCTGAATCCACAACTTGAAAACAAAATGATAGGAACATGTGGAAATCATACATGGCTGAGTAGGGATCATTTTGGACCCAAGAATTGGCTAGTCAGATATCCGATTATGAGATGGATATAGGTGGCTTATGGCCAAACGCGACGGACAATTGCTGGTGTGGGTGGAAAAGAAAATCAAACCCAACAAACCATCGATTCCTGGGTCGTTGACCCAAATTTGACTAGTTTCCTTCTGAAAATGACAAACACATGTACCGGTCAAATTTGAAGATCCAAGAATTCAGAGGTGTTGGTCATGTTTGAAGAAAAGAGCGTTATGATCTCCCATTGTTCTCAGTTAATTTTGGATCACCAGCATGTAGTTGGATGGTAATGGACCAAATCCTCCAGGAGCTGCCAACAACACATAAACAAAACTCATCGCAGTATGATGCCAAATAAAAAGCCCTATATAAACTATCTTGTTGGTGTCACAAGGAAAGCAAGAACGAATGAAACCACCGACCAGTTTCATTGAATGGTATATGATGTCCTCCATGGTCCTCCATGTTCTACTTGTCAAATCCCCATCGGTTAAATCCCCATGGTTTGGTCGTGTTTGGTATTGCTTTAATTAACATCCACAGCCCCTTTCCGCCTGCGCTTGCTTCAACTTTGCCTCATGCTTCTCTCGCGCCTCCTGGTTTCATGGAGGGGTCTGGAGGAGAACATCACTGGGAGGATGCTTGAAAACGACAACAATCAAGATTCATCATTGTATGTCATTTATATTCATTCACCATGTTTTCATGAATTTGGTGACTCTTCAAATACATGTTTTTTCTATGTTTCTCTTAGTTGCTTCAAACACCACTGCATTATCAAAGCAGAAGGGGTTTGGGGTGTTTCCCATGAAAACATAATCTGTTAACCGCTTAATTACTTCCAGAAACCAATTTCTGATCATATTTCTGGAAATTCAGTTTTATGCCACCCAAAACTTGAATCAAATCGTGCTCCAACCCATCTGAGGGCAATCAGGGGAAGCCGTATGAAACGGCAAGGTGGCAATGCCTCGGAATCCGACACACATATGTGGTATATATATAATATATATATATATTTAGATTTGTACACCTAGTCACCTAGTGCTGTTGGTTACATCCCCATCTTTTGGTGGCTACCAGGATATGAATGGAATAGCACATATTAACGAACACCAAAAAGGGTATGTTTTAGGTTTAGTACTGAAACTAATCAAACCACTTCGGTCGCCAAGTACAGCAGTCAGTGCCCCATTGTGGGTTGCCTTGCATGTTTTTCCCATCCGACTTGTAACTTTGTCCATGACACATAAGTCGAATATTAATGAGGATAGTGTGTAGTTACTCCTGAACCTGATTCGATAGTTTTTTTTACGCTTCCTGCAACACCAACATACCAACCACCCCATGGAGCTCGCAACGGAGCCTCTGCAGGATCTTTCGCCTCTCCCTGCGCAGAAACTGGGTACAGTATCTACCTGCAGTCCTGAACGACCTGAAGCAACTATATATAGAAAATTTATGGAATTTTCGTCGGATGTCTCCAGCAAGCGCCCTGATGACAGAATGGCTTTAGATGGTTTTAGCAGTGCACCAACCATTCACCAGGCCTGAAAGAGCGAACTGATCATCAAGGACCAGTCACCTGGCGGGAAGCAACTGATGAAACACCTGCAAAGGTGTGCAAAAACCGCTAGACGTCCTAAAGATCCAAAGATTGGCGTTCGAAGCCATTGACCTGGTCAAAAACAATCAGAGGCGTTCAAAGCCTTTCAAACCCATCCTGAACGAACAACATTATTTTAACTCAGCTGTGCCCAATCAAACTCGAGTCCATTCAAATGATATCGAAACCCGTTCACAACGCTTTCAGAATGAGTACATCCTGTTTGCGAATGCAACAAACTGTTGCCCTTTGTTTCAAAGTTGTCCTAGCCGGACCTTTCAGTTTTGTGCTACGTAGAAGTTACGAGAAATAAGCTCCGGCAATCTACATTTGTAGGTTGCATGTGTACCGGGTATATACATAATATCCATGGTGCACATCATATCATTGTGGGATATTATTGGGGATCCATCATTGCTCAGATTTGTTTTACCACTTTTGGGAGTTGGGATCATCCCCATACCACTTTCGTGATTTGACTTATTAAACACGCTTATTTTCCATAGTTATATTACCCGGGGTAAACAATACCTTTAGCAACCCATCACTTGACTCAAAAAAAAGCTCGACCTCAAAGATCTCAAAACCCAGGATGATGCTGGAAGGGAGTCAGTGTGTAATAATTGGGCCGTTAGGCTACTAGAACCGTTGGTCAGCGGCTTATGATCCAAACATAGCGCTGTAATATGCCGTAATATGCTGTAATGCAAAAACAGCTACACGGTGATACACGGTGATATACAGTTGCTGCAGGTTACTGATGTTTTTGACATGATTCCTACCCACTTCTGGGATCCTCTTTCGTGCAAACGCTTCTCTGAAGCTTTCAGAGGTCTCATCATTGGGTCCCCCTGAAACCTGTAGATTCATATGGTATTAACAATATGGATTCATATGGATTCATTGGGGTAATCTTGAGAGATAGTACTGGTAGCTTGGCTGTAAGCATATGCCCCTGTTCATTGGGCATTGATCGCCAATTTCGTGGGGTAGGATATCCTCATGCTGACAAAGCCAGTTGCTTGTGTTGGTTTAGCATACTGTTGACCCCGACCATAACCATCATTATGAATCATTATGGGATATTATGGGTGTGGGTCATCCCAACATGAAACAGTATGAAACTCGATTGATGAACATATTATGATAGTGCAAATATATGCAAACTGCAAAAAAAATCGTGCCCATGCCTTAAAGGTTGCCATGGCTCCCATGTTGTCAATTGCTGTTTCACAACCAACTCAACTGAGATGCTGGGAGGTGCTGGGAGGTTGTGAAGTACGAGTCAGAATTCTTGCAGGAATCCGACTGCCACAAGATCTTGCATCGGATTTGGCAAAAATATCGGTTATATCGGTTATATCATCATCGTATCTTGGGCACAGTTTTGCGGTGAGGTCAGCGCTGAGTGAACAAAACGGATCAGTGGCTGAAAATGCTGCCCAGGAAAAGTCGGCCATGGATTAAGTTGCGAACACAGACAGCAATCCTTGGACCAATGAAATGTAATCTTGAAAGGCCTTGAAGGATGTTAACCCTGAAGATTTTTACTACAGTTACTACAGTATCTTGAAGCATTTTCCAGAATGAACATTGCACCCGGTTGGATTAAGCTGGAATTCTTCCACTACCAACCTCCCTCAACAACCTCTACCGAGTCTATCCACCCCAATCTTGCCATGTTTGATCATGTTTAGGGCCTAGGGGAAATTCAAGAATCCAATGACACCAGCCCATCTACCCAACAACGAAGCATCAAAAGAAACAAAGAGTGAAACCCGCAGGATTTTTGGTCGTGACTATCCTCGGATGCCCCTCCAAGAGTGCTTTATAGGATTATATAGGATGTGATTCTGATATTCTGCCCTTGTTGCTATATATACCTTAAGCCTAGAGACCCAGGTTCAACATGCTTTTTGGTTCCACTTGGCTCTCACGGTCACTGTACAGTCATCCAGTCGGAAAGTATGGGAATGGCATGGGGTGGTTGTATGATTGTGATATATTAATATATTTTGATAATATGTAATAATATGTTTTGATCTTTAATGACAACATTTCTTGAAGTCCGGCTTGTCGGGCAGTTGAACATGACTTCTTGATGGCTTTTGCGCCAGGACTCACCAATCAGTCGATCCAGCCCTGCCATTTCCATCGTCACTGACCAAATCGGCTCACTTTGTGGAGGCCATCTGGCCATGACTGTCTCCATATTTCCATCGCGGCCTTGCCGACAAAACAGACAAAAACATACCCAGCATTTTCCTGACCTCAACTTGGTTGAGGGCAGCCAGCTACTGGGAGATCTGCAACACTTGGGGAATGTCTACTGCTGATCAAACTATAAGAAGCACCATCCCCTCCATCATCCTCCATCCCATTGAGGAGCACTTCTGAATCATCTGGATTTTCCTCCAGGAATAAAAGAAGCCTGAAGCTTGTGGTTTGAAGAGAACATATGTAATATAGCAATACATATACTGTATATATATATATACACGTATATATATTATATTATATGTATATATATATTATTATATATATATATATACATTTGTTTGTATACACATATATAATATATGTATATGTGGTTATCCCATGCTGCAAAATTCACTTCCTTGAAGGTGTGTGAGGGCCTAGGACAAACCGAGTACAAAGGTTGTTGTGATTTGTTATGATTTGTTGTGTTCACTGTTTCCAGGGTGGATATCCCAACCTATATCCTTATATCAACATGCATTGAGCTTTATATAGGTTTATAATCTTTATATAGTCTGTTTTAGCATCAGCATGACTCTTCATGACTCGTATCTCTTAGCTTGATGCACCAACGACAGGAACATCTCAGTCATCAATGGGATGCCGAGGGCAAGGAGCTTCCTTCAGAATCCAAGTGGTCCCTGAGCTCCACGGCATTCCACGGCCACGGCTGACCGCTTCGGGGTATCACCGGTGGGGGCGGGTTGGGGTGGGAGATTTCTAGCGTGGCCTATTGGAAATATCACAGAACACCAATGGATACCAATGATAGATACGCAACCGAAAAAAGACGTCATCATGAAAATGGAAATAAGATGAACTAAGATGAAATTTGTGCGAAAAGCCTAGGTAGGCATGTTCATGTAAACAATGAAACTCATGGGCAACCGTTCAAACTCAGTTGCCACTCGGACTACTGAAGGATCTGGTCCCCAGCTTTGTGCACGGGCAGGTCTATAATCCCATGCAAGGGGCAGGATCATTCTCCCAAGCCACAAAAACTTGTGGATCCACAATGAACTCCCAATGAGTTCAGAATGTTCAGATCCTTCTAACGGACGCAAACTGTCAGGAATCTTGTGCCAACGCCGCGTCAGGCCCACCTGTTAGTGGGATGGCCGCAAACGTTTGTCATCTGCGACGTGGAACGCTCGACAGCTGTAGCTGGGAGCCGTGCAAGGTGTCAAGATCTCTCAAGCAGCACAAGTACCAAGTAAATCCAATAAATCTAAGTAATTCGAAGCTATTTGCCATGCTGCAATGCTTGATTCATGCCTGAGCATTGATGTCCAGAAGCTCAAATTTTGTCAATGCACTAAAAGGATTCACAAAAAAGGACTACAGTACATCAAGTGACATAATTATGATGGAACCATCTACCCATGACTCGATCTGTGTCAACATGGTCGGACATAAGAACCAATGTCAAATCATCAAAGGCCGAGAAAATAGTCCTTTCACGTCATTTGACCGGAACAGGCAGATTGGGTTTGCTGTGTTGACATTGCAATCATTACAGAGGATTCGAAAGACGCACCTGCCTGTTGGACTCTGACAACCTTGTCAAAAATAGGTTCCGCGAGTCTTGAATAGTGTTGATTGTTAATATATGTTGATATGCTGAGCATTTCCAACCCAAATCTGCAATTGAGAGATCTTTCCCTCATTTCAAAGGACAGTCGATCATTTCTTGTGTGGCACTTCCTTTCCAAGCAATCCAGGATAAGCTCCTCTCACTTCCTGGGATGCCACGGAGTGCTCAGCAGAACAAATCAAACGTTACGAGTAATAATGTTACATGGCTGAATTTAGATACCTTGCAAACAAAGTCAGTTTCGGGTGATAGTATAACTGGAACCTACCCAACCAATGTTTACCCACTTTACCCGTGGGGAAAAAATGAGGACTCAAACGACCTGATCTTGGACACACATTTACTGTACCTATTGAAATGGATTGAAATGGATGGTTTTCTTTTTGCCAGGTGAAACTACCAAAGCGTGACCTATCAACAAACTGTTCGCCAAGCTTCATCTTCATCTTCATCATCACCATCATCATCATCACCATCATCGTCATCATCATCGTCATCATCATCATCGTCATCATCATCATCATCATCATCGTCGTCATCATCATCATCATCATCGTCATCATCATCATCGTCATCATCATCATCATCGTCATCATCATCATCATCGTCATCATCATCGTCGTCATCATCATCATCATCATCATCGTCATCATCGTCATCATCATCGTCATCATCACCATCGTCATCATCATCATCGTCATCATCATCATAGTCATCATCATCATCATTGTCATTGTCATCATCATCATCATCGTCATCATCATCATCATCGTCATCGTCATCGTCATCGTCATCGTCGTCATCATCATCATCATTGTCATCATCATCATCATCGTCATCATCATCATCATCGTCATCATCATCATCATCGTCATCATCGTCATCATCATCATCATCATCGTCATCAGCTTGCACATTATTACCATGTTGGTTTGAATTCCTGTGTTCAGTAACTTTTCTCTGCAGCCTGCTGCCAGTCAACCAACCGCCTATGTTGCGGTTGGCCCAGGACATATTCTTGGGTGGAAATGGGTTGGTTTTCCCCACAGAACGGGTAGAGATAAGCTCGTCATTAAGCATGGAGTAGGGTTTACAATACCCATCAATGACACTATCCTGTTCAATCATACTATCATTTCAGTTATCCATCGAATCATCGAACTATCATTCGGTCATATCAGCAGAACTTAAGTTGCTTCATCATGAACTTCATCTCCCATTATTCTTAATTATAGCTAATTTACAGCATCATATCATATCATATCATATCATATCATATCTCAATTTCCCCAGCGGCCCACCACCAAACGTCATGCTCCGAGTTTCCCGTTGCACCACCTTTGCCTCGCCCACGTCGTCACGGACACCTGGTGCAGCACCGGTCCGCGGCAGCAGGCAGCGCAGCAGGGAGCGGCGCAGACCGGTGACCTCGCCGGCAGCTTCTAAGTCCTCCGAGCAGGTCATTGGATCGGGATGGGGACCGAGATGTCCAAGATACACTTATAGGAAACTATCAGGGTCGGATTTGGTATACTCTTTGAAATCCTTTACTTGTGCTATGGTCACTTTAGTATCACTATCAAACCATATCGAATCCGCACTAAAATCTGCTAGGAGTTTGGCTTTGGTGGGTGATTTGGTTTGTTTAATTCCAATACAACAATGAATTATATTGTATGTTTTTTACAATCTTATACACATAATTTATACATAGCAAATAAATAATAAATGCAAATGATCTATAAATATGTTGTCCATAAAGAACCCCCCCGCCAATGGCTGTTTACCCCACATTCGCCCTCGCAGAGCCGCGTCCTCATAGGCCTGGCAAAACTTCCTGCGCACCGCCTGCGCATGAACCTGTCGGATCTGCTGATTCATCGAGGTCTTCTGCAGCCGCTCCACCTGAGGTGCAGGCAGTGCTGAGTGGTGCTGGATGGTGCTGGGGGAAGCAGGCTCCCAAGGCTGCTATTTTGATCTTTGCGGAGACTTGGTGAAATGTTAGGCAGACATTGGACATATATCATCATATTATATTATATATCATGATTCTCCAAACTGTTGATTGTACACTGTAGAATCACCAGAACTTTTGGGGTTTGCATGTTTTGTTTCTGTACACATCGGTCTCACTTATAGTTGGCTTTGAACCCAACATGAATCATTGTCATCATGTCCATTCACCCAAGTGAGAATGCAAATGTCAGCAGCTTTTAAGATGTGATATGTTGCCATTTTGAGTGGATACAGTAGCTCCCATGCCTGTTGGTACTATGTAAAGGTATCTTTATGTGTTGTTTGTGCTACCGCAATTTGGACAATAGATGCAAGATAATGCATGATGGTGCAAGGTTCAAGCATTGGGACCAAAAAAACATCTCAAAGGGTAAGGGAAGCCAATAGTTGGGCATAGTTGGGCTATCCCCCAAATCTGGACATGACCATGACCATGTAGTTTAATCCAATTATTTTGTGCTTAATTGTATTTACCATAATCTGTTGTTGAGTATCCCGATTTCTGTTGGTTCTATCACCACTTCTATTTTGTAAACCCCATTTCTTGTTTAAACCACACAATCACCACAAATAGCTGCTCTGTTTAGCTCGTGCTCACCAGATTTCAATCGTTTTATGCCGTGTTTTGCTCAAAATTGTCCATCCTTTCATGATTTGCTCAATAAGACACCGCATTTCCTCTCTATGTTTGAATATTTTGGTCATTTTTGGTCAACATATTTCCATCCGTCACACCGCTGTCCCCGGCCGTTCCACGCATTCGCCATGGCACGGCGTCCGCGTCGGGCACGTCGGAGGCGACGCTGAGGAGCTGCCGAGCATCCGCGCGGCTCAAGCGGTCATCGGCGGCCTGCCATGAACCAATGGGTTGTGACCCATAGGACATAGGAATTGGGGACCCCAAAGAAAAAAACAATGTTTATCATTGTTTATCTGGAAAGTGATGACAATATAAAGCCATATAAAGCCAATATCTGGCATGACTTCGGATACCCTTGTAGACTTTAAGAATGTACTTGCAAGTGGAATCGATTCCTTCAGTTCAGGGAGAACAAAGACATTTTTTCTATTCTGTTCTAATCCCATTCACCAGGTGCTACCAACATTTCTCAACCCAATAATCCCAGGAAACCTCCACCTGCCCTGCCTACCAAACCCTACCCGACCTGGAGATCCTTCACCATGCGATCCTCCAGCAGTCGTCGTTTCAGGCGCCAGTAGAAATAGCCGCGGGATTGTGACCACTGGAGACCTGGATCTGCGGAGCACTGTGATGGTGTGAAACATGGCATTGCATTAGATGACAATAACAACTGGGAAAAGATTGCAAATGAACAATAACATACTATCAATATCTATCAATATATCATCCATCTCAAGAACAACACAAGTACTAAATATTATTAAATACATTTAAATACTAAACCAAACCAACACAGCGGTACTATCCGGTAATCCATTGGTTTCCCACCGCCCTCCATTTCCCCTCACCCTCCAGCAAAGGCGCTCTCACGCACTGCGCCCACCGCCTTCATCCGCCCCGCGCGGTCGTGGAGGTCGGCAAACTCACAGGCCACCTGAGCCATTCCCAGGTTTTGGTGCCAGATATGGGCTACAATTGGGCCATATATAGCCACATAATATAGGGATTTGATGAGATTGTACCATCAGCAAATTGGATGCTTCGGTGAATTTCATGGATTTTACCGTTAAGTTGTTGATATGTATGTTTTTCTTTTGCCAGTAGCAGTAGCTTTTATGGAGGTTTACTAAAGTTACTAAAGTACAAGTAAGTGGGGATCCAACCAAATGGAGACTTTACTGAGACGTCACCAGCCAGAAGTATGCAGAACAAAAAGGGACCCCTTTGGGCATGCAACAGGATGCAACAGGAATTGGTTCACACACCTCCCTAGCAAATCAAGTAGTAATCCAATAGAACCATCAACCAACGTCTATGTGTTATAGCAAAATCAACCCATATTCTCACCATTCTCGTAGATCCTCTTTTGCCTGACATGCTATGCTCATCCTTCAACCGTTTCCGGATCTTTCTTCGGGATGAATCCCTCTATCGAGCCATGCAATGGTGCCTCGTATCCCATATCAGATGATTTCTGGCATTGCTAGGGTGGCATCTACATGAGGAAACTAACCACCAGTGAAACATCGTTTGAATGCCATTTTGTTCATCATCTTCTCATTTATAAGTAACCCTCCATCATGATTAAAACCTTGACATCGTATTCCCCTGGCAATGGTGAACACCCACAAAATCTCATGATATATTCATGATAAACGTTTACAAATCCTTACAATGATTAACAGCGTTTACAAATCGTTGAACTCCCAAGCATTGCTCGTTGATATCATTGTTGATATCATTGATATCCCATTTACATCCATTTACATCAAAACCATTCAAAACCTCAATTTCTTCAAGGCAAAAACCTGAGAAATCACCTGGGCCTGGGTATAGAGCGGTTGCAGCATCTCTTCCCTTCGATGGATCTCCTGGAGTCCATGCTGCGATTCAGCCAACGATTTTTTTGGGGGCTGAGTAACCATCGACTATTGGGTTGGTTGATGTCGGTTGAATCCTTATGAAAATCGTTTGGTAAGTGATGTTTCGTTGACGGCCCGGAACAAAAAATAACCTGCTTGATTGATTTCCATGATTTTCCTGCGAGACTAAATGTGGCCATTCTGGGGCTTCCATATGTCAGATTTGTTCAATGCGACACTAGTACCACTAGATATCGATTGGTTACAACTGTCCAGAAGCGGGGATTATTTTGTTCGCATGATTGACATGTGGGGGCTATTAAGGTGCCAGATCCAGGCTTATTATGTTTATTACTGAATGATGTAATTGGGGTTTCGCGATGTGTCGCTTTGCAGGTTGGTGAGCTATATTTGAGTAGCAACTGGGACATGACACCATGATGTACCATTGACACCTGGGCTTACCAGTCCTTGGCTGATGGAGGTTTTGGGTGGAATCGATTCTGCGGAAGATTGCCCCATGGACTGATAACATTGGCTCGCAAGGTGGGAATGAATTCCAGACCAATGTTTTCAGGGTATAAATTACCCGCTGCCCAACGAATTAATCAAGATTAATCAACTAGATGATTTTGATTTTGAGTTTGTGAAATCACCCAGTTATCAACCCTCTCAGCGTCTCTCTAAACATGCACATATATATGTATATATATATTATAATATATTATACAGTAACGTAATATAACTTCCATGATCATCCAAGCAATCCCACACATGACACGGTCTTCGCCCTTGGGTCCCGTTGCAGGAATCTCCTGCTGCAGCTGCTCCGGTGCTGGTGATGTCTTCATCTGCGCATCCAGCTGCTGAAGTTTGTCATCCAACCGATGCATCATCTCCACCTGGAGGAAACAGGGAGGGGATGGGTGGAGAATCGGGTATTATATGGTATTTTGTTAGGGTTGTTTTAGTGAGATGGGATTGATGGGATCATGATGTCATTCCCGGTTTTGCTTGTTCTATGGTTATTTCATCATCTTCGACCCATGTTTTTTTATCGTTTTTCCCCATTATACACCGCTTTATGGTTGTTCATGTTGTTCTAGGAGAAAATATGGTTGGGATTTCATGACGTCACAAGAAACATGTTGTTCGATGCAGTGAGGCACAGAACAGGCATCACACACGACAAACAACAACACAAGGAGACACACAATATCAGCTGACAGTGAATATATGTGTGAACAGGCATTGTTGAATATGCGGTAAGTCAAGACAAGCCATGTTGTGATGACTGGCAAATCTTGAAGACTTTGATAAATGGATCTGTTCGAAAACGCGGGTAGGGACCCAGTTTATGGTCGTTTAACAGAAAAATGATGAACCCATCATTTTTCTGGGTACCCTAGTTTCAAACCACCCTATATTCACAAGTTGTATTTTAATGTATGAGTTGGTAGGTCACGAACGTATGGTTGTGTATGGTTCAATACATAAATCAGTTGCCAATTCTTCCTGCTTCCCGGCTTCCCGGCACTGACCACCCATTGATCTGGGATGTAATTTAAAGATACTTAAAGTGGCACACAAAGAAAAGCTGCATGTTTTCAACGGACGCAACACCATGATCAAACATGTCTGGAGGTGGGATTGCAACCTACTGCAACCTGTCCACATTTACATTTTGTTCTACCCAGGGGACTTGACTTTCTGAAAATGCCAGTCAGGTCAATGCCACACAATTCTTTGATGGGCGTTATTTGAAGGAAGGAATTCAAAAACGTTGATATGTATGTAGTCCTCCACATTGGTGCTTTTCCAGACATTCTTGCAAATCCCAGTGGTTGAACATTGGTCCCCAAGCCAAATATCCCATATTATCCCTATGGCTGCAGGCCGAAGCACCCTCTGTTTGGACCGGAACTTCACTTCAACGATTCCAGCCGGCTCCAAAATGCCACCCCTGCTGTCTTGATCGGCGTACATCTCCATGACATCGGGATTGATGGCTGGATCCACCACCACCCAGGAGCCCCCACGGAGTTCGCCCTCCGGGGGAATGTAAATGAAGACGGGTTGTTTGTAATCCACCAAGGCATCCACAATCTGAGCTCCGAATTTCAAGACTTCTCCGTACATGTCTCGAGTTCCTCCA
>Ga0126342_10002163_pt1 | contig 29955 bp, 31 predicted proteins | sample Cyp1metagenome_FD_92528 | JGI IMG/M metagenome (GOLD analysis project Ga0126342, IMG submission 92528) | Coral microbial communities from Lord Howe Island, Old Settlement Bay, Australia - Cyphastrea 1 metagenome | ecosystem: Host-associated > Invertebrates > Cnidaria > Coral ...
TAGATAGATAGATCGATAGATAGATAGATAGATACATAGAAAATAGATAGGTAGGTAGGTAGATAGTCAGAGAAAGAGAGAGAAAGAGTGAGAGAGATCAAGCACCTTTCAATCCATCAGTGGATTCGCTCTGCCATCCCTGATTCACAACAACCAGCCTCTCCTATAGGTTTCCTATTTTTGAAACTTCCGCCACCGCCTTGTGCGGTACTACTGGTATTTATAAATAGAATATATTAATATATATTATATTTTCAGGATACTGAATAATATTTGAAATATACTATAAATATGTATAAATATTGTATATAATGTATGAATACTGAATAAAAGAATATTATCGAAGGAAGTTTAGAAGTCAAACTTCCGACAATATGGACAGATGAAAAGCAGAGATGGGAAGAGTCAGAGAAGAGAAGAGAAGAGAAGAGAAGATGTTGTAGTAGGCGGATTTGGGGGGTGCCCTCTTAGCTTTACGCGTCGAAATCATATCAACCGCGGGCCTGCTTGTGAACCTTTCTGCTTGAATTGAGTGGAGAGTATACGGTTGAAGCCTTGAAAACCTTGTCCCAGTTGTCCCACCCGTCCACCTCAATTCTAGCTATTTTGGAATAGTTCCCCTTCCAAAGCCATCATTTCAGCGCCTGGTTGGGCCACTGGAAACGGCTGGGCCACTGGAACTGCTGGCGTGGCTCCACCCATGATGTCCTTCTCAAAGCCCTGGCGCAGTGCGGCCAAACATGTCAATTGCGACCACCATCCTTCCATCATCTTTGCCAAAATGGTAAATACAAAATCTCCGAAACCAACTCCGCAATATCATCCACATCTCTCACTATGCATCTGCACATGTATATCAACCCCAATCAACACCACAGGTTTGCTCCCGGCTGAGTGAACCGATGATCGGCGTGCCCAAGCCTGTTGGCCAGTCAGATGGTTGTGGTAGAACAAGCCATCTTAGCTGAGCCGCGGGAACCCAATGGTTGATCCTCTGGAACCTTTGGGGGTGATGCATGCGTATACATATGTATATACATACATATATACACATTTAAAATTACATATATCATGTAATATCTAATTAAACCCACCAATCAGACATCACTAGGAAAAAAGATTTCAAAAAAAAGTAGAAGAAGTCAGCCAAATGATGAAAACTGGTGGCTAAGTCTTGCCATGAAAAGACGCGGGCTTTCCACCAATCTGAGTCGCACCAATCTGCACCGAGCGGCTGGTGGTTTCCTGGGCATGGCTTCAACTCTGGTCATCAACACGGCTGCGAAATTCCAATGTTTGCGGAAAATGTACCCTCTGGCTATTTACAATAGCTATGGGAAATCACAATTTTTAATAGGTAAATCATCATGAATCATCTATAAATGGGTGCTTATCCATGGCTATGTTAAATAACCATAGGGCATATTGGTTAAGTTAATCTGTCAATGGATGATTCAACTAAACCCATGGGTCATGATGGATCCATGTCTCGTGTCTGTGAGGATCATCCAGCCAAGTAACCCATGAGCCCATGAGGGATGGCAAAGAACCGAAGGGGAAGTTCATCAACTGATACAAGGGGGCCAGAACTCATTGTCTATTCAATTGATTTTGGGGGGGTGCCCGGGGCGAGGCTCAAACAAAAACCGAGCCTAAGGATTTGTGGGAAGGATGTTTGCTGAGATGGCCATCCCTTGCCGGCAGCTGTCGCATGTCGACGTGCCGCAACACCAGAAATGCATACAAATGCAGGAAAATCTGTGGATACAAGATGACCGTGAACCAGCATTGAAGTGGAAAAGGTTGCAAACGGTTTCATTTGCTGATCTTCCGGACCTTTGACCAAGGATCAATCTGTTCAACCCAAGGCTTTCTCCAATCGGCGGCTTCTGCCCTGAGTGAATGTCAAGTTGTATACACCTTGAAATTTGGATGCAAACAGTGAAATCCAACGCAAAGTGAACAGAAAGCCCTGGTGAACAAGGATATCCGAGCATTGGCGCCGTGAGTTTGCACGAGTTGACGAAAGTTTTTCTGAGCTTCAGGCTCATCTGGAATATTTTGGAACTTGCCCCTCATGTTCTTGAAGTGCTTCCTCGGGTGACTTCAAAACCCACCAGACGTGGACATCGATCTTGCAGTTGAAAGGCCTGCTTTCCAGGTAGGTAGGGGCTGGTCTAATTTCAGGGTATCCAGTCTTTTTGCAGGAGAAAACCTGCTACTGCAAAGACATGCCAAGTGTGATCTTGGCGCACCCTGGCTTGCCTCACTGGCCCATGGCGTCTTGACGGACAAGAACCATTGATGTCATTGCTTGCTTCCGAGAACCTCTTCAGTGCCTTTGCTATGACAATAATGTGGTATGCGCAGCACCATCTTCAATGACCGGCCAAAAAAAAAGGTTAGGTTTACAAACCATCCCCAAATGGTAAATGTTTATAAATATGGTTTGGGGTTCACATGGATCTGCACTTTCGCCCAGCATCGCAGAGCACAAGTGCTCATTGTAGCCCAACCTGGTTTCCCAAAGGCAACGATGCAACAGGACGCAAAACAGTTGGTTGGTACGTGTTGGAACCAGACTGTGGCGCAAAACTCGAGTGCATCCACGGCACAGGTTCGCCTCGCATACCATACCTGGTCATCTGAACGCCCCTTGAAGCTGATTCCCAAACAGTCAATCACAGAGCACATCTTGATTTGTTTCAATGGATCATGATGGGTCCAAGCATCCTACCATGTCCCACCCGTGGCCGAGGAGCAATTGCCACTGAACTTCACCATGATGCTATAGATATTGTCATCCAAATTTTTGGTCGGTTCTTCCTAGGAGTGTTCACACCAACGGCGGCCGTGGCAGCTTTCGATCTCCCAGAGTCTGCTCGGATGATTGCTGAAGTTATTACGCTGAATCGTTTGATATGATGGTTACAATCCACATACACATGATATTACATACATCATCATACATCTCCGTATTTCTCTGAGTGTTGGCAAGCCTTTTGGTGCTGTTGGGTACCGCTGGTTTGGAACATTTTTGAGATATATCCACTTACTTGCTACCGACCACAGATCCGGGATGCTCCCGGTGCCCTGCCAAGTCGCCATAAATTTCTTCCACTTTCCTTGGTCGTTCATGGCCTCTCTGTAGTTAATACCATTGCGGAAGGTCAGTAGGCTGGCCTCCAGTGAAGGGAAACAACTGCTACTCAAGCTCTGTAACCAACCAAAAAAATCCAAAAAATCAAAATGTTTGTGGAGAGGGAGGGATAGAAGACACAGACCCAATTTGCAATGGAAATTTTGCGGAACAGCAAGTGCGCGTATGAAAATGGTGGACCAAACAAGCGAATAGATCAAACTGGCATTCATGAAAACTGATGATAATAAGATCCAGCATGTCAACCAAGTAACAACAAACATGAGAAATACATGGCCGAATATGGCCGCCAAAGATACCCCCCAAAACATCGCAAAACAAAAAAACGCTGCAAAAAAATGAAAGGCAAATCATCACTGCCATCCAAACCAAGCATCTCAAGGGAGAAATCTATATAGGAAACCTCAACATTTGGAGTTTGAATGGGTTTAAAACCGTGGGTTGCCTGTAGGTTTTCCTGTAAATTTGACTGTAGATTTTCCCCTGGTCCAATCACAATCTCCACAGTCATTGCCTTTGCCGCCGGCAGCGGTGCAGCCGCCGCTGCCGGTGCTACCGGTGCTGGAGCTTTTGGCACCACCTGGAACATGGAACTGGGATGCGGGACCAAAACTTCGAGGATATTTAAGTGATGCCAAATATGCAGATGTAAACATACATATATGATCATACATATACATATGTACATATATATATATATGCATTTATATGTATATATATATATATACCAGTGGTGCCGCACAAGGCGGTGGCGGAAGTTTCAAAAATAGAAAACCTATAGGAGAGGTTGGTTGTTGTGAACCATGGATGGCAGAGCGAACCCACCCGTGGATCGAAAAATGGCTGGAGTCTGGAGCTGTGTTTTTTGGAGTGGTTGCAATGATTGCAGTGGTCACGTCACCACAACTGCTGGATGTAGTGTGGCGTAGCGCAGTTGTAGTTGTAGTTGTGGTGTAGCAGAGTTGTAGCTGTAATGTAATGCAATTCGTGTAGCGTAGTTGCAATTGCAATTGCAGTTATTGTTTTGGTGTGGTGTAATTAATGTAGCGTAGTGTAGTGTAGCATCGTGTAGTGTAGTGTTGTGTACTGTAGTGTGGTATAGTGTAGTGTAGCCTAGTGTAGTGTAAAATAGTGTAGTTGTACTTGTAGTTGTAGTGTAGTGTAAGTGTTGTGTGGTGTGGCGTAATGTCGTGGCAGTTCTAGTTGTAGTTGCAGTTGTTGGTGTAGTTGTTGTCGTAATGTAATGTAATTAGTGTAGTGTAGCGTTGTGTAAAATGTAGTGCAGCTGTAGTTGCATTTGTAATTGTAGTTGTGGCGTGCTGCTGTGTAATTAGTGTAGCGTAGTGTAATGTAGTGTAGTTGTAGTTGTACTTGTAGCTGTGGTGGTAGTTGCTGTTGCAGCTGTAGTGTAACTAGCGTAGTGTAATATAACTAGATGTACTTAGTGTAGTGTAGTGTAATTAGTGTAGTGTAATGTAGCGTAGCATATTTGCATGCGTAGCTGTAGTAGTAGTGTAGTATAGTTGTAGTTGTAGTTGTCGTTGTAGTTGTAGTTGTAGCTGTCTATCTATCTATCTATCTATCTGTCTATCTGCAAGCTTGAAAACGAAGCTATCCTGCGAGACTTCCTCAGTTTTTGAACTTGACAACATCAAAAACACACTCTCTCAATTTTCGAAGTTGACAACGTCAAAAAAAACGAAGCAATTTTGCGAGACTTCCTCCATTTTCGAAGTTGACAACATCAAAAACGAAGCATTTCTGCGAGACTTCCTTCAAAAATGGAGGGAAGTTGAGTGCAGAGCTGACGGCCTTGTACCAATGCGTTTTGTGGTTTCTCCACTCCATCTGTCTAAAGTAATTACTGCGCCTGCCACGAAAAAGTGAGGCCAGGTCATACGAAGTGTTGCACCCGTCACGCAAAATCATCTTAGCAAACCTGAAGAGCTGATGCACCAAAATGCAACCCATCGCGGGAAATCAGCGCCCTGACCTCCTAACATCTCTGATGAACATTTCTCTTGTACTGCGCCTGCCACGCGAAGTGCATCTTTGCAGATCCTCTTCAAATGTCCCACGCCTGCCTTGCCTGCTACAAAACCCTCACATTTTGCTAATTTTTATCAAGAAGCGGAATCCCTTGCGCCTGCCACACAAAACGACATCTGAATGACATCTGAGTGTCCAAAAGTGGTCCGAGATGTCCGAGACGTCAGTTCTTAACACGTTTGATTTCGAAATGTGCTTCGCGCCACAACGGCGTGCACTTTTTGAACATCTCAACTTCCAAAAGAGCATGGTCTGCTTTGCACGCTTTGACTTTGAAAACGTGCTTCACGCCACAACGGCGTGCACTTTTTCGACATGTCAACTTCCAAAAGTGGTCCGAACATGAAGTGCTTTGTACATTTTGACTTCGAAATGTCCTTCGCGCCGCAACGGCATGCAATTTTTCATCTCTCATCTGGCCAGATGGCTCCGCGCCCGCCGCTTTAGCGAGCCTACTTTTCGACCCTCCGGAGCCCAAACCATTGGAAAACACAGTGAATCGCGACTTTTCTACCTTTTCGCGCACCTGCATCTTCTTTCCTCTGCCTCTTTCTCTTCTCTGATCTTCTTTCTTCTTTCTCCCGACTCTTCCCACCTCTGCTTTTCCATCTGTCCATACTGTCGGAAGTTTGAGTTCTAAACATCCTTCGATAATTTATTTGTTTGCTTGTTTATATGTTTATTTATATTTATCTATATTTGTATTTCTGTGTATGTGTGTATATATATATAAAAATATATGCTTGTGTGTCTTTATATTTGTGGGTACTATTTACATTTACAGTCATATTTACATTTACATGTCCATTGACGTTTGCGTTGTGTGTATATAGATGTATATAGCGCATAGATATCCAACCACTGCGAGCACATGAGATATATACATAGCCAGCAAAAAAGGGAGATCAGCAACAGGAACAGGTATGGAGCCGCAAAACATGGATGATGACTAAAAACATGACGGAAAATGTGATGCTGACAAAATCTCAAACTCAGTGAATACGCCGTCAATCACTTGGGGTTGAAAAGGAGAATAGATTGGAAACAATCAGACGAAGGGACGGGTGCCTGATGGATGGAAGGGACCTTTTGACAATCTATAGTTTTTAGTTCTCGTCTGATTCAGGTGGGAACCTTCCCTTTCAAAACACACTGGAAAGGATGTGAAATGATCCGACCAAATGCCGAAGATAAGGCTTCTCCTCACCCTTGCCAGCAACATTAACAGCTATCGTTTTTTGAAGTACCATGCATGAGTCATGTCAACTACCTGCCAAGAAACCGGAGGGGTGTTGTTTGTCATTGGAAGAACCTGCCACGAAACATCCATCACAGTGGATTAAACCAATGCAACCCTGGGGCCCGGGAGCCCACCCAGGCCACCGACCGGGTGTAACACCGTTTGCGTTGGCCCTGGTTTTTTCACCTCTTCCCTACCTCTCGTACTGGTTACATGGACCCCGATGTGTGTTGACTGTATCTGATTTTACCATGTTAAACCCCACAATTGGTTTAAGAAGATATGCAAACCACCAGCCAGACAGGTCATTTGGGCAAATTATTTGCATACCCCGGCAAGACACAGGATGGAACGTTGATTCTTAAACTGGAATGGCTAGCCATTTTTCTGATTCCCTTTAATGTATTTCATTTGGGGTCGCAATTCCACTTGATGAATGGGTATAGGACCATAAACACAAAAATATATAGAGGCTATAGCCCAAAAGTTGGAGTGATTGCATTCTTATCATGATTGGACCCATTCATAACCCCAACTACCCCCTAAGTGCTGCCCATGACGTGCCCGCCATGACTTCAACAACGCTTCGCCCTGCCTCTCGTGACATGTGGCCTGGACCACCATGGGCTGGTCACTTTTATCTCTCTTATTGTTTTATAACCACCCAATCTTGGGGTTACATCCCCATGGCCCACATGGTATTCTTGCTATGTTCTGTTAATGTTCTGCGGTGATATTAACGCTTCTCGTTTACTTCCAAAAGCTCCTGTGAAGTGTTCCTTCCAAAGAGCGGCAAAAAACATCGTCATCGTCATCGTCGTCATCACCATCACCATCACCATCATCATCTTCACAATCATCATCATCATCATCATCATCATCGTCACCATCATCATCATCATCATCATCATCATCAAAGCATCTATGTACACATCTACAATCTTATACATGCAAACGTATAGAAATCGGTGAATGCATGTAGGCAAAAACCTCTACACATTTAACTTAATACACGCCGATGTATAAATATAGGCTGATATAGGTGTATAGATGTGGGTAAAAACAGTTATACATGCAAAACTGTATAATTACATGCACATGTATGGGCACAGGTCCATAGGCAATAGGCGTAGGTAAAGACATCTAGAAACACATCTACAACCATTTTTTGCGGATGTATAGATACAGGTGTATTAGAGATGTAAGTGAAAACATCTACGCATCTACAAATGTGTAGGTGCAGCCGTGTAGATATGTAAAGATACAGCTGCATAGATCTAGGTGAAAACACCTACGCGTCTACGACTGCATTTATGCAGGTGTATAGATACGGCTGCATGGATCTGTGGAAACACCTACGTTCTGATTCTTTCAAAATCTACTCTTTCGGCGGCGGCGCAGTGCGGATCATCTTTATGAAACACACCCCTCTCGCATGAAATGCATGCGCTTGATGTTTGTCTCTTGGTTTGCTTTCCTGCCACACTGTCGTCTAGTATTGAACTCCGGTTTTGGTCAGTCATGTTGAGCAATAGACACCTGATGACTGGGCAACTGCGCTATGAAGCCTCTGGTTTAGCGGGGTCTGCAAGAGTAGATTTGGCAAGTGGGGAGGGCACTGGGTTGCCCACCTACCTTTGTATACCCGCAACATTCAAGTTTCCCCACAAAATCTGCATGGAAGCCAGTCCACCCACTTGCCCTGGCCTGGCAGCGCCCTGAGATGAACGGAGCTGGTCGATTTCTGCCATGGGATTCTATGAGAGTGATGAGTGATTGATTTAATTATCCATCAAATTATCGAGATGCGTCTGGGATTGGCATGGTTGGCCCGTCTTTTCCACAGCGACATCACTGATGCCCGAATCGAAACAGCTCTACGAAGCTATACCTGGCTACCCCAACTCCCAACGATCAATTTCCAAGGGACGGCTGCAGAGCACCGGTCAGATGGTTGAAGACGAAAGGGCCAAATCTCTGCACCCAATACACGCTCTCCATTTTGGTGGCCACCTGCTCTGGCGACTTGTAGGAGACTTGTAGGACGAAAGAAGCAGCTTATGTCATATGTCCTCATGCATGCAGCGTCGTCGTCGTCGTCGTCGTCGTCATCATCATCATCATCATCAAGCCGAATCAAATCAAACCAATTCCAAATCCAAATCCAATCAAATCGAATCAAATCAATCAAACAATCAATCAATCAATCAATCCATCCAATCAAACAAACAAACAAATCAAATCCATCATCGCCGTCGTAGTCATAGTAATCATCGTCATCCTCGTCACCTCGTCATCATAGTCACCATGGTCATCATCGTCATCATCGTCATCGTCATCATCGCCATCGTCGTCATCGTCATCGCCGTCGCCATCATCATCATCATCATCATCAACAACAACATCATCGTCATCATCATCATCATCATCATCACCATCACCATCATCATCATCATCATCATCATGGTCATCACAGGCATCACAGGCATCATAGTCATCATAGTCATCATGGTCAGTCTGGTCATCGTGGTCATCCTAGTTATAGTCGTCATAGTCATCCTCATCTTTCATCAAGTCAAATCCAATCAAATTCAAATTGAAAAATCTAACAATCATCCATCCTCCATTCATCTTCCATGCATCCTCCATCCATCATCACCGCCCTGGCCAACTTAAAGCCCACCTCCGGTGGCGGGGGCGCGGTGCACATGCTCTTGAGGTTGCTCATCAGGGCTTGCCTGGACGACGAGTTCGGAAACATCGTAATAAAGCAAGGCTAAAATCTAAAATGGCAAGATTCAGATCAAGCGAAATGAAAAAGAAAGCATTATACCCGTTAAAGTAAAACGAACCAGTTGGGATTCGGATCTCCGGATCTCAATACATCAGAATGTTTCATTCAGGAGAAGAGGAATACAAGCTACGATCTTTCCATATGTGAGCTAAAGCTGCTCAGGCCGGTAAGGTCACAGCCCCCCAAGCTGTCATGCCAACTGCGGCAAGAGACCGGTGGTCTTGGGAGGTGAGGTGTGCTTTTGCGCCTTCTTTCCTTTGCGCCAGAGAACAAATGCGAGCGGGGAATTTCACGTGATTTCTTTACCTCACTTCGGAACAGCCACAGATTGTTCCAATCGATGATGTTGCACTACAATCGTGTTGACATAACATGTTCGAACATAGTGTGTGCGCATGTTGATGCATTTGGTTCGTCTGCGCAATCACACACACACAAAAAAAAATACCTGTCCGCAAACAAATATGCCAATCCACATGCACAAACACAACATTTTATATAAGTGTTGTCACTACACTCTGGGAACTCCGTTTCAAGTTCTATCGGTTGGTTCATGGGGATTTCTCGTCTACGAACTTGGCCAGGCATCATTTCGGCCTCACACATCTTGCACAAACAGCTACGATGGCTGGACAAATTCTCCTCAACGGCTTGCCCGGGGCCTTCCTTAGCGCAGGTTGACCGGGGCCATCCTAAAGTGACGAGCTGTTTGTTGGGATCATCATCCCAAACATGGTAGGAAATGAATGAAAATGAATGAACATTGTAGTTGTTCCATGTCGTTCCGAAAAAAATGAGCAGTAAATCATACTAAATCGCTACTGATTTTTTTTGTGATGATTCACTGTTTTTTTTGGAGGGATGACGAAGAATGGTTTGAAACCGCTGGCCAGAATAGCGGAACAATAAGACCGGGTGAGCATGGTGATTAAACTGGATGTTTATATATAATCAACATTAAGTAACAACATGATCTACCTCCACAGCTCATAATGGTTGGCCGGTAGGCACAGCAGTGCAAATGGCCCCCCCCCAAGCTAAACTCCTCTACTAAGAATCCATGTGCTGCCACCAGCTATTTGAATCTTTCGCCGCCTCAAACCAGTCCATCTTGTGCTCGACGATCCTGGGGCATAGGCAACTTTGAGTTCTCTCCCGCCACAGCATGGTCCAATTAAGCATGCGGCTTTACTTTAGTGGGCAGAAAGCAAATCCTTGAAGAAACAAGGTGTTGTTTGTTCTCTCATGGTGTCATACCTACTGTATTGGACAGCCAATCTTCAATCAACAGGCATGAACCACTCATCTAAAGCTTCTGAAAATCATTTGCTCCCAAAATCGGATAGCTTAGCACGCTCATTCAGAATGACCAAGCATGTAAATATGTCCTTTGCTCACCCCATTTTTATGTCATCCATGGCCCATCAGACCGAAGTCATTTCCCAGTCAGCGCGGGGGTTCCGACCGGCGAGACCCTAAAATCATCCAAGCTCTTGGCCAATCATTAACCATCATTAACCATCATTAACCATCATTAACCATCATTAACCATCATTAACCATGGTTTGCGGCGCTTCTCCCCAATTCCGCTGAGACACAAGGCCTGCACCGGCGCTGGTGCCGGTGCCTTTGCCGCTGGCGCCTGCATCGCCGGTGCCGCGGGTGCCGCGAGCGTTGCTGGTCCGGAGGTGCTGCTGCAGCTGCCTCCAGATCCTGAGTAGCTGATATCATCAGGGATGTTGTGGGAGATTACCTTATTCTATATATATATGTGTATATATATATATGAATATGTGTATATATATATGTATGAATATGTGTGTGTATGTACAGTATGTATGGATGGATGGATAGACGGATGGATGGATGGATGTACGGATGCACGGATGTATGGACGAATGGGTGTATGTATGGATATATGGATGTATGGATGCATGGATGGATGGATGCACACATGCATGAATGCATGCATGCAATGTATGTGATCAATACCATGCGATATATTTTGATATATGCCATAGGGATATCCAACTCTTGTTCCTCAGATCTCATGGAGTACAGTATCATGGGGGTTGTTTGTATCCTTCAATACTGGGATCTCATGGGAGGTTTCATGCGATACCTGATGGGGATATCGTGATGTATAATGGGATATACCACCCCAAACTAACGTAGACCATACATGACCATACCATAAGTTGGGAGTTGGGAGACTACTTTCCCCTAAGAATGGCTGATTATTGGGGCCTATCTCAGTCTATATTAGACTGGGGAGATGGTATAGGCTATTTGCTGCTAAATCAACATCAAAAATCCAAAAATGATATTATATATAGTTTTTTTTGATTGAATTCTATCATCTTGGGCGCCTTTGATCAAGTTTCCAATGACTCCGATGGCACGTTTTGTATCAAGGTAAGCAAACATCAAGAGTGGTCTAGAGTGATACTATCATAAGTCTTTTTCTTCACCCAAGGGCCACATACATCTGTTCACCTTGCCGAAAGCAAACACCCACAAAGGATCAATTGCGCTGGTACAATTCTGCTCTGCTCGCAAAAACGGCGTAAACTCTCGGGCTCCCCAAAGATCCCCGAAAGCCGGCCAACAGCATCCCCACCAACTAACCTCTACAAAGACAAGCTACTCAGTTCCAATTTCACTGCTGCGGTCAGATGGTTGTAGATCGCGAGACCTCCTGGGATCTCCCAACTTTGGACCCAAGGCAGCTTGAGGGAGAGGTCCATCCGGGCCCCTTCTTCCGGCGTAGGCATGTTGCGGCTCACCTTCTTCCATAACTCAGTCCTGGGGACGTTAATCCATCATAATCCATCCACGTCCCCTCTCAAGTACTCAACAGCATGACGACTGGCATGTCTAAAGTCACGACCTAAATAAACAAAAAAAACACGCTCTAACTTCACTCCTTCCCCATTGCAATCGGGGAAACTCAATGAAACTTCCAGCTGTTCGCATGGACTCTCCATGTTTCAGCATCTCCGAGCATCCAATGTCCCTTGGACCTGAGGTGGTCCAAGGTGCCGCGGGTCATCGCCTTGCCATCACAGACGCTGCAGGGATGATCCCAGCGGTTGGTCCGTTTCCCCAGCTCTTCATCCAGCAGGGTGGCGGAGGGCTCCTGGATTGGATCCCGGGATCCCATTTTTGAAAGTTGAATGCAGCTGAGATCATGTTGAGTCAAAGCTGCGAATCCCTCAAAATCCATGAAGATCCATGAAAATCCATGAAGTAGAGATGTCTGGATTCTAAGTTCAATCATGTTTTGTTTATCTTTCTTTGTTGGTTCAATCCCCCTCCGTTGGACACTGATGCCCCCGGGCGGTCCACGTGTTTCTTCCAGCCATCGATTGCCTGGATGGCTGCTCGAAAGCCTCAGTCGAAAAGGCCCCCGGTTTCAGGCAATCCCTGGGTGCTGGATGGGAACTGCTTTAGGACCGCCTTACCACATGGAAAGACACGGAATATGAGTGGGTTTTACCTGGGGTATACCTAAAATATAGATGAATATAGATGAATACAACCGGCATGCCACAGGATTTTCACCAAGATGTGGGGGATATGGCTCTCCAGGTTGGCATCATTGACTTTGAGCATCCCAGAGTGCAAGGGTTTTGCCATGTAGCCGGGCTTGTGCTCAACCAGTAAATCGCCCGACCTCAGTGTCTGGAGCCATTCATTAATTCATTCAACGGATTCCTGAAGCACACAATGATGGTTGGAAAACTGCGAAAATGATAGACAGTTGGTGTTGATATGCGTTGGTGTTGTCAGATGCCGGACTCGGCTGCATCAAACCTTGCATACCTTTGACTTCTTTACTGATGCATCCACATTTTCCCCAAATTCACCAGATTTTGCTGGGACACGGGGCGGCCGGCGCAGGCGCAGGCTGTTGCGCCGTCTGCGGCAGCGGCTGCGGCGGCGGCTGCAACGCTGTTGGCGCAGGCTGCGCACTCGGCTGTGCCGGTGGCATCTGCTGCAATGGGTGTGGTGCCACCGCCTCAGATGTTCCTAAGGTAGCCTTAGCAGGCCCACATCTTGAATTTGGCAAAAGTAAATCCGTTCTTTTGGCTACTAACTATATACATATATATATACAGTAGAAATATGTACACACATATGGGCTTGAAAATCGTTCAATCAACACAGCTATATAAAGTATGAAAGCGAAGAAACGGCAGTCGAAATGCAGTCGTGAAGAAGCCATGTGCAACCCCTGGCAACTGACATGTACTGTAGGCAGAAACACGTTGGTTGAATTGAACAGGATCTGACCAACGGAAATGGTCAAATGGTCAATCAAGTCAACCTTGAAACCATCTGGGCCTGGGTATCCATGGCAGGTTGCCAAGAACATCGAAGAACCTACAGATCATGCTGCGCTTTACTATCGTGTGACGCAACATCGCTGATAGCCGAGCAGCTGGAGCTGACCCTTCCTCGGTTTTCCTCAGATTGGGGCATCCAACTGGACAGTCACTCTGGATGGATGCCTGAAAAACGAATCTCGCAAAAATTTAGTCCTTCGGTTAGACCACTTGAATATTGGCATCTGATGAGTTGCTGGGACCTTTGCGACACTGTCTAGCTCATATTGGGGAACCTGCTTTCTCACGTCTTGCAGTCGGCGCACAAACCAAACACCCCGAAAACCCTGTGGGTCCATTGAAGCTAATAACTACAACAAATAACCGCGAATTGTTTAGAAAAACGCCATTGCTGGAAGACCAAGGTCCACAAAAAGGTCCACGCTACTTTCCATGCAGAGCGGCTGCTCACCCGTGAGGTGATGGAACATGAAAATTCGGCCACCTCAGGACGCACAATGTGGTAAGCCTGTTAATAAACAAACCCCAATATCACCAGAAATGGTTTGGTATAGTATCAACCATCCAAAATTCAGTTTTTTTCCCACATCACCACGAAAGACTGTGTTATAGAGTGTTGATGCTACGCACTGAGCTACTGGCTTTGCAGGGGCCAACTTTGCCAGTACCTGCGCGGCTTCGGGGTGCGCTGCCTGGCCTTACCTTGCTTCCCTCCACACCCGCCCTGGTGCACCTCTCAAATTCCTCGCGGGTCGGCTCACGCCATCCCAACTTCTCCTGACCGTGGCCCTAGTTCCAGTCCAAGGGTGGTGAATTATGGTGAATTTATACGAGCCATTTGTGGGATGAAATTGATTTGAACAGCAGCATTTTCCTGATTAGAATCTGCCGGGAATCTTCTAGTCCGAATCAGCACTTCAAAAGGAGCAGGTTCCAACGAACAGCTAAAATGAAATCACGATCAAGATCTGTGATGTTGTATGCATTTCAACCCGTCGCTGATAGGTGCGAACTCCAGATTTAATAGTTTATGTTGCCGGTCCATTGCAAAAGAACGAACTCTGGGTTTAATAATTTGCTGTTGAGTTGTTTGGGATTGAGCTGGAGGTATCCATTTGCGGGGCATTAAGTCTGGAGTTAAATCATAATAATTTTACAACAGTTCCCAAACAAATACGGAGAAGACACCGGACAGATGCACTTGAAATGAAGAGACGGGAAGAGTAAAGAAAAGAATGGTAGAAAGGAAAAATAATTAGAGAAGAGAACTGCACACCACAAAGTTGAAAAGAAAAGAATCAAGATGGGGAAAGCATGGGAAAGCGGAGCAGAGAAGAGAGAAAAACACAAATTAGCAAAGCCAATATGAACAGAATGATGTCGCGAACCAGTTTAGTTCTACATCAATAGTTCCACCAGACAGATTCACTTAAAATGAAGAGATTGGAAGACTAGAGTCTAGAGAAGCGAAGGGTAGAAAGGAAAAGAATAGAGAAGAGAGTTGAAAGTTCAAAAGTAATAAAGAAAGTGTATAGAGAGCAGAATAGAGTAGAAGAAAGCAGGCAAAGCAGGAAGAAAAATCAGGGGTTATAAGAACCAATATGGGTAGAATTAGTTTGGGAAATAATTCTTTATCAACCGATCCTAAGCGTAATAGACGAGCAGAGCAGGGAAGACAGGACACGAGTCACAAGAATCCATATGAACAGAAGCAACTCAAGACTTAATTCAGTATCAACAGCTGCTAGACTACTACGCGAGGAAAACCAGACAAATGTATTTAAAACGATGAGATGGGAAGAGTAAAGAAGAGAAGAGAAGAGAAGAGAAGAGAAGAGAAGAGAAGAGAAGAATAAAGAAAAGAAAAACAGAGCAGAGCAGGGAAGAAAGAGCACGATTTATCAGAACCAATATGAACAAAATTGATTCGAGATTATGATTAAATTCTTTTTATTCCCCAAACAGTGTGGCAACACTGAGGGGTTCTTACGGTAACACATAAGGCCGCCTCAAGGCCCGGTGCTCATTTTCCGCACAAAACGGCTCGTGTGAAACCTCTCAAGGAGATTTTGCGCACGATCTTCTACAGAGACCTGCACAAAGGGAACTTGCAGAATCTTGCCTGGCACCTCTTCTTCCAGAGACCACCTTGACTGAACACCATGTTTTCACTACTGGGGTCGCTCTTGTCCTGCTAGCCTTTCAGCATCCTCACTAGATACTGTTTGGGGTTTCTTGCCGGGATAATCATGGTTCCCATGCAACTCTGGGGAAGAAACCTCAAGGTCATGCTAGGCAAGGAACAGCAAAGAAGAGTAGAGAGTAAAGAAAAGAATTTAGAACAGAGCCGAAGAAGCACAACGACGGGCGAAAAAGAACCAAGATAAACGCATTAACTCTTGAGTTAATGTTGTCATTTGCAACGAATGTTGCCCTTCAAAGCTAGAGTTGCAGCCTGCACCGTTGACACAAACACGCTAGGTGATGATGAGGGATTGGAAAGCGACTTATATAATATTCATCTAATACATATGAATAATTCAGTTTGGAATCCATTCTCTTCTCGTCCGTCTTGTGAATTCATGATTTGTGTTGAAGTTGCTTGCCAAAGTTTTCGACACAGATTCTACTACCGCCACCACCACCACGAAGCAGGCAAGGCCCGTCCTTCAACCTGTTGCAATGGTTCTTGCCGCGGACGTGCGATGCCTCGGAGAAGGGGGACATCCTACACTTCCATACCTCAGAAATCTGGAAAGCTGAGCGGCAAAATAGGACCGGCGACCAGCATTTTCAAACGGTTGGGGTGTCTAGCGTTCAAAGCGATAAAACTGAGGTGTCCCACAATGTTGGCGGGATATTCCGCCTGGATCCAGCATAGGGCCCGGCCACGCTGGTGAAATTAGCATGTTTCACCTTGCAATGGCTTAATATTGCTCATTGTCATTGCCTAATCGTTTGATGGCCCATGGTACCAAAAAAAGAAAAGCCAACCGTAGGCATTTGTGTTTGATTGCTGCGAACCTTCCATGATTTTGGGCCAGATCCCATCAGATCCCCCACTTCGGGACTACCTTGGTGCCCCCGTATATACATCCCAAAAAAACATCCATATATATAATTCCCAGATTTTTTCCAAAACCGCACAAAAAATGCAGTCGCCGCACCTGACATATCGGGCACTCGCCCCAAGACTTCCATAATTTCCCAACTGACCACAGCGCCTCCGATAGCGCAAAAAGGCTGAGTGGGGATCAACAGGCGCACCACAAAAATGGAAGACATCGTTCGCAAATGCAAACGATTGAAAATGTAAATATACATACGTACTGCACAAAGGTAGCATAGCCTGAAAAGGACCTCCCCAAATTATGAGCAATTGTGATAGTATAATCCGCAAGGCTGTCTCTCGCTGCCACTTGCAAAACGGCGCGTAGAAGTACCGTCCACCCGGTTGGCACAACAGGCGCCTCGCCCAGATTTTCCCCTTTTGATTCCATGTAACGGCCCCAGGCTGTGCAATTCTTGTCCTCATCCAGCCGCGGGTTGCACGCGGTCAATCCGAGTCAATGCCCTTTCCATGCACTTCCCAAATTTGCCAACTCAAACACAAGCGATAAAACGTTGACAATATGGGGATACGAAGGGACGCAGAACCCACTACGTATATTTAACATGGGATAAAGCAACATTAACATACATGCACAAACACATTTTGTATATTTACCTGTCATGATTTTCGCCTACCATTTGATACCAGGTATTCGAACTCTCAACGCTAACCGCCAACGGCATCAATCGCCCCACAAATCAACGGTATGGCAGAATGATAAAGTTCCTGCAGGCTGAGATGGCTGAAGTCCGGTTTTCCAGCCATTGCCACGTGCCACGGGCACTTCCACGCCACTGCGTCGCACAGACTGCGCGGAGACCGGCGCGCTGCACCCAGGACTGGGCCTCCAACAGCTACGGCCTTGCAGTTCTTTTTCTGTGTGCAAACCTCCTCATCTTCTTTGGTTTCACATGGTTTCAATTCCAAAAAATGTTGAATATGTTTGACCGTTTGGCACAGCTCAGGTTTTGGAATTGCATGGTGCGGTTTCTAACGTGGTCGGGAATTTGGTCAAAATGCCAAATTGTGTCACATTCATGTATGTTTTCTCCCAAAGTTGGCCGAAAACTTGGGTTCCATCCTTGTTGCAATCATGTGCAACAAAGAATGCCACCCCGGCTCTTCCCAGCCCGACGTTTGGTGGTTCACGTTCGGCTGCACTCGTAATTCCGCCAACATTTTCGCTCAATTCTGGTGGATTGTGTTTTTTCATTTTCTGTCGGCTAGTCCTTGACTATTGACCGCGTGTCTGGTTTCAAGTTTTGGCGGCGGGCACCATTTGAGTCCCCTTTTTGGCCAACCACATGATCAAGCACTAACCCCCAAAAATCATTTGCAAATGTCGAACGCCAAAATAAATCAAAACCTGAACTTTTCCTGCACGCGGACCCAGCCAACGCATTACACCCCGTTGATTCAGATCAGATGCGGCCAACAGTATAGCCACCATCCCGAAGACAAGGTCACAATCGCATCAAATAAATGCTAACGTAGCTTTTGAATATCTATCTATCTGTCTGTCTGTCTATCTATCTATCGATCTATCAATCTATATCTATATCTATGTCTATATTTATATTTATATCTATATCTATATCTATATCATGTTTTGCATTTATATTTATATCTCTATCTATCTATCTATCCATCCATCTATCTATCTACCTATCTGTCTATCTATCTATCTATCGATCTATCGATCTATCTATCTATTTGTCAGTGTCCCACAATCTGGTTGAATCTAGCCAAAACCAAATGTTATCAATGTTGATTGAACCCAACTGGCATCGTGTTAGCAAGCCATCACATTTTTTTTTCTCTCGACGCATGTCTGGGGACAATTGCAGTAAGTTCATCGCTTACAATTCCTAGGTCCGGAACAATCATCTCGAGCGTGGCGAACATGTTCATGATTCATGATGGAAAAATTGAATGCAACCCGACCCTGCCGAATGTGTGTGGTATGAAAGCGGCACATCATCTTCAAAGGGCAACCAAAGCATTCCATATTTCCAAACACATTTTACGGTGATAAAGGCATTTCGTTTCATGACAAGTTTGGTTGCCTCAATGCAGTTGTTGCTCCCGTTGTTTGTTTCTGCGCCACCGGGCTATTTACAGAGGTAAAATGGATGTGGTTTTTGCATGGTTTTACTAAAACTTCTGCGTAGCGTGCTTGGCCCGCCTGGTGGTGTAAATTAGGTCGCGTTTTTTTTTTGCTAGCTCAATGCCTTCAGTTGAAAGCATGTCAGCAGCACAAAACACGCAGGCAAGGGAGCAGCTGTGTGTAGAGGCGCCACCAGCGGTGCAAGCAGCACACAATAGCACACAGGTGCACGCCACGCCGAAAAAAGAAATTACAAAAAGAACAAACTGGGAGCCACCAGCTGTGCTTCAGCACTAAGTGCGCAGCCCATTACTTGAAGGGAGTCAACCAAGAAGGAGATCGAAATCCAATCAAGAGAACAATGCTCCTGCGGGACTTGTGCTAAAAGCACCCTTTCCGAGGGACATAGCAGACTGGCAAGGGTGAAAAATCCAGTAGCCATTTCGTGAGCGGGAGTCATCAGATCGCTGTCAAAAACTGATTCAACCAGAAAAGAGTACGGTCCCTCGGCCTGGCTGCGGGGTTTGTGACCGCTTGTCCTTGCCAAAAAAATGTTTCTGTCCTGACCGCGGCCTCCGAGAAGGTGGCCACACGCCAGTCTATCATCAAATTGAGGGACCAATAAGGAGTGACCGCGGTCTCCCGGCTTGCGTTGGTGGCCCCTGCAGCAGTAAGATGCGGCCAGAAAGAGCCAAAAGTCAATTGCATGTCCTTAATGTATAAATTCTCCTGAATGTCAATGTCCCAAAGTGCCGTAGGCAAACCAAATGAGAAGCAACCCGGCCAGCAAGCGTGACCAGCACTACAGGAGCAGACAAGGCGATTGCCAGATTGTACGTGTACCCTGTCGCCTGAAATCAATCGGAAACCCCTCCTCCGGCCTGGTTGAGGAAATACAATCCAGCTGATGCACAAAACACGAATCAATCCAAATGAGTGGACCATGGAGAGTGTCTGAAGGAGAAGCAGCTGCTGCTTGCAGCACTTAAGGCATGGCTGCGGCCCACCAACCGCGAGGGAGAAGAAAACAATAGGCTGCAAACAGATCTGGGCGAAGTATGGGTCCGAAATAGTGCTCCTTGCTAGTGCGAAGTCCCAGACACACAAAAAGAAAGGATCCATGGCAGAAAAACGAACTAAATGGAAATACCACCAGCTGAGTCAAAAGGGATGTCACCAGCTGTGCCGGTGCACAACCCAAAACAAACATGGAAGAGACTCGCGCACTACTGCTTGTGCCGAAAGCCTATTAGGTCGCGGTGTGGAACGAAATTCATCATGTTTGGAATGAAGGAATAATTTTCTACGTGCGATAAAATGGGGTGTCTTGGTGGTCGCACAAGTGCTGAAAACCAGACTGAAATTTGGCCGCCTGCAATGCCAGCCTGCCCGAGAACCGCTGGGTCAAACAAATTCTACGTCTACGATCGTCTACGGACGTCGCTAGTCTAAGCATTTGGCTAATATAAAAAATTGGGTTGTTGGAAACACACTGCTCGTGAAACTGATGCGTGAATGATGTTTTTGGATTGTTTTTTAGTTGTCTGCTCGTGATGCTGTCCCAGCTTAGTCTATCCCTGTCATCTGGCAAATTAATCCTTTCACGATTCCTGCGGCTTAAAACGGAGCTGGCTTTCGGCATGCAAGGCCAGATTCCAGACGCTGATCCTGCTGAATTCATCCCACAAGGCTTCAAGCGCGTACGCTAGTTCATCCTGACCCTTCGGAAACATCAGCATACCGAATGTTGGTCAAACAGTGTGGTTCGGCTATACTACCCTGATTATTGCTGCAGCGCAATGTTTTTATAATGTTTTAATTGCATCCTTGCATTTTTGTAGGGGGACCTTCCCTAAATAAATTTTACATTTTGGGGACGTAAAAACTAGGTCACGCCGCCCGCAATGACCCCGCTGATTTTCACTTTTTTTTCTGCTGCCAAGTCTCTGTTTTCACAACCCTTCCAAGGTTTCGTGTCCAGAGCGTAAACTTGCAATTCGTTCGGTTGATATTTGCATGACTTCGTAACCCTCTTGATGATTTTACATTGGTGGAAAAGTGTTTTTTCGGTCCCATCTGCTAAAAAAACTGTATGTTTGTTGTTTTTCACTTGCAAGTCTGTGCCAACGTGTTGAATGTTACATGGAAGTGTTCACAGAGTGATAGGTTAGATGTTACATAAAAGTGCTCAGAACGTAGCACCCAGAGCGGTTGGATGTTACATGAGAGTGTCCAGAGCGTAGCACCAAGAGCGTGTTGGATGTTACACGAAAGTGTTCAGAGCGTAGCACCAAGAGCGCCTTGGATGTTACACGAAAGTGTTCACACCGTGTTAAATGTTACACAAAAGTGTTCACACCGTGTTAGATGTTACATGAAAGTGTTCAGAGTGTAGCACCAAGAGCGTGTTGGATGTTACATCAAAGTTTTCACAGTGTGTTGAGATAATCGAGACCAAAAAAAAAACTTGAGGCGTAGCATCAACAGCGTGTTAGATCATTACAAGACAAAAGAGTTGAGGCGTAGCATCAACAGTGTGTAAAACAGAAGTTTGACAAAGTTTAAAGCACCTGCCAAAAGGTCCAAAAGAAGAGGCGACAAAACGTTATTAGCCCCCCCCACCCCACCCACCCCAAATGAAATGCAAAACCAGGCAACCGGTTGACTCACCGCCCTTGTAAGGTTGGCAAATTTAAAAGTGAGGTTTTAGAGGCTAAGAGACAAAATGCTGGCACTCGTACGACTGAATCAATTTTAGTCTCCGAGTGCCAAAAAAAAACATTAGGAATTTATGATTTTCAAGTTTCCCATGCAAGCATCCACCAGATCATCCATCCATTTTTCTTCACTTCCCGAAGCATCAGTGCCAAAGTGTTTGTGTTATATTCGCCAACAACGTTATCACACCCTCCACACCCCACCCCCCTGTTGACCATAAGAGAGCATGTGCAACATGTTGACAACGGCAACAAGTTTCGTTCGCCCTGTGTTATTACTCCTCAAGAACATTCTCCACCCCCACCCCCCACCCCCCTTGTTGACCACAAGAGAGCATGTGCAACATGTTAACAACGGCAACAAGTTTCGTTCGCCCTGTGTTATACTCCTCAAGAACATGCTCACCCACCCACACCCCACCTCCCTGTTGACCATAAGAGCGCATGTGCAACATGTTAACAACAACGGCAACAAGTTCCGTGCGCCCTGTGTTAAACTCGTTAATCACCCCCCACACCCCACCCCCTGTTGACCATAAGAGGTAACAAGGCAACATTGTAGAAATTAGCAAACCACCTGTGGTCCTTAGGGGCGGCGTCAGCAAAAAGTATTAAAATGCAAAATTTTAACTTATATGATCCAAAAAAAACCCTAAAATCAATCCTTTAAAGTATGTAATTTAGATTTAGGAAGGCTCCTGTGAAATTTGAAATGGGCCTGAAACATGGTTCATTGCATTTGTAAGTATATAAGTCGGTAAAACCGTCCCAAATGTAAGTTACACATTTGAAGGTGCCATTTTTGTGGAAAAGTCTTGTCCTCAAAAAAAATGTTCTAGGGGGGTCCAGAAAGCATGGGGCCCCTAGGGTAAAGCAGGAAAATAAACGTAACGTTACGTTTGCAACAGCGTGTCAACGATATCATTGAAATGGTGGTGGCTGGAAAATGTAAGTTGGCAATTTTGATGTGTTGTTTTCCATGAAAAAAGGCAAGAAATTTGGAACCTTCCGCACGCGATTTTACATTTCACCCCCTTCGCTTTTGATTTTTGATGTTGGAAGATGGGGTTGTACGAGCTTTTGATTTTTGATGTTGGAAGATGGGGTTGTACGAGCTTTGCAGGGGTTCCAACTTCTTCGCTGCATTTTGTGCAGCGCTAGTGCTGCGCGGGCATGGAGACTGTAAGTTGGTGGTCTTGAGGTGCTGTCCCCCATGGCAAGTCGGAACCTCCCGCAAAGAAGTTACATTTTCGGCCCCTTGATTTTTTTGTTTTTTTTGTTTTTCTGACGTTGGAAGATGCGATGATTGTACATAACGCGCGGGGGTTCCAACTTTTGTGGTGCATTTGTGCAGCAATGGTGCTACCCTGACCACGTTTGCTGGGTCACAATTATTCTTTGGCTCAAAAGTGTAAAGGGGTTGTGCCGATTCAAGTGAGCCCATTGGGGCAAGAAAGTTTTCGAGAACAAAAGGGCCGAAAATGTCAGATTTCTGGGGGGAGGTTTCAAAGCGCGATATATTTCATAAAAAACAAGACGTCAAGACCACAAACTTACCTTTTCCATGCCTCACTGCGCACACGATTTGTTGGTCCCCCCTAATCCCCATGCTCAGAACATGCCTGATTTATTCCTGCGGAATGCCTTGATTTTTTGACCGGGCCTTGCCTAGGGGGTTCGCAACTTATATTTCGAAACTTTCATTTTAACATCTTGGGTCCTTTTAGGCTACGATTGCCTTCCCCCCCGTCAAGCCAGATTAATAACTTTAAAGGTTGTGATCTTAAGTCGTCACACCACGAGGATTAGCAGCTTAACAAAACTAAACACAAATATGCACAAATGTATCCCAAATGGAATGTCTGCAAATTATACCGTGCAGGCTTCGGGGTGGTTATGGCCGTTTTCCAAATCGATGGATGTCAGCGTGTTGGGGATTGGGATCCGTAGCCGTAAATACGCCGATACGCTGTTACGCGCATGTGTTTATCCCGATACACCGTTACGCTGACCGCCGTATCTACGCCGATACGCTATTATGCCGATCGCTGCATACAACAGCATATGCCGTCACGCCGACCGTTGCCTCTACGCGGAGACACTGTTAATTGCCGTGGTACGCCCATCGCTGCACGTCACGTTTTTACGCTGTTTTGCCGGTGTGCCGATCGGGTCTAATTGCATCATTACTCATTATGCCGATATGCCGATCGCAGTGCTTACGCCGACACGCCAATCGCTGTGAGTACGCATTACACCAATGTCGTTACGCCAATCGCTGTTTCTGCGCCAAGATGCCGTTACGCTGATCGCTGTGTTTACGCCGTTACGCCGTTACGTCATCGATTGCTGTGTTTAAGCCGGTGTTGCGGCGCATCGGTGCGAACAGTGTGGCGCGCTGTGTGTGTGTGTGTGTGTGCGTATCGGTGTACTAGTAGTGTATCCGTGCGACTGTGTGAGTGCGGCAATCGATGATCGGTCTGCGAGCGGCAATCGGTGTATGAGTGCGCGCGCGGTGTATCGGTGTGTCGGTCGTGTCGGTGTATTGGTGCACGGACGGTGTACTGGCGCATTGGCACGAAAAAATTTGACGGACCTCATTGTTTGTGCGGCTTGTGTGCGCTATGCGGCTGCTATCCTCATGATTCATGGCAACAGGACGGTTCGTCACTCATGACAGTGTGCTCCAGCCCCACCCGTGCCGTCACACCTTTGTTGCACGGAATGGAAAGCTGACAGTGGCACTGCCACCCGAGAGAAATTGAAAGAATGGGGCTGCAGCCAAATTTTCACTATAAAATTTGGTGTGCGACACAAATGTGTTCATTCTAAGCCCACGTTTCTCCTGTTCGGTATTGCAAATGACTATGAAGAAGTGGAGGTGCCACATAGGCAACGATTTTTTCTGGTGATGGACCGGTGTGGTTATTGGAGGATATTGGCGGGTTAATGATTTTAAAAATTGCTAAGATCAAAAAAAATAAAGGATAAAAAAAATATCGGGGCCAAGAAAAAAAGTACCCGTGAAAGTTATCTGTGAAAGCATCTGTGTTAGTACCCGTCGTCGCAGTACTAGCAGTAGTCGTCATCGTCGTCGTCGTAGTAGTCAAAAAAAGTAGAAGTAGTAGTAGTAGTAGTAGTAGTAATAGTAATAGTAGTAGTAATAGTAGTAGTAGTAGTAGTAATAATAATATTTTAAAAAATAAAAATTGAAATAAGAGTAATAAAAATTAAAACAATAGTAGCAACAGTAGGAGTAGTAGCAGTAGCAGTAATGTTAGCGGTAATGGTAGTGGTAGTGGTAGTGGTAATGGTAATGGTAATCGTAGTAGCCATAGTAACAGCAGTAGTAGTGGTAATGATACTAGTAGCAATAGCAATAGCAATAGCAATAACAAGGGCAGTAGCAGTAGCAGTAGCAGTAGCAGCAGCAGCAGCAGTGTAGTAGTAGTAGTAGTAGTAGTAGTAGTAGCAGTAGTAGTAGTAGTAGCAGTAGTAGTAGCAGTAGCAGTAGCAGTAGTAGTGACAGTAGCAGTAGCAGTAGCAATAGCAGTAGCAGTAGCAGTAGCAGTAGCCATAGCCGTAGCCGTAGCCGTAGCAGTAGCGGTAGCAGTAGCAGTAGCAGTAGCAGTAGCAGTAGCAGTAGTAGCAGTAGTAGCAGTAGTAGCAGTAGTAGTAGTAGTAGTAGTGGTAGTAATTGTAGTAGTAGTAGTAGTAGGAGTAGTAGTAGGAGTAGTAGTAGTAGTAGCAGCAGTAGTGGTAGTAGTGGTAGTAGTGGTAGTAGTGGTAGTAGTGGTAGTAGCAGTAGCAAAGGCTATCAATCACATTGGTGTTTTTCGTGGACATTTTTTTTGAATCCCACAACTTGCGGGTATCGCGTGGAAGTATTCGCGGCGTTGTGTGGTGCATTTGGCAAAAAACTGCACGAGCACAGGGTATTAGTTTATCTTTTTGTTTGATATAACCCCTCCTGGATTGAAACAGCATTACAACTGGCATGGCGCGATGGCACTCCTAATTGGATTCTAAATGGTTTCAATGGTCAACAATTTTTGTGTGGTGAACCATGGGTGAAGGAGGCTCTAGTACTATTAAACTGGCATGTGGGGTTAAAGACATTAATTTTTTCTCACCATAAACTGCCATTGGCAAATCCGTGTTCCAAAATGGAACGTTGCAAATAACAATTTTTACGGTTACGTGCAAATATCACCCCTTTGATTCAAGTGATTGTTCTTGGAAAATCAAGATTATTTAGGAAATTGTTTCTACATTTTCCACTTTACTTGAAAAAGGGCGTCTGCAAATCCCATATACTTGATTAGCAGATGGTTTCTAGTATATATTTGGCAGATGGTTTCTTGTATTTAACATTTCGTTTGTAAAAATTAGCAATTAGGTCGTATTTTTTTCGAATATTTAGCACGTGGTCTCTAGAAATTTGCAAATAATTTCTAGTATTGAGCACGCGGGTTGAGTATTTAGCAAATGGTGTCCAAGATTTACCAATGAGGTTCTAATATGTAGCAAAAATTGTCTAGGATTTGGCAAATGGAGTTCCGGTATTTAGCAGCCCGTCTCCAGAATTCAGCGGGTTGTTTCTCCTTGTGGAAGAACTACGTTTTCGATTCTAGAGAAATGGCAACTAAAAAACCAATGCGCTCCATGTATATACATATATATATATGTGTGTGTATATATATATATTTGTATATGATCACTACCCTTTTAAGAGGGGGACGTACCCAAATTGCAAAATACAATTTGCACGTTTTTGAGGGGGGGGCCTGGTAAATGTCAGCAAGCATTTATTGTTTGAACTCAGTTTTATTTGCAAAATTTCCTAGTTCCCCTCATCCTTTATAGGGTTTCATCAATTCTCCTTAAAACGCAGCGGGGCAAGGGGGGGTATGGGGTGACGTATCTATTACGGATTCTCGACCCCCCCGTCCAAATGCAAATCTTCCGAGGCTCGGTTTCTGACGTCGGAGGGGTTTAACATACACATAGCCTCCCCCATCGGGAAAAAATACGATCGTGTCAAAATTGTTGCTTACATTTTTTGAGCGTTCCCCATGCTTACACCCCACGAAAGGGGTGTTGGATATATATATATATATTATGTGTGTGTGCACGGGAACATGATAAGGAAATTCCTACTCAGTAACATGGCGGCCACTAAACAGCAGGCAGGCTCAAAGGCCCGCCTTGAGCATCAGAATGAATTTTGCTTGGCTTAGAAGTTGCAAGAGAAGAAAATGTTGGAATCTCGTATGGCGATGTCATGAGAACCAGCGCAATTGCTCCAGGGACATCTTTGCAAATTCGTCAAAACAAGTTTGCCACTGATGCCATTGTGAAAACGCAATGGAAACTTCATGTGAGTGTCAAATTGAAGACTGAGGATACGTTTTTAGCTTGTCATGAACATGCTGACCGTGAGCGATGCAGCACCGGTGAACGGAAGCATCCGCTATAATTCGTATTATTAACGACGCGATTGGTGCTCCCAATTTTTTCCCGGAAATGACATGCCTACAGCGTTCCCGGGGAGAATTGAGCAACGGCTAAATTGCTTGTGAACAGGGCACTCCCCTCGACAACCCAGTGCAAGGTACGAGCCCCGGCGTGATCCGACGCCATTTGCTAGAACTTGCGCCAGCCGCATGGCACACCGGTCACGCCAAACATCAATAATCTTCCGCCTGGTGGAAATCCTATTGGCACACCGACGGTCAAAGTAGACTATTTCTGAAGCAGGCAACTCAAATATATCTATTTACTATGCGTTTAATATACACTTGTTATCAGAACTATCATCCTCCGCATGCCACACCAAGTTTCATTGCATTTCCAACTTACCAACTTGATGTGATCGATGTTACATTCCTATGGGTTCTATGATAAATTCATCCCCGTTGGAATTAGACGGGTGAAATTGGGTCCCCAATTTGTAGACTACAATCCTGCGGCCTTAGGGTGGCTTTACTACATGTTAGGGTGCCCATGGTTTTTTGTAATTACTACCATTTGCTAAATCATTGAACAAGTAGGTCTACCACAAGTTGCTTAAATTGTCATTTAAAAAATCCTGAAAACGCAACATAAAGTCTTGGGACCGTTTGTAGTGTTTTTACATGTGAATGGTTCAGCATCCAACATAATCCGCCATTTTTTCCGATAGCAACTTGTAGCGATATGGTTTGCTCATTCGCTCTTGGTCGAAGGAACCCTGTCCCTACTATTTTGTAGCCCCAAAAAAGTTGTCACTAAGAAAAGCAGCACAAGGGAGTGCATATTGTGACCATGATGCATCCTTCCTTCCAAGAATGTACATGGATCAATTTCCACGCAATCTCACGGGTCAATCTCCCAGTTGCATTTTTGAGGGGTGGAACACGTTTTGGCCTCAATCCCCTCCAGGCACCAACTCGAGTAGGGGAAAAAAAACCGGCAACAAAAGAACCCCAACAAAAAAAAACTTCACGGATGAAAGCTATATCAAATTATGTACCTGCTTTAAGAATAACGCAGCAAGATAAAATATCTGCAAACGCTCCCAAAACAAATCAACATGAAGAAAACTGCTACAAAGTGGATGGGTACAAGTCGATTCACTACAGAAAGCATTGCAGCGGAATCTATTTTGTGTCTAAATTTGTGTTGACAACAGCGGTTGATAAATGAACACCTCAATAAAAAATGCAGCAAGAGCCAGCCCAAGGCAGGAAAGTACTTGTTGAAAAAAGGCTGCAAAATGAAAACTGTATCAAATTATGTACCTGCTGTAAGAACCGTGCCGCAAAATAAAACAACTGCAAACGCTCCCAAAACAAATCAACATGAAGAAAACTCCTACAAGTGGATGGGACAAGCCGAATCACTACATAAACGTTGCAGCAGAATCCATTCTGTGCGCAAATTTGTGTTGACAGCAGTGGCTGATAAATGAACAAGTCAGTAAAAAAATACAGCAAGAACCAGCCCAAGGCAGGAACTTACTTGAAAACAGGCAGCAAAATGAAAGATATATCAAATTATGTACCAGTATGTACCAGTTTTAAGATGTTTTAAGAACAATGCAGCAAGATAAAACGGCTGCAAACCTTAACCCTCCCAAACCAACCAACATGAAGAGAACTGCTACAAACTGGATGGGTACAAGTCGAATCACTACAGAAAGCATTGCAGCAGAATCAACCAATCAGTGCGCAAGTTTTTGATAACAACCAACGCATGATAACTGCTTCAAGTTACTGAGTAAATTTCCCGATTGTACGCTGCAGGTGTTGACCCTTTTTGTAGCACAATATCCACCCCGATGCTATTGCGTTGTGCGCTGCATTGATTTTGTTCAATTCCGAGTGAAACAACGGGTTCACTACAAATTGGTCATGAAAACATACGAAGTCTCTTGTTGCTTCATGTGATAGAACCATGAAAACCACTACAAGTTGCCATTGTATTTTTTCAGTGTTTATTCAGGTAAAAAAAATCGTCAAAAATCGATCAAAAATCCTTACTACAAACTGCTATCTTGATTTTTTTGGGATCTCACTGCCTTACAAAATTCGACTGCGACGATTTGCTTCTGCACACGGTCACAAGGGAACTATAAAATCATAGGGTTTAGAGGCTTTATTGTGGGCCCCAAGGCCTAGCATTCTGTAGTGGAAATTTTGACCAAGAAATAAATTCTACTTCATGCCTTTTCATCCACTTCCTCATGGCACACTGCTGATCGGATCGATTTTTTTTAGGTTCATTTTCTTATGTTTTTGATTTCCTCCGCGCAGCTTCCAGCCCTTTCACAAATCTCTGGGTTCTCTGCCCAAAAACCGCGCTTTGCCCAGAAGCAGAAACACAAGCAACAACAGCAGCAGCAGCAGACCAAACAGCAAACCATTGCAAAGCCTTTCCAAAACCTCTCCGGGTTGCATTTTGCCTGGTTGCAATTTTAATAACGAGGTCCCAACGAGGTGCGAACGAGGTCCAAACGAGGTCCGAAATCAAATTTTGGGAGGCTGACCCCTTAAGTCTCCCGACAAACTCTTTGGTAACCACACGCTGGCGCATTCTTTTCAGAACAGTCAAACTCAAGAGCTCCCAGCGGTGGAGCAGAAGATGCGAAGCGGGCAGCAACACTATTTTGAACCTCAGGGGCCTGAAGTATGCACATCAATTTATGTGCTATGGATGAATCTTTGTACACTTCTCGTTTCGATTTGTGTGTGTGTCATCCACTGGCGTTTGTCTGGACTCAACCTGAATGCATACCTGCACAGCAATGTTTCCAGACTGTCTCTCAAAGTAAATGGTGAAGCGAAAATATTTCTCACTCCTCCTTGTATTGCTGTAGCCTTTAGCTCTGCAATACACATTTCCATTCTGCTTCACGCTCCTTCCCAGCTTTTGTATCTGAAAAGA
>Ga0126342_10002164_pt1 | contig 29955 bp, 32 predicted proteins | sample Cyp1metagenome_FD_92528 | JGI IMG/M metagenome (GOLD analysis project Ga0126342, IMG submission 92528) | Coral microbial communities from Lord Howe Island, Old Settlement Bay, Australia - Cyphastrea 1 metagenome | ecosystem: Host-associated > Invertebrates > Cnidaria > Coral ...
AAAAAGCTTTAAAAAATGAAAAAAAATGAAAAATGTTTGAACAACAAAAAAAGACCAAGACACAATTGTGTATCCTGACACAATGACACAATTGTGTATCCTGACACAATTTTACAAAATAATGAAAATATATAATTAAAAATAAAAATAATTAAATTAAAAATTATTATAATAAAAAATAAAAATAAAAAATAATTTAAAATAAAATAAAAAATAATCAAATTAAAAATTATTATAATTAATTAATTAAAAATAAAAATAAAAAATAATTTATAAAAAATATTATAACAAAAAATAAAAATAAAAAATAATTTAAAATAAAATTAAAAAATAATTAAACTAAAAATTATTATAATTAAAAATAAAAATAAAAAAATATTTTAAAATTAAAAAATAAAATAAAAAACAATTAAAAACTAAAAAACAAAAAAAAATTAAAAAAAAACTTACACCAAAATCCTGTGGACACAATAGTGTACCCTCAAACATTTCCAGAGTTACAGAATAATTTTGAGGTCTGTGGACACAATACCGTATCCCCACACTAATCAGTATCCAACATTATTCGTACTTCTGATTTAGTTGATATCAATTGATATCTATTCAGTCGCTGTTTCAATATTCTATAATATTCTAATATCTTTTTGAATGCAAAATTACTCCCGACTTCTGCAAAAAATGCCATTCGAGCTGTTGTCTCATGTGACGCGGCGGTTCGTGACGCACTTTGAGCCGAGGATTTCGTGGGATTTTTTATGGCGCCCCAGTCATGGTTGGTTCATGTTGAAGCTTCAAATCAATGGATTGGTTGGGGAAAATCTTCACTGGAAACCCATGGGTTTTTACCATCAGATTGGTTGGGCATGTTGGGCTTTCCGGTGAAAAAATTGTCCCATCATCCAAAAAACTGTGATCAGAGAGTTCTTCTAGTTGTAGTTGAAGAGAATCTCCCTCGCTGAACAGGAGAATTCAATAGTTCAGTATACCATACCAGTCTTATTGGTCAAGTGGCACAATAATGACATAATCTGGCATAATCGGAACTGGTTCGACTGAACACTCAACAAATCAACCCTCAAACATTGCTCTCAAGTAGACCTGACCTACACGCGTGATCTTTCCGGTCCCCCGCAATGGTAAAGGTTTTGCAATTCTCACCACCTCAACTCACTTGAAAAGGTACTCCCCCCAAGGATGAGAACAACTATGAAAAAAACTGCTATGCGACAAGCTCAAGTGAGGAGTGAGGTCTGACACCGCGCAAAATCCGCGAATTTGAGTGTGACACCCACAGCTGCGGGTGTCAACTGTACATTTCTATCCCGGCAGGAGCAATGCGGCAGTCAGAACTACCAAGGGGAGGAGCACCAGCAGCTGATTTCCAGCTGTTGGGCGCTGTTCTGGAGTCACTGCTCTGCCGTCTATAGTGAGGCAGCGACACTGCTGGTGCCGCTGGGAAACCGTGCCTCCAGCGAGTTTCCGCTGGCTGCGAAAAGCGGAAGCACAATGGAAGTAGAGTACGACGGGAATCTAATATCTGCTGATTATCCACAAAGTGTACTTCACAACACCGCAAAATTTGAACACCAGGTTGATCTTTCCACCCAACATGCAAGAGTCAAGCTTCGCGGGCTGGCTAGATCATCTTGAGTGCAACATGTGAGCTGTGTTCAAAAGGTCTTGTTCTTCTGAAGGCACTAAGGGAATGCTTATGCCGGCAGCTTACGCGGCAGCTTACGCGCCCGCAGTTTTAGCTTACGTGCAGGAAGAGCTTATACGCTGATGCTTACGCGGGCTTACGCACACCAGGGTTTTGCTTACGCGGGGTCCTTCTTGCCACCCTCTTACTAAAAATGAATAAGAAGGTTTTGGACGTGGCTCATGTGAACCACAAAATGTGTCTGAACCATTTGGCTTGCCCTGAATGCCTAGATTGCCTAGGAGATGCACAACTTAGGATGGAGTCAACACACATTTGCTTGCATGGTTTTAAAATGTTTTCAAACATACTTCTTCCAGCCATGTCTTCGCATACCGGCATACCGTTTCCTTAGTGAATGGTGTAAGTGCGGCAGCTGCGAACCCCAAGACTTTTTCACAGACCTATGTCAAAGGACTCAAGACTTCAAGATGGCAATACAGTACCACTGTCAATTGAGAGTCCTGTGAACCAATATTAGAGTACATTAGATACTTCAAAATAGCTACCATGATTCCCTCTTACACAGAAAGGACGAGATCTTCAAACAATGCACGCACGCACACACACACACTTACACGACAATCCTACACAAATCCAACAAAATCCAGGACCAATGATCAAAGCCCTTGCTTGAACAAAAACCTGCAAACACCATTAAACTACGATTTGGCAAAGCGTGTTTTTTGGTGCAAATGGCCGGCTGACAGTCTCAGGCGGGCACGAATTTTCATGGCCAGCTCTGCAGAGCTGTCCTGTCACGATGAATCAGCGAATCAACAGTCACAACAGTTGAGTTGGTCTGAAACCAAACAGGAGTTGAGTTTGTCTGAAAGTGGGTACCCCAAGATCCAATGATATATCATCTTCCCCAAAACATCATGGACATAGATTGGGGTTTTTGTTGGGATATCCCCCATTTTCAGACCCAGCAGACTGCAGCGTGCTGTATAACAATGACAAGGATAAAGAGGATGAGGATAATGCAATTTTGCTACAATGTCTGCTGAACTTTGTCAATGTCGTCAACAAATAATACGGATGCCCTCTGGTAAACTAACATAACTCTGGAAAATCACCATTTTAATGGGTAATTCAACTATAAATTACCATTTTCCATAGCTATGTTTAAACTACCAGAGGGTAAGTAAATCAATACTTGACCAACTTGAAATTTTTAGCCATTTGGGGACAGTTATTACCCCCGGCCTACTAACCCTCGTTTCAGTGACGTCGCAAAGGCTATCACCCTTTTCAACCAGTGTTTCGTACGGATCCAACAGTGGAATGACTAGATTCAAGAGAACAACCTTCGGAATCTGATCTCAAACAAAGCCGTGTACAGCTAAGTGGTGCCCACAGTTTTACAGCTTAAAACAAGTTTATAACCAATGCTTAACTATCCTTAATGGAAGTTTATGGTATAGATATATCATATCGAACCAATGCGGGGAGACTCAGCGGGCAAATGTTTCACTGTTTTTTTTGCACCACCTTGCAAATAACATAATCCCATGAGTTGCGTTCAATTATATCCCCTGTGAATTGTGAATCCCATTAGATTAAGGAGATATACTTGATATGTTTTGGAACATTCCTAACTGGGGCCACTTAACTTGGCAACTTACCCGCTATTTAACATAGCTATGAAAAAAATCACCATTGTTAGCAGGTGAAACATCTATTTCTACGGGCCATGTTCAATATGTTAAATCACCAGAGGCTAGTTAAATAAACTACTAATTCCAGCAACTTGGCAACTTAGTTGTTAAATAGTATATAAATATTATATCAATTCATCTATATATATATATAAATATTATTATTATAGTATTATAATATACTTTTACAATATATTATTATTAATCGTATATTTTTATATCTTCTTACAAACCTATTATCCCATCCTATCCGATTATAACTCTTAACCTCTGACCATGGCCATGGGATCCAGCAGGGAATCCAGCAGCGGTTGCCGCGGTCGCCTCAATGCGAGGTATGGCTTCGTCGCAGTTGGACCTTGGACTCGTCTTCTCGCATCGGCAGCGGCACCTAGATGTCATGGGATCATTTCGGCATGATCTGATCCCTACTAGAATAACAATCATTAATGTAGAAAAAATTGTTTAGAATTATACATTGTTTAGAATAGAAAATACATAGTTTAGAATTATAATATTTTGTTTAGATTCTAATACTGGTCCACATTGTTTAGAATAACAATCCCATACATTGTTTAGAATAGAATAATAAATAATGTATGGGATATAATTCTAAACAATGTATGGAGATGATCCGATTCAATAGATGTATTTATAACTATTTTAAATCATAATTCATATTTCCGAAGGGGATTAATAAAAAAGCGCTATTTTTTTGGGATGGAGATTGACCATCCAACATGAAGATATGGGGATTCACCTTCCAGAACCTCCATTCAGTGTGGGATTTTTTTCGAGCTAGGCATGGCTACGTTTGATTACCGTTTAGGGTGCACTTGATATCAAAGTCATCGTCACATGAATAGCTGTTTGTTTCGATAAATCTTTGGTCATAAAGAATCATTACTGGTTGGTGGTTTTAACCATCTTGAAAAATATTAGTCAGTGGGAAGGATTATCCCATATACTATGGAAAATAAGAAATGTTTGAAACAACCAACCAGATTAAATATGGGGGGAGGTTCTGCCAAGTTTCCCTTAAACCTCTGGGAATATGCTAATTGTTGTTCCCCTCAACTTTGGATCATCTTCCAACAACCTTACGAGCCGCAGCTGCTGGCTCTTTGGTCTCAGGTCTCATATGGTCTCATGCTTCAAATCGCAGGTTTCTTTGTGAATGATTTCGCTTCAAAATCTCATATCATATCATTCCATAAACCATTTGGTGATGGCTCAACATACTCACCCTCTTAAGCTGGATGAACATTCAAAATCCCCCAAAATGACTAGCCATTGAGCCATCTCCAGCGGTGACTTGAGCCATCTCCAGCGCCCGGGCTTCCAAACTGCGCCGGAAGTTGTGAGAAGCTCCTGGCCAGGAGTTTTCGAAGGGTGCCTCTTGGAAAGCGCCAGTTGTTCAATGGCCATTGGATCTTCCTTTTCCTTTTTGGATTTTGCAAAACGGATACTCTCTGGTACTTCAACCATACGACAAGAAAACCATGTGAATAAAAACAGTAAATCGTCGAACTAAATGGCCATGGCTTCCAGTTTGCAAAACTTTTAAATTACCCAAGGGCATTTCAATGATTTTCAATGGACATTCAGATGGTTTTGAATGAAACTACGTCATCCCATCTACGGTTTGGCCACTACGTTGGACGGTCTCCTGCTTCTTCATCTGCACAATCTCTTGCCAGTAGGAATCGGCCCGCTGCTTGTTTCGAGCAGCCTGGCAGAACTTCCCCACATTTCCACGCCGTGTTTCCAGAAGTGACAGGCTGGATGGTTGTGGGTATGTTCTTGGGTTACCCTCACATCCACTAAAAGACAGCCCAATCCACTCAGCTATCTTCCATGATATGCTTTACCAAAAGGTATCTTCTATTTTTGGGCAGCACCACAAGGTTATAGATTCAAATGAGGTGGCACCAGGATGATGTTTGACCGCGGTGTTCAACATGTCGTGGCAACCACACTTCTGGATCATGTTTTTGTCTCAAACATCGATTTTTTTAAGATTTTTTTAGGTACCAACTTGGATGCAACATAATTTGCATTCTCCATGTACACTTCATTTCGGGAAATCAATCCCAGCTTTCTCTACGGGGTCTCTTCACCAGAGTCTTGTTCTCAACAGAAAGTAATTAAGCAACAAACCAGTAACAAAACCACTACTGTACTGATCTTCAAGTTGTAAACGTGGCTTTCATTTGCTTCTTCAAGTTTGTAATCCCATCCCCCATATATGAAGTAGCCCCCTAGACCCCCGGGTTTAGTATTCAATCAGCCCACTGTGGGTTACCCAACTTTGACCCATAGTCCTAGAATTGTCCTAAAATAAGCACCCCCAACGCCTTCTCATAAATTAGTATTCATTGTAGGTAATAATATTAATATATATATATATATACATATTTGTCATGGTTTAATCATCATTTCCTCCATTACAATGATCATCAATTGGGTATCCCCCATTTTTTGGGACCACTTATGACCACCCCAAACTCAGCTGCTTGTTGGTTGGCTGTCGCTTGTTTTCCATAGAAAGTCCATCGTGGTGTCCCAAACTCGCTCCGTGGCTGCTGCCAGCACCTCTTCTCGGCAACGGCGATTCTCTTCTTCCAGAGCCTTTGGATACGACGACAATTTTCAGCGGTGGATGGTGGACACGGCTCCTAAATTGGATATGGAACTCCAAACAGGCGGTCTGGAAGAGGTTTTCCTGTTGGCCATTGTGAGGTCCCATATGAAATTTCGGAGGTGTACCTGGAGCACAATCAATCCAAATCATTGGTTCATAGGGATGGGGAGAATCTGAAAGCGGAAACAACAAACCATGTCAAACCCTCGAAAGCCATTCAAATCTGCCCAAGTTCATGTTTGCCTCATCAAAATACTAAGTAGCCATGACCATGATCAGTCTTTGCTAGTCCACCAAAAATTCTCACCTTTTTTTGCTCGTTGGCTGCTTATTTTCTACCTATCCAGTCAGTTTGGGGCTGTAACTCGCCTCATTTTGCCGCCTTATTCCTGCAGCCAGCGCTGGAAAACCCGGTGACCGCCGGAGACCTTCATTTCTGGCGTGCTGTTGCCCACACGTTGGAGCAAGGCCTACGCCAAAGTTCACGGCCCACAGGTACATATTGGGGGTTTCCCAAGTCATGGGGGTAGCCCCAGTTGTCATCCATTTTTAGATGGATTGTCCATGAAATAAGCCAATCCAGCTATTGGACTACCCCCATTTGTGGCAACTCCCATATTGTTCTTTTTTGACTGGCATTCTATAGAAGTGCAGCAGTTTTTTGCCAGAAAGCTTGAGATATATTGATAGTAACATAATGTGACATATCACCAATCATGTTTTTTCTACTTGCCGGACCAAAGAATATTCACAACGTCCGTGGCAGAGACCTTCCTGCCAGTTATCGACAAAAATCTGTGCTCCCTGCAGGTTGGTCGTGCTTTCAAAGCTCGAATAGCTTCCCGACCAAAAATCGTCTCCAACTTTTGCCCGTCACGTGTTCCCTAATTCATGTTCCTTAATCTGGTTGGTGGTTTCAACTCCTCTGAAAAATATGAGTTCGTCAGTTGGGCTTATTATTCCCAATATATGGAAAGTCATAAAACATGTTCCAAACCACCAACCAGTTACAGTAATTGCCAAAGTCCCAATTATAAAAGTGGCTCTTCATGAACTTTCTTGCTGCAGTCCCAAACAAATCACACTGTTACTTCTGATCACAAAGGGGGGGATAACATCAACTAAAATCCACACCGGTTGGTGATTTACCCCATATTTTTAGATGTAAATACCACTTAAGGTGTATAAATATATGGTTTTATACCTTGGTGGTTTATAATTATGTATAAAACCCATATGGCAGTGTGTCAAAACCTTGTACCCCTGGTGAACATCAAAATAGCTGGTAAATGGATGTTCATCCCCCTAAAAATGGCATTAATAGGCATTGATCCATACCCATATTTTTGTATAAATCGTATCAAAATCACCCCATTTTCAGACACCACCAGGTCCAAAATGGCCCCACCGCTCTCCTCGCAGGTGGGTCGAAGCTCCTTATTGGCACATGCCTTGGTGCAACGGGTGCAACGCGCGCCCGGGTTGATTTCCAGGATCTGCGGGATTGCACCAATGTTCAACTTCACCATTAAAATAAATAAATAAGCAAGTAAATAAATGTCTGGTAACTGGTATCAAAGATCTTACGCTTCCAAGATTTACCATGATTTACCTACGTATTTTCGCGGCCACTCCTGAGGTTCTTGACCATTTCCTGCAGCAGCAACTGCATGTTCTGGGACAACTGAGACAAGATCTGCACCTCCAACAGCAACCCTGAGAAGAGGTTGAGGTTCTCCTTCAGATTTACCATGTGGCTTTGTCCAGACATGGGCTATAGCTATACCCCAAATAAATTGGCAATGATTCATCAAGAACATGAGGATCATGAGGCTTTAACAGTTTAAACCACTGTTTTTGTTGCCGATTTTGACAAAAAAGCGACCTCCAAGCGTTCGCGAATCATTTGCCATTCAGGTCCTGAGCGAACGGATCACCAGGTAACATGACTGTTTTGGGGGAACAGACACGGCGAACATCGCAGACAAATACCGCTGAAAGTCACTAGAAATACTAGAATCCCAATTTATGCCAATCGAAACTCATGATCTACCAGTGAAAATGCGAGATTCTGAAGAGATTTTGGTCAATTTGTTCCATGAATTGTATCCGTATCACTGTGTCCCAGGTTTTTTGGTGGTTATAAGCCACCACTGTTGATGACAAATCCCAGCCATTGCGCAAAGTTCTCCCGATCATCGGAATCTGAGAGTACTTCTAGGAATCGTACCTTGGATCACCTTGGAAGTTTGTTGATGTGAACAGTTAATCGAGTTTTTTTTGACCTTGGATCACCTTGGATCACCTTGGATCACCTTGGATCACCTTTAGATCAATGTTTTTGTTAGTCCTTGGATCTGCATGGTGGCGTGATTTCAGATGCCAGGGCGAAGAAAACATCTAAGTTGGTATGGCTTAATCATCGACTCTTTGCTTAATCATAACTTTTTGGCAAATCTCCTGTTTGCAGCCACAAGCATATCATATTGCTGGCTATATCCCTATTATATATATATATTATATCCTTATATCCCCACAATGTCCACATAAGATGATGGCAAATCCCCCGTGATACATCATTATACCCCTATTTCTTGGATATATGCCCCATGAATCCCCATGATATCTATTGGTTTCCATAGAATATCCCCTATGATTCCTTTGTTTGGGTTACCCTCCAGCAAATGAACATGTGGAAAAACCACCTTCGAACATTTTCCAGGGGAAACCCAGGAAGTTGTTGTCCAAAATGGTGATTCGCCAGTTGAATGTGGCTTGTTCAAAAATCTATATGAATTGTATGCAACAGCAGTAAATGTGATGTAATTCCGAATATCGGTTCCAATATTCAAAGGCTAATTCCCCAACTTTCGAAGACAGGGTTTCCGGACCATTGCTGGGTAAGCCTCTGGGGTTTATTGCCAGCTCATAGAGCACCTGGTCAGGTTACGGTGAGTTCATGGGTAATGAGCAATAAAACATAGCGACTTGATGGGGATATATTGTGGGACATACTCAAAGCAAATCGATGATTGAAATATGAATTGATACAACTTGGCACATCTTGGCACATGAGAATATCACCAGGTTTTGGCTGAGGATGCAAGCAAAACACGGAGCACATGGGTTTCTAACCCACATTTGAATACCAGTAATCCGACCCATGGCACACGGATTCCGGGAGCGCGTTGATGATTCTGACCCTTGGGAAATCTTGGAAAATACCAACGTGGCAATCAAACGTGGCAATGGGAAATCCTCAATCTACCCTCTGCTTATGACTAACATAGCCATGGAAAGATCCACCATCTTTTAGTTCGGTAAACCATCTATTTCTATGGGCCATCTATACCATGGCGAACTGTTAGTCATAACCAGAGGGAAAGTTGTTCCCATTCACAGCTCCATTGGGGATTTCCGACTGCCATGTTTGTTGATCAAAGATGATCAAAGGGCATGTTTCTGATGTTTTCTGGAAGTGTCGGATAGCTGGACTTCGTTGGATTTTGTTGCTCCGGTTATGTTCAATGGAGTACAAAGAAACAATGGTGATTTCATGTGATATGTATATTATACCCTCTGGTAAACTAACATAGCTATGGAAAATCACCATGTTTAATGGGTAAATCAACTTTACATGGACATTTTCAATAGCTATGTTAAATCACCAAATGGTAAAATATAATATAATCATAATGTGATACATAGTGGAATCTAATTACATAGATTATCCGCTCAACCATTGTGTCATTGAGCATCTCATGCTTAACGGGATTTAAGCAATCAAAATACGGGATACAATGTAATGTGATGCAATGCGATATCATGGGATATATCACTAACTTGACATGTGCCACGGTGAACACAGAAAGAATTCATGGGTTATCATCTATCCCATAGGAATGTATATTATGGTTCCAATTTTTAAATCCATCTTGTCAAACCCATGCGGTGGTTTGACTTGGTTGACTTGTTGCAGGCCTTGCAGGCTGAATGTTGGAGAACGGTGCTTGTTTCGAGTCGCACATGGCATGTCCTGGTGTGTAACACAGTAACACATTCCAGCGCGCACTTGCAATGTGAAACCAGTCCATGTCAACCCAAGGAAACCTCAAATTATAACGTGGCTGACATTCATAAACCATCCCGACCAGAACTGTGTGGTAGAAACTATCCAAGGGATCTGTCTGATTTTCTTATTGCTCCTGATATCCGCTAAGAACCCCAGAGTCATCAACTCTGAAAAAAATTGGGAGTTTACTCCATCGCGATCAATGACTGTTGAAACTGCTACGCCCCCAATGAGTAAACTGGAAACTTCGCAACCGCTGAGATTTCCGGATTTAGGACCCGAGGACCCCGACAAGGCCGAGGGAGAAGACGTCAGCCTTTGGCAAGTCCCGCAAATCTCCTGGCTTCGCTGTGATGCCAAGTTGGAAGAGGCAAAAAAGATGGTGTGACTCACTGCCTAGAGGAGCAACTGCCACAGTATAATTTCATCTGGGCCCAGAAAGATGTTGGATACCCATACCCCTGTTGATGGCCGATACTGTAGTGGGAACATGATTTCCAAACTGTTGATTTTTTGGGTACCAATTTTCGGACAAGCCCACCTTAGCGTCGTATACTTCCCGTGAATAGTGATAGCCTAACGATTCTTGAATGTATAGTTTAATTCCCCTCAAGTGATGTGACACCTTACTCTATTGGTCAGTTCCTCTTTGTAGCTCCTTTGCTAGTAGTCCGCAGCACACATAGGTCGTGCATGGTTGTGTAGGTCGCAAACGGTGCTGTTTTCACAAGCAAGGAGAGGAGGAACAAATGCTCATATTCAACCTTGACTGCCAGTATTCACTTTCCTTCCCAAAAAGTAGTAACCCCCAAAAGATATAGTGACACGTCATTTATCCCTGCTTTAGGATTTTACTCCATCCTTTTGGGGATTGCGATGGGCAAAGGAACTTTGTGGGGACACTCGATGATATTTCAGCTGGAACTGCCCCGAAGATTGAATATATCACAACACATACAACACATACTATCAACATATTATTAATATATATATATAGGACATGACAATACAATACATGATAATACTACATAGTAGTACATGATACATTTTAGTATTTGTAAGTCAGTCAGAGAGACGATTTCTTCCATTTCTTCCACGAAATCCCGGCCCAAATTTCGACCATCGCCTCTCAAGACCTCTTTCGCCAGGTACCGACAATCGCCCTCTGTGATATCATCACAGCCAGTGCCTCAGTCAGGGGACCCAGGAACTGGGACCAGTTGGGGACCAGTTGTAGTAACAGTTTAACTGGCAGTTATTTCACCAGGTTTTTTCGTAGAGTTATCATATATATATGTAGTTATTGGGGTGATGTATATCTTCTACAGTTATTGGGGTGACTGTAGATAATATGTAGGCATATTATCTATATAGTTATTGAACTATATTGAACTGATGTGGATGTGGGGTGTACACACCAACTTATCACTGGAGGGCACCACATTCTCGGTGCACAAGTGTGAAATTCAGTGCAGCTGGCAGAATTCGACACCGGGCGAAGACTCACTTTGCCAATCAGAATCAGACATCCCATCAGACCCAAGCACTCCATCTAAGCCCAAACTCTGCAGACCCAGAACCCCATGACTGAGCTCCAAAACCCATGGCGGCCGCTGCTAAGCCCAAATCTGCGATCTTGTAGCAACCTCCCCAAACCCATCGCTCGGAAGTTCGCATGTGACTTCCCCGGCATAAAAAACATCAACAACACTGGCAACTCCAATGGTGCCAATAATGCTATCCTCTGCAAATCTAACATACGACATATGGAAAATGGATGGAAAATGGATGAACATTGCCAGTTAGATGATCGTTTCGTGAATTTACCAAAGAAAGTTGTGGATAGTTATGGTAGTTTTAACCATGGCTTTTCCCATGGTTTTCCCCTTTATGACCTGAGGCTACAGTCGCTAGCTAAACCAGAGGGCCTTCGTCGCTGCGAGCCACCAGGATGTTATCAGGCTTGATGTCCAAATGAACGAAGCCCAAGGAATGCCTCGGCCGTTGCAGATCGATGGAAAATGGATGGAATCCATGGATGTGAACAGATGGCGAGTTTTTATCGATGAACCGTTCATCAAAAATGATGATCCTATCAATAGCTTTCAATGTGAAATAATGATGATGTTCAATAGCTATTTCAACGTGAAATTACCAGAGGCTATTATAATTTGTGAGGTGATCATGTGATGGTTTTCCATCATCTAATGGAGATTAATGTATGGGATAATGGGATATGTCACGTTTACAACGGCATGATCAACAACGGTAGTGTAGTGGGAATGAAGCCAAACACTTCATGTGGTTGTCTGAAAATATGGTGCTCCAGAAATCCACAGGTCAAACAGGTTATTTTCCCAGCCGACCCGTTTTTCCAGACACACCCAATAGCCATAATATAGCCATAGCCCATATTAATGTTTCTTGGAATTGGGCTACCCGTATGCATAACAGAAGAGCATGTGTTTTCTCCGCAGCATTTCTACTGTTTGGATGAAAAAATGGGGTCCTCCATCAGGAACCCCCCAGAATGTACACTTGAAATGGAGATGTACCTGTGACGATCATACGAGATATGACCAACAATATGATACGGGTGTAAAAAAATGGCCACTTCATAATGCAAAAGAGCGCTTTTCTAAAACGATAAAAATGCTAATGTGAAAATTCGGAATCATCTCCCAGAGGATCCATGGTGCTGCTATATATGGTAACATTTACCATCAATATACCCCCCATGTTAGCATATATACCAGCACCATGGATCCTATGGGTATGGAAGAACTATGTAATTTCCAGTAAAAAAAAGGGAGCTTCAACATTCAAAACATCCCCGGGGTATACAACAACTCCATGGACTTTCCACATCCACCTAAGGCCGCGCACAAGACCTGCAGACCGGCGGCCACGTGGCGAAGCACCTGGAGGCCCAACATTTTTTCACCACGGGTTGAGCATCACTATCCCTGACTATCAATGCTCCGAAGGGGGCCTTTGGGGGTACAGTTTTTTGCCATTTTTTAGAGCCAACGAGACGTAGTTGATGGATTTCTGATGGGATCTGTTGATGAAATCGTGGGATTTTGATGTACGGGGCCCAGTGCCTCCAGGATTTCATTTTCCGTGAAGCTGGCCACAGGCCACGCCTGCAGGTTCTACGTGTTCAACAAGTTCAACGGGTTCAACCGAACACATCAATGCAAGCTCTACAAGGTGGTGCTCCCCAGTCATAAAGTGGTTTATACATGAAAACTATAGAAATATCATGATATATTATCTATAAACCATAGTTATTGGAGTTATTTGCACCAACTTGGCTTTCTTGGGGGCACCACCTTGTAGAATTGAATTGTCCTCAAGCATGCCTTGATAATCCTTGATGGACCCATCATCAATATCAAGCGTATAGCTTAAGATAGACATGTGCTCCAGGCAGCACACACACTTTCCATTGCCTTCCGCTCGTTGAGTCGATCCCGTAAGGAACAGCGGCACCTCAGCACCAGGATGGTTTGGAACATCGTGCATAGGGGAAGTGTTCAAGGGTGGGTTTCATTGGTAAATAGCCTCTGAAAACCACTATCAATAGTAATTATAGTCACTTTTGACTTGATGAAGCTGAAAATCAATGAGTTTCCCTGACCCATTGGAATCGATTTTTTGGATCGCAAAAAAACGTTCGTCGCAAGTGGTGGCCAAGCAACAACTCCGTCTGGATATGCAGTCGGCCATCCTGTGATCGACATCAGCACCATCACCATTACCCTCTGGAAATCAGACGTGGCAATTGAATTCCTCTATACGGAAAGAATGATCTATAGATGGGGGATGTTCCAGCACGCCAGGTTTGATTGCCAAAGGTTATGACTCACACCGATCACCAGTTTCACACTATCACCATCATCTGGTTGGTGGTTTCAACCAACCCCTCTGAAAAATGATGGAGTTCGTCAGTTGGGATGATTTTCAATTCCCAACTGTTTCTGGAAAGTCTAATAAAATTCCATGGTTCCAGTCACCACCAACCAGTCATGTTTCCTCTCCCCATCAGAGTCCTCCAACCACGAAGAATAGTAGCGCACGATGTAGGGACAAGCTGCAGCCTGGCGCTCTTTCTGAGTGCTCAACCGCGGATCCGCTGCGGATCCATGGATCCAGAGAGGTGCTAAACTGACTTAGTGACTTTTAGTGGTTGACACCAATACCCGAGTTAGTGGATGAAACCTACTTATCCATACTTATCCATACTTATCCCACTTATGACTTAGAAGTTACTTAGTAAGTGGGATGAACCACCAAGTCAAGAGGTGTCATATGGTGTCATGCTCAACTTCTGGCTATATGCTGAGCTCGGCCGTCTCACTGGTGAGATTCGTGATCTAATTGTTGGTCAACATGACTTAAAACTACAAATTGAACCCACCACAAATGTTGGTGATACTTAGAAAGGACGAAGCCATTTTTTTTTAGAAACCTAGGTCACCCATGTTGACCTTTGGCAATCATCCCGCCTATCATCCGCTATCATCCCGCCTCGTCCGTCCAGTACCATCAATTATCAATCTATAAAAGGTGGTGCCCTAAATAGCTAAGTTGATTTATGAATAGGCTAGCTATGGTTTATGGTAGATCGATCCACTTAACAAGGGGCAGAATCGAATTTTACAACTGGCAGGGCACCACATTGTAGAAACCAAGGTCCCATCAAATCCCACCCCCAAAAAGATAAAAGTGATATGTTCCATATATCTTTATATCTTTCGTATAGTTTTCAGGTTTCCTACACTTTTCTACATCTCTTTGGGGGTATACATATTATATATATATAAAGAAATATACATATATAATCATATATATATACACAAAGTATGCCTCTTCGGGAATTGTTATATATATATAAACATATCATATTAAATATAAAAATATACATGTAATTATATAATATCTGGGTAAATTATAATAGTTCACTAGCCTGAATCTTGCGGCCATAAAAGGGGATGATTCCCCACAATCTAACCATGATTCCAAGGATCGGGAGAACAGGGCGCGGTCGTGATCAAATTTTCCCAGATAATATGAATATCAGTTGGTTTATAACCCAATCTAACTATAGTTATAACTACTTGTAGTTAATTATAAACCAACTTAGCTATCGAACTGGGGGCCCACTTTGTAATTACAATATGAATATCCCATGAAGAACGGCAAAACGCTATGGGATTTTACCGCAGCACCGCCTCCATGGAGACGTTGGCCAAGGCGAAGACTTCGCGGAGCTCCGTCTGACGGAGACCTGACTGAGGGGAAAACCACGGGGCTGGAGGATCCGGTCATGGGAAATCCCTTAGTAAAGGGGGCCCAACCTTCTATAATATATATATATACATGTATATATGTGTGTGTGTATAAATATATATATATGGGTAAATTATAAAATTTCACTAACCTGAATGAAGATCATAGATAGATAGATAGATAGATAGTTAGATAGCTAGATAGACAGATAGATAGATAGATAAATAGATAGATAGATAGATAGAAAGATAAGAAAGATAGAAATATAGATAGATAGAAAGATAAGAAAGATAGAAATATAGAAAGATAGATAGAAATATAAGAAAAATAGAAATATAGAAATATAGAAAGAAAGATAGATAGAAAGATAGAAAGATAGAAGAATAGAACGATAGAAACATAGAAAGATAGAAAGATAGAAAGATAGAAGGATAGAAAGATAGAAAGAAAGAAATATAGATAGATAGATAGATAGATAGATAGACAGATAGATAAGAAATATAGAAAGATAGAAATATAGAAAGATAGACAGATAGAAATAGAAAGATAGAAAGATAGAAAGATAGAAAGAAAGAAAGAAAGAAAGAAAGCAAGAAAGAAAGAAAGATAGATAGATAGATAGGTACTGACATATGAGCAGTGTTCAAAACCCCATTTTGGTTGGTGATTAGTGGCTTCTACTACCCTTTATATATTGGGATGATCAGAATCATAATCCATCATGGACTGCGAACCCAATTTTGTTTACCAACATTCAGTATAGAATGTATCTGTCAATGGATTGGTTTAAGGAAAATCTTTAACCGGGAAACCTTATATTATTTAATGCGAAAATCGATGGTTTCCGGTTAAGATCTTCCCTTAAACCAATCCATTGAATAGAAAATCAATGAACATCATCTTCAAGAATCTGGGGAAATATCCAAAATCAGAGAATTGGCAATGGGAAAATCCCCTTGCCAAAATGGAGCTTCGAATGAGAAAAATCATCTATGGAGGGACATATCCAAATCAATGGATTGCCATGGGATATGAACGGAATATTTACCCTCTGGTAAACGTTTACAGTTTGCTACTGAAAATGATGATTTAGTTCGTGGATTTACCCATTGATAGCATGGTGATTTTCCATAGTTTTTTTTGTTAACGTTTACCAGAGGGTATGGGATAACCATCAATGGACACTATCATGGTGCCTTTGGTAGTAAAAAGGGATTAGCAATGGGACATCCCCCCAAGAAAAATGGAGGTTTTGATGAGACGATCATCCATAAATGGAGGGAACTATCCAATAAATATTATATAGCCATTATGGGAAGCGGGTCTGCTGGAAATATGAGGTAAATATCTTCCAACTACAGTCCTGGAAACACCCTTGAACCAATCTGGAGAGAAAATCATGGGGTGGTATTTTGGGCTATGAAACCAACTGGATGTTTTGGATGTTTTGGATGTGAACCAAATTATGATCATTGTTGATCATAATTGGACGATTGATTATTGTATGTTTTGGTGTACCCTCGTGAAAATCCCAAGAATGTCACCAGAATAGATTGTAAGGCGGTGGTCATCTGATGGCCAAATTCTGACTTTGATCCATGCCCAAATGAGTTTCCCCTCATACAATTGCTGGAAATAATTGTGGTTGTCCACGTTCGCTTGAACCTCTTTTAAGGCTTTCGACATCAAACATCAATCGTTTACAATCCCACCTTCCTAAAAAATATCCCCTGGTTCCGCCTGAATTCGAATGGGATGTGTCCCCATTTTGGGTTCTATGAAAAAAACATCGAGGATGGGATTCGCATGGGATTCCCGATTACCCAAGCGTCCCTACCCTTGGAGATTCGCGTGGTTTTCTTGACCTCAGCAACCAATTTTCGTGTCAAAATCCAAGGTTTTTTGTCTCAAGAGTCATGGCGAAAGAATTGTCCCCATGGATCCAAATAAAATTGACTTTCTAAGGTACTTAACCCAAATCATAGGCCAAACACTTCCTGAGTTCAGAAGGCATGGCTGGATCGGGTGTTGTAAAACAATTTTCATGATATTTTTTTTAAAAAATGGAATCGCTGCCACTGGAAACCCCCAAGAAACCCAGAGCCATGGCTGTTTTGTTCCTCGAGATTTATTGGACAAACGCGGTCTGCCCAGATGACTTTGGACCCCAGGAGTGCCTGCACGTTGCGTGTGCCAAGGGCAGGATGGCCACTCCTCTTTCTGGTCGATGGTGAAACAAATGGATGGGCTCATCAAGTGCTCACCAACAGAACAACATGCAAACTACCCTCTGGTAAACTAACATAGCAATGGAAAATCATCATTTTTAATGGGAAAATCCACTATAAATGGCCATTTTCAATAGCTATGTTAAATTACCGGAGGGTAGTATTCTAATCTATTCTAAACAATATATCACTCTACACTTTGCCCAGAAGTTGGCTAAGCCGGGGGGTGTCAGCGACCTCAACTGATTTCAGGTGGCCCAACAGCTCTTGACATGATACCGGAAAATTACTTTACTTCGAGCGATCCCCACCGTGACATTATTGTGTCATAGTTTCTGACAGCTCATCTGGAAGTATATATGGCATATATTTTCTGACATTCTATTCTGGCATTCTTTTCTGGCATTCTATCCGGCATCTATTCTGAAATTCTTCCCGGCATCTCTTCTGGCACTTTATCTGGCATTCTACCTGACAGTCTATTCTGGCATTCTATCTGGCATCTATTCTGACATTCTGTTCTGCCATGCTATCTGACATTCTTTCTGGCATATGATTATGTATGGCACATCTTCTGACATTCCTTCTGGCATTCTATCTGGTATATATTCGGAGATTCTTTGTGGTTGAGGTCCGGCGGGGAACACTCTGATGCGGAGCTTGCAGTTGAGGTCCGGAGGCGGAGGCGGAGGAGGCAGGATAGCTGACATAAAATCTAAAAACCCTCACTGACATGTGGGGGAAAGAGTAGCAAATTCAGAGATGCAGCAACTTGGGGATCCACTCCGTTTCCAGAAATCGCGCAGTGAAGTTCAACACATTTTCCTTAGACATAGGTAGCACATGATGGAACCATCATCGTGCACATCCTCCACCGGTTTCTTTGCGGCCTGCGCCCAAAAGGGCTTGTGGAGTTTTGCAGTGTCCGAGGCCGGTGTTGGAGTGAGACGGTGTCGTGCAATCTCTGGTTTAAAACCAACCGGAAGGAGCTTTCTTTGCAACGTCCAAAAACACGAGAGTGTTGGTTGACCCACAAGCCTCCCATGAGCTGAACAGCCTCACTGAAGGCCATATGAGGCACACAAGTCTCTTCTCTGTAGAACGGAGGATACAGTCCCTGAATTTCAAAGAATCAAATTGGAATGACCCGGAGGACAACAAAACGAAGTTTCCAGTTGCTTTGTAATGTGACATGTTCTCAATTTGAATTGCTACACTTCATAGCTTCCAGTGGTTTGTGTTACTCCTCCATGAGGTGGTACGTCCCTTTGGCATTAACAGAATCTCGACCATGTCAGTCAAGTATTCTTGGTTGCACCGCGCGTGCTGTGCAATGACGAAATGGGTTCTTTGGAAAGCATGCGATCAAACAGCAACCATCAGAAAAATTGGAGAACTGGCGAATTTTCCATGGGGCATACCCCAAAAAGGGCTTGGGAAAGTAATGTTTTTTTTGCGCTTGTCAGGGGGTATCCAGTACCTCAGCTACACCAGCTCGCCCCTTATCTTCGATCTAAACATCCAGCAGGTTGAGAAAAAATGTGTGCCTGCGGCGTGCGGTACTTCTGACGATTTCATCGCACAACACGAGACTCCCTACATTTGATCTACGTGGCGAGTTGCTATCTACAGGTCAAGGACAACATTGAACATGATCATGCTATCCACCTCCAACTAAACACAGTGTTCCTGGTCAAACCTATAAACTCGTCAATGCCATGCTGATTTTGAGCCATTCCGCAGGTGAGGTGATTGATAGCTGAAAAAAATAGTATCAGAACAGGAGCTGCGGGTGAGATGGTTCTCGAATCAATGTTGTTGCTAGCGTTCCCTCAGGAGCATGGAAATCCAAACAAAGTTTTTTTTTGCCTTCAAGCTACATGTTAATCTGCTGGCTGATTGCTTGGGGTTGCACTAAGTATTTTGAACGCCATTGGGAGCCCCGCAATCTCTGCATATGTGGACAAATCACGAGTGGATGAAGTCCCAGAGTAACAATCAATGATGTGTTTTGAAGTTGAGACCAAACCAAAAAAACGGAAGAGGATCACAACAGAAAGAGAACAAACTAACAAATCGTGGTTTCAACCTGCCCAAAACAATTAGTGACTTGCGCTCCCAATTGTCACTTAAGTGCCCTCCTGGGTGAGGAGTTTTTTAAGTGTTTGACACATGTTGGAACCATCAACTCAACAAAGATGACGCGCTCACGCGCTCCAACTCGCCAGTGCAAGCGCCAACAATGCCAGCTTTGGTGTTAACTGATTCGCATCACCGGTTTGCGCCACCACCTGCAAAGCACGGGGAACCATGGGGAACCTGTCCGACAGGAAATGGAGGATTTATCCATCAAAATGGGAAATGCGAATATCTTATCCATTCAAATGGGAAAACACCCTTTAGCGTCAAAGATTGGAAGCTTATGCTGTCAATAATTAGTTGAGATCTTGAGGTAACCCAACATTCATAGGGGATTCATGGGGAATAGATATGAATAAATATCATACATTCAACATGTTTCGAGGATATGTATATAGTATATGTTACATATGATGGAGATATGGCGAATACAATAGGGATTTGTGGCCTTCAACATCTGTGGCTGCAACCTCCATGAAACGCCTAAGAATCCGTTGGACACCAAGGACCAACAGCAAAAAAAAACGCAATGATCACGGTTGAATACAGAAAAAAAAAGTCTCATTTACCCAAGATCAACCAGTAATAAACTAGTTGGTGGTATACCTACCCCTCTGATAAAATTTGAAAGTCAGTTGGGATGATTATTCCCAACTGAATGGACAAAAAATGTCATTCATGTTCCAAACCACCAACCAGTAAAAGTGTTCATCATCTATGATTAGGGGGGTTAAAACGGTTTACCGGTTTACCTTTGGAGGTGATAAAAAGTGAATAGCTCTGCGATCCTTGGAAATTCATTGCCCAGGCTTTTTTTGTTCTTTAAGTGATGTCCAAAGAGATGACAGCAACTTGGAAAACAACTGTGCAGTAGAACTTATATGTGCAAAATGTGGACCTATGTTGATAATATCAGCAGGTGAATCGCATAAATAGTAGAAAGTTCAGTTCTGAAACTACTGTTTCCTCTTAGGTCTCCAAGCTAGACAGAACCAACCTAGAGTTTTCTCACTGCTTAGCCTTAGTACCTAGGAATGCATGGGACTGGGATATCCAACCCCTTTTTGTTCCTTTTTCATTTGAGGAACTGGATCCAATATATTCTGTGCTAACGCATGGCAACGCCTAAAAAGATGCCGAAAAGTGTGCAGACCAGGATAGTAGTAGTTCGATGATATTTACATAATGATATGTTAACATATATAATTTATGTATTTGTCTATATCCAGTTTTTCATCAGTTTTCCACCAGTTTTTTTCCACTTTTCGGCATTGGGGTTGCCTACAGGTCTACCACCGATGCCTGAAAGGTCTTGGCCGGCAGCTGTGGCTCGTTATTCAAGACCGGGAAGGAGGCCTGCACGGAATGGCAAAGGATGGTCTCAATATTTCATGGTGTTTGATTCCCAGTGGGTGAATATAAGAGTCTTGATGAAACATCTTGTAACCAAGAATTGAGAATTTCAGTCGGTGTCCCACTGTCCCACTTCATCTCACTTCTATGTTCCCAATATGTTCATGATAGTTTTGTCATGTTTTGTATACTTTGGACGTATATCATCCACTTCTGGACAAACCTCAGAGCTAGGCGGCATGAGACGCAGCAAGGTCTTACAACTCTTCAACAAAAAATGGCGCGAGGAGAATTGACTTGGAGTCTGTCCCAGCTATTGATGGCATGTAGCCAAAGGCGTCAACCTTTTTAGGTCCTGCGTGTTGAAACCTGGTGGAGGCACATTCGAAACCCAGCACCAAGGCACCAAGATGCCACCCTGGCCCACCATGTTACCTTGGCGGACCAATCCTCTGAAAACCCATGGAAAAACTCTCCAATCTCTGGCACTAGATATGAAGTACCATTTAAATTATAAAACAAGGAACTCAAAATCTGAAGTTTATCATCCGTATTGCCATTAGATGGCAATGTATACAGCCATTTCGACTCAAAGCCTCACGATGGTACTGTAGAGTTTCCGTCTAAATGTTGGTTACCCTGCGGAATATCCAACGTGGCAGTTGAAAATCCCATGAGTTTACACACCTATTATCCCATCCTATCCCATCTATACTGGTTGGTGGTTTCAATCTCTGAAAAATGATGGAGTTCGTCAGTTGGGATGATTCTTCGCAATATATGGAAAAATAAAAAATGATCCAAACCACCAACCAGCATATAAATGGATCTAATATAGTTTGATGGGCAAAGAATCAAACTGAATGGTGGATTTTCCAGCAAGCCATGTTTCATTGCCGGAGGGTCAACCATGGTAATCCCAATCTTTTCCCATGAAAAGTGAAGACTTTTTCTGAAGCGATCCCCACAACCGTCTCGAGCCCGGCGCGTGGGCCGTGCCAAGCGTCAAGCAGGATCCGAGCATAGGCTTACCTCAACAGTTGGAGGGCTACGTCTCTACGGGGTACCTCCAAACGATAGAGTTGGTGAGTTGCTCCAAGAAGTATGGTTTAAGTTTATGGCAAGTATTGACTCTGTAATATTCATGATGAATACATGGGCTTTATAACATTTTATAACCAACAGTCACATCACTGGGGAGCCTCACCTTGTAACTGTTTCATGGGTGAATTCCAAGGGGATAAGATTCATTTCCTCAGTAACTTGCTTAAGAACGGGACTCCCATAATGGATGATGACAATCCCCAATATAATGATAGTATAATGGTGGTTTCAACTGAAAAATATGAGTTCGTCAGTTGGGATGATTATTCCCAACTGAATGGACAAAAAATGTCATTCATGTTCCAAACCACCAACCAGATGATAGTGTAATGTCACAATCCACTGGTATAATCAAAACCTACCAGCCACTGCTCACATGGTTTTGTCTGAAATTAGGCTACCTCATTCATCCTATTTGGTTTTGGCAAGTAATAAATCCTGAAAAAATCAGGAAACCCCCATTCCATCCAATGCTTTAGAAAAGAAACTCCTATAAAAATGGCTGTTTGAGGGTATAGCCACATTGTCTGTTTTAAGCATTCAATTATCTTGGACCACCATGATAACCAGGCTGGGGGCAATCCTGGTGCTATTAAGATGTATGTAAATGATTTAAGCCATACATATCCTGGTGCTGAAAGTTTCCAACAATATGTTAGTGAAGAACTAACTACATAGAAATACTCAATAGCTTAGTAGTTTTGTGAGCCTGGCCCTCCATTTTTCGGAATGGACACCACTAGAAAAAATGCTATACCGTAAAGCTACATGACCCACATCCAGCTCATGCCTAGTTGCATACCATTCAGAGGCGAAAGGTTCGATCAGCGGGACCTGTGGCAGCTGTGATGGGTGCAGCTTGGGATTAAGCTGGTATGGCTGCCATCAAGCACACTCCGAAAAAGAGAAGTAGATTGAAATCCCGGTAATTACCAGAATTCTGATCTATTTCCCTAAAATAGCTGAATATTGTACAACCATTTTTTTCAAACAAAACATTCGCAACATCTACATGCACGCGATCCATACCAGCTTGGTAAACCAGCCATCTAAGAAACCCCAAATCAAACAGAGCTTGGTAAACCTCCCATTGTCCGGATTTTGAACCTCACATTCAATCAGTCGGAGATCCTACTGAATCTCTCCCCAAGAATTCCCCTTAAAAAATAGTTGGGTGATGTGAACAGTTACAAGGTGGTGCCCCCCCGGCGCCCCCAGTTCTAAATTGGTTTATAATCTTCAGAAACTATAGATATATCACCTATAAACCATAGAAAAATTGGACTTAGGACTTAGGACATGAACCAAGCCCTGCCATGGCCAAGCGACCATCACAGGGAATTGCCATTGGTAGGTACCTGAGGTGATGATCTGAGCCTGATTGCCTCAGGATCTGCAGCGGCGGCCATGGGATTCCAAAAAAAAACCTGGAAGACATTGGGATGGGGCCCCTAAAAGATCCTATAAGTATAGTTAAGTGATGTATATATATATATATGTATATGTACATGTATATATATATATGTACATATATATATATATGTATATACATCTGTAATTATATATGTACATATTTAGATGTACATATATGTAAATATAAATATATGTACATATAATGTAATATAATGTAATATACTATAATATAATATAATAAAATAATATATATATATGTATACTTAATTCCACTTCTAACATCCTATAACTGGAACTACACCCCTAAGTAGGCTATGGCTATGCGTCCATCTGATCCCATCCCCGGGTGTTTATGTGTCTCCATCCAGGTGGCTTTCGGTCACCTCCACTAGAACCTTGATGTACCTGTTCAAGGCTCGCAAGGTGAAACGACAGCTTGGATGTTAATGGTGGTTAATGGTGGTTAATGGTGGTTAATAACTGTTAATGGTGGTTAATGTTTGATACTTGTTGGTGAATCTGTCAAAATCTTGATCAAAGTTTTCCCGGGATTGCGAAAACTCAAAGAAGAAACATGACATCTCTGTATCTGTGATTGTGCACTGTAGCAACTTCCAAACATTTTCATATATGTTCATGTATTTTCATATATTTTCATATCCATATCATCATATCCTCGCCTTGCTTTCCACAAACCGGGCACAAAGTGAAGTGGAAAAACGTCTCTGCCCGCCTCAAATTATCAAAGATTCGCCACTCCTCATCGATGGTCAGCGGGAACAGCTTGTTCACATTTCGCAGCCTCGGCAGAAAACTAACAGCCTCGTCCACAAATTAGTAATCTGCATAATCCCATCAAAAAAAAAAAAGAAAATCTCTAGCAAATGGCAAATTATTATTTGATTCTCTCTTGGGGGATTGCAAAACTTGTGAATCAATTCCTATGAGAACAAATGAGTCGATGGGAAACCAAATTAGAATCACAATGCATATCGTTTAAAGTAGCAACAAGGGTATCCACAACATCATACTTGGATGTGCCTCCCGACTAGTAAGTGGTTTATAAACACCGAATTCAAGATATACGCTGTATAACTGGATTGTAATATGTTTCTTATTACCCAGATACAAACTGGAATGCACGTCAACATGTAGTCACCAATCAACCATCATCTATCAATTGCATCCAAAAAATTGTGCTGCCTAAAACACCACTATTGTTTATAATTAACTTATAGTTGTTCCCCAAGTATGCCGTCCACATTGAAATCCTCCCATTGCTTGCCCTTCTCTGCTGCGATACGAAGTAACTGGTTCTTGTGCTGGATATCGTGACGGTACTTCTCTGGTAGCGATACCAAGACGGCCTTCACATCTTTCCTCAAGGCTTGGACGGTTGCTTGGATTTTTTGATTCTGGAAAACATGTTTTCTTGGATTTGATTTGAACGTGTTCTTTGATTTTCCACTTCGTTTTCTTGTTGTAGGTGCTGCTGCTATCTGCTGTTGATCTGTTTATTTTAAGGCTCCATAACATTATTTGGTTTGTTTGTTTTTTCGACTATATGTAAAACAAATCCGCCGGAGATTCCATTTGCAGCCCTGAGAACTCAGCCTGAGACCTCACCGCTGTACACACATTGTTGAAGACAAACTATCATACAGATACAGTTTTGTGTATTTATATATATATATATATATATATGGAGATATAGAGATATAGATATAGATATCGATAGTGCGTGTCTATATATACTAATATATATCAATATACACATATATATATAGAGATAGAGAGAGAGAGATAGAGAGATAGAGAGATAGATAGATAGATAGATAGACAGATAGATAGATAGATAGATAGATAGGATAAATAGAAAGATAAATAGAAAGATAAATAGATAGGATGGATGGATGGATAGGATGGATGGATGGATGGATGGATGGATCGATAGATAGATAGATAGATAGGATGGATAGATAGGATGGATAGATAGATAGATAATTAGATTAGATTAGATTAGATGTAGATTTAGATTTAGATGTAGATGTAGATTTAGATTAGGTTAGATAGATCAATCGATGGATAGATAGATAGATGGATAGATAGATGGATAGATAGATTAGTTGTAGAGAGAGTGTGTATATATATATATATACACACACACTTAGAAACAAGTTAAACAAACTTAACAAGCTATTCTTGGGTGACCAAAAAGAACAACACGACGATGACAACTCTCCGACCCAGCTTCACACGGCGAAGGAACGACACCTCGATCTGGACGTTGGAGACCTGGCGACAGCTCGCGTGGTGTTGGTGTTGGGTAGCATAGGAACCGATTGATTGGAGGTACCTACCATATATAAGGCCTATTTTTCAGGCCTAAATTTCAGGGAATATCCCCAGAAAATATGGCCAGAAATATGGTACGTTTACGTACCTCCATTTTAGGATCCTGAAATTCCCATTGTTCAATGGGAATACCATGGGAATAGTGGGTTATCTATCATAGATGGGCTGAATATTAATAGGACTACTGTATATACAATGATTATGGGTATTTAGTAATTATCTACGTTAATTATGGGTAGTATCTATCATGGTGGTTTATCTATCATAGATGGGACATCAATGGGAATAACATGGAAATCAATGGGAATATCTATCACTATATAGATATGTTTATCTACCTGATAGATAGTAATTTAATATAGCTACAACGGGATTATCATGGTGGTACATAATGAGACTATCAATGGGAATATTAATGGGATATTCCTGGGATGTGTTTTTTTTCGTGGTGATATACCCTCTGGCAATTTAACAGTTTGCTATTGAACATACCCCATTTATAGTTGATTTGCCTATTCAAAATGGTGATTTTCTATAGCCGTCATCATCTTGGTGGTTTCCATGGTCATGGGGGTACCTCAAGCTTGCTGGATGGTTTTTCTGTTGGAAAATCCAAAAATAAAATGGATGACTTAGGGGTACCCCCATGGATTGGACACCTCCAAATCGGTGGTAATGGGGAATTCAGCCACAAACTATGGGGTAATGGTTTGAATTCTGGGGCTGAATGCATTCGAAATGGACCTGTCCCTGTCACTCAAAGTGATCCAGCGAGGGGAGAGAGAGAGAGAGAGAGAGGGAGATTCCAATGTGGATCTGAATAGTGCAACCAACTTTTTCGTCAGGTTAATCCACACACCATAGAGCACATATATATGTATTATATATATATATATATATTCGTATTCCAAGAATCCTGCTTTCATATGGCTCAAGTTTCTTCCAGGTTTCGCAGGTTTGGTCAATCTGAACCATCTCAGAACCGTCCACCAAATTCAGGGCAGGCCTCCCCCATCTGTGGTGGTTCCAACCAACTCAGCGATGGATTTCCCATTTCCAAGTCAGGGACGAAACCTGGCGTGGAAAACCCAAACACCAACGGGACCAACGCAGGGCGTGGCTAGGCATTCAACAGGATGTAGTCCATGATCAGAAACACTATCCTCGATTTGATTCTACCAGAAATTGCAAAAACTATCTATTTATGTAAATAATTGTAAACGTTTACATACAGTATGTAGGTGTGGGGCATTTAAGCACAAGTGGTTGCCATCAAATCATGAAAAAAACACGAATTTCGAATGGGTATTCCCAGGTCCAAAGCCATATCACTGTTGGTTATATCCTCATCTGGTTGGTGGTGACTTAACCATGTTGAAAAATATCAGCGAATGGGAAGGATGACATCCCATATATTATGGAAAAACAAAAAAAATGTTCCAAACCACCAACCAGTCATATGGTGTCTCATGATATCCCCATGAAAAAAGCTTCATTGGAATTGGCCCCAGCACGGTCTGCATTTCATGGTGGGCCTGGCTGTGGAATGTTCAAGGCTGCATCGACCACGTAGAAAGCCGTGTCCAGCACTCGTAGCTGCCATGGATCCTGGGGATCGTTTCAATCCCCAAAACCATTGGTTTCAATCAGGGGTTGGTAAATGTTCTAATTGAACATCACCCAAATATTGGGGATATAATTGATATAATCACCAACAAATACTTGAAAGTGATGTTCAAAATTCCCCAAACAGGACATTTACCAACCCCTGTCAATACTAAAATGGTCTAATGACTTGCATGATTTGGGGGTACCCCCATGACTTAGGAAACGATGGCTGGAAATGGAGGATACCAATGGCAATCTTAGTGAAATCATATGAAATAATGATGATCAACCAGTGGATTTGGGTGTACCATGGTGTAGCCTATTTTCAGTCAAATCCTTATGAGAAAATCTCTCCGACTGATGGGATTTCACCTTCATGATATTTCGTGGGATCTTTCTGGGATAAACCAACACTATGGGCATGATTCAGGGTCTTTCCTTAGGCATGGGAGCATAAGATTGTCCGCAAGGCCAATGTTGGTGAAAAAAATACGGATTTTCATGATGTTTCATGGGGATAGAATCAACAATTCTTCGTTGACAAGCTGACTGGGGTCCAAAAGTACTTCCAAAAGTACGGAATTCCCAGGGAAAATCTACAGGAAGCCATTAATTTTGTGGATAATTGGGATATCATGGGGATATGTGATGGGGATGATTTCGGGTTTGTCCCTAAGAACCGGCAATTGCCTCAAATCCATGGCAATTGTACTGCGGATTACGATGATAAATCGTGGGATGGAATGCAGTGCCCTGTTTTCAGTTAAACCTATTTACAAGATTCACATGAGTATCAGGATGATGTTACTTTGACATCTACTGTACTGCCATCCTGCTTATATCAAATACAGGCTAATTAATGAAGGACCCCAACATGAATAGACTCACGAATAGATCCAATACTAAACTGTGATTTCTAGTGAAATTATTCAAATTTGGGGGGATAGGATCACAGCAGCGTCGAATTTCCTTCGGATAATATTGAGGCTTTGGGCCTGGGGGATGAAATTTCACTTTTTATTTCTGCAGAGTTTGCTGCAGCCATGCGTCATAGAGTGGTTCTTGGGCAGGAGTGAGGACATTCAGTAAAAACATGTAAAGCATGTTGTCCCCCTCCTCTGTTCCTGGCAAGTGGTGAAAATTCGATGGAAATCGACGGGAAACTGAGAGGTTTAAGGATTTGTTTGCCCAAACTCGGGAGACATGAACATTCATTTTCATTCATAAACTCTGGAGACATTTTGATATCATCATCTATTTTCATAGTAACATTAGTAACTCCCGATGTCCAGCTACGGCAGGATTTTGCCTTATCCTTCACACATAGCGGCCCCTGGTGTCCCTTGTCCATCAACATCGCACCTCCCTGCAAGGTGACGTTCACCGTTCGCTGGAGCGACTGCAACATCAGTGGGGTCTCCTGAGCGAGACAAAAGGAGGCGTGTTTTTGGGCCGGTGGATGAACAACCATCAAAAACAGTTGGGTGAATTGAGGATTCATTTATATGCAGATCTATAATTTATAATATAAGAAATATTTATAATATGCATATACATACAGTTGATTTAAGTGATTCAGAGTAGCCACCATTGAAAACCTGTGATGTACGAAGTGCTCTACTGAAAACACAGGGCCAACCATGGGACCACGAGGATCTACTGGGTATGTTTCTTCACAGGGTACCCTGGTACTTTTCAGACGACATGAGAAAACTTCTGTCACTTCGTCCCGTTGGTTTCAAACCAATGGGAAAAGAAGACATCCCCAGAAAATCCCATGAACATCCTGGAATAGTTGAAGAGTTGAGTAAATTCTGACTAAGAATTGAGTATTCATTCAGTATTCATCATACATCCGACATGAACCATTATGTATATATTATGTTACCATTTTTTTGCAATGTTCAACATATGGGTATGGGTCAAAATTAGGTACCCCAATAATTGGATGGTTAATACTAAACTAGACTAACATCTGTGGTCCCCTAGGTCTTCCATTTTGACCCACATCCATATGGGCTTGTCTCCAGATGATCCCATTTTTTCGGGTCTATCTCCCGGACAGTCGGCAAGGTTCAGCGCTGGGGCGAAAATCCTGGCATTCCAAGACCAATCCAGTTTCCTCCGCCTGCAGGACTTACCCTCTGGTGAACTAACATAGCAATGGAAAATGGCTATTTATAGTGGATTTTCCCATTAAAAATGGTATGAATTGGAAACGGGATCGTCAAATGCCCAACTTTTACCACGGCAGCGCGGTGTGACTCAAGGGCCCTAAAGCCAAATGTCAACGGGGGCATGTGATCACTTGGCTATACAAAATATACATTAGACAGGTCAAACTCACACTCAACCTGTTCTTCAAGGATCACATGATGCTAGTG
>Ga0126342_10002165_pt1 | contig 29952 bp, 27 predicted proteins | sample Cyp1metagenome_FD_92528 | JGI IMG/M metagenome (GOLD analysis project Ga0126342, IMG submission 92528) | Coral microbial communities from Lord Howe Island, Old Settlement Bay, Australia - Cyphastrea 1 metagenome | ecosystem: Host-associated > Invertebrates > Cnidaria > Coral ...
GTGAAAATTTAGCGTTCGGACGTTCAAAAAACCTTAGCCGTTGGCCGTTGAATTTATAATAAACGTAGCCGTCGGATCAAAATTTGCTCAATTCCGACGTCTACGTTAAATAGTGGGAGTGTACATCCAATGAAAATAACGGAGAGTTTCTTTCTATCAAAAATGCTGCATGTCCCGGTATGTAGCAGGGCCCCAGTTTGAAGAATCGCAGGTGAGGCCCTTGTTTGGTGCCGGCTAGATTTCGATAATCTACCAGGTGGTACCCTCCCAGTTATGAATAGGGTTTATAAACCATAGCCACCATAGTTTGATATCTATACTATAAACCCAAGAGTTGTTGGACTTACCATCTGGTTATTTAACATAGCCATGGAAAATCACCATTTTTAATAGGTAAACCATCTATAAATGGGTCATTTCCCATGGCTATGTTAAATAACCAGATGGTATGTTGAATTAAATCTCATGCTTTACCAGGTGCAGAAGCTCCGACTTTCAGCGAGGCCTCAGCAAAAATCTCATCGAAAAAACGCTGCAAGGCCTGCACTGGACCCAAACCTGAGCGGTGGGGCCCACAGCTTGGAGGATCACCTGCCAAATGATGGGGCTTTGTTCTTTTGTAATGAGAAAACAGAACATATCTAATTGAGGTGACCCTTTCGTAGATTGAATGATCTTACATGATACAATACTCCGATCATCCCATTTGGTAACTGGTTCATATACCCTTTGCATGAGCCACTTACAGATGTGATAACATGTGATAACCCCACATACGCAACTCAACCCGCGTGATCCGGCAGGGGCCATCGGAACAATCCGTTTGGTTGGATCAAGTCGCTAGGAAAGATTGGCCCTGTTTCTCATCAATGATGAACACAACCAAAGTTTTCCTGGGCATCACGAAACCTAGCATTTTCATCACCAAGGTCGGCCCTGGCTAGGCTAACATCCCCTGGCCCTAGCGCACCTTGCTTTTGCATCCACTTCCGGATATGCGGCATGGTAGTCCAGCAGCGATAGTCCACCTGAAATGAAGGACATGGCTTGCAGCAAGTGGGATATCATCGAATCAGTCATTTGGGCACCGGGTATAGCCAATTTTCGAGCAAACCCACATGGTGGTTTCCTAAAATAGTCTTACCCCTAAATCATCCAAGTCAGAAACGACCATTTTAGTATTGGCACCTATGGTGCCCCATGGCTTAAGAAACCTACAGTGGCACCGCTGGCGGCTTTACTGGCCTCGTCCCCTCCGATGTGTAGGAACTCATCGGGAAAGAGGCCCGCAACCTCTTGGAGGATCGTCTTGGCCACCTGGAGAATCGTTTTCCTATGTGGAAATGCAGGAAATGGTGATATGGAGGTTTCTGAAAACGGGATCCCCAATAGCTGGTTGCTTTACAATGGAACATCATGAACATCCCATCTATACATGGATGATTTGAGGATTGATTTGGGGATACCCGATTTCAGGAACCCCCCCCATCTGTAGTTGGGATCCCCAAAAGTTGGTAAAATCTTACTAAAATAGTGTTTTTTTTGAAAGCTGTCTCTGGGGATTTCAATCGGAATCCTAAGTTTTGATCATGGCACATAGTTTTTGGCCAGGGATGGGATGCTAAAACACCAATGGTGGCTTTGGACACTTCAAGAAATGAGAAAAATAGACGATCCAGGGCCCCAGGGATCAGGATTGGATATGATCGATCCATGGGTATGTTGTATTATGTTCATATTGTTTTTGAATGCTTGTGCAACGGTAAACATCCAAGAAAAGAAGCAACATTAGGTATTTTGGCCAATGCTCACCCAACAAGCTGGCTGATGATCCATAGAAACACAAGACACGTATTCCGACAAACAAAACAGTAAAGGGAATATCAAATTGCACCCCGCCGCAAGATCCAGCCGTTTGGACAACCAACCTCAGGCATTCCCATGGATAAGTGATCAGCCACCAAGCATTCTTTCACGATTAAAGCATTGTTTCTACATGGGTGCTTCAACAGGTTTCAAACAAGATCAACTGGCTTCATCCCCTGGCGAACCTAAAAAGGTCCAATGATATTCAATTAGTTCAAATGTTATAATGTTGGTAAAACAAAAATAAACCATCCCCAGTCATCACCATTTGTATAGGTGCTATGTTTACCATTCCCAGGAAAATGGATGGTTTAAAAAACTGCTCCTGCCTACCTGAACCGAACGTTTGGAAGAGATGTCCAGGGCCAATTTGTCTCGAGCTTTGAAGACCTCGGGTGCGCACGGCGGTGCTGTTCTGCGGCTTCGCTTAAGGGTTCAGAAGGCCTTGGCTCTGAGGGGAGAACAACAAGAATGGTGATTTAACCAACAAAAATGGTGGTAAAATGGGGATATAGTGGAATATAATGGGGATTATTTCGATAAATTATAATTGATACAGGGTCGGGAAATGGCTGACTTTACCTCGATTCTATATGAAGCATTATAAACCAAATTTACTTCCCTTGACCCCTGGGGTGTTGAGAGCAACCCTGCTTAACATGGGAAACATGCTGTATTAGACCCAACAATGACGCACATATCGGAAGTCCTCTATATGATACCCCAAGGTTGATCAAATGACCGTGGGGGATCCCAAAGTGCTCCCTCCTGTCTCCTGCTGACTCCGCAAAACTGAGACTTCGCAAAACTGGTATCAATATCATTTACCAATTGCCCATCAAAATGGGCGTGAGTATATAATATCAGCTATTGTTATGGGCAATACTGATATCAATCCATTTAATATCAGGTTACCAATTATATACACATCAGTATAATGATCTATGAATTGTTTTACTGATAAACGATCTACCTCTGGACATAAAGCCAACTCATCCTGTTCTTGCTATTCCACCAAAATGGCGAGTCACCACTGGGATTGCCAAAGTGCAAACATCGGAGCCTTGAAATACCTTCAACCTTCATCTATCTCTCATCGGAACATGTCATTTCAGGTCAGCTGTTACAGTATAATATAGATATAATGGTGTATAATCGGTGTATATGTATTATTGCATATTGATGCATATTGCAATGTAAATACACAACATTCACTTCAAAACCCATGCCGGCAATCATGCACAAACTGTCCCAACTGGTTTGTCCAAACCGGAAACACACTAAAATATATACACATATCATCAAATATCGCATTTGAACTACATAACCCTATAGAAAACTCACTATAGATTCCCATGATATATATATATATATATATATCCTTTCTAATTCCCTTTCATGGCATATGTCTCCCTTGCCAGGTCACATTCTTGGCCTCGTTGGGATCGTCAGGCAGCACCTGAGAGTGGCGCCATCACGACTGCGATAGCAAAAGCCTGTTGATACTCTAATATTAAGACATATATATATAATTATATATATACACATATCTAGAACATGCTATCATTAATGGTGTGAACACAATTCTTGATGTGGTCAAACTATGTCAACATTATTGTATTAGTTTCCCGCATTCCACTTGTTTGGAGCATCTGTTGATGCGTGTTCTGCCACTCAGACGCAATCAGATGGAGCTGGTACCGCAATCATGTGATCCTGATAGCGGACTCGCACATGGGACAAATGCACCATTAGTCACCAATCACATGGAAAAAACAACATCACCAATCGATCTACCTTTGATTCACTAAACACGGTCACAGTCTGCCTTTCTTTGGCCCAACAAAAACATCTATGGCTGAGGCAAGAGGCCCCCCTTTGGACCAACCAAGTAGTCATTTGGGATGATTTATAACCAAATGACTTCGATACATATTCAAAACATATAGTGAAATACATCTTGGGGATAGTGAAAAATTGGGAATAGTGAACAATAACCATTGGGGATAGTGAAAAATAACAATTGGGGATAGTGGAAAATAACCAGTGGGGATAGTGAAAAGTCAATATTCAAAACCACCCACCAGTCAACCAAGGAATACCAAGGATCATCTTCGCAGGATATCAAAGGTAGGGCCAATTTGAAAAGATTCAAGCGTTGTCCATAAAAATACGTAAGCACCAACATTTGCAGCATTTGCAGCTGGCGGAAATCTGACATGGAACCCCAACAATGACCATGTCGACGTCGCTTTTTTCAATCTGAGCCGATGTTCAATCCCAAAGCTGTTATTGAAATGTTCACCCTCTCAGCTTAACATGTGCTCTTCACTCCAAACTTCCAATTTTCCAAACCCGAGTTTGTCCAAACATGGAAATCCCAATGATGACATCATTTTGAATGGGAAAATAAAGGGCAATGATGATCAACCACGGGATAGGCGTTGTTTTCCCATGGGAAAATCCCATGGTTTTGCCGCGGCACGTGGGTGCAGTTGGACACGGCATTGGGCTCCGCGAAGATCCAGGAGGCCGTATGCGCGGGCATGTCGATCCTGAAGGTTGGGGATGTGCAGGGGATGTGCCCCAAGGGATGTGGATATTAAAAGATAGGACATATGGTATACCACTGATCATTAACTATATATCATCAACGACAATATCATTTATTATAGCAGGATCATCCCACTAATTAGTACAGGGATGTTAATGCTTAGTAAATGTGCTTATAACCCAGTTTTTTTTATATGGGGGAATCCACTGAAATTACAGTACTCACCACTGATTTGTGGGATGATCCTCCAAGCGGGAATGCAGCCAGCATCCCAATTCGGACTTGGAGATTGCAGACAGGTAGGTCCCAACATTTGCTTTGGGCGTGCAACCAAAGTATATAGTTGTATAAAAAAACACATATTCTATATATATATATATATTATACCCTCTGGTTATTTAACATAGCCACGGAAAATCGCCCATTTATAGATGTTGCTTGATGATTATATGATTTACCTATTAATAATGGTGAATTTCTATAGCTACATTAGTCACAACCAGAGGGTATAATATATATATATATATCACGTATATATATATATATATGTTGGGATCCGTTGAACCCAATCAGATTTTGGGATTTGGGGGTTTTGAGCCAATGACTCAAAGCATATTTCAGGATTTGGTCACCAATGGACCAAGGAACATGATCAAACATTGCTTCAAATGCCAAGAAAACCGTCCATGATGGAGGCGTGATCATGTTGAGCTATACCCACATGATGTTGTAATGTGGCAAGAAGTGTTGGGAATTTGGAATACTCAGTGACAATTAACTCTAATGATGATCCGTGTATGATGGTGAAACAAAGCCTTCCATGGAGCAAGTGGGCTGGCCCAACCGCGATGTTTTTTGGGACATAAGTGTCCCGAAACTGGATCACAAGTGATGCATATACTGTGGGGCATGACAACACAAATGACTCTTGAAATACGCAATGCAACACAGTTTTCCAAACAAAATACACGATAAAAACCACACAACCGGTTCAAGCATGGTTAAGTAAAACACAACGGACGTCATCTATTATAACTGTCTATCACCGTCATCCATCACCATCATCCACATAACCATCATCCATCACTTGCAGTAACCATGTTGCTTTACGTAGTACTGGTTTAGTTGTTTAGTTAAGTGATGGATGACGGTGGTGTCCCAAACGTTCATGGTTCATACTGAAAACCTTACTTCACCTTACTAAAACCAGGGGGCAACATGGAGATTTCTTCTTAAATGGGGATCCCCGAGGCATCATGGGTTTCAATCTAAAGTCATGGTCATCCATGACGACTGGATGATTTTTTGGAGCCAATGACTTAGGAAAGCTCCAAATATCCTGAAAAAAAACCACCGTATCAAATATTGTTGGCTGGTCATATCCCATGGAATTTCTATGAATTTCTGATATCCCTATATGATTTCCCGCCGAGGCAATCATGATATGGATATGGATGATCAAGATATGACTTAATGTGGGTAAAACAATGATAAACCATCCCCAATTTCACCATGAATAGGTGATATAAACCATTCCAAAATGGGTGGTTAATGACATGGTTTTAACCACATGAGTGGGATTTCCCTATGGTCTCCCTATTCTTTCCATGGGAAAAAAACACGAAACTCACGTCACGCCACTCTGGCACCACGCGGATGGAGAAGTTGGCGGCGAAGGCGATCAGCTCTTGTACCATCCCCTGCCGTCGAAAAAACCAGGATAAAACCAGCAGAAAACCAGGGAAAAGGAGGAAACACAGATTGAACACCCTGATAAAACAGGAAAAAATCAGGAACCACAAAGTTGGCAAAACACTGCTTGGATTGTGCCTCAGCACATCTTTCCACGAAAATCTCAGTGCTTTCGGCTGAGGGGAGTATACTTTTAGACTTGATGTCAAGACCCCAAGAATCGCAACAAAATCTCGAACATTTGAAGTCAATATACGTCTTTTTGCTAAACAATGTCGATTCACAATTGTTTCTTCCATTGGATGGGTTTGTTTGTAACATGTGCTACACCAAAATCCCATGGTTCAAACAACCGTTTCATGATATGTTTATCTCTCATACTTGCCGTTTTGGAGTTGATCCTCATGCTTTCCCGATCTTTTTCCCCATGTTTCATTCATTTCACAACATCCCATGCTGGGGTAGCCAGCATGGACCACCTTGGAATAGCTCTTGTTGGGTCCAAAGGACCCCAACTCCGCCAGCTTTGGCAATGACTCCAGATCCAAGGGAAAACTCATGGCCTGAGACAGCTTCCTTGCCACCCCAGGGGATACTGGCCAAATATCTCATCATATAGTAAAATGATCTGGGTTGAAAATAGCAAACATCTACATTTTCGATACACATATATATATGTATAAATATATAGTAAATTTCACAGATTTGTCCCGCCAAAGTGGCTCTCATTTACTGAGAAATGGATGGCTGGATGGCTTGGGTTGGAAAGCTGAAGACCAAGCCAGGTGAGTTTTAAACGTTCTGACTTTGCTTGGTACCAAATATGGACTTACGGCACGGCCTATATTAGGACGAACCCAAAATAACCCATACATCATCATATATCTGCAACCAAATGCTTTATACTGGATACTGAATGTAACCTGAACCCTCTGTCTTTTAGAGGACGTCTGCTTTTTGTGGTCCGAGACCGACATTTGGATCACTTCCTGTACTTCCAGTGGTTTTCAAAGCATCCCAATCCCCTCCGGAACCAGCACCTTCCCTACGTTCGGTGCCCCCCAGATGTGGGGCTGTCGGTTTATAACCCCCATTTTGATAATGTTCGATATATATCATAAAGCTCATCGTGAACCCAGTTATGAACCAAGCTAGCTATCATAAATCAACTATACATCCTCATTTTCCTTTGTGAAATCCCCATTCTCAGTATACTCTCTGGTAATCTGGCTTGCTGGAAACTCCTATAAAGATGATGTCCCACCATCTAATCTCCATTTACAGGGTGTTTCATGGGATTTTCAATTGCCACATCTTCAATAAAGATGATTTTCCCATATTTTCCCAATATTTCGGTCATTTCCGCCACATTAACCCATTGCCCCCGCGTCCACATCAACGCAGCGAATGAGCATCGGTGAGGTGCCAATGCAAGACATTGAGCTTGGTGGAAGCCATGCCCAGCAGCAAGGACTTCATGACCTCATCCGGGGGGACCCATGACAGATACTCGTGTCGATGGCTATGAAAGTCATGGGGGAAAAGGATGATCAATCAAACATATCAAACAATGTTTTTTTTTTCTGCTATATATATATATACAGTTTGATATGGAGATAATATGGGATAATGATGTTCAAAAGGTCAAACCAAAGTTTTTTTGGGCTGGTTGCCCTATTTTCAGACAAGCAATTCAATGATGTGTAGGCATTCGGGTTCTCTCTGTCATCAGAATCATCATCCAAATCATGATGTACCCTTTCCGCCGCGTCATTACCATTTTCATCACCACGACGATCACCGAACAAATATGGAACAATGATGAATGACGGCCACCTCACAGTACCAAAAGCCACATCGACTATGTTTGACCATCATGCGGTTGAACACCTCAGGGATCTCCCTTTGAAACAGCTGAAGTTGGTGAGCACAGATTGGGGCAGGGTGATCTTCTATGAGACACCCCATATACTATCAGCATTTCAGAAGGTGCCCCAGTTCATTGCCTAAGTTGGTAAACATACCTAGATCAACTGGGGTTTATAGAAATTAGAACCATAGTTAGACGGGTGTTTATGTTTTTTCCACCAATTTCTTAATGAAGAAGGCACCACAAGGACCTTGTAATGGTTTAGATCCCCAAAAAAATCCGGTGGAAACTCTCATCCCAGGAAATCTTGCCCAAGCAATAAAAAAAGGCTCTGTCAGTCTGTCTGAAAGAAAAAGAGTACCCAAAATCCAATGGTTATTCATAAATTATCCCATGAAATTGGCCAACATTTATAGATTTACTAGATTTACCCCAAATCTTTTGAGACAACCATCAAAAAAGAAACATGTTGATACAGGGAAGGGCCCTTTTGATTGGATGCCTGTTGGTCATATTAAAAAAATCCACAAAAACGTAGAAAATGACGAACACATGTCACTGTCCACCCCGGCGCCTGCATGGGAATGAAATGTCGTGCCGTATCCAGCATCAAACCACGCCATTTGAAGCGCGGATGATCGTCGATCTGCAAAGAGACCACCTGCAGTCCACTGCAGTAGGGGGCAAAGAGAAGCGAAAATGAACATACCCTCTGGTAAACTAACATAACTATGGAAAATCACTATTTTTAATGGGAAAACTCACTATAAATGGCCATTTTCAATAGCTATGTTAGTTTACCAGAGGGTAATGGTGGTTTAAAATGGTGGAAATATGACGGACATCATTAATGTCATGTATAATATGTATATTTCAGATGTTGCGTGAATAGGATAGTAATGGAATATTGGTTAAGTTACCATCCCGTGTCCTCAAACATGGCTGGCAAATCCCCATGAATGAAGGTTTCTAGCTGGGAAAAACATGGATAAAATATGACAAAATCATGGAAACCTAGTGTTCCTTGATATTGAACGGGGTCATTGATCAACAATCGCCCAAGCGTGCTGTCCAAACCATTCGTGGCTTAAATTTGAATCCTCTTACGAAGTCTCATCAGCTCATCAGCTCATCATCTAAGGACCGTTTAGCTAAAATATAGGATACCCCTAAAATCTGCTATATAGTTAAGAACGCTTACAGTAGACATCAGTAAACTATTTTACACATGTGTGATCCATTTCCCCCATTCAAAAGGCAGTTTTTGGTTTAATGACGCCCCATTTGCATCGCTTGTGCAACTCGTCTATCCCATGGTGCGCCTTTCCATCTGCTGAAATTCCAGGTGTCCAATGCCACCTTTGAGCATCACTCTGATCTCTCAGCGCGTCCTTTGTGTGGCACAAGGCGTGGAGAGGGTGCCACTGCATGGCCGACTGTACTGGTTGGTGAAATGGGGGCTGGGGTCAGAATTTGTAAAATTATGTGTGTATATGTATATATATATATATTATATACACATGTGTATAGCATCATGCATCATGAAGGTTTGAACCATCAAACAAATTATGAACAATTCATGTAAATGGGACTATGCATCAGTATACCAAATACCTTCCAAGCATGACTAACAGGCTCACAATTTCTCAGCAAATGGTTCTAGGGCCTAGGTCAGTGACGTGTCACAGCCGCAAGAAAGTGCAGATGGCACGTGCTATCCACAATATCCACAATTGATTCGATGTTGCATCGGGAATCATTAGGAACCCCAAGCTTCCATTTGAGGAACATGTCTGATTGCAATGTGTATTTCCGTTCTATCCTTCTTGTTGTCGGGGTCATGGTTCAATGAATCCGCCATGAACTTCTTGGGACCCCAACTTCACCATGTCATCAAATCCCCCAGCAGGTCCTGGTTCTGCATGGCATGCACATTGCACTGCATGTATTTCAAGAAAATATTAATATAATATAATAATATATATATATATATATAGTAATTAGACTAGAACGAATGAATAATATGATAAATTATATAGTAGACTATTGAATCATATAATAAAATATATAGTAGACCTATGTAATAATATATAATATAATATACAACAACTATAGAAAACAAAGGACCCAACAAACTCCAAGACCTCCAAGCTTCCAAGACTTGTAGCAAGGTCTCCATTCCCCGACGCAAGCCATGGATGGACGAAGCTCGCAGGGAAGATTTGCCATCCAGAGTTAGCTGATAGCTCTCATCCATGTCCAGGTGTGGCTTTTCATCGCTGGCTCCTGGTGGCGGAGGAGACCTGGATGGAGGCCTGGCGTTTTGTTGATGTTTTTTGGATGGGGAACGGCTGTTCGGCGCTCTTCGTGGTTCGTGATCACGTGTGATGGTGACGGTGATAATGATGCTGCTGCTCCTGCTGCTGCTGCTGATGATGATGATGCTGCTGCTGATGATGATGATGATGCTGCTGATGATGATGATGATGATGGAATAATGCTGGATATCCGCAGTCATATAGGGACCAGTCTCAAACTGCTGAGCCAGATGCACATCCAGGCACAGGTCGAAACAATTCATGGCAACCTGAATTTTCAACCCCCCCAAGAAAATGAAAGGTGTGGATGTTTGTAAATGTTCATCTTCAATGGTACTGCACATCAAAGGTGGTGAGCGCAGTTGTTGGGAAAGCTGTGGCATGCTGAAAGATTTGAAAGCAGCATTTACATCTTTACAATGTTTATGTTTGTTCCTGGTGTCCATTCATTTAGGATCTCAGATGTTCCCAGCTCCGTTGATGCAAAGAGGGTCAACCAAGTCCCGTTTATTCACGGTGGGAAATGGCAGAATCCCCATTGCCGATCATGCTTGATGAAAAAAAACGCAGATCATTGTTCATCCATTTTCATGTTTGCATTTAGTTCTTATTGGATATGTCCAGTTCCAGGGCTTAGTCTCCAGTCTCCCGTTGTTCCTGGGATGCACATGCCTTTTCCGCGAAAAAACCTGTCCTCCGAGCTCCAAAGTTATCACCTCCAGCCGTCGCGTCTCGACGTCGCTCGCCTCGCAGCTGCCCTTGCTCGCATCGCAGGTGGCCTCATCAGCCGTCTCCTCCTGAGCCGATGCCATGTGGACCAGGAGTAAACTACACAGTGGGCCGGGAATTACAATCGAAACCATACCAAGTTCTTCGGGAATTATTTTGCTTGGAATGATCCACGGCCTGACACACTATTCTGACATAGTTCTGACATACCATTTGGAAGTATATATGGCGCATAACATATATATATATATATATATATATATAATATTATAATATATATATATATATTATAATTTAAATTATATATACACAATATATTCTGACATTCTATCTGACATGTTTTCTGGCATATGCTCTGGCATGCTTTCTGGCACCCATGATGGCCTGAGTTAACAGGTGGACGAGCAAAAATTGTGCCAAGACGCACTGGAAGAGACTGGAAGCCTCCGGAGCCCTGTATCAATGTTGGGGCCCTCCAGTTTTAAGTTGGTTCATAACCCCATCCAAATATAGTTGTAAGTATCCTACACTATGGTTATTATAGTTATAAACCAACTTAGCTAACTATGGGGCCCCATCCTGTATCAATGTTGCTAACAGTATCCGCTTCTCAATGGCCGGAGCAAGACTGGCTGTTTTTTTTTTTGAGGCTCTGCCAAGCGCTGCGAAATCACACAACATTGAAAGTGGGGGAGCAGGCTGCAGGGGTGTCGAAGTGTCCTCACTAGAATTCAAGTTGGTTTGCTGCTTTTTTGGAAGAACCGGGTATTACCCTCTGGTAAACTAACATAGCTATTGAAAATGACCCATTTATAGTGAGTTTTCCCATTAAAAATAGTGATTTTCCATAGCTATGTTAGTTTACCAGAGGGTACCCAGAAAAGGTTTGTTCCTGAAGGGTCAACCTTCCACCACACATCTGGCCGGCGGCCAAGCTGCAGAAGTGTCAAAGGAACAAAGCCTCCAACACCAGTGCCACAAGGTCCACAGCACATCCGGCGATCCGACATTGGCTCCTCAGGATGACAGAAGGCACCCGCAGTGGATTCTCATGGGATTCAGTACAATGTGGTACCCCCCAGTGATGTTTGTTATCCCCCATCAACTATAGATATATCATGATATATCTACCATAAGTCCTACTTGTTGTAGTTATAAAATGTTATAAACCAACTTAGCTATCTATGGGGCACCACTATGTAGGATTTAATGATGTTAATAGGTTTACATCCCAAAATCATCCGAATCGTGCTGGTGTATTTACCTACATTGTGAAGAAAATTACAGAGTTTTGTAGTCAATCCTACCATACATGGATGGTATGGCGGCTATAGAGCCTGCCTTCAAAGCATTCTGAACAGTAGCCTGTAGCAAATAGTGCCTTGGCAGACATCCGATGCTACAGATTGCACTACTCCCATGCCCAAACGTATTGTCTATCCCATCACAAGGATCATCTCCACGATGTGAGAGCCGAAACATTGTCGTTTTAGGTCAATTTTAGTCTTGTTCATGGGGTTTAATAAGATTTATAATAGATTTATATAGTGGTGATTTTGGGTGTCCCCATCTCCTTGAAACGCACCGAGTATTTTTTTCCGGAACAACTGTCCTGATGGAGAGAAGTTGAAGGTGAGTTGACAGGGGTCAACACGAAGAGGGTTGATCTGCAGATTCGTTCCTGCCTCGGATCTGATAAAAGCCATGGCATTTGGTCCCACCGATGAACACGTTGCGACGTTGTCACTTTTTGGAACAGAATTCCAATTGCCTCTTGCTACCAAAAGCTGGGATGCGGGATGCGTGAAGTTATAACGAGTACCTCAAAATGGGTTTGCTTATTAGGAAATATGACCAGGCTTAAAGTAGGATCTTTGGACCCTAGTTACCATACCTTCTCCATGTCCAGCCGTGATACTATGGGCTGCCCATCAGCATGGAGTTCGATGTGCCGGGGTGCTGGCCAAAGATATTGTCGCAAGTCCTTGGTTGCGCAGCTTTGGTGCTTGTTGTCTCAGGGCCACTGACAGCTGAAACTTTCAAGAAATTCCTTGGATGCTGACGAACACTAACGCAAAGATAAGCAACGGCCATTTACAGGTGATAAACGGACCAAGGTAGCAAGGTAACTTTTGCAACTGGGTGTGCAGGAAGGTAACCGGGGTTGTAACTGCATTTGCAACTGGTTCATCTCTGGGCCAAAAAGCTGGAACAAAAACCCACCTAAGACTGGCAGTGGGCTAGGCTGCAACTATGGTCACTCAAGAACCAACTGGATCACCAGCGAAGCAGTTTCCACCTACTTACAGTGAATTGGTTCAATAAGTGTTGAACACCTCATTGACTTTCCAGAATTGCTGTGTTTGAATCACTGTTTGAAGCATCCCCAATTGGCATCTGAGTGAGCCATATGAGCCCAAGCAATAATAACATCCTGCAATCGCATTTGACTTAAAGCATCAACCAACAAGAGGGTCCGCCAGTCACCAACCCTTAAATATATCATTAGGATTTGACTGATCATTACTGATCCCCCCCAAAAAAAACTGACCCCTAACCAGTAGATAGGAAAGATGATATAAGATTCGCCCTCCAAAAAAACGTGGTTGTTGGATGGTGGTTCATGAGCACCTAAACCTTTATTGTTTGGGGTCATCTAACTGGAGGGGCTTTGACGTTTCACGAAAATCCGCCCAAGTTCCCCAGCAGCTCGGCGGTTCACGCCGCGCGGTAACGGCGGAGAGACATCCACCAGTTGGCTGCAGGAAATTCGCTCGTCCGTGGTGGCACGGACAAAAACCTCCCGGTGGCACTATTAAGCAAGGACTAAGGTGACTAAGTCAGGATCTATGGTTGCTAGATGTTGCTAGGGTGTATTATATATATATATATTATATGTGTTTATTTATATAACATTCAAACTCAAACTCTAGCAAGCAGAACAGGGAAACAAGTGGAGCCGAACATATGTCAATCTCTTTCTATTTGAAGTTTCCAGACATGAAAGCTTCTTGAACCAAACGATCAACGGGAATTCCCATTGCCTGTGAGTCACCAGCTAGTTTCTTGTTCAGTGTACCCTCTGCTAATCCAATGGAACAATAACCCGTTTGTAGAGTACATAATATGTTATACCTATTAAAGTGTATATATATAATTATATATAATTACATATAATTATATATAATTATACATTAATAAATTAAATTACCAGAGAGCAGGCATCGTCTCTACCACATAGTTTTTTATACACGCCAAACATCATCCAGTTGTGCCCACCTCACAAGCTTCACCGTGCCTCCGTGCCCACCATCAGCATGGACACCACCCGTCCATAAACTGCAGTCATGATGCCATTGGGCCATGTCTCAGGTGGCTTCAAGCGACATTTTTTTAAAAAGCAGCGTGATGCGTACATCAGATTCCTAAAGATGGAACCAAGCAAGTTGTTGTGATAGTTAAAATTCTGAAAAATCAGTAGTTGTTGTTTTCAATCCACTAAGTATTGAAGTACTAGTACACCTGGGGTCAGCTCCCAACTATTGGTGAAGCACATGTTCAATCCACCATCAGTACTTGTAGAAACCCAGTGTATATCGTATCAAAGAGAACATCATCCAGACCCATCTTGATGACACAAATGATTTGATGAATCTTTATTACCGAAATAAGTTGATGAAGAGTTTCTTCTATTTGCTCTGCAAACTCATCGCTTTGAGTATAGCAACCCCCAAACAGCTAGGAAAGGTAAAACACAACTAAACTAAGTAGTAAATTATACCGTTCATTCCACTTTTGGACGTGTTTGTTGGCCTATTTTGTCATGTGTACCCTTCATTAAACGACCATGTCCCAGGGCGGATTTTACCACCAAATCCTCAGGCATGCAACTGCCTTGAGCATCTTCAATGGTACCGCATTTATTTCGGCTTGACCTCACGAGAAGCCACTTCATGATGCACGTGCTGCGGTGGCCGATCCACACATGTGAAAAAAAAACGTATTTTCGCCTCAGTTTCTGTGATCATCTGAAATAGTCCCCATATGCTCCATGCATGGAATATTCACCAACATGTGCCCTAAAAATCACCCAGTTTTGTAGGTAAATAGACCATACATGGAGCATATGGGGTCTACACTTGTTGAATGCACTTGCCATCGATTTCGCCGCCGGTGTATCCAGGAGACCAGGTCCAATCACTGAGTCCCAAGGGGCGATCCGCATGCTCGAAATTTAACTGCCATAGATATTCATAGATAAACCACAAGCAAGACAAATGCTAGACAACGTGTTTGTTTTTTTTTCATATGGTATTTGGATTGATTATATACATGTTTCTACATCTTTCTACATGTTTCATCATGTGGTCCCTCGATTATGAGCTTCTATAATCTTCTATCGCCTCAACCGCAGCCCCCCTTTACGCTCCAAGGAGCCCCCCAAGTAGGCAGCCTTTTCAAAAAGCCGGTCTCCGCATCACCTTTCGACGCGAGACGACTCGCTATGTACAACGAGGCCGCAACAACCTGGCGATGGGACAGTTGTTGGGCATACCATGGCCCCGGATAAATATAAAGTCATTCTCTGATGAAGCATCCAATGATATCCAATCCTGGGGTTGTACAATACTGTACAATATTGACCCAAAGGCACCCATACGGGGGGGGGAATTATTATGGCACTGCTCCTCGTTCTGCATGGGGCATCTATTCATCCTAATATAGACAAGCAAACGCAAGACAACAATAACAACAGCAACAGCAACAGCAGCAACAACAACAACAACAACACCAACACCACCAACACCAACACCAACACCACACCAACACCAACACCAACACCAACACAAACACCAACACCACCACCACCACCACCACCAACAACAACAACAACACCACCAACAACAACAGCAACAGCAACAGCAACAGCAACAGCAACAACACCAACAGCAGCAGCAACAGCAATAGCAACAACAACAGTAACAATCACAACCGACGACGACGACGATAATGACGACGACGACGATAATGACGTTGGCGGCGGCTACTGCTACTGCTACTGCTCCTGCTACTGCTAATATATTATATGTGTTAATAATGATCATCATTGATCATTCTATTAATACTGTAATATCCCATGCCGTCCTTGTACGTACCCACATTTACTGGCTTTAGGGAAACCTAAATGTATTAGTCTTGATCATCGATGATCTGGATATATGAAACTTAATGAAAATTATTTACAATATTCTACACCAGATGTGACATGATTAAAATATATATATATATATATATTTTGAATCATTTCACCCACAAATCCGTGATGATGGGCAAGTTTAGAGGTCTCAAATGCCTGACCTGGCTCGATGGCCGACACCCATCAGTTCACTAGAAAAGGCCCTTGACTACCAGCTGCTTGAGCTCAGTTTCACCTGTAATTACACCTCTTTTACTTACGATTGTCACAAACCATAATCAACCGTTTTCGAAAGAAATCTAGTTCCAAGCCCAGAATCCATTGAAAAGAACGACATCGAAAACTAATCAGAGTTCAGAATTGTCGGTTATTCTTTCCATAACCATGAAAATCACCGGGCTGCCGAGCTGCACCCACCCTTGGGGGCCCGAGCCCGAAGCGGTCATTGCCCTCCTGATCAAGGGCCTGTGGCATTTGATCAGGAGATGAAGGGAGGAATCTGTTGGAAATACACTCTGGTAATTTAACATAGCCATGGAAAATCACCATAACAGTTGCCGCTATTTAGCTATGTTTCTTCGAGTGTAAGGTATACCCTCTGCTACAATCAACCAGTGGAGAACGACGATCTGAAATTTCTCCAACACTAAACAGGGGGTTCCGACAATTATTATTTTGGGAGAAGAGATTGTCCTATCATACCTTCTAGGAAGTGGATGGGAGAGTGTTGGCTCTTAAAGACAACGGGCCAGATTGGTGATTTCAAGTGAATTCTCTATCAATAAGCTGGTTCTCAAATCTGCGTATCTTCGTGTCATCGGGAATGGATGGCATCCAGCAGGATTGGGGATCCGGAAAAAAACATTACGGCATTTGGCCGATCGAAAACTAATTATATACATGTTTTTTTTTCCTTGCGACGAGCAAAACTATTTTGAATCTTGATCTTGATACACTCCATGACCTCAATGTTTAAGGATTTTTAGGGGTATATAGAGCATTGAGGCTTCTCGGAGTCGGTGCCATGGTGCCATGAATGCCAAGGTCAAAATAGGAACCATGGGATAACCATGGGACGCATGGCTGGGATTTATTTAGTAACAACATGTATAAATCAGATTAAACAAGTACATTAATCTATAAATAATTCCTAAAATGGTCTCATTTGGCATGGCATCATGGTGCATTGCTGGGTGTACATTGCTCAACTTTGATCCATTCTCATCCAATAGCTTTTTGCTGCCTCTGCCTTTCTCACACATCAAAAGCCATCAACGGTGAGCGAGTTCCCCCTCACACATGCCCGAAGACTTGGATTGTAGCTTGGCACATAAGGTGTGTCTTAAAAAACTTAAAATGGGGTACCGCAAAATCCAGTGATGATAACTTGTCCAGATATACCTCCATTTTCAGACACGTCCAAATAGATTTATTGATACCCATAGGATCCATGGTGCTGGTATATATGCTAACATAACTGGGGTATATTGATGGGATCCATGTTATTACCATATATAGCAGCACCATGGATCCTTTGGTCAATGGGAATTCCAGGATCCTAAAATGGAGGTACTGTACCATATAAGGCCATATTTTGGGGGGATATCCCCTTACATAGGCCTGAAAAATAGGCCTTATATATGGTAGGTACCTCCATTTTAGGATCCTGAAATTCCCATTGATTTGGTCCTTTGGGTAACCGAGCTTTCGGATCCACCAGCGACCCGCTGCCATCCACGGTGACCTTCAGCGCGCCCGCAACGGAGAATTCGCTGAGAGCGGACCTGGTGTTGGAGAGCCACTAGCAGTCACTAGTCACTACCAACTGAGGTTAGGTAACCTATGATAACTAGCAGTAGTTGCAAAGAAATGTTGATACGTTTAGGTTACCAACAGGCATGAACACAACGAAATGAGGCGAAATACTGCTGTCGAATCATCCAATGTCCACCGTCCATGCCAAATGGTCCATATAATAGCGTGCCAAATTATCTGTGATGGTCCATAATGTTATTTAATTGTAATAAATAATGGTTTGAATGATAATAATATATAATAATGATACTATATGTCAACATATTTTAATAATTTAACACTAATGGTCCGTATTTAATGGTCTGAGTCTAATGATTTAGTGTTCCTGTTGTTTTCTTCAGAGCGAATGTCCTTTTCGTCCCCTGAACCGAAAACCTGCAACCGAAAATCACCGCCACACTGAGATCTGTTATAGCAGGATTATTCATGACATCTAACATGGAAAATCTTTATTGTTTATGATGATTAATCTAAATATATATATATATTATATTATCTATATATATTATATTATCTATATATATATTATATTATATTATATTATATTATATTATATTATATATATATATATATATTTTCTATCTATATATATATATATTATATTATCTATCTATATATATATTATATTATATTATATTATATTATATTATATTATATTATATTATATATATATTATATTATCTATCTATATATATATTATATTATCTATCTATATATATATATTATATTATCTATCTATATATATATATATTATATTATATTATATTATATTATATTATATTATATTATATATATATATATAATATTTTCTATCTATATATATATACATATATTATTATATATTATATTTTAGTATACACATATTTATGTAGGATCTATGACATCTTCGGATCATCTTGGAGGCTATAAAAAATCGGGCTTCAAGTTCATGATCGCTCTAGCCCTCGCCTTCGTCCAGGTTGTAGCAACCCCCAAAAAGATTGAAAAGTGACTACCTTGGAAAATAATAGAAAATAGTGATTACCTTTCTGCATCTTTTTGGCTGGTTCTATCAACAAATCTCAGCGCCTGGGCATGTGCCTTTCCAGCGGTGGCAGCGGGCCATTGCATGCCATTTCAAGCCCCTCCTGGCAGCCCCAAAGTGCGGGGAATCAGCGACAAGGCTTGGATCCTACAAGGTGTTTTTTTTCCCCAAGATAGCTATGGTTTATAGGTGATCTCTCTATAGTATTCATGGAGTTTTAAAACCCATTTATAACGTTTGGGGGGGCACCACCTGGTAGATCTACTATGTCTTAGTGGGGGTATGTGGGATTTAATGGGGGTTGATATTTGCTGATAAGTGGATATAAATGGTGGATATAAATGGTGGATATAAATGGTGCATATAAATGGTGGATATTGTTCAGCAACCCATTTAGATTCCCAAAGGCTAACTGGCTTACACATGACCTAAGAAGAATTGCTCTGCTATTGTCTGGTGGATAGCACTTGGAATCAAAACCCTGCAGAAATCACATTAAATTCAAAGATTTAATTGAGCATATATATTTGAAATTGAAACACATGACATAGTAATACGTAGTATACAGAAATTGTATACATATTATATATATAATATATATTCAAAAAAACAGCACTTGCATTTTAACATCAAACATGATCAAACCCTCCATCTTTGGATTGGGAATTCACTGAATTCACTCGAATGTCCCCAAAAAATAGCGGCTCAAGATGGCCCAAGGTGCCTTGGCAGCCGCGACTTCTGCCTAGCACTGAACACATTGGCGAAAAAAATGGGTCAAAACCTACATAAACTCAGGAGCAAGGCTCATCTCAAGTGACAAACAGTTTTACCATCTGGTAAACATACAAAAAGCTATTGAAGCCATGGCCATAGTAAGTTCGTTGATTTACCCAGCTACATAGCATGGTGATTGTCCATAGTTGTGGAGCAGTTTACCAAAGGGTAACAAAAATCAAACGCTGAATCCCGTGAAGGCAAATCGCATGAACCACATTGAAGCACAGGTTTTTCGGTCAAGATTCAGAATCACTAGGGACCACCTACAGGGTGCTAACCCACCAATTTATCAGTAGCTTTGTAAACCATGTGTTTATGATATAAGAAACAGTAGTTAACAGCTATAAACAGTAGTTATAGTATGTAGTCTATAGATACAATAACAGTAGTTACAGTAACCTTAGTTCACCTATATTATATATACTGGAAAAAAAACATAAACCAACTTAGCTATCGCAAACGGTGTCCCAAATTTGTATCATTGTTCAGTTGCTGAAGACCACCCTGAATACTCGCATCATGAGACGCCTCTTCCAAACAATAAACACCCCGCAAGAAATCCAATAGGGAAAATTTACAGAAACCCATCAATTTTCCCATGGAATATGGGGGTTTCCTGTATTTGTTCCCTGAAACCAATCCATTGATGATTTGATGGTGGGATTCTGTCTATTTTGGTAAATCTGTTCTGGTTAACCCAATATTGTTTCTACCCACAAGAAACACCCCATTGAATCTGAATCGGCTTATGTTTCGTTGCAATATGTCGGGGGGTTCCTATGTTCCTCTTGCAGAGATGAAAATCATCATGATTCTTGGATATTCTTGGGCGGTCACTCCTGGTCACGTGGTGACGCCTGCCTTGTACTTGGACAACTCTCCTTCGGCACGATGCCTGGGGTGAATGACCACGGATCCCATTGCTATGGCAACAAAAAAACATGGTCCTCTGTTGGACTATGGATCCATCTTGGGATATTTCAAGCATTCAACATACTTCAGCGCCGAAATTCAGCAACCTAGAGATTTAGTTTTGTCCAAAAATGAAACCCAAAATTGTTGCACCACATAAGCAAGGAACATGCTGGTAAACGTGGGACTTAGGCGTACCCATTTTCAACCAGAGCCTGGGGAACTGGGGATCCCCTTCCCCCTGGGCAAGTCATACATCGGCAAGTCACGCTCTCCGTTGGTTCCTGGCAGCGGTCAATGGATATTGGCCAATACGCATTCTATCCGCCGAACCCAGCGGGAGCAAGGGGGGAGCGCTTTTCGGGGAAAACGAATTTGTGACACCGCCACCACCACCACAACAACAGACACAACTGTGGTCGAAAAAAATGGGGCGATCCAAGTCTACAGGCTTTGCCCCGGTCCCCTGGATCCCCTCGGTCCCCTGGGTCCCCTGGGTCCCCTGGGTCCCCTGTCCATCCTGTCCTGGCCAAGCGTTCTCGAAGTTCCTTCTCCTCTTGGGCAGCTTCCTCCTGCCGCGGCTGGGGGGAGATCGATGGAGATCGAAGCCTTCGGCCATTGGCGATAAACAAAAGGTAGGTCATTCCTAGTGACTTAGGATCCATGTATGGTATATATGCTAACTGCTAACATAACTGGGGTATATTGATGGTAAATGTTATCATATACAGCATACATGGATCCTATGGGCTAGTGACTTAGGAAATCAAGATTCACAAAGCTGTTGCACAAGGCCAGTGCAATTTGGGGACTTCTTTCTGGACTTCTCGTGTGTAAACACGTCTGATCGAGATGAGGCCGCTGCTACCCTAAACAGGTCACCAGCTGAATGGCGAACCTCCCCAAGTATCTTTCACTTTTGCACGACAAGTGAAGTGAAATCCAGTCGGATGAATTGCTGTAAAGTCATGTGCAGTCCCAAGGGACAAGGAATAAGCCCTTATATATCCCTTATGGTTTTCATAAATCACTGTGCGACACTTCATAATCTATGATCTGCATGAATCTCCCTCCATTTCCGGGGATCATCACCCATGTAAGAAAGTCACCGGTCTGTCCTCATCAAAACTGGCAATAAATTGGTGGTATTCCATGCTATTCCCCATTCAAACCATCAGATTAAATAAACAATGATGGATTTGTTGGTCCCATTGAATCATTGTGAAAAATAAAAGTTATAGTTCTTCATGGTATTATGATGTATATTATCTGGGTAAACTATAATAATTCACTAACCTGAATTAAGGCTATTTGGGGATGATTTCCCTTATTAACCATGATTCCAGTGAGGTCGCAGTGAGGTCATAATTTACCCAGATATTATGTATATCCCACTTCAAAAAGTATCGCATACGTTACATTCCCGTGCAAAATCCAAAAATCCCATTCGGCCCATTCCTTGTGTCATCCATGACCATCCAGCTTCGTGGTTCATTGAATTTGTTTACCCCTCTGGTAATTTGTTACATAGCTAATAGCTATTGAACATGACCATTTATAGTGGATTTACCTATTGAAAATGGTGATTTATAGTGGATTTACCCAGCTACATAGCATGGTGATGTTCCCTGACCATATGGTTATGGAGCAGATTACCAAAGGGTATAGATCCCACGAAATCCATTAGTTCTACCCTCCATATGATAAATCCCATAGAATTAGGTTACATTCCCATGTGATAAGTGATATCCAATTGAAACAAATCCATTGGACAAAATCACCATGAATTCCAATAGTTATACATTCCCATCTAGGTATCCCCATACAAAGGTTCATTAAACAAAACACCATGAAATTAGTTTACATTCCCATGTTGTATCCCAGCAAATGTCCAGCCGGTTGGTGGTTTCAACCACTCTGAACAATATGCTCGTCATTGGGTTGAGGATGACATCCCATATATGAAATGGAACAAAAACCATGTTTGAAACCATCAACCAAATGATTATTAACCATTATTAACCATTATTAACCATGATTAACCATCATTAACCATCATTATCCCATACTAAACCAATGTTCCCCAACCATCATAAATCAGCATTAAAAATCAATGGCTCATCCCCCCACAGCACCTCCGTGCTCCGGAGCCCTTGGGCCATCTCCAAGCGCAGCTTTTGACACTCGGCGTCCAAGGTCAACAGCTGCTGCGGCTGTTTTTCCAGGCGCCTGGCGGAGCTAAAGGGACCCAAAACTGGGGATTTCACGTGCAACAAATGGGGATTGAACTCTGATTTAAGCAGCAAAAAAACATGATTTAACCAAACTAAAGTACTGTTCAATGGGTTTTGATCCATGAACTATTGATAGACTATACTATTGACTCTTTGACCTTAACAAGCACTAGCAAGTATCAATAGTTACTCCCGTAAACATACGAAAACAATGTGGAAAAAACACCATGAAAGTAGATCAATGTCCAAACGGAAAACCATTGGTTTTCCAGAATTGATTTACATGGATTTAACCAGCAACCACGAGGTTTGTTTTTGTTTCACCAGGAGGGTAGCAATTGGATATTTTTTTTCTGGTGTGTTCTGCTTCAATGAGGTTGGATTGGATGAACTTGGAATTTATGATAAAAGTAAATTTGGAAAACCTTTTGTTTCATGAAGAAAGAACATAAATTGGATTTCAAGAACAATAGGGATATGAATGGATATGAGCAGCACAGTACTGAGATGTCACTGGGTGGAAGGTACCAAGTAACAATCACAGGAAACTCCTTCATTTTGGATGATCTCTTCTTGCTACGTTCAACGGCTGCTAAAATGCTGGGCACGGGCATGAAGAGATGACCAGCGGAACCAAGGACATGTCAGGAGAGATCAATTTTCTTTCTTAACTGGAACCATGTTAAAAAGAACTGTTAAGTTGAACTGCTGGACGAAATTGTTGTTCCTTGGCTAAACTGCTATTCAATTCTTTTGGACAGGAACTGCTTTAACAGCATGAGAATCCATCGCCCTTCTAGGAAGAGGGAGCAAGCGTGGCCATATTCCAACCTGGTGAACTATGGCTAGAAGTCGGTCTTTTGGTACATGGGGACGGACATCAACTGTGAATAACTGGTGATTGCAAGAGACATTGATAGCTTGAGAATAACTTGATAGTTTGATGGATAAACAATTCGTTTCTCCAAATGGAAATATTTCACCACATCAGAAATAGTTGGATTGCCATTCCCTAATCCACTGTATTCCCAGTGTGATCCCATTCATGTGTCCTTATGAAAAAGGAATCAAACCATGGGTACAACAGCACTTTTACAGGTACTTGGAAGGTCCAGATATGTTATACTATCATATACTATCATATACTATCATATACTATCATATACTATCTATCTATCTATCTATCTATCTATCTATCTACCTACCTACCTATCTACCTATCTATCCTCAGAAAGTCTCGGCCACACCTGTCCCATGATTTCAGCAGGTCCATCTGCATCTGCTGGAACTGCTGACGTTTCTCAAGTGCCTGGGTCCCGGGATGGACACCTCTAAAGGTGATCTGAGGATAAAGATAATGGGAATAGGTACTTGACTAAATGAGGTTAGTATATCCATGTATATACTATCTTTAGATATGTGGTGAGTATCTGAGTGAGGCTTTATCTATGTAGTAAGTTCGTACTCAAAGTGGCGAATGATAACTTCATGTCAATTCTATGGGATCAATATATGGAAATAATGGGGATAACAATGGAATAATTTAATGGTGATGTATATGCCAACCATAGTGTTGGTAAAGCAATAGGATCCACCATCCCCAATTATTTACCATTGTTTGGGGTGGGTTTCCAATCATTCATCCATTTTTGGGATAGTTTATGACATTGCTTTACCAAGGTTATTTTGTGAGCATGCTATGCTGAGATATCTTCATGATATACTACAAAAAACACCCACAATGATGTTTGGTACCTGCAATTGGAACAAGTACTGCCCCAAAAATCCTAAAGAGAAAAACATAACAGTTATAGTTGACACCTGATGGCAAACATGCGAAAAAAAAAACGTGGAAAACACAATGGTTTCCTGTTGGGGAAATGATCTACTTTCATGGTGGGTTTTCTGCATTTCTTTGTCTGTTTACAGGAAGGTCACTATGTGTAATTGGTAGTGTTTGTTAAGGTCGAAGAATCGATAGTATATCAATAGTGAATGGATCATAAACAATTCGTAATTGATCTGAGCAACTACAAGTTCCTGGAAACAAGACTAAACAATCATTCAATCATTGATCTTTGCTGAACATATAATATACCGCTGTTTTCATCATGTCTTGTACCTCGGACACGTCTTCGACCACACTTGACAATCATTCCATGGTTTCTTGCAAAAAAACTGATTACAACACCAAAGAAAGAGAGACAAAAACAATGACAATTCGCATCAAGAATTGTGATGACTAGTAAATCACTGGATTGGTTTAAGGGAAAATCTTAAGCGGAAACCATGGTTTTTACCATCAAATATAGGGCTTTCCGGTTAAAATTGTCTCATCATCCACTTCTATGAGTAAACCATGTAGCCTTTGGATATGAAACCTCCAGCAATGTTTGAATCATTTTGAATCTCCGGTAACCAAACGCAACAAAAACGCAACGAGGCTCCCAGCCTTCCTGTTGCATCGCCAATGGTCCAACCTGGCGGAGATCACCGCTCAACCACTCGTTCAACCATCTATGGTTATTCAATTTTATTATTCACCATTATTGTTATCTATTATTAACCATCTATGAATCTATGGTTATCTAATTTTATTATTCACCATTGTTGTTATCTATTATTCACCATTTATGATGGTTGTGGTGAATATTTTTTTTCTCAAGTATCATAGAGAAGATAACCCTCTGGTAAAATAGAAATAGTTGATTTACCCATTAGATCCCATTAGATCCCATTAAACCACCATAAAGTCCCATGAAATCACCATTTTTTTAATGGGAAATCACCATTTTTTAAAATGGAAATCACCATTTTTCATAGGTAACTTCGCCCATCCCTATCACCATTCACCACAAGCATTGTCATCTCGGTCGTTCAAGGCACACTGCAAAGATCTGCACCAAGGCGGTGCGAGAAGGGAAGCGCTGGAGTTTTTCCTCAAGCTGCTTCAGCTCCTGCGTTGCAACCCCCCAACGTTGGCGAGGCCAAAAGTTGGAACACAAACAATCCTGATGACTTATCAATATCTAGAACCACTTATCTATCATAGACCACCATGAGTTTTTGTTCTAGCGTTCCGTTTCTGAATCCTTGCTGGTTTATGATAGATATTATTATCAATATGAATCGTTGCACATCTCATGTAATTGGTGTACAATCCCAATCACAAGCAAGCCATGCTCAACATCCTGATAGGTTTAGAGGTCGTACAGGTGTGTTTACTCACATCTTAAACCTGACGCATTGCTGACGAAGCCCTGCGTTTTTGCTCTTGCGCTGACGAAGCCTTTTGACTAGCCGCTTACTTTTCAGGGTTTCCACCAATTTCAGCAATATCTGGTTGGTGGTTGAGCCCTACCCCTCTGAAAAATGATGGAGTTCGTCAGTTGGGATGATGACATTCCTAATATGATGGGAAAGCCATAATCCAGCCATGTTCCAAACCACCAACTTCAGCAATATGTTCATCAGGTTTGAACAGTTATCCCAAAAAATGACATGTGAATCGGTCCTTTGAAGCTCACATTTAGAGTTCTTAAATCTCACCCAGGCCAATGATTTTTGTTTCATATATTTGAATCGTCATTTGAATGGCAAACCCCACACGGGAACAAAAAAAAAACGATACCAATCCTATTCCTTCAAACAATACCTCGGAAGAAAGTCATGCCACTCAAATGCTAGGTACGTACAAACCAAAACGACATTTGAAAAGAAACGTTTCACATAGCCACACTATTTGACTTATACCCTCCAGTAAATTAACATAGCTATGGAATATCTATATATATATACATATCACTATGTTTAGTAGCCAAATCACCTATGTTCATGGGCCATGGCTTCCAGAGCAAACTGTTAAATCACCACAGGGTAAATAACCCTGGCATTATATCTCGGTACCGCTCCGGTCGTCAAACGTGGCAGAAATTCCCCCATGTACAGTTCTGGGACGCTGGCCTTTTCCAGCCTTCGACTCTCGACTTCGGTGTCCCTGCATTCCCAACACCAGTTGATGCTGAGAGGGATGGAAGTGTGTCCCATTGAAGGGGTATAGTTATATCCAATGAATGTTCCTTTCATATCCCATGCATATTCCATTCATACCCCATCAATATATCCCATTCATACCCGTTTATAGCGTTAACCTTCGAAACTGGCGGTTTATCCTAGGACAGAAAGTCTGAGACTTCTTCACTGGCGATCGGGCGCAGGTGTAAGTCATCAACATGTGCCGTTTGCTTTTGAACGTTGCCTGAAAAAAAGTGGATACCCTTCGGGTAATCACAGGTAGCAATGGGAAATCCCCTATAAATGGGGGGTGTTCATGGGGAAATCATCTGTTAATTCCATGCTTTTCCACTGCCATGTTGAACTACTGAAGGGTACGCAAACATAAAACGTGAATTCTGCAACCAATATCGACAATGTGCCCTTGTCTTTTGTCCATTAGCAGCATGCTTTGTCTTGCAGGGCAACATCATACTCTTCATGAAGACCCTCCAACAGTCATCTTGACCTTTGTTGTCCATGTATTGCTTACAATTGTTTGCAAGGGATTTTGTATCTTACACCCAATGCCAACTGGATACAGGTAATGACCAACAAAATTATGCTAGGCCAACCATCCAATGCATTTCAAACTACAGTAATTCAACTTCAACAATTGAAAAAAAACAACACAATTCATGGGCCATCACTTCATCATTCTTCATGATTCCATCAACAGCATGTCAGGGTGATATTTCCATGATCTTTCCCACATGTCGGTCTTACCTGAAAATGACATATATTTCCAAAATAAAATCTGGTTGATCAGCATTGCCCAACGTTTTCATGGTTGAAAAGGCGCATTTTCCATGTTACAATATCTTCTTGGGCTCATTTTCGACCTGACCTTCAGGCACAGGGTCCCGCCCGTGGCTGCCCCTCAAATTCCACTGGGATCCCCTGGGCACCTTAACTTCCTGAGATCTGTTTCGAGCTCAGCTTTCCATTGGAGCTCCAAATGAAGCTCTCGGGTGGAAGCGGCCTGCAGAGATTGACCGAAGGTTGCTTACTATGAAAACATGAATCAAACATGATCAATAATAAAGAATCATCAGCAAACGATAATATAGATACCATTATGACTATGGGTGTTCGAAGACTTTTGGATTTTTGGATCACAATAAACTGATTTTGGCATATTTTGGCAGCCGAATTCGAGCCAGTTCACCAGTCCCAGCCCAGGGATAGCCCAGGTAGAATGGTAAGAAACCATAATGAATATGCTGATATTGGCTACCCTCTGGTAATTTAACATAGCTACTGAAAATCACCTTTTTGATAGGTAATTAATCTATAAACGGTCCATTTTCCATAGCTGCGTTCGTTTACTGGAGGGTATACTTATATACTTATTATGAGAATGATGATGATATTGATGGCATGGAGGATATGAAATCATCACAATGACAATAATTAAGCTGCTGCTGCTGATGATGATAATGATGATGATTATGATGATGATGATAATGATGATGATGATGATGATGATGATGATGATGATGATGACATGCGCGATCATTGCGGATACACTAAGAGAGATGTCGGTTCTGTGACTGTTCTGTCATCATGATTTCCAGCATGTGCAAGCATCTTGGAGATACAAAGCGCACATGTCACCCTTCAACCAACCAAGTTTTAACCAACAAACTATCGAAGTCGAAACCTTCATGCAACCCTCTAGCCAGCACACGTCCAAAACTTGAGTATAGGTCCAAATTGAAATGGATGGTTGAATACGAACCATGACCTACCCTCTGGTCATCAAATGTGGCAATGGGCAATGCTCTACAAATGGTGGCGTTCCTACCTGGGAATATCAACTTTTTTTAATGGTGGATTTTCCAGCAAGCCACGGAGAGGATAACCGGAAAGGATTACCGGACAGCCTGCAGGGCTTCTGACAGGGCGACCTCCACCAACTTTGAAGTTTCACTTTCATGCTTGGCCTCGAATCACAGATCTTCGACGAAAAGACGTGGAAAACCGCGGAAAACCCTGGGGCAAAACATGGAGCAACGCATGAAAAACTATGGAAAACATGGAGCAAAACATGGAAAACTTCGGGAAGAAAAGGACGGTTCAGGCCACTTTTCATGGTCTGGCGCAGGGCCTCTGAAACATAGAGAATGGTCCCTGAGATGTTTACTTCCAACATCTTCTGTTGTCATCCCCTTGTCAGATAACTCCTTCACGTCCTGCAAGGTCATCATCCAAAAGATAGGGGAACACTGCCAATGTCTAAGACGTCTTCTGCTTCAATGGCAAGACTATGAATAAAAGCTTGTGGAGAAGCAACGGTATTGATTTATCGCTTGTGGTCCGGCGAAAGGGCTAATCCCAGTATGATCATTTTTTGCCAACTACTGTATATAACCAGAATAGTATAGCTTTGGCTCTTTATATAATAACCAGTATGACTTTACTATCCTGGTAATTTCTGGAAAATGTGGAAAAAACATGGATTACCCCATTAATTCCCATTCTAAATGGTACTTGTGAACCCAAAATGATGGGCTATGAACCACATCCCAGGCCCCGATCCGCAAAAAAAATGAGCCCCACGGCCAGATCTTCGCGGAGGATCTTGATTTGATGCTCCCGACGTTCCACCTGCAAGGTGTCTAATCCATGGGGAAACCGCAAGTTCTCATCCATTAGCTTTTTTATCGATGGGAAAAGCAATGGTTGGGGTAGCCATGTTGTCGGAAACCTCCAGATATATTTGGAGTAGATAATCCATGAAGGACAAGCACACACTTCTGCAAAAAAAACACAGTAAACAAAATAATCCCTTCCTCCTAATACTAAACGTCCCCCTAATACTAAAAACAGGCATCCATCTCCAATTTCCGAAAATTTCAGTTTGGCCAATTTGACTTTTAATTGATCCCCTTTAAAAAATAATTTA